>Ga0070707_100003726_pt1 | contig 14378 bp, 15 predicted proteins | sample KBSK5502metaG_FD_65468 | JGI IMG/M metagenome (GOLD analysis project Ga0070707, IMG submission 65468) | Corn, switchgrass and miscanthus rhizosphere microbial communities from Kellogg Biological Station, Michigan, USA - KBS K5-50-2 metaG | ecosystem: Host-associated > Plants > Roots >... | reverse complement strand
TGACGGTTGCCACGTTCGCGCTCGCGAACTCCATCCGCGACTGCGCCGCACCGATGGTGCCGATGGCGACGTTGGCGGTGTCGATCGCGACGTCAATCCGGCTCAGTGCGGTCTGCGCGTTGGCAGCCGAGCTGAGGTCCAGGCCGTTCAGGTTGAGCCCGGTCGCATCGGTGGTGAGCTTCACCGCGCCGACGGTCACGAGGTCGTTCGAGGCGTAGCTGCCGCTCGAGCTGACCATGAACTTGCCCGAGCCGCCCGCCACAACCACGGTGCCGACGCCCGAGTCGGCCACATAGCCGGCCACGGTCCGAACGCTGACGCCGAAGACGGAGAAGTCGAGGGACTGCGCACCGCCGACGTTCGCGATCGTCTGAGCGACGCCCGCGCCGTTGTCGATGGTCAGGAAGCCCGCGGCGCCCGAGGTGATCGTGTAGGTGCCGGCCTGGGTTCCGGAGATCCGGACCTCGGCGACGCCCACGACGTTGTCCACGGTGCCGGTGGCCAGGTCGAGCTGGGTTCCGAAGGTGCCGTCAACGAGGCCGGCGCCCTGGTACTTCGTGGTCACGGCGATCCGCTGAATTTCCGCGCGGAGCTCGTTGAACTCGGACTGCAGCTTGCTGCGCTCGGTTCCGATGTTGTCGGAGTTCGACTGTGAGGCGAGCTCCTTCATCCGGTCGAGAATGGCCCCGATGGTGCCCACGGCGCCGTCGGCGACCTGGAGCATCGAGATGGCCTGGGCCGCGTTGCGGGAGGCCTGAACCAAGCTGCGGCTTTCGGCGCGCAACTTGTTGGCGATCGCCAGTCCGGCGGCGTCGTCAGCGGAACGGTTAATACGGAACCCGGACGACAGCTTGGTGATCTGCTTGTCGAGGGCGCTGCCAGTGGAAGACACGTTTTTGTACGCGCTGTTGGCAGCCAGGTTGGTCTGAATGCTCGCCATACGATGGTTACTCCCTTAACAGTATATGGAGCGTCCCTGCTCCCTGGAATCGTCGGCGGCCTCCCCTGGCCGCAGATGAGGTATCGTCCCCCGGGCCTCGAACTTTAGGCCGGGGTCCCGGCCAGGGCGGCCAGGTCGAAGGGATGGGCGGTGCCGAAGGGGCTCTCGGGAAGGATCATCTGGCGGCCGGTGCGCGCGGTGCGATCGATCACCACCGGCGCCTTGAGATTCGCGGTTGCGGAGCCGCCCCCTGGACCGGGCAGGGTCACGACCGCGGCCGCAAACAGACCCTGCCGCCGGCAGGTCTCCGGCACGACCGAAACACTTGCGCCGGCCCCCTCGGGGCTCACCAGGAGAAAGGCGAGCTCGGGACACTCGAGCGACTGCAGCCAGACCAGCGGTTGCACCGGTGTCGCCAGGAGCGCGAAGCTCCGTACCTCGGGAAACCCGGGCAAGCCGTCGGGAAATGTGATGGTGTCGGAAGGATCGTACGCGAGCGTGCCGAAGAGCCTGGTCTCCGCGGTGCGCGCGGGGCCGGCGGTGGCGGTCATCGTCATCGGTAGTATTGGAGGAGGTTGGAGTCGAGCAGTTTGGATCCCGAGAGCACGGCCGCCTGGAGCGCCGCCTGGACCGCGGCGAGGTGCATCGCCGCTTCTTCGAGCGGAATGTCGGCGGCGTCGCTCCGCGCCTTGAGCATGGTGTCGTCGAGAGCATCCAGGTCCACCATCGTGGCATCGAGGCGGCGGACATCGGCGCCGACACCGGCGAGGCTGGACTGGACCTGATCCACCGCGGAGTCGAGTCCGACAATGGACGCCGTGACACCGGCGGCATCGTCGGCCAGCAACCGGTCGCGCAGATTCGTGAGCGCGGTGATGACACCACTATTGACGAAGAGCGCCTGCCCGCTGGGCGCGATATCGATCACCTGCCCTGCCCCGATCTCCACCTGACGCGACGCCGCGGTCCCGGTGTACGTGCCATTCGCCTGGAACGGTGGAACGTCCGTAATCGTGCCCCCGAAGACGAATTCGCTTCCGACCCGGGAATTCCCCATCGCGATCGCCTGCTTGAGCAGCGAATCGACTTCGATGGCGGTGACGCTCCGGGTGGCAGCGTTCGCATTGCTCCCGCTCTGCCCGGTGGCGAGCTCCTTGGCGCGGGACAGGATATCGGTCACCTGGCCGAGCGCCGCCTCGGCGGTATCGAGCCTGGATCGGACCGCGGTCACGCCCCGCCGGTACTGGACGATGGCGCGAAGGGTTCGGTCCGACCGGAGCACCTGGGCGCCCGCGAGCGGATCGTCGGAAATCTTTGCGTTCCGACGGCCGGTCCCGGTCTGTTGCTGGGCCCGGTCCATGTCGGACAGGCGGTTCTGGACGTTTCTGAGGACGTCCTCATACATATGGCGCGTCGTTACCCGCATGGGGCTCCCCGCCGTGTAGGCGCTACGGACAGTTCGAGTTTCGGTTAGATTGGGAAAATCTTTAGCCCCCCTCCGGACCGCCGGCATGGCCACGATACTTTGCGTCGATGACGAGCCGGCGGTTGCTGCCCTGATCGAGCAGTTCCTCACCGACATCGGATACCAGGTCCTGGTGGCAACCAGCGCCGGCGCCGCCCTCTCCATTGTCGAGAGCGAACCGGTCGACCTTATACTTGCCGACTACCAGATGCCCCGGATGACGGGGCTCGACCTCCTCCGCGCCCTCGAAGAGCGGGGCAAGCGGATTCCCGTCGTCATCATTACCGGATACTCGAGCGTCGAAAACGCCGTCATCTCGATGCGGAGCGGCGCGGTGGATTACATCACCAAGCCGGTGCGCACCGATACCCTCGAGATCACGGTCGCCCATGCGCTGGAATTCGCGCGGCTCCGGCACGAAAACGAGACCTTCAAGCAGGAGCTGAGCCAGATCCGCTCCCGCCGCAGCATCGTCGGGAGCAGCGCGCCGATCCGCGCCGTCATGGAGACGATCGCCTCGGTCGCGCCGACCCGGGCGACGGTGCTGCTGGAGGGCGAATCAGGGACCGGGAAGGAGCTCCTGGCCCGCGCGATCCATGACCAGAGTCCCCGGCGGGACAAGGCCTTCATCACCGTCAATTGCGCCGCGATGCCCGACGGGCTGGTCGAGAGCGTCCTGTTCGGCCATGAAAAGGGCGCCTTCACCGGAGCGACCGCCCGGTCGCCGGGCGCATTCGAGCGGGCCGACGGCGGAACGCTCCTGCTGGACGAGATCTCCGAAATGCGGCTCGACCTGCAGGCCAAGCTGCTGCGCGCCATCCAGGAGCAGGAGTTCGAGCGGGTGGGCGGGCGGGAGACGCTGCGGGTGGATGTGCGCATCATCTCCAGCACGAACCGGGATCTCAAATCCGAAGTGGACGCGGGCCGCTTCCGCGCCGATCTCTTTTTCCGGCTGCACGTCATGCCGATCCACACTCCCGCCCTGCGCGAGCGGCGCGACGACATTCCGCCGCTGATCCATTACTTCGTGAAAGTCGCGGCGGAGCGCCTTGGGGTGGAGGCGCCCGCCCTCGAGCCCGCGACGATGCAGCTCCTGCAGCAGTACTCCTGGCCCGGCAACGTTCGCGAGCTCTGCAATGCGGTCGAGCGCGCGGTGATTCTGTCGCAGGGACAGCCGCTCACTCCGGAACGTTTTCGCCCCTGGCTCTTCGGCGCCGCCGCACCGGCGGGAGACGGGAAGGCCGCCCGCGGGGCGACCGCCGCAGTCGAGGGTCAGCCGATCAATCTCGGCGACCTCGAACGGGATGCGATTCAGCGCGCCTTGCAGGAGACCGGCGGCAACCGGACCAAGGCCGCGCGGCTGCTCGGCATCAGCGAGCGGACCCTCCGCAACAAGCTCAATCCCCGCCCTTCCCCGGAATCCTGACGCGGCAAGCTTGACCGTCTGTCGGGAAAGTTCTTCCGCAAGCCGACCCTTCCGCCTGCTCCGCTCTCCTTCGCGTCGTACCCTCCCAATTCATTTCCCGGTCACGAGTTAGCCCGCCCCGAACCATCGCGTCCGTTCGGCGGTATGCCCCTTGCCCTTCCGGCGCCTGACTCCAAGCGGGGGCATTCATTCATGATCACCGGTTTGTTCGGGGCACGAAGCGTGACATCGAATCTTCGAGGCGGTCTCGAAGAAGCGAGCGCCACGCAGAAAGTGATCGCCAGACGCGTTGCCGGGGCGCTGAATCAGAGCGCGGCGGCGGGCTTCGGCGAGGAGCTTGGCGCACGCCTCGAGAATGCCACCGAGACGCTCGAACAGGATATGGCGGCGCTCGCCGACACTCAGCTTCGCTACGAAGCCAGCGCCCGGCTTCTCCAGATGAGCTATTCCGACATTCGAACCGCCATGCGCGATCGCGGCTGACATGGCGTCTCCCATCTTTCCCCGACCCGTCCGTGGCTTGCTCGGACCACTCGGAATCAGCGCGTCGGGCATGTCCCGGCAGCAGAAGTTCATCGAGGTCATCTCGGAGAACATCGCCAACGCGGAAACGACCCGCACCGAGAGCGGCGGGCCGTACAAGCGTCAGATCGCGGTGGGCACGGCCTCGGCGAACGGCGGGATCGAGACCAGAATCGTCGAAGACACCACACAGGGTCGCGCGATCTACGATCCCGGCCACCCCGACGCCGACGACACCGGCTACGTGCGATACCCGAACGTGGACCTCGCCACCGAAACCGTCGACCTCATGATCGCGCGCCGGATGCACGAAGCGAACGCCACCGTCTTCCAGGCGGCCAAGGCGATGCTCAAACGCGCGATGGAGATCTGAACCCATGCGTATCCCTCCGTCTCCCTATGCCGCATACACGAGCGGTCCCACTGCCCCCGGCGCCGCTCCACGGCCGGCGCAACCCGCCAAGCCGGCCGCGCCTCCCGCGGCGGTGCTGCGCGATGTGCTGACGGCGGACGAGCACGCCTGGTTTACCGACGCCGAAGCGACGGGGCCGGTGTGTTACGGCCAGAAGGGCACGCTCGAATCGGCGCCCGCACCGCAGCTTGGCCGCCGGCTCGATGTGAGGGGCTGACATGACGATGCCGATTCGGCCGGCTGGTCCGATCGTTTCGCCGCTCGAGAGCGGCAAGACGGGATTCGATCTCGCACCGGGCGAGCCCTCCTTCGGCGACTTGCTCAAACGGGCGGTCGGCGATGTGTCGCAGGCGCAGGACGACAAGGCGGATATCATCGGCTCCTTTCTTCGAGGCGACCCGGTCGAGCTGCACCAGGTGATGGCCACCGCGGAAGAAGCCTCCCTTTCGCTCCAGATGCTGGTCGAAGTGCGTAACAAGCTGACCGAAGCGTATCGGTCGGTCATGAACCTCCAGGTCTGAGAGCGGAACCGCCTCCATGATGGAAGCAGTGCGTCGTCTCAACGGCAATCGCCGGTTCGCCCTTCTCGGCCTCGTCGCCGCGCTGCTCGTCGGCGCCGCGATGGTCGGCCGCTGGGCCACCGCGCCCCAGTTCATCACGCTGTATCGCGATCTCGACCTCCAGGAAGCGAGCCAGATCACCGAGAGCCTGACCAAGGCGAGCGTCACCTACCGTCTCGCCGACGGCGGGACCCGCATCGAGGTCGCGGTCGCGGACGGGGCGAAGTCGCGGGTGCTGCTCGCGAAGGACGGGCTCCCCTCGCGGGGACGCCCCGGGATGGAGCTCTTCGACAAGCCGACCTGGGGCATGACCGACTTCACCCAGCGCATCACCTATCGCCGCGCGCTCGAAGGCGAGCTGGCCCGCACGGTCGGGTCGCTCCAGGGCGTCGAGCGTGCGCAGGTACACCTCGCGCTGCCCGAAGCGAGCCCGCTCCGGCGGCTCGAGCGTCCGGCGGAAGCCGCGGTCGTGCTCACGCTCCGGCCCGGCGTCTCGATTACCCCCGACATCGTGCGCGGCATCGCGATGCTCGTGAGCAGCAGTGTGGAGCAGCTCTCCAGTGATCATGTGGCGGTGCTCGACGATCAGGGGCGGATGCTCGATTCCCCGTCGGAAGACGGGAACTCACTCGGGCTCTCCTCGCGTCAGCTCGAGCTCCAGCAGAGCGTCGAAAAGCACCTCGCCGGCAAAGTCACCGAGCTCCTCACCCCGGTGCTCGGCGCCGGCCGGGTCCGCAGCCAGGTATCGGCGCGGCTCAACTTCGGCCAGGTCGACCGCACCATCGAGGAATACGACCCCGACAAGCAGGTGCTGGCCAACGAGCAGCGGAGCGAAGGCGGCACCGATGCCTCCTCGGGCAGCGACACGCCGACGGTGATGAACAACACCTTTCTCAACTCACGGCGGATCGACAAACTGGTCGGCGAAGTCGGCAACGTCACCCGGCTGACCGTCTCGGTCATGGTCGATGCCGCGAGTCTCGAGAGCGGGCCCGCCCAGGAGGCGCAACGTTCCCGGCTCGAGGCGCTGGCCAAGAACGCCATCGGCTTCGATTCGACCCGGGGCGACCAGCTCGCCCTCGTCGCCATTCCCTTCACGACTCCGGCGCCGCCGGTGGTCGGGACGATTCCGGATTCCTCCAGCGGCACCGACCGCATCATCGTCGTCGCCGACCGTCTGGGTCGCCCGGTGATCGGCATCCTCGCGTTGCTCGCGGCATTCGTGCTCGGCTGGCGCGCGCTTCGGCAGGGCAATCTGGCCCAGCCGGCCCCCGCGCTCGCCGCGCCGGCGGTGACCGCGGGACTGGTGGCCAAGGCCGTGGCCCCGACGCCCGCAAATATCCAGCTCCGCAATCGCATCGCGTCCGACACCCTCGACGCGCCGGAAACGGCGGCGAAGGTGATCCGGGCATGGCTCGCGGAGGACGCGTGAGCGCGTCCCGCGGCGTCTCCGGCGCTCAGAAGTGCGCCGTGCTCTGCATGGCCCTCGGCGCGGAAGCGTCGGCCAGGGTGTTGCAGCAGCTCTCGCCGCACGAGATGGAACAGGTCTCGAAGGAGATCGCCGGTACGTCGGTGGTCAAGTCGGAGATCGTGGATTCGGTGCTGCAGGAATACACCGAGGTCGGCCGGGCGGTGCAGTCGGTCGCGCAGGGTGGCGTGGACTACGCCCGAGAAATCCTGGAACACGCGCTCGGACCGCAGAAGGCCCGCTCGCTCCTCGACCGCATTCAGGAACAGATGATCGAGACCGGGCTGACCCGGCTCAAGAAGGCCGCGCCCGACGTGCTCAACGGCGTGCTGCGCGGCGAGCATCCCCAGACCATCGCGCTGGTCCTCGCCCACCTCGAGGCCCGGCTGGCCGCGGGCGTGCTCGAGGTCATGGGAGGCGAGCTCGCCGGCGAAGTGCTCTATCGCATGGCGAAGATGGAGAAGGTCTCCCCCGAAATGCTCCAGCTGGTCGAGACCGGGTTGGGCGGACGCTCCGACCTCACGCTCTCGCAGGAGATGACCGCCTCGGGAGGACCCGCCGCCGTCGCGCGCGTGCTCAATCACACCGAAGGATCGACCGAGAAGGCGCTCCTCGAGGCGATCGCCGTCCGCAACAGCGGCGTGGCCGAAGAAATCCGCAACCTCATGTTCGTCTTCGAGGATCTCAAGCTCCTCGACGCGCGCTCGATGCAGCGCCTGCTCCGCGACCTGGAGACCAAGCTACTCGCCGTCGCCCTCAAGGCCACCAGCGAGGAGCTCAAGGAAAAGATCTTCAAGAACATGTCGGAACGCGGCGCCGCCGCGCTCAAGGAGGAAATCGAGATCCTCGGCCCGGTGCGGGTCAAGGATGTCGAGGCGGCGCACGGCAACATCGTGAAAACGGCGCGGGCACTCCAGGATCAGGGCGAGATCGTGGTCGAAAGGTCGACGGACGATGCGCTCATCGCGTGAGAGCAGCCGGTTCGCGGTGTCGGCCTTCGCGCCGCCCGAGCTCCGCCTGGTCGTGGCGCCCGAAGCGGCGACGCCGAACAAACCGGCCGCTCCGCCCACCGCGCTCGAAGAGGCGTGGCAGCGGGGTTACGCCGACGGTGTCGCCTCGCGCGACGAGAACGCCGAGCGGCTTCGGGACGATGCGGTGGCGGCACTAGGCGCGGCCATCGAGGGGCTGTCGGCCGTGTCGCGGGAAATCCGCGATCGCCTCGGCGCCAATCTTCCGGCCCTGGCCCTCGCCGTGGCGCGGCACCTGGTGCAGCGCGAAGTCGTGGCGGACCCGACCGTGATGCACGACCTGGTCCAGCGCGCGCTCACCCTGACTCCGCTCTCCGGTACGGTCACCGTCCGGCTGCACCCCGCCGATCTCGAGGCGCTGGGCGATGTCTCAGCGTTCGGCACGCCCTCCGGCACGACGCTGGAGCTCAAATGGGTCGGTGACGCGAGCTTCGTGCGCGGGGGATGCACGGTGGAAACCGCCGCCTCGGTGGTCGATGGCCGGGTGGATCAGGCGCTCCTCGATCTCTACGAACGGCTTCGCAGTGAGTGAGCCCGCGTTCGCCCACGCGATGGCCGCCGTCGCCGACGCGCCCCGGTTCTCGGTCTCCGGCCGGATCACCCGGGTGGTCGGCCAGGTGGTCGAGACGACGCCGTTGCCGGTGGCCCTCGGCGAGGTGTGCCGTATCAGCAGCGGCGACCGACCGGTGCTGGCCGTCGTGGCAGGATTCCAGGAGCGGGGGATTTTCCTGCTTCCTCTTGGCGATCTCGAAGGCATTCATCCCGGCGCGCCGGTCACCCCCCTCGGCCGGCCGCTGTTCGTGCACGTCGGCAACGGACTGGTGGGCCGCGTCCTCGACGGACTCGGAAGGCCGATCGACGGCCGGGGTCCGATCGGCGCGACCGGACGGCAGCGCCTTACCGCCGAGCCGCCTAACCCGCTCACCCGGGCCCGCGTGGCCAACCCGATCGCCACCGGCGTGCGCGCGCTCGACGGACTGGTATCGCTCGGACGAGGACAGCGCATCGGCATCATGGCCGGCAGCGGCGTCGGCAAGAGCGTCCTGCTCGGCATGATCGCGCGCGGAGCCTCGGCGGACGTCAATGTCATCGCGCTGCTCGGCGAGCGGGGCCGCGAGGTCCGCGAATTCGTGGAGCGCGACCTCGGTCCCGATGGACTCGCCCGCTCCGTGCTCATCGTCGCCACCAGCGACCAGAGCGCCGTCGTCCGCGCGACCGGCGCGCTCGTCGCGACCGCCGTCGCCGAACATTTTCGCGACCAGGGCCTCGACGTGCTGCTGATGATGGACTCGATCACCCGGGTCGCGACCGCCTGGCGGGAGGTCGGCCTGTCCGTGGGAGAGCCGCCGACGACGAAGGGGTATCCCCCGTCGGTGTTCGCCCAGCTGCCGCGCCTCCTCGAGCGCGCCGGCACCGGCGATCGCGGGAGTATCACCGGGCTCTACACCGTCCTCGTGGAGGGCGACGATTTCAACGAGCCTGTGGCCGATGCCGCCCGATCCATTCTCGACGGCCATGTCGTCCTGACCCGCCGGCTCGCCGGAGCCAAACACTTTCCCGCGATCGACGTCCTCGACAGCGTGAGCCGGGTGCGCGACGCCGTGATCGACGACGGGCACCTCGCGGCGGCCGATACCCTTCTCCGTCTCGAAGCGGCATACCGCGGCCACGAGGACCTTATCGCCGTGGGCGCGTACAAGCCCGGCGCGAATCGCACGGTGGACGCCGCGATCGCGCTCCGGCCCGAGTTCCTGCGCCTCCTGCAGCAGCGCGCCGACGACCGCACCGGCTTCGACGAATCGCGCGCCGCCGTCATCGCGCTCGCCGCCCGGGCCCAGGCCCTCGAAGCGGAGCCCGCGCGATGAAGCCGTTCCGATTCAGGCTGGCGCGCATCCTCGAGCTGCGCGAAGCGGCGGAGCGGGATCAGGCGGCGGCGCTGGGCCGGGCGACAGCAGCCGAAGCCGAGCAGGAGCAGCGCACCCGCGCGAGCCATGCCCGGCTGGAGGCGATGCAGGAGCAGGCGGCGCTGCCGTCGCAGAGTCTCGCGGTGGGCATTCTCCGCGCCTACTCCATGGCCCTCGAGGCCGCGCGGGTTCAGGCCGACGGTGACGCCCGCGATTCCGACACCGCGCGCCAACAGAGCCGCGCCGAAGCCGAGCGGTTCACCGATGCACGGCAGGACCGTCAGGTCATCGAGCGCCTCCGCGACAAGCGGCGCGCGGCCTGGACCGCGGACGCGGAACGAACCGAACAAGGCGCGATGGACGAGCTCGCCCAGCGCAAACATGCAGCTAAGGATCCGACATGAAGCTCCCAATCCTCGGCGTGATCGCCTTCGCCCTCGGCGTGGCCGGCGCAACCGGCGCGGTCGTGATGCTCGGCCCGAAGCCCGAAGTGCCTCCGGCCGCCCACGATTCGACCGCGACGAAAGCCGATTCACTCATCAAGTCGGACTCGGCCCACGCCAAGTCCGACAGCGCCGTGCATCAAGCGAGCGCTCCAGCGCACGAGACGAGCGAGACGACAGCGGTAACCGGAACCCACACGCCTTCCGCGTCTTCCGTGTCTGGCACGCCGCCCGCGGCTGCCGTGCTTCCCGCGCCCGGGACCACCGCTCCGGGGCGTGACTTTGCCAAGCTCGCTCGCCTGCTGTCCGCGATGCCGGCCCCCCAGGCGGCGGAGCTCCTTGGATTTCTCGATGACAACGACGTAGAAGGCGTCCTCCGCGCGCTCGGTCTGCGCCAGGCCGTGGGAATCTTCGGCGCACTCCCCAAGCCGAGAGCCGCCATCATGAGCCGGCGCCTGCTCGTGCCGCAGAGCGTGGGTGTGTCGAGATGAATGCAGCTGGCATGCCGAGTCTTCTGCCCGTCGCCGCGCCGGCCGTAGCAGCGGAGTCCCCGGGTGTAGCCGTCGACAGCACGGACGCGGGCGCGTTCATGGCGCTGCTCGTGCAGGCGATGCCGCTGCCCGTGCCGCCCGACACCTCGCTGCCGATGATTCTGCTCGAGATCGACGGGGGCAACCTGTCGCTCCCGTTGCTCGAAGATGCCGAGTGGGCACCGGCCGTGGTCACCGACACCCTCCCGGAGCTGCAACTGGATACGGCGCCGGTGCCCGTGCCCGCGATCGCGCTGGATGGCGTCGGGGACGAAGCGCCGTCGATGGAATTCCCCGGCCTCGTGCTTTCGCCGGGTGTGCCTGCCTTGGCGACACCGGTTCCGCCACCTGAGCCTGCAACGGCACCAGTGCGGTCGCCGTTGCCCAAGCCCGCATTGGCAAGGGCACAGGCCCCGGCTGCTTCGGAAGGCATGACGCCGTCGCAGAAACCGAAATTGCAGAAGCGCGCCGCCGAGATTCGGGTGTCTCGTGAGCCCGCGTCACCCATCCCGATGACTCGAGCGCGCACTGAAGTGCCGGCGGAGGTGAATCCACTTCAGGTTCCGCCGGCCGCCGTGCTTCCCGAAGTTGCGATACCCCGGGTCCAGGCTCCGGCGATGCAGAGCATCGAGGCTCCGGAAACTCCGGTCGCGCGCCCGCCATCGAACGAACGAGCGCCGGTCGCTCCGGCAGCCCCGACGCTGATTCCAATGCCCCCGCTGCCCTGGATGGACCAGAGGGCTCCGGTACTGTTTCCGATGCCGCCGATGGAGCCGAGGGCGCCAATGGCTCCGCCGACCCCGACGCCTCAGGCGACTCCGGTCCCTGCACCGGCGGCGATGGCCGCGATGGCCCAGCTCGCCATGGTAACGCCGGCACGCCCGGAGCTTCGTGTGCTGGGCGAGGCGCCGGTACTCACCGTCTCGAAGCCGGCCGATCAGGAATCTCCTTCGGAGAATCCGCAGGTAACGATCGTGGACAGGACGTCTCCCACGCTCAAGGCGCTCGGACTCGTGCTGGATGGAATCATCGCCTCGGGCGGCGGAATCCGTCCCGCGCCCGAGCGCACTGCGACACGGACTTCGCGGACCGAAGCAGAACCGACAACGCCGGCTTCCGACCCCGAACAAGCCGTCGTCATCAAGAAGCTGGTCGTGACCGCGAGCGAAGAGGCACCCGCGCCCACCCGCCGGCAGTCCGCGGCCGCTCCCGTGCCCGCCGAGACAATCGCTGCGTCGGCTCCTGCGGCTCCGCCGGCGGGCTTCGACAGCGCGCCGCGCGAACTAGGCGGACGCGAGTCGGTTACGACGGGCGATACCGCGCGGCCGGCCCCGCTCGCCTCACCCCGGAAACAGTTCGGGGCGGTGCCGGGACATCACGTCACCCTCGAGGTCGAGAATGGCGCCGAGGATCGGGCCCGGATTCGGGTCTCGGTACACGGCGGCGTCGTCCGCGCGACGGTGCTGTCCAACGCTGCCCTCGGCATCCGCTTATCCGACCACGTCGATGAGCTGCGCCGTGCGCTCGCGGATCGCGGTTTTCATGACACCACCCTGACCCTGCAGCGCGCCGAGCCCCCGGCGGCCGCCGCCACGCTTCTCGAGCACGAAGGGGAACATCCCCAGAGCGGTGGGCGGAACAAGAACCGCGACGACAATCCGTATTACGGCCCGCGGCACAAGCCGGCCGACGACCGACCCCGCCAGCAACGGCGGCCCGAACCCGAAGAGGAGTAGTCCATGCCCACCGCGCTCAGCAGTCTCTTGCCGTCCTCCACCCCGACGGCGTCACCTCTCCGGACGACGGGAAACAAGTCGCTCGGCAAGAACGAATTCCTGAAGCTGCTGGTGACGCAGCTCAAGAACCAGGATCCGATGAACCCGGCCAACGCCGAGGACTTCGCGGCGCAGCTGGCGCAGTTCAGCGGCCTGGAGCAGCTGCTCGAGATCAACACCGGCCTCGCGCAGCTGAGCAGCGCCTCCGCGCAGAACCTGCTTTCGCAGCAGACCGCGCTCGCCACCGGTCTGATCGGTCGCACCGCCACCACCGCGGGCAACTCGATGTCGGTGGACGCGACCGGCGCCGCACAGGTCGCGGTGGAGCTCCCGGCCCAGGCGGAGCGCGTCACGGTTCGGCTGCTGGACTCGAACGGCCATGTCCTCGAGACTCGCGATTTCCAGGGTGTCGGAAAGGGCAAGCAGACCCTCAGCTGGCAGCCGGCCGCGCAGCTCGCTCCAGGGAAATACACCTGGACCGTGGACGCCAAGGATGCGAATGGCCAGGCGATTCCCGCGCGGCAGATCATGACGGGAACCGTCGCAGGAGTCGCATTCGAGAATGGACAGGTCAAGCTCCGCATCAACGGAGTCACCGTCGCAATGGATGAATTGATCGAAGTCGGCTGACCGGAAATCCCGGGGGCCGGACACTGTACACCACTCAGGAGGCAATACCAGTATGATGCGTTCTCTCTACGCCGGCGTGTCCGGACTCCGCAACCACCAGGTGCGGATGGACGTGATCGGCAACAACATCGCCAACGTGAACACTGTCGCGTTCAAGGCGTCGCGGGTCACCTTCAAGGAGGCCTTTGCCCAGCTGTTGCAGGGCGCCTCGCGTCCGCCCGGCGGCCTCGGCGGCGTCAACCCGATCCAGATCGGCTCGGGCATGAACATCGGCAGCATCGACCAGCTCTTCACGCAGGGCTCGCTGGAGTCCACCGGCCAGACCACCGACCTCGCCATTCAGGGCGACGCGATGTTCGTCGTGAGCGACGGCACCCGCCGGTTCTACACCCGCGCCGGCAACTTCCAGCTCGACGCCGACGGCCGCCTGATCGCGGCGAACAACGGCTTCGTGGTACAGGGGATCAACGCCGACTCGAGCGGCACCTTCTCGACCGCCTCGACGATCGGCGGCATCGTGCTGCCGCTGGGCCAGAAAGTGCCGGCCCGCGCCACGACCGACACCGGCTTGACCGGTAACCTCAACGCTGCCGCCGTGGTCGGCGACACCCACGCGATGGGCGTCACCGTGTACGATGCCTCCGGCGCGCCGCACGACCTGCAACTCACCTTCACGAACACCGCGGCCGGGGCCTGGGACTGGACCGCCACCTGCGCGACGGCGGCGGTCACCGCCGGCAACGGCACGGTGACCTTCAACTCCAACGGGAGTCTGGCCACCTTCGCCTATCCCGGCGGCGGTACCGATCTCACCATCACGCCCACGGCGGGCGGCGCCGCATTCAACGTCACCGTGAACGCCGGCACGCTCAACGACATCGACGGCCTCGCCGGTTTCGCGAACCCGTCCAACGCCGTCGTCTCGAACCAGGACGGTTATCCCGCGGGCGACCTCGAGAACATCAGCGTCGACAACAACGGCGTCATCACCGGCTTCTTTACCAACGGTGTGAGCCAGGCGCTCGCGCAGATCGCACTCGCCAAGTTCAACAACCCGTCCGGCCTGCTTCGCCAGGGCGACAACATGTACGCCGAATCGGCCAACAGCGGCCTCGCCGTCCTCGGCTTTGCCGGCTCGAGCAACAGCTCGACCATCACCCCCGGCGCGCTGGAAAACTCCAACGTCGACCTCTCGCAGGAGTTCACGAACATGATCGTGACCCAGCGTGGCTTCCAGGCCAACGCGCGAGTGATTTCGACGGCGGATGAAATGCT
>Ga0070707_100003724_pt1 | contig 14382 bp, 7 predicted proteins | sample KBSK5502metaG_FD_65468 | JGI IMG/M metagenome (GOLD analysis project Ga0070707, IMG submission 65468) | Corn, switchgrass and miscanthus rhizosphere microbial communities from Kellogg Biological Station, Michigan, USA - KBS K5-50-2 metaG | ecosystem: Host-associated > Plants > Roots >... | reverse complement strand
CAGATCGGGATGTGGGTGATTATTGGGATTGCGGTTGTTCTCGGTCTGATCATTGCAGTGTGGGCAGGACGCAGTCTTAACCGCGCTCGTACTTCAAGCTGGTCCACCGAGCGTACGGTTTGCCACGCAACTGACAAATTACGGCGGGGCGGAGGCTTCGGGCGCACTATCTCCTGATGGAAGATCGTTTGTCTTCGTGTCAGAGCACGGCGGGACGCCAGACCTTTGGCTGCGACAGATCACTGGCGGTGACCCGGTGCGGCTGACCAACGACGCGGCGGAAGAGGCAGACCCGATCTATGCTCGCGACGGCGAAACAATCTATTTCACACGCATCGATGCTACCGGCTTGTCCATCTGGCGCATCGGCGCGTTGGGCGGCCAGGCGCGACGTATCGTTAACAATGCGCGAAAGCCGGCGCCTTCTCCCGATGGGGGCAGCCTGGCCTACTTCGTCCCGGACGCGGATGGGACGGGAGACACCCTGGCGGTAATCTCCCTCGACGGCGGCGGCCCGCGGACAGTAGCGCGAAGGTTTACGGGAGGCAATCTGAACGGTCGCGCCGCGTGGTCGCCGGATGGACGCTGGCTCGCGTACAGCCGCTGGGAATTGTTCGCTCCCTTTAATCTATTCGTGGTTGAAGTCAGCACCGAACGCGAGCGCCAGGTAACGCAGTTCAGTCGCAGCAGCGAAGGCATCGAAACGCAGACCTGGCTGCCTGACAACCGCCACCTGGTGGTCTCGTACGTGCCTCAGAGCACGTTCTTCCAGAGTGATCTGGGAGTGCTTGATATTCAGGACGGCTCGATTTCGCGTTTGACCTTTAACATCGCGCAGGACTTCAGCTCACTGAGCGTTTCGACTGATGGAAGTCGCCTGATCGCCACCGTCGCACAAACTCGGCGGGAAGTTTGGAAAGTGCCGCTCGGGCCGGACCCGGAGGCGAACGGACGGGCCGCCGTGCGCGTGTTGGACAGCTCACAAGACCCGATGTGGACTTTTGTCTCGCGCGATGGGCGAACGCTGCTTTTCAATAACGCCACTACCGGAGCTCGCAATCTCTGGACCATGCCACTCGATCGCAGCACGCCTCCGCGCCAGATCACGATGATTGAGGGCGATAATGTAATGCACTCCTCGCTTTCGCCGGACGGCTCGCGCGTCGCCTTCGCGTCGCGAGCCAGGGGCCATTCGGACATCTGGACGCAGAACGTTGACGGATCAGACCTGCGGCAACTCACTGATGATGAAGCTCCGGATGCCTGGCCGGTCTGGTCGCCCGACGGACAGTCGATCGTGTTTGCCTCGCTCCATGAGCGTCAGTGGGAGACGCGGCACGTGGCGGCCGCAGGCGGGCCGGCCGAAAAGGTCCTGGATGGCTTTTTTCGCGGCGACTGGATTCATCAAGCCGGCAGGGACGGCACCTGGATCGTTTCATCGGTGGTCGGTAACGGCATTCGTTTAATTGATTTCGAGCAGCACAGCGTTGTGTGGGAAGAACACTTCGAAGGCGCACGGTCGAGTACCGCCTACGAGCTGCCGATGTTCAGTCCCGACGGACGCTTCATCAGCGCCGTGCGCTAAGAGAGCCGTGAGCGAGACGCCATCTGGGTCTACGAAACCACGACCGGGAAGGGACGCGTGGCGGTGAGATTTCCTGAGCCGTTCAAGATGGTCTTTCGCGCCTGTTGGGTGGAGGACGGCAAGGCGCTCGTCATCAATCGCTACCAGACAATTTCGCATATCGTTCTATTCGACAGGTTCTGGGTGAAGGAAAGCGCACCTTAGATCTCTAAGCAGCGTGAAAATGATGATGCTTTCCGCCGGCACCCAACTCGGCCGTTACGAAATCCGCTCGAAGATAGGCGAGGGCGGCATGGGCGAGGTTTATCTCGCCGAAGATACGAAGCTACATCGTAGAGTCGCGATGAAGATCCTTCCCGGCGAACTAGCCGCAAATAAGGATCGAATGCGTCGATTCGAGCAAGAGGCTCAGGCGGCGGCCGCTTTGAACCATCCGAACGTCGCGCATATTTACGAAATTGGTGAGTCGGATGGCACTCACTTTATCGCGATGGAGTTTGTCGATGGACAAACGCTGCGCGAGTTGACCAGAGACAGACAGACGAACCTCTCGAAACTCTTACGCTATTCGCAACAGATTGCCGAAGGCTTGGTTAAAGCACACGCTGCCGGCATCATCCATCGCGATCTGAAACCAGACAATGTCCTGATTACGCGTGATGGTCACGCGAAAATCCTTGATTTTGGATTGGCAAAGTTGATTGAGCCAGGACGATCCAGCTCCATCGACGCGGAAGCTCCCACACGTCCCGCAGTGAAAACCGATCCCGGTGTCGTGATGGGTACGGCAGTTTATATGTCGCCCGAACAGGCGCGCGGACTTTCGGTGGATGCGCGAACGGACATTTTCAGCTTTGGCATTTTGATTTACGAAGTTGTCGCTGGTCGCTTGCCGTTCGAAGGATCGAATACAAACGAAATCCTGGCTTCGATTCTTAACGACAAGGAACCGCCGCCGCTCGCGCGTTATGCAACAGATGTTCCGCCTGAACTCGAACGAATAGTTTCGAAGGCGCTGCACAAAGATCCGGATGAGCGATACCAGACGATCAAAGATTTGCTGCTCGACTTGAAGAGTCTGAGACAAAATCTGGAATTTCAGCAAAAGCTGGAATCAGTTCCGCCTGCGTCAGTGAAAGACACTGATCCGCGGGCTATCGCCAGCACAACCATTTTAGAACCCGCTCGTTCAACCGCCGCAGCGACGACTCATACTTTCTTAACCCGGCGGAAAGTTATCATGGCAGCCGCAGCATTAATATTGGTGACCGCCGCCATCGCATATCTTTACATCCGACGAACAAGCGCCGCGCCCATCCTGACTGACAAGGACACAATCCTGCTGGCCGACTTCGACAACAAGACGGGCGACGAGGTGTTTGACGGCGCGCTCAAGCAGGGGCTGGCGGTGCAGCTCGGACAGTCGCCGTTCCTCAGCATCTTCCCCGAGTCGGGCGTGCGGCAGACGCTGAAGCTGATGAGCCGCTCGCCGGACGAGCGCGTGACGGCGGAGGTCGCGCGGGAGATATGCGAGCGGCAGGGGCTGAAGGCTTTCATCGCCGGTTCGATTGCGCCGCTGGGCAGCCACTACGTGCTGACGCTGGAGGCGGTCAACGGGCACAGCGGCGAGGTGCTGGCGCGCGAGCAGGCGGAAGCCCAAGGGAAAGAACAGGTGTTAAAGACGCTCTCGCAGGCGGCGACAAAGCTGCGCGAGGAGCTGGGCGAGTCGCTCAGCTCTATCGAGAAGTTCGATAAGTCGCTGGAATACACTACCTCTTCGCTGGAGGCGCTCAAAGCCTATTCTCTGGGGAGGGCACAAGCCAATCAGGGCAACTCTCTTGAATCAATTCCGTTTTTCAAGCGTGCAATAGAATTGGACCCCAACTTCGCCTACGCCCACTTCGGTCTAGCAGTCACGTACTCCAACGCTAATAAACCGGAACTGGCGGCTGAATATGAGGCTAAGGCGTATGCCTTGCGGGATAGAAGCACCGAGTACGAAAAGCTGATTATCACGACCTTCTATTACGGTTATGTGACTAACGACACCGACAAGTATGTCGAAGGGCAAGAGGTTTGGAAACGCACGTACCCACGTGATGCTGCTGCGCCTAACAACCTTGCCGATCACTACAATTGGAGCGGACAATTCGAGAAGGCCGTCGAAGAAGCTCATGAAGCAATACGGCGCAATCCGAACATCTTCCAACCCCACTTAAACCTTGGGCGCGCCCTCACCGGGCTCAATCGTTTCGACGAGGCGAGGGACGTTTTAGAGCGGGCGCTCCAGCAGAAATTAGACAACGAAAGAATTCGCTACTTCTTATATGAGAATTTTTTCGTCCGCGGGGACGCGGCAGCGATGCAGCAGCAATTAGACTGGGCGAAAGGGCGGCCCGACGAGTATGTCGCACTCGACTGGCAAGCCGGCGCGGCGACCTTCGCCGGGCAGTGGCAAAGGGCGCAGGACTTCTCGCGCCGCTCGGTTGATCTCGCCGCCCGCAGCGAGGCGAAAGAAGTGGCCGCCGGGTACGCCGCCGGAATGGCGGCACTCGGCGCGCTCATGGGTCAGTGCGCGCAAGCGAAAATTGCGGCGGCGCAGGCGCTCGGCTTACAGCAGAGCGAGTTGCCGCCGCTGCGCGCTTTAGTCGGCCGCGCGCTGTGCGGCGAGGCAACTCGGGCCGCACAACCCTTGGAGGAGTATGCTAAACGCTACCCCAAAGACGCATTCGCCAACGGCCTTTGGCTGCCCATAGTTCACGCCGCAGTGGAGTTGCAACGCGGCAACGCGGCGCAGGCGGTCGAGCTTTTGCAGCCCGCCGCTCGCTATGAGGCCGGAGCCGAGTTCTGGCCGCAAACCTTGCGCGGGCAGGCTTACCTGAAACTCAACCGGGGCGCGGAAGCCGCCGCCGAGTTCCAGAAGATACTCGACCACCGCGGCGAAGGTCCGCTGTCGGCCCTCTACCCGCTCGCGCACCTCGGTCTGGCGCGCGCCGCCGCGCTTGTTGGCGATATAGCAAAGAGCCGTAAGGCATACGAGGATTTCTTCGCGCTCTGGAAAGATGCTGATCCGGATTTGCCGATCTTGATTGAGGCGAAGAAGGAATATCAGGAGTTGAGATGACAGCGCCGCGACTTCGCAAATAAGAGTCAGCCAGTCTTGTTGACTACCAACAGGTATGACACCAGAGCGGTGGCAGCAGCTGAAACAGATTTTCCAATCCGCCCTTGAGCGAAAGCCGGCGGAGCGCTCCGCATTTCTGAAGCAAGCGTGTGCCGGCGATGAAGCCCTTCGCAGCGAAGTTGAATCGCTTATCTCTTCTCACGATCAAGCTGGAAATTCCATCGAAGCAATGGCGGCTGAAGCCGCTACTGAGATGCTTGAGAATGACCGCGCAATCGTAGGCAAGCAGATCGGCCATTACCAGGTACTAAGCTTCATCGGGCGGGGCGGCATGGGTGAAGTATTCCTGGCTCAGGATACGAGCCTGGGTCGAAAGGTTGCGCTCAAACTACTGCGCAGCGACTTTACCAGGAACGAAGAGCGGCTGCGTCGCTTCCGGCAGGAGGCGCGCGCGGCTTCTGCGCTGAACCACCCGAATATCCTCACCATTCATGAGATTCGGCAAGAAGGCTCTTTGCACTTCATGGCCACGGAGTACGTCGAGGGAGAGACGCTGCGCCAGCGGATGGCTGGCGCGAGGATGAAGCTCGCCCAAGCGCTCGACGTCGCCATCCAGGTGGCAGGCGCCCTGGCGGCGGCGCACGAGGCGGGGATTGTGCACCGCGACATCAAGCCGGAAAACATCATGGTGCGCCGGGACGGTTACGCGAAAGTATTGGATTTCGGATTGGCTAAGCTGACTGAACCGGCACCGGCTTCGAGAGATAGCGCATGGCCCACCCTCGCCAAGGTCGAGACTAATCCGGGCGTGGTGATGGGCACCGCCCAGTACATGTCGCCGGAGCAGGCGCGGGGGCTGGAGGTGAACGCGCGCACGGACATCTTCAGCCTGGGTGTGGTGCTTTATGAAATGGTGGCGGGGCGAGCGCCGTTCGCAGGCGAGACGGTGACAGACATGCTTGTGGCGATTGTGGAGAAAGAGCCGCCGCCGCTAAAAAATTTAACCTCCGAGCAAATTCCCGCCGAACTTGATTGGATCATCACGAAGACGCTGCGCAAGAATCCTGACGAGCGGTATCAGACAAGCAAGGAACTGTTCGTTGATCTTCAGCGGCTCCGGCAAAAATTAGAGATCGAATCTCATCTTGAACGCTCCGCCCCGCCCGAAGCAAGCGGCGAAGCAACGAGGGCAAACGTCGCCGTTCGTTTGACGACGAAGCACACAGAACAGCTTCGCCACTTTCTCTTTGCCCGACGCACTATACTCTACGCCGCCGTTTTGACCATTCTGATATTAGGTGCGCTCGCTTATGTGTGGCGTTGGCGGCAAACTTCAGTCGCGCACAAACCTGACATCAAATCGCTTGCGGTGCTGCCGCTCAGATCGCTTAACAATACAGGCGACACCTACATGGGGCTGGGTATTGCGGATGCTGTTATCAGGAGGATTAGTCAGACGGGCGAGTTAACTGTGCGCCCGACGAGTGCTGTGCGCAAGTACCTTAATGAGGAAGTTGATTCGCTTGAAGTCGCTCGGCAGTTAAGTGTTGATGCGGTGTTCGAGGGAACGGTGCAGCGTGAGGGCGACCGCTTGCGAGTAAGTGTGAATCTGCTACGCACAAGCAACGGCGAATCACTGTGGGCTGATAGTTTTGATATGCGCTCGACGGACATTTTCACGATACAGGATGAAGTCGCACAACAAGTCGCGGCGCGCTTGCGGCTGCGGCTTAACCCGACGCAGCAAATGCGGCTCGCCAAACGGTCTACGTCAAACCCGGTCGCTTACGAATATTATGTGAAAGGAATGTATAGCCTCGATCAACGCGGCTGGTCTATCGAAGACAAACCGCAGATGGAAGCTACAATCGCCTTATTCAAACAGGCTATCAGCGCTGATCCGCAGTATGCGCTGGCGCATGCGCAACTCGCCTATGCTTACGCCTGGATGGCTATTTTTATCGAACTCGATCCCGTTTGGGTAGGGCACGCAAGAGAAGAGATGCGTCAGGCAGAGGCGCTTGACTCGCAGCTTGCAGAGACGCATGTGGCGCGCCATTTAATACTCTGGAGTGCCTATGAAGGCTATCAGACTGAAGCCGCTATTCACGAATTGCTATTAGCGCAGCAGCTTAATCCAGGCATCGGCCATTTGGAATTGGGCGTTATCTATTGGCACAACGGCCTTGAAGATCAAGCCGGCAGAGAGCTGCAAAGGGCATTAGAAATAGATCCGACGAACGAGAAAGTCAAAGAGGAGCTTTACAACAGTACAGCCCTGAGCGGCAGGATAAATGAGGCCTTGGAGGTGCAGCAGCGATTCTTTAATAGCGGCCCCGGCCTCAAATACTATCTTGAGAAGAATAGGTTGAACGACGCCCAGCCGCTGCTCGAACAGGCGTTAGCGAAAGACCCTAATGACCCTGCGGTGCGACTGCGCAAAGCCTTATTTTTAGCTTTGAAGCAAGACTTTCACGCCGCTGAAGCGGAAATTCCATGGATTCTCGAACATATTCCCAAAAACCGAGCATATCACCATAACGCCTACGAGATCGCCCGCGTCTATGCGCTTGCCGGCAAGAGTCAGGAAGCTATTAAGTGGTTGAGGGAAGCCGCCGCGACAGGTCTCCCCTGCTATCCGCTATTTGAGCGCGATCCTTACTTGAATCGTATCAGACAAGCGCCCGAATTCATCCAGTTCATGTCGGAGATGAAAGCGCAATTGGAAAAGTACAAGCGCGAATTTGGATAGGCAGCGAATCGAAGTGTGCAAGTGGTTGAGCTTCGCGTCTTCGTAGGACTTACAGTCGAAGAGACGGCTGAGGCTTTAGGAATATCACCAGGAACGGTCAAACGGGAATGGAGCATGGCCAAAGCGGCTGCGTCGGCAGATCAGAAATCAGTAACAACAAAAACTTCTCCTCCACCGATCACATTTTGAGCACTCTGTTATGACTCCCGAGCGCTGGCAGCAGCTAAAACAAATTTTCCAATCGGCGCTTGAGCGAAACCCGGCGGAGCGCTCCGCATTTCTTAATCGCCAATTGTTTCAAACTGCGAGCCTAAATCTACAGCCCGTGCAATAATGCGTCGTCTTGGTTGATTCTCCACCGAATGAGGCCGCCGAATTAAGCGCCAACGCCCAGCCGGCATTGGTTGTGGGCCAAGTTGTCGGACACTATCAGATCATCGCTCCTCTCGGAAAAGGCGGAATGGGTGAGGTCTATCTTGCAAATGATGCGAAGCTCGATCGCAAAGTCGCTCTGAAGTTACTGCCGGCGGTACTCACCGATAACAAAGAAGCTCTGCGTCGCTTTATCCGGGAAGCGAAGACCGCGTCCTCACTTAATCACCCGAACATCATAACGATCCATGAAATTGGTGAAGCGGAAGGCGTGCACTTCATCGCTACTGAGTTCATCGACGGGCAAACGCTTAAGCATCGTCTGGCGGCGACGCGAATGAAATTGACGGATATGCTCGACATTTCAATTCAAGCAGCGAGCGCGCTTCAGGCCGCGCACGCAGCGGGAATAATCCATCGCGACATCAAGCCGGAAAACATCATGCTGCGACCTGACGGCTATGTGAAAGTACTCGATTTCGGGCTGGCGAAACTGTCAGAACCGCCTGGCGGAGCGGGTGGGTTCAAGATGGACCCGGACGCATCGACACGAATGCAAATCAGAACGACGCCTGGAATTGTGATGGGAACGGTCCATTACATGTCGCCCGAGCAGGCCCGCGGCCAACCGCTGGATTCAAGAACTGATGTCTTCAGTCTCGGCGCGGTGATATACGAAATGGCCGCGGGCAGAATGGCATTCGCCGGCAAAACCAAGCTCGACACGCTGGTATCAATTCTTGAGCGGGAGCCGCCGCCGCTCGATGAGTATCCGCCCCACCTTCCCACCGAAGTTCAACGAATCATAAACAAAGCGCTGCGCAAGGATCGCGAAGATCGCTATCAAACGATCAAGGATTTACAGATCGATCTTAAGTGTTTGAGAGAAGAGCTGTCCTTCGCGCAGAAACTCGAGAGGTCAAAGCCGCCCAGTTCAAGGGATATTCCCTCGACCATATCTTCTGCGACCAGCGCAGCAGCCGCAGATCAAGTGGCGAGAGCTGCAACTAACGAGTCCACTCAGACAAAAGCAAACCCGATTAGACGCGCGATGCCGGTTGTGCTGTTGGTCATCGTCCTTGCCGGCTTAGCGATCGGCGGCGTGATGCTCTGGCGGCGCGTTCGATCGACGCCTGCCGTATCCACTTCGGCGACCAGGGTGGACCGAACGGTGAGCTACTGGATCACGGTGCAGAAATATAGAAATGGCCGACCATTCGAAGTTCCTTTCAGACTTGCCGGCGAGATAAACTTCGAGAAAGACTACAGAGTCAGACTAAATGTAAGCAGTCCCCAATCCGGATATTTGTACATTCTGAACGAAGGGCCCTCGAGCGCCGATGGCGCAAAATCATTTGTAGTTCTATTTCCTTCAGCGACCGCCAATGATGGCTTCTCATATTTGGCTGAGAATCAGCGAGTCGAAATTCCGCAGCAAAGCTGGTTCGCTTTCGACGCGGAAAAGGGGACGGAAAAGGTCTGGCTGGTATTTTGCGCGAATGCCGTGCCTGAATTGGAAGCAGTAAAGCGGTTCACGAATCCGAAAGATCGAGGCTTGATTAGTGATGCTGGTCTGAACGCGCGGGTCCAGGAATTCTTAGAAGCTAATTCCGGCGCGATGGCTACACTCCAGAAAGACGATCAACTGAAGCAGACAAGTCTCAGAGTTTCGGGGCCCGTTCTGGTTCACGTCATCAAGCTGGAACACCACTAATCCTCTAGTCCTCGTCCTCCTCTGAAAATACTTCCTTCCTGGAAAAATAGAGAGTACAGTCGAACCCACGCATATCACTTTTTCCTGATTCCGTGAGGGAATTGGGCTCTCAAATTTCGGCATAAGAGTCAGGCAAGAGAAGAACGGACGCGGGGCTGGCTGATACGTTCACGCTTTGAGACCCGCCCGCAACTGTGTCTCACAACCCAGCCCGTACCGCGGCAGAGGCGGAAGGAGATTCCAATGAGCAAAACTCTCGTCTTCTTGCTCACGATTTGCACTCTGGGCTTAAGCACCTCCGCCCAGGTCGCCCCTCAGCCAACGCAGCTAGTACCCGAGCAACCCATCGTGCGCGAAATCGCGGGTGGGCACGACGACGTCTATCGGATCGCCCTTGAGGGAGGGCAGTTCATCCGGCTGATAATCGAGCCGAAAGAACTCGCCCTGTCAGTATCAATCACATCTCCTGGCGGCAAGCCGGTCGAGACAAACTATGTCATCAACACAAGCAGCTCGTCTTCAATCTCTTCAGTTGCGGACACGAGCGGCGAAGCTCGGCTTACAGTTCACGCCCGAGGCGCCGGCACGATTAATGGATCTTACCGGCTGCGCGTGGAAGCACGTCCGCCGACGGCAGATGATCGGAAGCGGATCAATGCCGAGCAATTGTTAAAAGATGGGGCCTTGAAGGCAGGTCTAGGCAGCACCGCACAACAGGCGAATGAGATGTTGGCTCAGGCGCTTGTCTTGTGGCGAGAACTTGGTGATCGCTACTTTGAGGTGCGCACGCTTTACGCGATGAGCCGCGCCTATACCAGCCTGAGCCAGTATCAAAAGTCCGTCGAATATTCGGAACAGGCGCTGACTATTGCGCGCGAGACGAATGATCGAGACGGTCAGGTTCGCGTGCTGAATCTTATGGGGATTGTCTATTCCAGACTAAGCAGGCAAGACAAAGCGATTGAGTCTCTCGAACAAGCGGTTGCGATCGCGCGCGAGCTGAAGGATCGCATTCACCAGTCAAGAGCATACAGCAATTTGGTCAGTGCCTATAACGAGACCAGCCGCTACGACAAAGCTCTTGAGTATGCCGAGCAGGCGGTCGCGGTCGCGCGTGACTTGCACGAACGGGAACTCGAGGCAAGCGCGCAAACCAACTTGGCCATCACCTATTACTACCTGGCCAGCTACGAGAAGGCCATCGAGCAACTGACGCAGGTGTTGGCTATCGCCCGCGACTTGAAAAACCCCGGCCTGGAATCCGATGCCCTCGCCACCTTGGGCATTACTTATAACGAGCTGGGCCGTTACGATAAGGCAATCGAGTGCCTGGAGCGGGCGTTGGCGATACATCGCGAGACGAAGAATCGCTCCAGAGAAGGTATCGTCTACAACAATCTGGGCGCGGTCTATGACAGTCTGGGCCGTTATGAAAAAGCCATCGAATATTACGAACAGGCGCTCGCGATTGCGCGTGAGGTAAAGAGACGTGTTGGCGAAGGAAACAATCTGTCTCAGCTCGGCTCTGCATATGCCCAACTGGGCCAGCACGAGAAGGCTATTGAGTACATGATGCAGTCGCTGGCAATCATGCGCGAGTTGAAGAATCGCGCCGGCGAAGGAAATACCCTAGCCACGCTGGGCGACGTCTATAACGACATGGACCGTTCCGAGAAAGCAATAGAGTATTACGATCAGTCACTCTCGATCGCGCGTGAGGTAAAGGATCCGCTGGGAGAAGGAAACAATCTTAGAGGACTAAGCAATGTCTATCGCAAGCTGGGTCGCTTTGAAAAAGCCTGCGACTATTCAGAGCAGGCGTTGGTGATAGCGCGTGAGATCAAGGCGCGTCTCGCCGAGGTAGCTGCGCTGCGGGGAGTCGCCAAAGCGGAAAGTGGACGCGGCAACCTCGCCCGCGCGCGCGGTCTCGTTGAGGAGGGTCTTCAGATTACCGAAGGCATGCGCTCGGAAATTTACAATCCAGAATCCCGCGCCTCCTACTTCGCGTCAGTGCGGGAACTTAATGAAATGGATATAGACCTGCTGATGCGACTTCACAAAGCCAACGCCGCCGGTGGGTTCGATGCGCTCGCCATCGGGGCGAGCGAACGCGCGCGAGCACGTGGACTGCTCGAACTGGTGACCGAGTCAGGCAATGATATTCGTCAGGGCGTCGACCCGGCTCTACTTGAGCGCGAGCGCACGCTTTCGCGACAACTCAACGCCAGGGCGACTGCTCAGGTTCAACTGTTACGCCGTTCGCATACTTCGGAGCAAGCCGCCGCGCTGTCTAAAGAGATCAGCCAGATTGAGAATGATGTTGAGCAGACGCAGGCGGGAATTCGTCGCGCCAGTCCACGCTACGCCGCACTTGTGCAACCCGTGCCGCTTTCGCTCAAAGAGATTCAGCAACACGTCTTAGATAAGGACACGTTGTTGTTGGAATACTCGCTTGGAGACGAGCGCAGCTATCTGTGGGCCATAACGAACAATTCAGTGACGACCCATGAATTGCCGAAGCGTGAAGAGATCGAAAAAGTCTCCCGACAGGTTTATGAGTTGCTCACTTCGCGCAGCATCAACAAACGCTCTGAGACGGTTGCGCAACGGAGCGAGCGTGTCGCGCAGGCCGAAGCGAAACTAACTGTCGCCGCACAGGAACTGAGCCAGATGCTCCTCACGCCCGTCGCCGCCGAGCTTGGTAACCGGCGGCTGGTGATCGTCGCTGATGGCGCTTTGCAATACATTCCTTTTGCGATGCTTCCCGAACCAGGGGTCTGGGGGCAGGGGGCCGGTAGAAGACAAATCGCTCCCCGATCCATGACTCCCGACCGTCAGCCGCTCATCGTCAATCACGAAGTAATCAGTCTGCCGTCCGCGTCCGCATTGGCGATTCAACGCCGGGAACTGGCCGGCAGACAACCGGCGCCAAAGATGCTCGCGGTGATCGCCGATCCTGTTTTTGATCGCACGGATAAACGCTTCACCATGCCCATGACCGAAACCGGTAACAAGGCGCAAACGATTGGCTTCGACGATGCGCGCAGCATCGAACATCTCGCTGAAAAGTCCGATGACACAACGAGATCGGTGATCCCGCGGTTGCCTTTTACGAGACGTGAGGGCGAGCAACTGCTGGCACTTGCGCCGGCGACGTCAAGTTTTCGGGCGATGGATTTCCAAGCCAGTCGCGCGACCGTCCTCGATCCGGCGCTGGGTCAGTATCGTTACGTGCATTTTGCCACGCACGGGTTGCTGGATAGTGAACGACCGGAACTGTCGGCGCTGGTGCTCTCATTGGTGGACACCGAAGGAAAACCGCAGGATGGTTTTCTGCGCACGAACGATATTTATAACATGAAGCTGCCGGCTGAATTGGTGGTGCTGAGCGCGTGCCAGACGGGACTGGGCAAAGATGTCAAAGGCGAAGGGCTGGTTGGACTCACGCGAGGGTTTATGTATGCGGGCGCGGCCAGAGTGGTGGTCAGTCTGTGGAGTGTGAACGACAAAGCAACCGCGGACCTGATGACGAAGTTTTATCAGAAGATGTTGAAGCAGAGCGAGCGCCCGGCCGCCGCTTTGCGGGCCGCACAGGTCGAGATGTGGAAGCAGAAGCAATGGCAGTCGCCGTATTATTGGGCCGCGTTTACGCTTCAGGGCGAGTGGAGGTGAGCGTTAGAGAATATCCCCGTCTTTGAAAGTTAAGGGAGACGACGTGACACTTGATAAGAAAACAAATCCATCAGGGCGAAAACTTGCGGCGTGCGCGATGACTTTCAGTGTTCTTGGTTTGTTCGCAGCCGGTGCCGTGCAGGCTCAGCAAGATGAAACGACACGGCACCTTTGGGACACGGCATTTATTAATCAAGGCAACAAGGGAGCAGCCGCTGGCAGATCTCGCAAGCGCAACTATCGCATTGTGACTCCTCGCGTGCCCGTTACTGCTGTGTCGGCGGACTCAGTCATCGGCGTCACCTTTTGGCGCTTGCGTCCCTCACGGCCGCAGGATACAGGCGAGAGAATAATCACGCACGACGGTCCGGAATCGGTTGAGTGGCTGCCCCAGCGAGTCTCATCTGTCGGAAGATTGTCGGAAGGCGATCGCATTCGCATGAGCATAGAGACAGCACGCACCGGCTATCTTTACGTAGTGGACCAGGAGCTGTACGCAGATGGCACGAGGGGCGAGCCGTATTTGATCTTTCCCACGACACGCACACACCGCGGCGATAATTCGGTAAAGGAGGGCCGAGTAATTGAGATTCCATCCCAGGATGATGGGCCGCCTTACTTCACTTTGAAACGGACTCGAGTCGACCAGGTCGGCGAGATCGTGAGCGTGCTGGTGACTCCAACTCCGATCCAGGCTTTGACGATCACGGATAAGGCGCAAAGGCTGTCCTCCGAAACTCTCTCCTCGTGGGAAAAATCATGGGGCGCGCGGGCGGGCCGTTTGGAGATGGTCAACGGGGCCGGCCAGCCTTGGACGAAACAGGAAAGAGAGGCCGGGGCAGACGGCACGCGATCGTTGAAGGATGATGAACCTGCGCCGCAGACCATTTACTACCGCCCTGGAACGGACAGCAAGACACCGGTTTTGGTGAAGATGCAACTTCAATACGCCCGACCGCGGCCACTGGTTAAAAGACCGCGGTGATGCGCAAGTCCGAGCCGCGGGGTGGGACGCCAATAGTCTAAGCATTCGCGGGATCCGACTGCGTATGAACCGCCGACGCTTTCCTTAATGAACTTTCCTGGACATGCGGTGAGGCCCGGGTCGTCAGGAGATGCATCTTCACGGCCATGGTTTGCGCTTTCCGCTTCCCGTGCGTCCA
>Ga0070707_100003719_pt1 | contig 14386 bp, 11 predicted proteins | sample KBSK5502metaG_FD_65468 | JGI IMG/M metagenome (GOLD analysis project Ga0070707, IMG submission 65468) | Corn, switchgrass and miscanthus rhizosphere microbial communities from Kellogg Biological Station, Michigan, USA - KBS K5-50-2 metaG | ecosystem: Host-associated > Plants > Roots >... | reverse complement strand
CCCGTCACAGTTGAAGCGTCCAAGAGGGAGTTGAAGAAGTCAGAACTTTTTGGAGAAACGGAAACCACTCTTACTCGCAAGAAATAGCATGTCAACACCCGTGAGCCAAAGAAAGGAACATATCATGATACAGAGCACAATCGCTCTCGTGACTGGCGCAAATGGTGGGATGGGAAAAATGATCGCCACAGAACTGGCCCGGCAGGGCGCAACCGTCGTGATGGTCTCTCGGAACCGTCAGAAAGGCGAGGAGACCCTGTCCGAAATTGCGGGGGTGACAGGCAATCCCTCCCTCGATCTCCTGGTGGCCGATCTTTCCTCGCAACAAGCGATCCGCCAACTCGCCCAGGAATTTCAGCAGCGCTATTTTCGCCTCCACATCTTAGTGAACAACGCGGGTGCTCATATGCAACAGCGCCAGCTGAGTGTTGATGGGATAGAGATGAATCTGGCCATTAATCATCTCTCGGCCTTTCTCCTCACCAATTTGCTCGTGGATACCATGCGCGCTAGTGCCCCAGCACGGATCGTCAATGTGGTGTCCAATGCCATGACCCGTTCGGTGAACCTGGATGATCTGCAGAGTGAGCAGACGTTTGTGCCCTTTGCCGTGTACGGGCAGGCGAAGCTGGCGATGGCGCTCTGCACCTATGCACTGGCTCGCAGGCTCACAGGCACGGGCGTCACGGCGAATGCCTTGCATCCAGGCTTGACGGCCACCAACATCGTTGATGCCGTGGCACCGCCGATCGCACGTCCTTTTCTCGGCATCATCAAACGCTTCCTCCAGACCCCGGAGCAAGGAGCGCAGACCGCGCTCTATCTGGCAACGTCGCCAGAGGTGGAAGGCGTCACCGGACAGTACTTTGTCCGCAGCAAGCAGGGGCGATCCGTCCCCAATTCTTATGATGAGGCGTTGCAAGAGCGGGTCTGGACCATGAGTGCGGACCTGGTTGGTCTGGAGCGTGCAGTGTCACCTCGTTCTTGATCGTGAGACACGAGGGAACAGCTCTTTTAGTTGTGTCTATGTATGACCAAACAGTAACAAATGCTATCGGTAGCTGCCTGGAAAAGGAGGAATCTCCCATGGCGAACAGACCGGCCATATTGGCCGAAGGACTCCACAAACATTATGGAAAAACGCATGCCCTGGCAGGGCTCGATCTGGTCGCTGAGCAGGGGAGCGTCCTCGCCCTGCTCGGCCCTAATGGCGCTGGCAAGACCACCGCCGTGCGTATCTTGACGACGCTCCTGCGTCCCGACTCCGGGCGAGCAGAGGTGGCCGGGCTCGATGTCGTCAAAGACGCCGACGCGCTCCGTGCGCATATTGGCCTGGCTGGCCAATATGCTGCCGTCGATGAGAACCTCACCGGGTACGAAAACCTGGTGATGTTTGGGCAACTCTATCATCTGTCAGGGAGCGTGGCACGGCAACGGGCCGATCAACTCCTGGCAGACTTTGACCTGGTTGATGCTGGCGCACGCACGGTCAAGACCTACTCGGGAGGCATGCGCCGGCGCCTGGATTTAGCGGCGAGCTTGATCATCGCGCCTCCGGTGCTCTTTCTGGATGAGCCGACCACCGGGCTGGATCCACGCGGCCGCCTGGCGATGTGGGAGGTCATCAGAACACTCACCGCTTCCGGGACCACGGCCTTACTCACCACCCAATACCTGGAGGAAGCCGATCAACTCGCCGACCAGATCGCTGTCGTGGATCATGGGCATGTGATTGCCAACGGCACCGCCGATGAACTGAAGGCCCAGGTCGGTGACGAGCGCATCGAGCTCACGCTGGCGCAGGGGGGTGACCTGGCTGCCGCTGCACAGGCGCTGCGTCCCTACAGTTCAGGCGAACTCCAGGTTGACGCGGAGCGCCGCCAGCTCGTTGTGCCGGTGAGACACGGGGCGCACCAGCTCGTTGCCATCGTGCGCGATCTCGATGCGGCGCAGATTCCCCTGGACGACCTGGCCCTGCGCCAGCCCACCCTGGATGATGTTTTTCTCACGCTGACTGGGCGCGAGGCTTCGGAAACAGAGCTGCCCGCTGAGATTGCAGACAGCCAACCTCTGGTAAGGAGGACACGATGAACAGCAGCACCTTGCACACGACCCATACCCTCTTGCCGCTGGCCCGTCCCTCGATCTATTGGACGCTCGCCGATGCGCTCGTGCTGGCCAGGCGCCAGCTGGTGCAGATCCCGCGCATCCCCGAAGAACTGCTCTTCGCGACAATCCAGCCGATCATGTTCGTCTTCCTCTTCCGTTACGTCTTTGGGGGGGCGATCGCGGTCAGTGGCACCAGCTACGTCAACTACCTGATGGCCGGCATCTTCGCTCAGACCGTCATCTTCGGCTCGACGAACACCGGTATCGGCCTGGCCACCGACCTGCAAAAAGGTCTGGTGGACCGCTTTCGCTCGCTGCCGATGGCAAGATCGGCCGTCCTCACTGGTCGCACCCTCGCTGACCTGGTACGGAGTACCTTCGTCGTGTTTGTCATGTGGATGGTCGGGCTGCTGGTCGGCTTCCAACCACAGGGCAATGTCCTCTCCTGGGTGGCGGCGGCGGGGCTTTTGCTGCTGACCAGCTTTGCCTTCTCGTGGATCTCGGCGACGGTTGGACTGGTGGTAAGCAGTGTGGAGGCAGCACAATCGGCTGGCTTCATCTGGCTCTTTCCACTGACCTTCGCCAGTAGCGCCTTCGTGCCGACTCAGAGCATGCCCAGCTGGCTGCGTGCCTTCGCCGAGCACCAGCCGGTCTCCCTGATCGTCAACGCCGTGCGCGGGCTCTTGCTCAACCAGCCGAATGCCTCGACCATCTGGCAGGCGCTGGCCTGGTGTGTAGGTCTCCTCGTCATCTTCATTCCGCTGGCAGTCTGGGCGTATGGACGCCGCACAGCGCGCTGAGATAGGGATCGGAACGAGTAGCTTACCAAGAAAGAAGGAGGAGAAGTCATATGCATACAACTGTTCCGCCCGAAACCGGGCAAGCACAAAGTACTGAGCGCACAGTTGTGATGGATGTGCTAAACATCACCAAGAATCTGCCCCTCGGTCGCGAACGCATCGAGATCCTCAAGGGCATCAGTTTTCAGATCAGGAGTGGAGAGTTCGTCTCCATCGTTGGGCCATCCGGTTCAGGGAAAAGTACATTGCTTGGCATTATCGCCGGTCTGGATAATCCCACGACCGGGCAGGTGTTGATCGATGGCGTTGATATCACACGCATGAGCGAGGGCAAGTTGGCGGCGGTGCGCAACAGCGAGATCGGTATGGTCTTCCAGGCCTTCAACCTGATTCCCACGCTGACCGCCCAAGAAAATGTGGAAGTTCCCCTGTATGTCGGAAAGCACAAAGGCTCGCCATCCGCGCGTGCGCAAGAACTGTTGGCCCTGGTTGGTCTCACGCACCGGCTCGATCACCGACCGAACCAGCTCTCCGGTGGGGAGCAGCAGCGTGTTGCGATTGCGCGTGCGCTGGCAACCGATCCCGCTTTTGTGATTGCTGACGAGCCAACCGGCAACCTGGATGCGCGCAATGGCGAAAACGTACTTGAGCTGATCGCCCAACTACGCACACAGACAGGGAAAACCTTCATCATCGCGACACACGACCCAGTGGTGGCCTCGCATGCCGACCGCACCATTCGTATCGTCGATGGCAAAATTACCGAGATCGAGCACTCCAACGGCAGTTTCACGTAATGACGGCGACGAAAGGAGACGCCCATGAAAGCTTCCATGTACTTCAACTATACCTCACGTTCGCTGCTCCGGGGTGGGCTGCGCACACTGCTGGCCGTGTTCTGTGTCGCCGTCGGCGTGATGGCCATTGTCGCCTTGCAACTGGTCGGCTCCATGCTACAAAACTCGCTCACCTCAAGCACGCGCGATACGAATGGCGGCGATATCGCGGTGACGGCCCAGAGCGTGCCGTTCAAAGCGAGCGACCTGTCCTACTTCGAGCAGCTCAAAAGCGAGGGCGCCATCACGAACTACACTGCTGTCATGAGCGCCAATGGCTCTTTGAGTCCGGTGGCATCTCCCGGTACAAGCGGCCCTTTGAGTCCAGTGGCATCGTCATCCCAGTCCTTCAGCGTCAATGCGGTCGACCCAAACAACTACCCGGTTGTCTCGCCGCCCACATTCGTCACGCCGAGCTATGGCAGCGTCTCGAACCTGCTCACCAGGAACCAGGTGATCATCACCCAGCAGTTGAGCACCACGTTTCACCACAAGGTGGGTGACATCGTCACGGTGTATATCAAAACGCAAGCCGGTTCAGGTCAAACACTGCATGTCACGATTGCAGGGGTCGTCGCTGATTCAGGCGTATTCGCCCAATCTGGCAATCTCATGCTCATTTCGGCTCATGACGAGCAAGCCGCGGCTCCGAGTACGCCTGCATCCTATAGTGCCGTCTATGTAACAACGGCAAATCAGGCACAGACTGACGCTGTGGTCAAGGCTATTAACCAGCACTTCCCGCTGGCCTCTACGCAGACGGTGGCCGGCGCGCTGCAAGCCCAGCAATCCTCAATTGACCTGATCAGCAAGTTCTTAGAGATTGCGGGTCTGCTCGCGCTGTTGATCGGTGGCGTTGGCATCGTCAATACCATGCAAGTGTTGCTTTCGCGTCGGAAGACGGAGATTGCCATGCTCAAGACAACAGGCTATCGCCGCGTGGACCTCTACGTGCTGTTTGGCCTGGAAGCGGGCCTGCTCGGCATGGTTGGCGGCATCATCGGAGCGGCAGCAGCCACTGGTGTCAGCTCCATCGTGCGCATCCTGATGCAAAATCTCGGCTTAACCGTTCCGTTCCAGCTGAATCCCTGGACGATCGCCGGTGGAGTCGCAATCGGCCTGGTGACTGCGCTGATCTTTGGCCTGATACCTATCGTGCAGGCGGCCAACATTCGCCCCTTGAATGTCATACGCGACCTGTCCGAAAGCCGGGGAGCGAGCAGTATCGCCCTGACGATTGCCTTACTGGTCGTACTCTCCGTGCTCTTCTGCGCGCTGGCGATCGTGATCCTCAAGAATGATGTGGTGCTGGGCATAGCAGCGGTCTACGGCGCCTTCGCTTTCCTGCTGGTGCTGAGCGTCTTCTTCGGCCTGGTCGTCTTCGTCGTCAGCAAACTGCCGGTGCCGGAACACTTTGATCTCAGGTACCTTGCCCTGATCCTGGTGGGTATGGCTGCATCGGTGCTGCTGTACCTGGTGCTGCCGGTGTTTGGGATCCTGCTGTTCGCTGCTTCGCTGGTGGGCATCGTTATCGTGCTGGTGCCGCGCACCTGGAAGGTCAGCACGAAGATGGCCCTGCGCAACATTGGGCGGCAACGCACACGTACGACGACGACCATGCTGGCCCTGTTCATCGGAGTCTTCACCATCGGGCTGGTGCTGGCGCTTGGGCAAGACCTACAAGCGCAGATTCGCAACGCATTTGCGCAGAACCTGACCTACAACGTTGTCACCATGACATCTGGAACAGATACGACTGCCTTGCAAGCGAGGCTTGGAACAGTTCCAGGCCTCGCGAAAGCGCGGACAGATACATTTGCGCAAATCGTGCCGACAGCCATCGATGGGCAGCCATTACAGCAAGTCTTGCCGACCGGCGATAGCCGCCAGCGAGCTATCACGTTCCTGAGTAGTATGGAGGGATACGACCTCTCACAGCCAGCACCTTCCTTGACGATTGTGCAGGGCCGTAACTTGCATGCGAGCGATGCAGGCACGACGAATGTGGTGGTCAGCGGTCTGCTGACCGCCACGGGTCCATTCCAGATGCACCTGAAACCGGGCGATACCATCATCTTTGCCAGCACAGATGGCAAGACGATGGAGTCAACGACGGTGGTTGGTATCTATGATCCCAATTCCTCCTTCAATGACCATGTAGGGAATGTGTTAGCATCGACAGAGACCGTGAGTACGCTCAGCCCGGCAACAACCGGGGTAACAACAGTCACCTATATGAAGATCGACTCCGCGCAGGTCAATACTGCGCTGAACACATTGGGGAAGCTCGTCCCGAACGCGACGGTGCAAAACCTGGCCGATATTGGTGCGTACGTTGGACAGCTCCTCAATAGCATCCTGGAGATGCTCGTGGCGATTGCCTCACTCTCGCTGATTGCCGGGGTGATCATCATCGCCAACGCCGTTGCGCTGGCGATGCTCGAGCGCAGACGTGAACTGGGAATCCTGAAAGCAGTGGGCTATACGAGTGGCACCGTCTTGAGCGAGGTGGTGATTGAGAATGGGATCGTCGGCGCGGTCGCCGCGCTCATGGCCATGTTGCTGGCAACAGGAGCGATCACCCTGCTTGGAAGGCTGTTCTTCAACCTCACCTTCAGCGTGTCACCGTTGATCGTCGTCAGCCTGATCGGTGGTTCGTCGCTGCTCGCCATGCTCATAGCGACCCTCATCGCCTGGGGTTCGGTGCGTGTTCGCCCGCTCGAGGTGCTCCGCTATGAATAAACACGAGGCCCGTCAGTGTAAATGTGCAGATACGATGGCTCATGGCCGCTTTGGATACTGGTGGCGAAGTCGAAGACCCCATCTCAGGCCGCCTGCTTCATCACCCGTTTGAAGGCCGAGGTGCGGGTCTGTTCAGGCGCTTCTCCCCGCAGCCAACTCATCAATTGAATGATAGTGACTGCGGCGGCAACAGCCACATGGCCCAGATGGGTTTTGCGCAGACCGATATACCGCGAGCGGCGTAAGCCCATCGCACGCACCGCCTGAGAATGGGTTCCTTCAATGCCTGCCCGATGGCGATACGTCTCCTTGAACTCCTCAGTCCCCTCCCGCTGGCGCGCCGCAAAAAGCGCCTGCATCTGCTCCTTTGGGTGCAAGGTGAGCGTGCGGCGAGTGGTTCCCGTACAGGAGGCCCGACAGGGACAAACCTTACAGTCGCTTTGAGAAAACTTCACCTTGATGAGCGATTTGCCTGAATCTTGGACGGGAGTCCAGCTCGAACTGATCCGACCTTGTGGACAGGTGACCGTCTCGGCTTCCCAATCGATACCGAAGTGCGTGAGGTCATAGCCGGTCTCCGCCTGATACCAGTGCGTCTTGAGGGTAGGGCCAACCAGATCAACGCCAGAGTCGAATTGACTCTGAACCAGATTGGCGACCGTGACATAGCCCGAGTCCACAAGATGTTGATCTGGGAGCAGTTCCTTTTCAGCCAGATCGGCATGGATCGCTGCGAGGACTCCCTCAGAGCTTCGAGGAGCAGGAGTGGTCTCGACATGGGTAATCAGCTGTGGAGCGAGATCACTCCCAGGTCTGGGTGAAATGCACTTTATAGCCGAGCCAGACGGTAGCCCTCTTCTTCCCATTGCGCGCATCAAGGTCATAGGGAGAGTTGATGAGCTGAGTCGCAGGCAAAGCTGGCTCTGGCCTCCATTGTCCCCCCTGTTCCCGTGCCTCAAACTGTTGCTCCCACATCGTGCGTAGTGTGCTGATGGCAGGCAGCGTTTTCATCCAGTCCGGGGTGGCAGGAGCCTCGAGCGCATCGAGCAGCATCCAACCATCTGCTCCCACTTGATTGGCGTACTGCCTACGCTCTTCCTGTGCTGGCTACTTGGGGCATTCCGACCTGATTCGCTCTCCTAAGCGCGTTATCGCTCGTTGTTGGGAGGGCTGATGAGTTAGGGGATGCCCTGGGTATCCTTGTTACGGATTCACCAGCACCTTCACTATGACAGCTCCAAAATCAAATGCAGCACCACCTACATGTAAGAGTTTCACCATCCCTTCCTGGGCGCCAGTACGGAAACTCGAGGTGTACGAAAATGTGACCGTGAACGTAGTTGGGGGCGAGCTGCCACTCGGTGCCATGGCAAAGGCCTGACCGATCTTGTTAGAGAGGTGATCCAGGACCCACACGACGCCGATTTGCGCTTCAAACTGTGGTCCAAATCCTGTCACGGTCACCGGGCTGCTAATATGCGTGTTCAGGCCCTGCTGTGGCGACGAGATGTACATCCAATCAGCATCAACTGCTGTCACTTCCCAGATGCCCCTAGCATTCCCTTCGAGGCGGCTGAGAGTAACCTCTGTGATGCGAGCAGGACCTCCACCTCCCGGAGAGGGAAACGCCAGGTTGACCAGCGCATCGAGGTCATTACGACCACCTCCGCTCACCAGTGTTGCCGTGCCACCGGTCCGGAGCAATTGCTCAGCAAAATGCTGGGTAGTCTTCACCGCATCAAGTTTCCAGCTATCCTGTCCGTTGTTCACCTCCCGCTGATCTGCTTCGGCTTGCCAGCGAGTGAGATCAGGGAACATACCAGGAAAGACGACCTGTACAAAGGTGCCCGCAGTATCAAAGCCTCGAAACTCTCGAAAGAGGTCCAGCGTCAGCTTTGCCGGAGGTTGGCCTGTGTTGATGCTGGAATGCAGATCGACCTCTGCAGTAATGACCGTATTGTAGTTGCTGATCTTTGCTTTGCCACGGTTGAGGCCCTGCAACTTGAACAGTTGTGTCGGGTGATCACTGGTGATGTTGGTGTAGACGTAGACGTCCAGGAGCCTATCGCTGCCTGGGTTCCGCACGGTCACCAACGCCTGAAGCGAAGGATTGTTGAGCAAATTGCCGCAGCTCACGCTCTCGACCTTTTGCCCGCCATGTACCCCAACGAGAGGGTTCCAGTGCTGAGGATCTGCCACCTGCTTTGGACACAGTTGCGGACCAATATGTGTCCATTGTGTCATGGCAGTGGTTGCATTGGCTGTACTGTCCCCCGCTTGTGTGAGGCCAAACCCACCACTATTCCAGGCAGTGAGGGTGAGGACCAGTAACACCAGGACAAGTGCACCGACGAGGGGACGAGTGAAATGCCATCCAGTTCCGCAACGTTTTTTCATACTTTTCCTCTTCGTGGCTTGAGGAGCATTGGTCTGGCTACATTCCGGTTGCGCTGCTACAGCATGGCTTTTTCACCTGTAGCATATCGCCTCCAGATAGGCGCCATACGGCCGCCCCATCTCACAGAAAAACTGCATTGTGTTCCTGAGAGAAGAAACATGGTGAACGTATCACATTGGGATCACGAATCGATCACAATTTTCATGGGCATCATCTCAGAAGTATCATGTAGTAGCCGGAGGGTGAGGCAACAAAAGAGTGCTACAGATGCCTGTCCATCACATCATAAGCTGATCTCCATCCCGAGATAGCTCATCTCGCGTTTGCCTCTGTTTTGACTCACTAAGCACAAGTTTAACATGGCTCTCTGAGTCTAATCTGTGAAAAAGCTGAGATGAAGTTGAGAAAGCAAGGATGCACTCTCCACAGATGCCGAGCAACGTGCCCTGGAGCAGTTGCTGAGTGAAGAAAGGTGGGACGAGCCGGCCACCTCTCAATGATCTCGAAGAGGTTTCTCCTCTTCGCATTCTCAGCTTTATCTCAGCTATATCACAGCCTCAGTTCATGCAGGCACAGTATGCTTGTGCTGAAGGGAGGTGGGAGGACTGGAGAAGATTATGATTATCACCGACCTCTTGCGGTTGCTGCGCAACCGTGCGAATGAAAACGTCAAAGGAAAACAAACGATGGATTGTTTGTACTCTGCACTTCCCAACGATGGGGAGCCACCCTGGGTTGTCTCCGATGGAGAAACCTTACCTGATAAGGCAAGTAAGCGCTCTGAGCCAGGATCAGCGTATCTGGGACTACCTGCCACTCTGATCCTGACATTGAAGATAAAAGACGCGCAACTATACATACACTCCCGGCGTGTACAGCAGTTTACCCATCTTTTAATGCAGGCGTCCAATCTCCCAAAAGAGAGGGCAGCCGCAATTGAGCTGGCGGCTCTGTTTCATGATATCGGCAAAATTGTCCTACCTGGTGCGCTGCTCCAGAAAGCGACGTGCCTGACCCAAGAGGAATTTGAGACAATCAAGAAACATCCGCTATATAGTGCGCTGATCCTCAACAAGCTGGGGATGCCAGACAACGTGGTCAAGGTGGTCTATCACCACCATGAATGCTGGGATGGGCGCGGCTATCCCGGCGGATTACGCGGTGAAGCCATCCCTCTGGGAGCACGCCTGATTGCAATTGCTGATGCGTTTGAAGCCATGACTGCCCACCGGATCTATCAAACTCGACGCACACCGATGCAAGCGCTGGAAGAGCTTCGCCGGTGTGCAGGGTCGCAGTTTGACCCTGTCCTGGTGGAGCGATTCTACACGAAGCTCCAGACTGTTCTTCTTGACGGGTCGCTCTATTCAGAAGACAAAGCGATGGCAAAGGTCGTTGATCACGACCTGGTTATCGCGACCACTCCCGTTAAGGTCCCCACGAACACATATCCCCCGGACAGGGTTGGAGTCGCGAAACGCGAGGTCTGACCTACCGGCACTGTTGCACGTACCGAGCCTGTACCGGCATCGAGGGCATAGAGGGTGCCACCGGGGTCAAGACTGTAGACCGTGTGCCCGCCTACGATTGGAGAGCCGGTCACCTGCCCAGGTGCGCGCCAGCCCAGTGTCAGGCGCACTCCAGGTCCGACCAGAACTTGCTGCAGCCCCTCGGTGCAGGGCACGAACAGCACTGAGCCAACCGATGCCGCCCCACCGTAAGCATGGCAGACATTGCTCACCAGAGCCTGACCGCCAACGCCACCCAGGGCGTCTGCGCGAAGCAGGTAGCCGAGTCCGGACTTGCCATTGGCATAGACCAACCCTTCCGGTAGGAGCATTGGACCCAGCGAGCCCAGGTCGGAATCCGCGGCGTTGTCCTGCTGCCACTGGCGAGGAGCGAAGCCATCCTCAAGCTGCAAGGTGGGTGACAGCCGTAATACCGAGTCGCTGTGATCCCAGTCGCCCGAGGTCGCCGCACCGTTGCCCACCGCGACGTAGAGGCGACCTGCACTATCCACCACCGGTCCAGGTGGGGCCCAGATGCCCCCCATACGCGAGGTCGGGACCTGGTAGGAGAGCAATGGCCCCCCTCCGCCCGTGCGCACCGCCACCACCCACCCGTGGTAGTTTCCGCAATCGCCGTACAGACCACCATAGGCGATGTATACCATGCCCCCGGACAGCGCGAGCGCGGCACGCTGCTGCTGCGCTTGCGGCTCCATCCCTGCCGGATCAACCAGGCGGCGCACCCGCACCTGGCCGGTGCCAGCATCGACCCCGAGCAGGACGTGTGCAGGCCCGCTCACCTCGGCAACCGCAAAGACCAGGCCGGTCGCCGGGTCGTAGACGGGCGTGCCGGTAATGCCAAGCGGGTCGATGTTGCCGCAGGGCAGGTCCGAGAGCGGCACAGGGCTGCCGGCGTTGGTGCGCCACTGCACTTTTCCCGTGTGTGCATCAAGAGCGTACAGCGAATTCCCTTCGGTCGCGACGAGCACATGATCGCCGACGACTAATGGCTCGGCGTACACCGCACCGTCCAACGAGGTGCTCCAGGCACGCGTGAGCCGCTGTGGGTCAGGCTCACCTGCCAGGTAGCCTGCGCGAGCGTTGTCGCGGTGATAGGTGATCCAATCGCTGCTCTGCGCGGCTGGAACGGTGGGCGTCGTAGCGCCAGGTGGGAGAGTGAGGGGTGTAGAAAGCGCCGGGGGCGCATTCGAGGGAGATGGGTTACCACATCCAACGAGTAAAACAAGCAGGGCAACTATCTCCATGCAGGCCGTGCATCGTCGATGCAAAACTGTGACTCGACTGCTTCCGACTAGCTGAGGATGCATGAAAGAACACATAATGGTTCGTCCTCCCTATCTAACCTATTGTAGGGGTGTCTGACCCTCAAAGTTAGCTGCAGAGATGCGATTCGCCTTGCCCGGATCGAGGACACGCCTTGTCAGGGCCTTGATATCCCGTTGCTGTCACTCTGCAATGTTGCGCTGTACTCGAGCAGTCTTGACAATCGAATCGGCGGGAAGCCCAAACAGGGCTGGATGATTCACCGCGCCCGTCGGCACCAGCAGATTCAGGAACGTACGCGTGACGACGATGGCGGTAAACATACTCGCCAGGACGCCCAGCAGCAGGGTTGTGGCGAATCCAACGATGATACTCGCGCCAAAGTTGTTGCCAAAGACATAGAGCACAGCGCAGGTGATCATCGTGGTGATATTTGAGTCTCGAATGGAGGGCCATGCGCGCTTCCAACCGAGATCAATGGCTGAAGCAAGTAATCGTCCTGCCCTTAGCTCTTCCTTGACTCGTTCAAAGATCAATACGTTAGCGTCCACGGCCATGCCAATCGAAAGGACAAACCCGGCTATGCCAGCCAGGGTGAGCGTGACACCGATCAGTTTGAAGAGGGCGAAGGTCATAGCCGTATAGAGCAGTAGCGCAAGGTCCGCCAAAAGACCCGGCAGGCGATAGTACAGCAGCATAAAAAGCAACACCAAGCCGATGCCGATGGCACCTGCAATCTGGCTTTTGACGATTGAGTCCTGACCCAGGGTGGGGCCGATCGTTTGTTGGCTGGCGATCGAAAGCGCGACGGGGAGCGCGCCATAACGCAATACAGTTGCGATACGCTGTGCTTCTGCATTCGTGAACTGGCCTGTGATCACACCTTGCCCCGTGATGGCGCTGTTGATAGTGGCCGACTCGATGACTTCCCGGTCGAGCGTAACTGTCAGGATATTCCCTACATTCTGTCGAGTGAAGTCGCCAAAACGTCTGACAGCATCACCTTTCATCGCGAAATTGATCTGCGGGCGTCCCGTTTGTTCCTCGATACCGACGCCGATTTGCCCCGGGTCCAGGTCTTTTCCTGTAAATTGAGCCTTACCATCAGGATTGTATTGAGCGAACTGCTCGGGGTTGAATTGCGAGCCGGGTGAGAGAACGCCCTGTACAGAGAGGCCAGTGTTCCAGAACTCCAGGCTGCCCGTTTTGAGGAGCGTATTGATCGCCTCAGCCTGGTTTCCGCTCGTGAATCCCGGAAGCTCTACAACGATACGAGGTTGTCCATTGCTGGTTAGTACGCGAACACTTGGCTCGCTGACGCCAAAGCCACCGCTCACACGCCGCTCGATCTGATCTCGTGCAGCATTGATCTCGGCGGTGAGTGTTTCCGCATCGGTATGCTGTGCCTGATCGGGCTCCAGGAGTACCTGTACCCCACCCTGTAGATCCAGCCCTAGCTTGACTGCAGGTGGGTGATGAATACCAAGCCAACCAATGTGCAGGCCGGGATTGTTTGGCCAGTCTATATAAATTGTACATCCTGCCAATACAAGGATGAATAGGAACAGTGTCAGTGTTCTTCGTTGCATGCGTGCCGTATACCACCCTTTTGTCATGTGGAAAGACTGTGAAAAGTATGACATGACTAGATGAGACGAACCTGAGATATGCCTGTACCAAACCTGAGAAGTGGTCATTATTCCTGATATACCGCCGGGGGCACGACTTGATCCCGCATTCTCAGTTGCGTCTCAGCCAATCCACAGAGCCATCTCACACTGACAAAGTACGCTTTTAGCGGGAAGATATGGAGCATCTGGCAACGGCGCTGATCTCCTCCTTCCCCCACCCCATTGTGGGATGTCGAAGGAAAACTAGACAAGTGAATCGTCAGCTCTTTCCAGATTAATTCAGGAAGGACAAAGTACTTATGAAGATTCGATATGAAGCGAAGGTAGCACTCGTGGATTGGGAGCTGGCACCAAAAGAGGATGATTCAGGCCCCGAGATCATATCTTCCTGTAAAGACGATCATCGCTATGATGGTTCAGATACCGCAGTTACTGATCGAGAGCTGGCGGCAGATGACCTCTTGCAACTGTATATGAGCGAAATAGGTCATATTCCCCTGCTCTCAGCGGATGAGGAGATCAGGCTAGCACAGAGCATACAGCGCGGGAAGCTTGAGCGTCTTAAACCTGGTGACAGTGCCAGTCAATGCATCATTGCGGACGGAGAGAAGGCGGAACGCCGCCTGGTAGAGGCCAATCTGCGCCTGGTAGTGAGTATTGCAAAGAAGTATAGTGTCCTGGGTGCGAGCCTGCTGGACCTGATTCAAGAAGGAAACATTGGCCTCATACGTGCCGCCGATAAATTTGATCCTGGTAGGGGCTACAGATTTAGCACATATGCGACCTGGTGGATTCGTCAGGCTATTACGCGCGCTCTTGCCGACCAGGCGCGGACGATTCGCCTTCCTGTGCATATGATCGAGAAAATCAATCGCCTCATTCGTACTACCAGCCGTCTTCTGCAGGAGCTAGGTCGTGAACCGACACTGGAAGAGATTGGCGAGAAGATGGGGATGCCTGCAGAGCAGGTGACTGAGATCATCATGTGCAGTCAGGAGACCCGGAGCCTGGATGTTCCGCTGAATGAGCAAGAGGAGAGCCGTCTTTGGGATTTCGTCGAAGACCAGGCGATGCTGGA
>Ga0070707_100003718_pt1 | contig 14387 bp, 21 predicted proteins | sample KBSK5502metaG_FD_65468 | JGI IMG/M metagenome (GOLD analysis project Ga0070707, IMG submission 65468) | Corn, switchgrass and miscanthus rhizosphere microbial communities from Kellogg Biological Station, Michigan, USA - KBS K5-50-2 metaG | ecosystem: Host-associated > Plants > Roots >... | reverse complement strand
ACCGAGGCAGGATAGTCTCCGCTCAAATCGCCACGGTACTTGAGCAGTTCAGCCCGCTTTCTCTCATAGAGCTCCAGATACCCTCCAAAGCCGCACCCCGTTTCCTGAATATAAGCTCCCTGTATTGGCTACTTGGCACATCCGTTCAAGAAAAGACGGACTTGGCCTGCCCGATCACTATTATTCCTGGGCACGGAACTCGATTGAGGGACAAGGGAAACCTGTTCTTCTCGCTGTCTGAGAGAGGAAAACTCAAGTAGGCAAGAACAACGGATCCTTTCTGTCAGCATGCGCTGCGGAAAACCATCTGGATGCTGAGCGAGAGGTCTTCTTTCGAAGGCATCTTGACCCTCTCAAGCATGGTCGTCTCAGATGGATCCTCTTTACGCCACCTTTCGGTAGTCATGGTGCAGCCCTGCCAAGATTGGAACAGCAACCACCTTGGTTGCTTCGTGCGGAGTAGAACGAGATGATCCACAGGAGTTGGGAATCTGCTGCTGGATGCCTTGATGCGGTCGTGCTTGGTTGAAGTAGGTCACATAGGCATTGAGCACGCGGCTCGTGTTGCTTCTCCTGAAGGATCAGCAGGTGGTCCAGGCATTCTTGCCGCACACTCCTCAAGAATCGCTCACAGATCGCATTGGCGCGGGGAGCGTGATACGGTGTTTTCAGTACTTTTATGCCACTGGTGGCTGCTACTCGAGCGAAACTGGGTCCGAATTTGCCATCATGATCGCGAATGAGATACTTCGGCATGTGTCCATAAGGAGTTGCCTCCCGCAGTTGTTGTGCAGTCCAAGCGTCGGTCGGAGATCGTGTCACGCCCACGTGGATCACTTTCCGAGATTGCAATTCGATGACGAAGAAGGCAAAAAGCGGTCGGAAGAACAGATCAGTGACCTGTAAGAAGTCGCAGGCCCAGACCTGAGCGGCGTGGTTGCGCAGGAAGGTCGCCCACGTCTGGCCTCGTGGCTGGTGTGTACGAACAGCCCTCATGTACTTCTGAATGGTGCGCTTGCAGACCCGAAGGCCCAGTTTCAACAGTTCACCGCGGATCCGTTCAGCACCCCACAGTCGATTCTGCGTCGCCATCTGCCTGATCAAGGCGATGGTTTGGGCGGCGACCTTCGGCGTATGAGAAGCCGTCTTTGACTTCCGTTTCCAGACGAGGCGAAAGAGCTCTCGATGCCACCGGAGCGGGGTGTCTGGTTGCACAATCAACAAAGCCTGCTGCCAGGTGCGAACCAGCCTGGCAAGCAGGACAAGGAGGATGCGATCGATTCTGGTGAACGTTGGCCGTTTCACCTGACGCCTGAGGATGATGAGTTGTTGTCGTAGGAGGGCATTTTCCGCAAGAAGCTCTGACTTGCTTCGGCCGAGGTCGGTGAGGGTGGAGAGCGGCAAGGAAGTCACGAGCGGGTTGGTCCAACGTGCAAAGCGCGAGGTGAGCGCCTCCAAGCAGCTATCCTTCAGCCGCTGGAGAGTGGTGAAAACACCGGCCATAAAACATCTTCTCCATCACATGAGAGTGTCGTTGTTCGAGCATGAGGATGCTGTCGACGACGCCTGATTCTACACCCACCCTCATGTGTTTGCAAGGAGGGGAGGAAGATCTTTCTCCGTCTTGCAGTGCTAGTTTTTGAACGGATGACCCAAGTAGCCAGGACAGGCTTTGAGTACTTTCTTTTCTCTTTTAATCCTAGCACAGGTACCCTCAGTAGCCAGTATAGCTCAAAGAATTGAGCCTGACACTTGATGTGCCAGGTGGAAAAAGCTGTCGAGTCCCACATCATCTGAATGCGAAAGAGATACAGCTCGTCGCCTACCTCGCCTGGCTGGATGGTCAGTCGAAAGGACAAACAATCAGCCTCGACAAGCTTCGGGAGTATATCTTTAGCTATGGCAGGCCGACGAGGATGCCACACCCAAGAAGGTGCAGGATGCGTTAGACTCGGCTATGTTGAAGTTCGCTTAGATGAGACAGTCGGAGACAGATTACTTTTGCCGCTTGACTCCGCAGGGAGTAGTTGAACGCAGGGAGAGGAATACTGTGTTCGTCCTTGGCTCTCTCTGCAAAGAAACAGGCCCACAAGCTAGACGAAATCGGGCTTGTGGGCCTAAGATCACTCTCAACTCAAGACACGCGAGGAGAAGGTTCATGAAAAAGGTGAGCCTGGTCTAGCTATCTTTGCAGCACGCAAAACAGGCAAGAGGCAGAAGCTCGCCGCGGCGGGAATGAGCGAGCGAACGGGGCGCAAGTATGAGCGGATGGGAACATTGCCCTCTCAACTCAAGCTGCCCTGCATCTAGCTGACCCGGAAGAATCCCTTTGAGCAGGATTGGGAGTGGGTGGTAGCCGAGCTCGAGCGTGATCCCACGAGGCACTCCACGACCCTGCTCATCGAGCAGCATCCCGACCGCTACAGGCCCAACCAGATTGTGACGTAACGCCAGCATATCGCTAGATGGCGCGCACTGCATGAGCCGGAACACGAGTTGATCTTTGAGCAGGTTCATACCCCTGGCGAACGCGCCCAATCGGATTTTACGCACATGAGTGATCTGGGCGTCACCATCGTAGGAGAACCATTTCCGCATCTGATCTACCATTTTGTGTGCACCTTCTTGAATGTCGAAGCCGTGTCGCTCTGTTTCAGTGAGAGCGACGATCGTGCTGGCGGAAGGCATTGAAAAGGCGCCGGCCGGGCGCGGATTGCTGACGGTGACACCGACCGCCCGTCAGGGCAGTTGCCTGATGACTGTCGCCCTGAATGGCGCGGCTAACAGCTCCACCAGAGGTGCATAGGCGCCGCTGGCCATAGCATCCTGCATCGCTGCCGCCCGCACCTCGGCCGACTCCCAATCGGCAATCTCAACCAGTATGTTGAGGTTATCGAGTACCTCGTAGCGCGTGCTGCCCAGGAAACCGGGCGAGCTCGGTCCAAGTGTCGCTGCAACGCTCTCAAGCAGATTCTTCAGCTCAGCCCGCTTGCCTGGTTTGGCCTGTAGTTCGACGATCACTTTGATTGCCACTTTATTCGCTCCTTTCTACGGTAAGTCAACTCTTCTGCCGTACATATTCCTGGCCGCCCAACAGTTGGCATAACCCGCGCGCGGAGCGCGTCGGGTTCATGCTCCGGGCTTTACATTCATCAAACAAGTCCCTTCACTCATCTGGATACCTGCTCTCCATCTTTCAGAAAGGAGATGGTGGGGTGGTCAACAACTCCAGCTCGTTGCATCACCTCGTGCAACTCTTCAGATTGCGCAAACTGGCGGGCTCTCTCCAGGACATCCCACTCCAAAAGCACGACGAGTTCATTGGGGTCAGAGGCGTTGCGGAAAAGCTGTCCTCCTCGGGAACCATTGGCCTGGCGTATGATACTGTGTGCATCAAACGCTGACTTCCACTTCTCATAGTCCGTCACTTTCTGCTGGATAAGTAAGTATGGCATCGTCCTTCCACATCCTTTCTGGAACGCTCAAATTGGCCTCTCCTGGTGGAGGTTGCATACGATATCGCAGGTCTTGCATGGCCAGAGAGAGATCGGGGTGGTGATGCAATATCTTCCACCCTCTCGATTCACGGCGATAGATGTTGGTGACGCCATGCTCAAAAGAGTCGTGCTGTCCAGCGAGCATGGCCACCCCGGACTCGATGCCTCCCTCGTATGCCAGGTCACCAGGCGACTAGCTGGTCTGTCCTGGCGCTGGGACAACGCCGAGTTGTTGCAGCAGACTAAGCATGTCAAAGTTGACCCAGTTGTCGGTCACCTTGCCATCCACGACACGAAAGATGCCCGTGCCGGTGACATCGACTGCTTTGCCAGTCGGTGGCATCCCCTGGAAGGAGCCGGTATTCGTCGCGCGAAAGCGGATGCGGCCGGCGACTTTGTCTCCTTCAGCAAGGATATCCTCGATCTCCAAATGAAAGCCGGGGAACGCTGAGCGGAAAAGCATGTTGAGCTGTTTGAATCCTTCGTACCCTTGCAGGGGCGGCATCGATGGATCGTGGTTGACCCAGTTGGGTGCGATGACTTGATCTGCCGTATTCAGATCACCGTGCTCCTGCAGATGCATCAATTGTAGAACGAGTTCCTTATTCTCTTCGGTTGACATGTGATGTTCTCCTTTCTGTTGTGTAGGTCAGGGTAAGCCTGTCTTACCCAGTCTTCGTGGGACACGCTTTGAAGTGCCGGCATCCCTCCTTTCTATTGAGCGCGTGGTCTGACCTGGCTGATCAGTTCCTCGCCCGCATACACGAGACGCATCTTCCAGCAAGACGAGCTGGCTACTTCTGCTTCGGGGGTTCATATGCCCGAAGCAAGAGCTTCGCTTTGACATAGACACGCTCCGAAATCTGCTCTTGCTGGTAGAGGTCTTCCATATCCTGCAAGAGACTGGCAAAGGTTCCGCCTTTGAAGGAGAGCATTTGCACAATGATCTCTGCGTCATGGGCATACGCAAGCGCCATTGACATCACTCGTTCGTCAATGTGCCCAAGAGCCCAGGTTGAGAAGCTTTCAGGGATTGCTCGTTGCTCCTGGAGCTGCACCAGCATCTGCCGCAATTGTCCCAGTTGTGAGGGTTCTGTGGCGATCGCGAGTGCCAGCCCGAAGATCTTCCTTGTAAGAGCCTCATCCGAGCTTTCAGCAAAAAGTTCAGAGCTTCCAGCCAACTTCCCGTCTCGCTGGTTTTCTTTTGTTGACACGTGCTCTGCTCCTTCCTACACATCCATCGAGGAAGTCCCTTCCCTCACCTGGAGAGCTGTTCGATCTCTTCCAGGAAAAAGATCTCAGGCGGGTCAAGCACACCAGCTGCTTGCATCTTCGCTCTCACCTCTTCACCTTGACTATCCTGGCGGGCCAGCTCGAGATCCCACTCGAACAGGATGACCACTTCATTGGGGTCATCGGCACTACGCAAGAGTTGTCCCCCTTTGGAACCACCGATCTCTCGGTTGGCACCGTCTGCATCAAAGATCGACTTCCACCTGGCGTAGTCCGCGACTTTGTGTGTGACCATGATGTATGGCATCGTCCCTCCACCTCCTTGCTGGTGTGTCGTTGTGGGCCAGCTCAGCCCATGGAAGCAATGGATCGCACGACAGCGGTCATCGGAGTCTCCTACTGAGAGTGTACCAGGCAGGGAGGCGAGAGGACATCGGCAGAATACGCGATTGTGGTACCTATTTTTCCCGAACTGGAGGAAGGGATGCGCAGCCATCTACCTAGGCGGAATTACCGAGATGAACGCCGATGGCGAGAAGCAAGCATGGGGTCAGATCAGTTGGTGTTCGATGGCAGCACGAGTCGCAGCAGCGCGCGAGGTGACCTCGAGCTTGCTGTAAATCGAACGCACGTGTGCATCGGCAGTACGCGGACTGATCGTGAGCTGCTCTGCGATCTGGGTGGTGGTCAGCCCCTGCGTCAGGAGGCGCAGGACTTCGATCTCGCGAGTGGTGAGGCCGAATGGATTGCCCCGAGAGGGGGAGGTTGACGGCGTTTCCCAAGGTGCGGGGAGGGTCGTTGGAGGAATGTGCTCTTGCGCTTTCACCTGTACAGCCTCCGCGAGAGCTTCCTCAAGTGCCATTGCTTGCCCCTCTACCCATGCTGCCGTGAAGGTTGGCTCGTCAAGTTGCGCGCGGAGAGCAGCAACGGTTTGCTCATAAGAGGGGCGATCAATGGGAGGTAAGGGAGCGCCAAGCAGCGTGCGCAGGGACGAAGCCGCCCCAGAGAGCCGCGCTGCACGCACTGGGTGTCCCTGCATCCCCGTCACGGCTGCCAGTCCCTCCAGCGCGGTGGCGATCCCCTCCTTCTCGCCCGCCTCCTGGCGCAGGGTCAGGCTCTCCTGGTAGCAGGCTGTTGCTCGTTCATACGCGCCCTGATCCAGGGCTATGCGCCCCAGGACCGCGAGGGTATGCGCGATTCCTCCCTTATACCCCAGCATCCGGCGCATTGCTAAACTCTCTTCACACAGTGCCTTTGCTCTTTGCGCGTCTCCTCGCGCTCGCATGACCATGCCCAGGTTGGTGAGCCAGCTCGCAATAGCGCGAGGATCGCCCAATTCGCGTGAGAGTGCCAGGCTCGCCTCGCATAAGGCAGTCGCTCGCTCATACTCTCCCAGGTACAGGACCGCCAACCCCAAACCGGAAAGTACAAGAGCCATATCATGCTTCTGTCCTAACGCGCGAAACAGCGCTAAGCTCTCCTCAAAGGAGGTCACTGCACCTGCGTAGTCCCCCTCGATGCGTGAGAGCCGTCCAAGAATATACAGCGCATAGCCAGTCTGTTTGCTCAGGGCCAGCTCGCGACTGAGCTGCAAACTCTCCTCTGCCAGCGTTCTCGCTCTTTGATAGTCATCCTGGAGGCTCACCAATATGGCTGCCGCGTTCAGTGCCTGTGCGCGCACCGCAGTCTTTTCTGAAAAGCCCGACAAAGCCCGTTCCAGCCAGCTTCGTCCTTCGCTCATATAGCCACGTAAAAGCCAGAACCGCAAGAGCGCTGCACCTATCTGTGCGGCCGTTGCTGCTTCTTGTTGCTCGAGTGACCATCCGATGGCAACGCGCAGGTTCTCGTGCTCCGCCTCTAACCGATCGAACACGCTCTCCTGCCGTGCTTCCTGCATCTCCGCTTCTGCCTGCTCTGCCAGGCGTGCATACCAGTCGCGATGCGTGCGGCGCACCTGTGCCGCTTCTGCGCACTCCTGCAGCTTGTCCTGGCCGTACTGTCGTACCGTCTCCAGCAACCGGTACCGTGCCTCACCGCGGCGCTCCTCCACTTGCACCAACGATTTATCGATCAGGCAGGAGAGCACATCGAGCACGTCGTCTGCTTCGCCTGGCTCGCCTGCGCAGATGGCCTCTGCCGCTGCGAGCGAAAAACTGCCAGCAAACACCGAGAGCCTGCGGAAGAAGGCCTGTTCCTGTGCTGACAACAAGCAATAGCTCCAGTCCATGGCTGCCCGCAAGGTTTGCTGCCGCGGTAAGGCCGACCGGCTGCCCCCGGTGAGGAGCCGATAGGCATCATCGAGTCGCGTGACGATCTGCTCCACCGAGAGGGCGCGTATACGGGCCGCGGCCAGCTCAATCGCCAGTGGCATGCCGTCGAGCCGGCGACACACCTGCATCACTGCCGCTGCATTCTCCGGGGTGAGCGTGAAGGAAGGCTGGACAGACCTCGCTCGCTCAACAAACAATTGAACGGCCTCATAGGTCAGCAGCCCTTCGATGGGCGGCGGTTGATAGGTATCAGGCACACGCAGGGGAAGCGCCAGCCAGATCGTTTCACCCGTGATCGTCAGTGCTTCGCGGGAGGTGACCAGCACGCGTACCTGTGAGCACGTACGCAGGAGCGTTTCGATCAACTGCGCGCACGCTACCAGCAGGTGCTCGCAGTTGTCTAACACGAGGAGCAGCTGTTTGGGACGGAGCGCATCAGCAAGGGCCTGCGTCACCGTGCCACCGGCGCGTTCAGGGATGCCTACAGCTGAGGCGACAGCCTGCGGCACGAGCAGCGGATCGGAGAGCGCTGCCAGCTCTACCCACCAGACCCCATGTTCGAACTCCTCCAGGAGGTCGGTTGCGACCTGCAGGGCAAGGCGCGTTTTGCCGCTGCCTCCAGCGCCGGTGAGAGTGAGCAGCCGGGTATTTGCGAGCAACTCTCCGACCGCGGTCATCTCGCGTTCGCGGCCAATAAACCGGTTCATCTGGAGAGGTAGATTGTTGGGAGTAGTATGCATCATCTCTGCACAACTGCTAGTGAACGAACGTCTCATCAATTCTATCACAACCCTACGGGTTCTGCGACACGCTCAATGAACTGAGACAGCTCATAGCAATCCACCTCATTGCCGCCGAGCACGAGTGCTACCTGGCCCCTGGTATCAACCATAGCCGATAGGTTCATCTCATGCCATGAGACCCCTGCATCTTTTTGGTGAAACCAATGGCGATTTCTTGAGAACTTGCTAAACTTTCTCCAGCCTCTCATACTCTTTCTCTCATACTCTTTCAGGAAGGGAATGCTCTGTTAGTGTGCTCTGGAGTGAGCCAGCAAGCCAGGGTTGTGTTGCAAGAAATATGAGAGGAATGCTGGAAGCGCGAACTCTCCTTTTCCTGTTCAGCTTATAAGGTCACTCCAAACAGGCTAGCGATAAATGTCGCCTGCTTCATGCCGTTTCCTTTTTCTATGCCACATATCTGACCTTTCCTGAGCATATTCATCGCTTCATATCCCCGGCACGGGTTCGCCACGCGGTCTCAAACGAAAAGAAGCCCATCCCGAGCTTGACGAGCCGTTTGATGAAACGATGATCTTGCTCGACGAGGTTGTTGAGATATTTACTCTGCCGCAGTTCGCAAGCGTCTGGCAGCAACCTCTCCGCTTTGAGCTCTTTGAACGCTTTTGGATAGGCGGCGTTTTTATCAACGGTGATGACGCGAGGCGTACGAGTATGAGGCGCGGCAAGCGCTTTCGCGAAGAAGCTTTTGGCCGCTTGAGCATCGCGCCTGGGGCTCAAGAGAAATTCCAGGGTATTTCCCTGGGAATCGACAGCACGATAGAGGTACATCCACATCTTTTTCACTTTCACGTACGTCTCATCGACCCGCCATGAGTCGGTCGTGGCGTTGAGATGAGATCTGCAGCGCTTCTCCAGTTCAGGTGCGTAGCATTGCACCCAACGATAGATCGTCGTGTGATCGATATGCAAGCCCCGCTCGCGCATCATCTCCTCCAGATCCCGATAACTGAGCGGATACCGGAGATACCAGCGGACACAGAGCAAAATAATCTCGGCCTGGAAGTGACGCCATTTGAAAGGTGTGAGGGTATCCATGAAAGTCGTTCCTCTCAGTTCTCAGAATACCGTCGAGTTTACTGCATCCTTGCCTTTTTCGCAACACAGCCTAGCTAATCTATGATATAATAGGGCCAGCTTCTACACCGAGCAGATAATGGAGTAATGCCCATGCCAACCATTGAAGAACGGCTACAGGCCCTTGAAAAAGAAGTTGCCGAGCGAAAGCACAGCGAAGAAATGCTTACCATCGCTGTACGCGCTCTTGTTTCAAAAGAAGCATTTGAAAAATTGCAGGAAACCGTTGAACAATTCCAGGAACAAAGCGGCAAGCTCTTCAATGTCATCATTAATCAGAACGCACTCCACAACGAGCGACTAACAAACCTCCAAGGCCAAGTCATTGACTTAGATAGCAAACTGGATGGCAAAGTTACCGTCCTGGACAATAAAATCACTGGGCCGCAAAGCGAAATGCGTCAACGCTTTGCAGAGCAGGATCACAAAATCACGGGCCTACAAACCACCCAGGCGGAACACACCACCTTACTTCACCAAATCCTCGCACGCCTCCCAGAGCAACCGGAGGAAAAATCACCAGGAAATTAACGAGTCAGGCATTATCTGCCATTCGACTCATCGACAATGCCGTAAAGCTGCCTGAGAATGCAATGGTATAGGCATTGCTCAAGTCTGGTAACTATCCAGCTTTTTTGAGGTACGAACCAACCTTCGTATGGTTTCTCGTGAGACACCATAGTCGTGTATTGGCTACTTGGATCATCCGTTCGAGAAGAGGCCCCTGGGCTTCACCGCCCGCCTCTTTTTCGTGGTCAGGTAGTACTCAGTTATCGATTCAGGAGGGGAATCGTTCTGGTTTACCAGAGAAAACACCGGGGTAGGGACAGCAAACCATCAGGGAAGGCATGCACAAGCTCCAGGAAAGGCCTGTCACAGACCTCTTCAGGCATGACTGGCGAGCTGTATGGGCCTGGTCCACCAGCTGGACTTTCGCACATCTGCCCTTGCTCAGGCTGCCCAATGGTAGTCATGGTGCAGCCCGCCCATGATCGGAAGAGCGATCACCTTGTTCCTTGCATGATGAGAGGATATGGCTGGTCCGCTTGGTCCAGGAATCTGTTGCTGGATCCCTTGATGCGGTCGTGCTTGATTGAAGTACTCCACATAGGCATTGAGCACCCGCTGTAGTTGCTTCTCCTGCAGGATGAGCAGGTGGTCCAGGCATTCTTTTCGGACGCTCCTCAAGAAGCGCTCACAGATCGCATTGGCTCGTGGGGCATGAACCGGCGTTTTGAGAAGCTTAATGCCACTGGTGGTCGCCACGCGAGCAAAACAGGGTCCAAACTTGCTGTCGTTATCACGAATGAGATATTTCGGTGCTTGCCCGTACGGGGTAGCTTCTCGCAGTTGTTGCGCCACCCAGGCATCTGTCGGCGAGCGTGTCACGCCCACGTGGATCACCTTCCGTGACTTCAGCTCGATGAGGAAGAACGCAAAGAGCGGCCGAAAGAACAGATCAGTGACCTGGAGGAAGTCACACGCCCAGATGTTCGCCGCGTGATTGCGGAGAAACGTGCTCCACTTTTGACCTCGTGGCTGGCGTGAGCGAACGTTCCTCATATACTTCTGAATAGTGCGCTTGCATACACGTATGCCCAGTTTCAACAATTCCCCGCGAATCCTTTCAGCACCCCAGAGCCGATTGTTCCAGGCCATCTCTCTGATCAAGGCGATCGTTTCCACGGCGACCTTGGGCTGGTGAGTATGAGTCTTGGACTTACGCTTCCAATACAGGCGGAAGAGCTCCCGATGCCACCGGAGCAACGTCTCTGGTTGCACGATGACGAGGGCCTGCTGCCAAGTTCGAACCAGCCTGGCCAGCAGGACGAGGAGGATGCGATCGGTCCTGGTGAACGTAGGCCGTTTCACCTGTCGCCTGAGAATGATGAGTTGTTGGCGTAAGAGCGCGTTTTCCGCGATGAGCTCGGACTTGCTTCTGCCAAGATCGGTGAGGGTTGCCAGCGGCAAAGAGGTCTCAAGTGGTTTGGTCCAACGAGTAAAGCGAGAGGAGAGCGCATCCCAGCAGCTATCCTTGAGCCACCGGAGATGGGTCAAAATACCAGTCATACAAGAAGCTTCTCCATCACCTAAGAGTATCATCGTTCAAGCATGCGTATGCTTGTGACGACGTCTGATTGTACACCAACCCGCCTGTGTTTGCAAACAAGGATGTCGATCTTTCTCCGTCTCGAAGGGCTTGTTTTTGAACGGATGACCCAAGTAGCCAATACAGGGATCAACGACCGGCAGCAATTCACGATAGCGCCACAAGCCAGCCGGACGATGAGCCAAATCCTCCCGCTCAAGCTGGCGTTTGAGCGCGGCCACGTCATACTGTACGCCGAGCGTTTCATGCAAGGCGTTCTCCTCACCGGGCCTGGCACAGGTAGTGCAGGAACCGCGATGGGTCAAAGGATACGCTGTTCCACAGAAAACGCAGCGTAGAGTCGTGGCGTACATAGCTCCTCGTTCTCCTGATCTTCTCCCGCTGATCTATCTCATTGCTACATGGTCAGCACGTTGCCTTCATCGAAAGACCAAGACAGATTGCCGTATGCTATGGAATAAGAATAACATATCAGCCTGGTACATGTGTCGGTAGAAAAAAATATACGCCCAACGTATAGATTAGTAGGAAGAGCGAGTTCGTTACCGGGCGGCTGATCTGCGCAAGGTTCAAGGAACAAACTGTCTATCATCCCGGCCGGACCAATCGCCGAACAGAGGGAAGTATTTCTCCTGCACCAGCAGGTTTACGAGGAACATCGTATGGTAACTCAAGTCGAGACAACTAGACACCCACCAAAAACGGTTCGTTACGTTCGCGGGTACCCACTTGTCGGGAACTTACCCGACTTCAACAAAGATCGCCTGGGCCTTTTACAGCGTATGGCGCGCGAAGATGATGTCTGCGGCATGCATTTTGGGCCATTTCCCGGTATCCTCTTCAACAAACCAGAGCATGTCCATAGCATCCTGGTCGAACATGCCTACGACTTCGACAAAGGCCTGGCCATCCATCAGGTCTTTCGCCCCGTGATTGGTGATGGCATCTTCAGTAGCGAGGGCGATTTCCACCGCCACCAGCGCAAGCTGATGGCCCCACCTTTCCAGCCACGCCATATTGCCAGCTATGCCGACATCATGGGACAGTATGGCGAGCAAATCCAGCGGAGTTGGACTGATGGGGCCGTCATTGATGTCAATCGGCACATGACCAACCTCACGATGAGCATCATCGGCAAAGCGCTCTTTGATGCCGACCTCTTCACTGAAACCGACGAACTCGGCGCAGCCATGACTGTCATCACTGCATACATTGCGCATGCACTCTCGACGCTCTTGCCGCCGCCATACAGTTGGCCGTTGCCACGCAATCTTCGCATACACAAGGCCGTACAGGTCGTGCGTAACCGTATTCAACGCTTCATTGACGAGCGGGGCACCAACCCGACAGAACGCAATGACTTCCTCTCCATCCTGCTGCAAGCCAGAGACGAAGATGGCAACCCCATGAGTGCTGAGCAGGTGATGGCCGAGTGCGCGACCCTTTTTGGCGCAGGTCATGAAACAACCGCCACCGCTCTCTCCTGGACCTGGTATGTGCTCTGCCAGCATCCTGAGCATTATCAGAAGGTCCAACAGGAAGTCGATAGCGTCTTGCAGGGCCGCACACCCACGTATGAAGACCTGGCCCGCTTGCCCTACTGTTTACAAGCCTTCAAGGAAGCCATGCGACTCTACCCCCCTGCGTATGCTTTCTCCAGGCGCACATTGCGCGATGTCGGGATTGACGGCTACCGCCTCCCCAAAGGCAGGGTCGTCCTGATAGCTCCTTACACCCTGCACCGTCGAGAGGAATACTTCCCGGACCCAGAGAAGTTTGATCCCGAGCGCTTCACACCTGAACGGGAGAAACGGCTTCCCCGTTATGCGTACCTGCCTTTCGGCGCAGGCCCGCGCATCTGCATCGGGATGTACTTCGCCATGATGGAGGGCCATCTGCTGCTCGCCACTCTCGCCCAGCGCGTCAGTTTTTCCCTGGTTCCAGGCCAGGTCACTCTACCCGATCCAGTCAATCACCTGGCTTTGCGGCCCGCCGGTGCGGTAAACGTCGTGGTGAAGAAGAGATATCACCTCTCGGCCCGGCCATGCTGACTCGTTGGGCCATCCGGTGCGCCAGGTAAGGATTGATCGGCGATGCCATTGCGGTGCTGGACACCTACGCGAGCCATACGTTGGTAGAGCAGGTAGTGGATGCAGCTCTAGAAGCACAGTCGCACCTCGCGTGAATCATTTAAGTCTGTCGCAAGCAAGCGGAGCCTATCATGGATAGGGGCAAGGTCGAATTGTACCGTTCAGCCGCCAATTGGCTCGCGAAAGCCCGCAAGGCTTATCAAATGCTAGGGCAGAAAGAGGAGTGGCAACATACCTGGATGAGCTACTGAGTCAACATGGGCGTTAGTACAAGCTTGTTCCGATGCTAAAGGCATTGCGGTGATGAGGAAAGCTGGTTCATTCCAGATTTGCTTACAGTTCTTCCTCTAATCCACTCGGATCGAGCCTATAGACGCGATTGGAGATATCAAGGTGAGATAATTGCACCACCACCTCTAGCACAGCAGAGGCGAGTTCATTAACTGTAGTAGCTCTCGGAAAGGAGCGAAGGACGATAATACCTGCATGTGGTGGCGGGAACGCTGTCTGGTTCAGGTAGTCGGTGTCGAAGGTGATAATGGTCATTTGATAGGCGCGAGCGAAGGTAAAGATTACAGAGTCAGGCTGAGAACGCAGTCCCGCATCATACACCCGCGTAGCATTGAACCCCTCTCTTCGCAAGGAGGTGAGTATCTTGCGTGGTATGTTTTCGTCCAACAGAAAGGTACGTGGACGAGTGATCATTCTTCTTTTACCTCATCGCCACATTTTCCAGCGCATCGGCGTAGCCCTTGATATAGTGAACCTGCTCCAGACTCAGTTGCTTGACCGCCATTACCTGCTCCGGTGTCAGATCGTACTCATGGCAGATCTCTACAATCGACATACCATGCTCAAGGTGTCCGATGATACGATCGACAAAAACACGGGTCCCCTCGATGATCGGGCGTCCACTGTTTATAGCCGGATCCTGCACAATTCCAGGGGCGATTCTTCGTATTCCTTGTAGCACCATGTGTTCCTTCCTTCCGTGAACTAAGTGTACCATACTTACGAGAATACAGCCATATACGAGGATTGGCCTGCACTGGCTACTTAGGTTATCCGTTTCAAAAAGAAAATGCCTCTTAGTGGCAACGAGCTACACGAATGACACGCTGTACAGCCTCATAGGAGTCATAAACAGTTTCTCTAGAGGAATAAGAGCCAGGTGCGACCGATGGTTCGTAGCCCGTCGGTTCCGTCTGAGCAACATCAGTGGGACACGCCGACACACGCGTGGGCGTGTCCTTTGATTATTACGACGCGTGGCGCTTCAGCAGCCGCCGGAGCGACTCCGGGTTCACGCC
>Ga0070707_100003717_pt1 | contig 14388 bp, 13 predicted proteins | sample KBSK5502metaG_FD_65468 | JGI IMG/M metagenome (GOLD analysis project Ga0070707, IMG submission 65468) | Corn, switchgrass and miscanthus rhizosphere microbial communities from Kellogg Biological Station, Michigan, USA - KBS K5-50-2 metaG | ecosystem: Host-associated > Plants > Roots >... | reverse complement strand
CGCCTGGGCGTCTTCCAACTCCCCAATGCTGGCGAAGTGCCGGTTGACCAATACCGTGTTCGTCAGGGGCCACAGATGCTCGGCCGGCTGGAGCTCAGGGGCATGCGGCGGCAGGAATAGCAGGTGGACATGCTCGGGCACGCGCACCTTCGGGCTCGCGTGCCAGCCGGCACCGTCGAGCACGAGCACAATCTGTTTCGTTCGACTGCCCCCTACTTCGTGAGCGAATGCCTCGAGTTCCACCGAGAAGAGCTCGATGTTCACGGTCGTCGCCAGGTGCCACACGGTGCGCCCAGACGCCGGATGCACGAACCCAACCAGGTAGCGCCAATCATAGCGATGCTCGACAGGCGCGATGGGGCGCTGTCCGGGCAGCATCCAGACCTTGCGTAGGATGGGCTTGAGCCCGATCCGGTGTCCGTCGACGGCCCACAGCTCGACGCTTGCCAGCGGGAAGGCCGTTGCCACCTGCCGCAGCAAAGGGCGTAAGCGAGCCTTGAACTCAGCTTGCGCCTGCGGATCTGCCTGTACATGACGTGGCCGCGGTTTCAGCCAGCGGGCGCCCAGCCGGCGCAGGGACCGCCAGCCCAGCTGACGGCTGACGCGGCGCCCCAGACGCTTGGACAGCCACTGGGCGACGGTGCCTCCGCACCAGCGGTCACCCGCGGGATGCAGCGTCGCCAGGGCTGCTCTCAGCTCCGTCAGGTGCGCGGCCGGCAGCTCCGGCCGCCCGGCGCACACAGCGTGTGGCGCCGGGCGCATACGCCGTCTGGACCGTCCGTGTTATAGCGTCGCGCGATCTGACCGATCCAATATGCCGAATAGCCCGTCACGGCGGCTATGGCGGTTGCTGTCATGCCGCCAGCCAGCAGCCAGAGGAAGTGCCAGTGGGTACGCTCGACCGGATCACCCGCCCGGCGATAGCGGTCGTGGAGTTCGTCGTCGGTCAGGTGGGGTGCGAGGTGGATGCGTCGTGGCATGCCCACGTTCTACAAGAGCACGCTGCAACGCCGTATTATGGCTGGTAATCGTGAACGTCGCCCGAGTGCTGGCAGAGCGAAGGAAGCCCCAAGGACATGAGGCACACCGCCTGATTCAGAACAGGCTCGATCCGGCGTACGCTGACTGGCGGATGGAGCCGTGATGGTAAAAGATCAGCTTTTGTAGCATTGGATCTGGGGCTGCATGTGAACCAGTGGTGTTGAGGTAAGTCGCTCCCTACAGACTGCGACCGAAGAATTCGGCGATCTTGGACAGATACCTCGCATGAACGAACTTCTTGCGCTGGTCGATATTTCTGCGCTCCACGACGATTTCACCGGCAGCACTAAGCTTGTCTATCGCTTCCTTGATCTTGTAGTAGGTGACGCCGAAGAGCTCCTGAAGCTCTTCCTGCGTATAGTACTCTTGATCGGGCATGCTCGCTTCACCAACCTTTGATCCGTGACCTACTCAACATCAATTGTAGGCTAAATTTCTCGATACTGCAACGGGTATCTCGCCTTTTCGCGAAATAGCTCGAAATAGTTTCGTTAGCATTGACAACACTCGAAACGTGTGGTATGATGAACTCAGGTGGGTGAGTGTCCCACGCAAAAGCAAACGGCCCCCAGTGGTGGAACACCGAGGGCCGCCCAGTCCATGTCACCGAGTGGTAACAGGGAGCTTGTCAATCCCATGATACTGCGTCAGCCCGTCAAACGCAAGGGGCGAGCGGTGTCGGACCACCCAGTGGCGTTTGTGCACAGGGAGAGGCGCATGCCCCAGCCGCAAGTCGCGACCAGTGGATCCCTCGTCAGGCGCAGTGCTCAGGTAGCTCTCGCCTCGTCGACGCCGTTGGATGCCGCGCTCCTGTCGCTCGCCCGCATTCTGGGCGCTATCGCGACGGCGAAGGCGGCCGTTCATCAGGGAGCGCGTCATGCCGCGTAAGGTGCGACTGCTATTCTCGCAACACGCACCCGACGCCGTCGTGCCGTGCGCGCTCGCCCGCGTCAGCACTGACGAGCAGGGCGACAAGTTTAGTCTGCCGGAGCAGACGTACCGCATCCGCCAGCACTGTGAGCAGCTGGGCGTCGCGCTGCCCGACTCGGCCGTCTTCGTCGAGGATGGTGTGAGCGGCCGTCCCGGCACACTCGCCAAGCGTCCCGGGCTTAAGGCTGCGCTCGATGCCTGCCTCGCTGGACGCTACACGCATCTGATCGTCCACAAGCTCGACCGGCTCGGCCGGAACGTCAGCCTGGTGTCCTCGGTACTCGAGACGTTGGAGGCGCACGGCGTCGTCTTCGTCTCGGTCCAAGACCGCGTCGACGCCTCGACTGCGGCGGGTCGGCTCTACATCGCCATCTTCGTGGCCATCGCGCAGTGGTATTCGGACAACCTCTCCGAGGAGACCAAAAAGGGCAAGGCCGGACGCAAGCGCGCAGGGCTCTACAACGGCATCCTCCCATTCGGGGCAATGCGCGGGGAAGGGGTGAACGCCGTACCCCTGCCCGACCTGCGGCCGCTGACACTCATCGGCGCGGACGGCGTGGCGCGGCAGACGACGAAGCACGCGGGTGTGCTGCAGGCCTTCGAGTGGTGCGCGGCGGGCTATTCGGCCCGCGAGGTTGCGATCAAACTGAACGATGTGGGCTACCGGACCCAGGGCACGTGGGGCAGCAATCCCTTCACCAAGGACACCGTGCAGAAGCTGCTGGGCAACCGCTTCTACCTGGGCGAGCTGCCCGATGGGGAGAGCGGCTGGGTGCCAGGCAAGCACGAGCCACTGGTGCCGCAAGAGCTGTGGGACCGCGCGCAGCGGGCGCGCGAGCGACACCGCAGCAACCCGCAGACCATTCCGGGCAACGCCCGCGTGCATGTGCTCGGGGGCGGGCTCCTGCGCTGTGGTGTCTGCTGGGGCCAGGGGCGCTCGGCAGCCTTGCATGTGGCCAAGAGCCGCAAGGAGACGGACACCGCCTCTTTCGCCTGCTACGGCCGCTTTCAGGGGTACGCCTGCACCCAGCCCTCCGTGCCAGAGCAGGTGCTGGAGGCACAGCTCGCAGAGTTCTTCGCCGCGTTCGCCGTCCCAGGGGATCTCCAGCAGCGCATCCTGGACCTCTACGCCCGGGATCGGGAACGAGAGGTCGAGGGGCCAACCGTCGCCAGCGCGGCGGATCCGGCCCAGCGGCGGACGCAGCTGGAGGCGCGGCTGGAAGCGCCAAAAGCAGCTGTACGAGCTGGGCGACTGGACGCGCGACCGGTACCTCCTGGCCCGGCAGGAGGTGCTCGCGGAGCTGGCCGAGGTCGACACAGCGCAGATGGTCGCCCGGCCCGAGCAAAACGTCGAGGCGCTGGAGCGCCTGGGCGCGTACGTGCGCGAGGTGAAGGCCGCGTGGGTTGACGCCGACAAGGCCAACAAGCGGCTGCTGGTGCGCACGCTGTTCGAGCAGGTGTGGGTCCTCGGGGATCGCATCGTGGCGGTCAAGCCGGCGGCGCAGTTCGCGCCGTTCTTCCGCCTGATGCGCAGCACGGTCTCCAGGAGAGAGGGAGATGCGGGGATGCAGCTGCTCTACTTGGACTCGGCCTCACCGCTGGCGGCGGAAGAGGACGCGGCGGCCGTGGGCGCGCTCGCCGACGAAATCGCCCGCGACACCACGGCTGAGTGTCACGGGCGGGAAGCAAACGTACGGACTGGCGGACCCGACGGGATTCGAACCCGCGGTCTCCGGCGTGACAGGCCGGCGTGTTAGGCCGCTACACTACGGGTCCCCGCCGCAGCCGAATCCTCGGGCGCGGCACGTCGGACTATACCACTTCACGGCCGCCGCTGTCAATCGCTCGCCCGCTCCCCATCGGTTGCCACAGCCGCGGTGGGTCCAGACGCCGCCGGCCCCAGCACCCGGTCGTCGCCGCGCCGCCGCGTGATGCGCTGCTCGTCGAGATGCTCGAAAATGGCAAGCATATACTTGCGCGTCGTGCCCAACAGATCGCGCGCGTCGGCCACTGTCAGCGTCTCGTGTGCGCGCAGATGCTCCACCATACGGCGCCGCGCTTCGGCATACGCGCCGGCCTCCAGCAAGATCATCTCGCTGACGCGCACCAGCGTGCCGCGCTCGATCAGCGCCGCCGTCACCTCTACGCCCAGCTCGTCTTCCACCTCCGGCCGCGTGGGCGGCGCGTATGGCTCGCGCCGAAAGCGCGCGAGCACGCCCAGCCAGCGTTGCTCCTGCTCCGCCGTCAACCGTGGCTCGTGCCCTGGCCGTCGCACGAACGCGCCGCGCGACGATGCGGCGCCAGACGTCACCTCAGCGAGGTCGCCCGCTGAGGCCAGCGCCTCCACGACATCGCCGCCCTCACGCGCGCCGAGCCCCAGCCGCGCGCGCCACTCCTCACGTGGCATCCCTGGGCGCAGCGGATACCGCGTATGGAAGTCGTCCAGCAAGGCTCCCGCATCCGCCCGCAGCCGCTCCCACTCCGTCGCGGCGAACAGGCGCTGCCCGGCCCGCCGGAGCATCCCGCGGGCTTCCAGCGCCGCCAGCGCCGCGTCAATCTCCGCCGCCGGCAGGCCGAGCGCATGCGCCAGCCCCGCCGGCTCCTGTCCACCGTAGCCACCCGCCTTGCGAGCGTTCCCCGCCTGCGGACGCAGCGCGGCCAGCAGCGCCTCCTCCGGGTCACCCTGCGCCAACAACTCCAGCCGCGCCAGCACCGCCGCGTCTCCCCGCCGATGGCGCCTGGCGAACGGCTCGACGACAACGCCCCCGCCAACTGTGAGGCTCGGCGACGGAATGCGCACGACGAAGCGATCGCCGCGTGCCGCGACCAGCGGCCGTGCCAGCCGCAGCTGCGCCCAGCCAGACGCGCCTGGCGCCAGCTCGCCGCCCTCCAGCAGCACGACGCGCGCCGACACCTCTGCCGCGCCCAGGTACAGCTCTAGCTCACTCGTGTGTCCGATGGCCCGCGGCGCCGCGGCCAGCACCTCCAGCCGCACGTCCAGCGCAGTAGTCGGCTGCAGCGTGCTGGATAGCGCCAGCACGTCACCGCGCGCGACCTCGCTCTTCGCCACGCCGGCCAGGTTGACGGCCAGCCTGCCGCCGGGCAGCCCGACCTCGACGGCGTGCTTGTGCGTCTGCAAGCCACGAATGCGCGCGCGTATGCCGCGCGGCATCACCTGCACCTCCTGCCCCACGCGCAGCGCGCCGTCCTGCAGCGTGCCGGTGACGACCGTGCCAAACCCGGCGATGGTGAAGACGCGATCCACCGGTAGCCGCGGGCGGCCGAGATCGCGGCGGCTAGGGCTGGCGTCCAGCGCGGCGTCCAGCGCGGCGAGCAGCTCGGGCAGACCAGCCCGCGTGATGGCCGAGCAGGCGACGATGGGCGATTGCGCCAGCGTCGTCGGGCGCAGCTGCTCCGCGATCTCTTCGCGCACCAGCCCCAGCCACTCTTCGTCTACCAGGTCGCACTTGGTGAGTGCGACGACGCCGGAGCGCACCCGCAGCAGGTCGAGGATCGCCAGATGCTCGTCGGTCTGTGGCATGACGCCCTCATCCGCCGCTACCACCAGCAGCGCGACATCGATGCCGCCGACGCCCGCCAGCATATTCTTGATGAAGCTCTCGTGCCCCGGCACATCCACGATGCTCGCCTCACGCCCGCTCGGCAAAGTGAGCCAGGCGAAGCCGAGGTCAATCGTCATGCCGCGGGCCTTTTCCTCGGCCAGCCGGTCGGGATCGATGCCGGTGAGGGCGGTGACGAGCGTAGACTTGCCATGGTCGACATGCCCCGCCGTGCCGATGCAGCTCATAGTGCGCGTCCAATGCGTGGAAGGATTGGGGAAAAGTTCGGGCCTGGCGCCCGATCGGGGTCAGTATACCACCGCTGCGTGCTCCTCCTCCGCTGCCCCCGGCACCGACCGCGCGCCGGAGAGAGACGCGCGAGCGCGCACGGGCAGTGCCAGCAGGCGCAAAGCGGCACTTGAGCAGAGCGGCGGGGCTGGGATTGGGAGTGCGATTCGCTAGCGCATCTGCGAGCGGACGGCGGCCAGCTCTTGTAGCCGCGCGCGTGCCATCTGGCTGCTCGGGTCCACCTTGGCCAGGTTGCGGTACACACGCGCCGCCTGCTCGTACTCGCCGACGGCATAATACGTCTGGCCCAAAAGGTCGTACGCCTCATAGTTGTGCGCGTCCATGCCGATGAGCTGCTGCAGAGCTGCCACCGCCTCCTTCGTCTGGCGGCTGGCGAAGTAGTAGCGCGCGATGACCGTCTGCTGCTCCGACGCCTCGCTTGCGCGGCCTACCTCCAGGCAGTACTGCACGAATTGCTGGCGCAGCGCCATATCCTCGGCGGCGAATTGAATCGCCTGGCGCAGGTCGTTGAGCGCCGCCTCGCGGTTGTCCATGCCCCAGCTGATCTCGGCCATGCGCTGATACACCTGCGCTGTCTCCTTGACCTGGCCGCGGCGCGTGTGAATGTCCCCGAGCGCGCGCAGCTCCGCCAGCCCTTCGTCGAGCAACCCGCGCGAGACATGGATGTCCGCCAGCTCGCTGTGCACGGCGGGATCGTCCGGGGCCAGCCGCGCCATCTCCTTCAGCACCGTGACGGCGTTCTCGACCTGACGGTTGTTGCGATAGTGCCGCACCAACTGGGCGTACTCCTGCAATGCCGCCGGGGTGCCACCCTGCCGCGCCGAGACCTCCGCCAGCGCCTGATACACTTCGTCTGTGTACGACGGCCGCTGCGTCATGACCGCCGGCAACATGGACGGCGTCTGGGGCATCTGCCCGGCCTGGCCGGACGCCTGGAAGGCGCGCGCCTGCAGCATCGAGACCTCGAGCTCCGGCGCCAACTGCTCCTCGCCGTCCAGCCGGGGGCGCGCCGCCCAGATCGCCGGCTCGGGCGGCGCACGCCGCGCCGCCGACGCGGCGTCGTTCAGCTCGCGCGTCGCCGCGGCGGCGCTGGTGGGATCGCCCGCAAGTAGATAGGCCTGCGCCGCGGCGTAACGGGCCAGCACCTCCAGCCCCGGTGCGCTGGCCGTCTGCTGAAAGCAGGTGAGCGCCTCCTGCTGTCGATTCGCCAGCAGATGCACCTGCCCCAGCGCGTAGCGCAGATCGGCGCTGCTCGGACTCGTCTCCAGCGCGTGCAGGTAAAACTGCACCACCTCATCGTACGAGCGCAGATGTTCGGCACGCAGCGCACGCAGCAGGCGATTCAACGCGTCGAGCGCCGCCACCCGGCTCGCCCCCGGCGCGGCGCCAATGCCGCTCGCGACGGCGATCTGCAGGTGGGCAAGCGCCGTCACACTGCCGCCATCCACCTGCAGCACGCGCTGATACTCGTTGATGGCCTGCGAGGCGCGTCCGGCCTTCATGAGCGCCTGCGCGTAATTCAGCCGCACCTGGACGTTGCTGGGGCTGGTCAGCAGCGCCTGCTCATATTCCTGGATGGCACGGTCGGTGTAGCCCAGCCGCATGTACGAGTCCGCCGCCGACATGCGCTCGGCCAGCACCTCGTCCATGCGTCCCTGCCGGCTGAGCAGCTCGATCAGCTTGACGCGGAAGGTGAGGTTATTGGGCTCGAGCTGCAGGATGCGCCGATAAGTTGAGATGGCGTCGTCGAGCCGGCCATTCACCATGTACGTGTCGATGAGGATGGCGTATTTGGCCACCGCCTGCTCGATCTTGCCCTGGCGCACGTAGATCTCGCCGAGCATGAGGTGGACATCGAGGTACTGTGGCGCCACCTCCATCACCCGCAGGCACTCTTCGATGGCTGCCGTCAGCAGGCCGTGCGCGACGTAGTTCTCGATATCGCGCACGGCCTGGGCCACCTGCGCGCGCTGCGACTCCGGCAGCGCGCTGAGCCCGGAGCGCATGCCGCTCATGGTCGTGCCGAGATTGTGGATCAGCTGAGCTAGCTGGTCGCCCGGCGTAACCGGTGGCATCGCCGAGGAATAATACGCGCCGGCATTGCCCATGCCGCCCATGCCACTCATATTCCCGCCGCCCAGCCCGGTAGCGAAGTTTGGCGCAATGATCTCGTCGCCGAGGTCGTCTTCGGCTCCCGGCGTGAACTCCAGCGGCTCCATCGGGTCAGGCTGCAGCGCGGCGTCGGGCAACGCGCTGGGAGGGCTCGCTGCGGGCGGAGGAGGCGGCGCAGCATTCCGGCTCCCGCTGCCGCCTGGGCTGGCCGTGCGGCCGCGGCCACCCCGCTGCGGGATATTGCCGCCCATGGGGCGAGACGGCGCAGCGGTGCGCCGGCGGCGCGCGGGCGCCGGCGGGTTCGCGCCCAGCGTCTCGCGCATCAGGCGCTCGATCTCCGCGACCTGATCGCTCCAGCCCTGGCTGCGCAGGAAACCGAGCAGCGCGGTATAGACTGTCTCCGCGCCCTCGATGTCGTTCATCTCGCGATGCGCCTCGGCGGCTTCCTGGCACAGCTGCAGCAATTGGTCGGACTCATCCCGCGCAAGCGCGTCCAGGTTGACGCGGTCTACCGCCTCGTCGAAGAAGTGTGCCGCCTGCTCGATGTTGCCCTGAGCGCGGGCACACTGGCCGAGCGCATAAAAGCACGACAGCGCGTAGTCGGGATCGTCGAGCAACAGCTCGAAGCGCGCCGCCGCCTCGTCCCAGCGATCGGCCTCCTGGTAGAGCCAGCCAAGGAAGTAGTGGACATCGGGGCGGTCCACGCCGGTGTCGAGCAATTCCTCGCAGACCTGGATGGCGTCGTCGAGGTTGCCTTCCTGCTGGAATTGCTGGGCGTCGCGCAGAGCTTCCTGAATCTGCCCGCTATCCAGGCGCGGGCGCGAGCTGCTGTCGTCGCGCCGCCGGCCGACATTCGGGGCGTCGTCGCCTCCTGAGTAGGGATCATCTTCCTCCCAGGAGTCGTCCCATTCCAGGGGTGGACCCCTTCTGCCCATACTGTCGCTCCCTACCTGTCAGGCTAGACGGCTGCGTACTGTCGTGGCGGCAGCACGCCTGTGCGGCGCCGAATATGTTGGCGCACCGGATGCACGTTCCGACACTTTCTGCAGGATACGCCATCCAGCACGACGAACGAATCACACCAGGAAGAATGGGCAATCAACGTCCAGCGGAGGCGCATCCCGACGGTAGACCGCATTTGGGTGAGCCGTCGGCACACGCATAGGGCTTGCAGCCCGGGCAGCGTCTCGCCTCGGCGCTTAAGTGCCACGTGCACCCACCACGATCCCGTATGCGCCGCGTGCGGGCACAAGTATAACACGGACCGCGGCAATACGCATCTCGCCCCGGACAACGGCGGGGTGCCCGTCCGTCCGGTTCCGGTCTGCACTTTCCCTGCGCAAGCGGTCGGCATGCCGCTAACGATAGTTCTCGAACTGGAGTGGCACGGGATAATCCTTGGCCTTGAGCGCCGCGATCACCCCTTGCAGGTCGTCGCGGCTCTTGGCGAAGACGCGCACCGCGTCGCCCTGGATCTGCGACCTGACCTTGGGGAAGCGGTCGCGTATCAGCTTGCTGATGTCTTTCGCCAGCTCCTGCGAGATGCCGCGTTGCAGCTCGATCGTCTGGCGCACCATGCCGCCGTGCGCCTGCTCGATCTTGCCGGGTTTGAGGATTTTCAGCGAGAGCCCCCGGCGCACGAGCTTCGTCTCCAGCACATCGGTCACCGTTTTGAGGGTGAATTCGCTGGCGGTGAGTATCGTGAGGCCCTGCTTGTCATGCGTGATCTCGGTCTTGGTGTCCTTCAGGTCGTAGCGGGTGGCAACCTCGCGCCGGGTCTGGTCCAGCGCGTTGGCCAGCTCTTGCTCGTCGTATTGCGACACCACGTCGAAGGAGTTTTCCGCTGCCATATCGTTTCGTGTCTCCCTTTGCTCGCGGGTCTGCCGCGCCGCACCTCTCGCCTCTATTCTACCGCAGCCCCGCCGGCGGGGCCGAGGGAGAAGGCGCCCAAGCGCCTGTATGCGTGGCCCGCCGGCAGCGGCGTGCTCTTCATGACGCTCAGCTCGCGGGCAGCGATCGGCGCGCCCGCTGATGAGGGAGCCGCCAGGCGCTGTGCGAGTCGCCGCTGCGCGTCGGCGTCGAGCGGGCGCTTAAGTCGCGCCAGCGTCAGGTGTGGGGCGAAGGGGCGCTCTTCGCGGGCAAAGCCGCGCGCCGCCAGCTCGTCCGCCAGCACCCGCTGGGTTTCGGTCAGCGCGCGCAAGTTCCCGCCGACGCCGGCCCAGATCACCCGTGGCGAGTGGGGAGACCCGAAGCTGCCCAGCCCCGCGACGGTGAGCGCGAACGGCGCGGAGAGCTGCGCCGCCGCCGCGGTCGCCTGCGTCGCCTCCTCCAGCTGCGCGTCATCCAGGTCGCCCAGAAACGCCAGTGTCAGGTGCAGGCTCGCGGGCTCGACGAAGCGCACGCCAGGCAGCTCGCGCGCGAGCCCCGCGATGGTGCGCGCCAGCGCCGCGCGCGCCGCGTCGCCCAGCTCGATGGCGATGAACGTGCGGGTCGGCATCTTGCCTCCTGTCCGTCTATCTGGACCTGCCCTGCTCAACCGGCTTAGCAGAGCATACAACAGAGGACCCTACTTGTTCTGGCTTCGCACGGTCTCCTTGCCGCCAGTCAGAATCCTTGACAGGTAGCGAGCGAGTATACTTGAGCCACTGGACTGCCCAACGGTAGGAGTATGCCATGAGTGACGAGCCGCAACGCCCTGCGAGCAAAGACGACCCTAATGTTTGGAAAGCCTACTGGACTGTGCAGAGCATGCCATGGCGGACGGAGCCGGAGATTGACGAGCAGCGGCAGCGGTATTTGGCTCAACGGCGGGCTGTGCAGCCGGATGTTGAGAAGAGCGTCTACCCGTTCCGAGATGAGAACGGCTCCATTCGACTGACGCGCGCTGATGTGGAATGGTTGCTGGCCACCCACCGTTACGGCGGCATCGTGGGCCCAGTCGACTGGGAGGCGGAGAAGGGCAGGGAGGCCAGCCAGCGCCGCCTAGGTGTGGACCTGCGAGGCGCCAGCCTTCGCGACACCGACCTCTCTGGCCTCCCACTGGCAAGCATCCGAGGTGGATTACGGGCTGACGGCCGACGCGGTACGTCACCGGAGCATCGCGACAAAGCCGGGGTTCGTCTAGAGGGAGCTGTCCTGCGAGGAACCCATCTGGAGAACGCCCGCCTGCGTGGCGCCCACCTGGAGCGGGCAGTGCTGTCTGCGGCACATCTACAGTGCGCCGTTCTCTCCCACGCCAACTTGCAAGGGGCCAGCCTTGGCTTTGTGCATCTGGAGGGAGCCGACCTGGATGCGGCGGACTTGGAGGGAGTTGGCCTCGGTTTTGCCCATCTGGAAGGAGCTACCCTCCGTGGCGCCCATGCAGAAGGGGCTCACATTCCCAATGCGCACCTGGAGCGGGCTGACCTCACGCGCGCAGACTTTATGAACGCAAACCTGTATGGGGCGCATCTTGAGGCAGCAGAGCTCAACGAGGCCTTATTAGGAGGCGCCGACCTGGGTGAAGCGCATCTGGAAGGTGCCAACCTCCACGTCGCGCAGTTGGAGGGAGCCGACCTCACCCGCGCCTATTTCGACAACCAGACCTACCTCTCCAGTGTCGCGCTGGGCGGTACACGGACGAGAACACCTCGGCTCAGGTCAGCAGTCGGCCCTGCTGCCAAGGTGCGTGACGTGCACTGGGGTGGCGTAGACCTGACGCTGGTACGCTGGGGTCAGCTGCTTCGGCTGGGTGATGAGCAACAGGCACGTACGCACAAGGACGCCGACGGCGATCGTAAGCCGCGCGTCATCCGAGAACTGGAGTTCGAGAACGCCGCACGAGCTAACCGCCAGTTGGCCGCTGCCCTGCGCACTCAGGGGCTGATCGATGACGCCGATCGCTTTGCCTACCGCGCTCAACTATGCCAGCGTCGCCTCCTACGCCTTCAGCGGCACTATCTGCGCTACCTCGGTTCGTTATTCCTCTGGCTCATTGCCGGCTATGGCTACAAGCCGCTGCGCAGTTTCATCGCCTACGTCATCATCATCATCAGCGCTTTTGCCGGAGCTTATCTGCTCAACGCTCAGTTCGCAGGCAGACATCTGACCTGGGATGAAGCCCTCGTCCTCAGCATCAGCGCCTTTCATGGTCGCGGCTTCTTCACCTCTGGAATCTCCCTCGGCGACACGTTGGCGCGGCTGGCAGCAGGCGAGGCTATCATCGGTCTCTTGATTGAGATAACGTTCATCGCCACCTTCACGCAGCGGTTCTTTGCTCGGTAGCCGACCAAGCGTATACTGCTTCCAGCAAGCAGACACCTATAAGCCATGTCTCTATCGTCGCAAGGAGAGGTGAGCACATGTCCGACGACTCTGCCGAGACGACACAGTGGCTGTTCCAGTTCAACCCCGACTGGTACGACCTCGAAGCATCCGTCAAGCGTAGCCTTGTTGAAGAGTGGACAATGTCGCATGCCCGCGACCGCGTGCGCGTCGGGCAGCGCATCCATTTTCTGCGCGCCGGTGGTTCAGCAGGTGGCCAGTATGGAGCAGTCGCAGCGACTGGGCGTATTGCCTCTCTGGTGTTTGAAAAGCCGGACGAAGCCGACGAGCACCTCCGAAATTGGGTTCAAGTCGTCTATGATGCCATGATCGTGCCCCCGCTGACGCGCCCCGAAATGCGGCAAGATGCCATACTGAAGACCTACCTACCTCTTGCCAAAGGCATAGTGGGCGCAAACTTTCGTCCACCTGCAGACGTGATGACTCGCATCGAGCAATTGACGAAGGGCCGGCTACGCCCCATCAGCACGTCTGACGTTTCAGCACGTCTGACGTTAGCGTAGACAAACGCATCTTCGTCAGCCATAGTCACGAGGACAGCCTGTTTTGCCATCAACTCGTAGGTGACTTACGCCAGGCCCTTGGTGGGCAAGAGGAGACTGTGTGGCTCGACGAGTCGGGTGTCCTGCATGGTGGCGTTGATTGGTGGCAAGAAATCTGTGACAGCATCAAGGAACGTCCGGTATTCATCGTGGTCGTTTCGCCCGACTCGATGCGTTCAAATTGGGTCCGTGACGAAATCAAACTGGCGTGGCAGTACAAGAACAATGCGCCGGGCGGCAAGACGATAGTGCCCTTGATGTACCGGCCCACACAGATGCATGACTACCTTGCGTTGCAGCAGGCCATTTCCTTTGCCGCGTCCCGGCCGTACGAAGAAGCCCTGAGAGACCTGTTGGTTGCGCTGAATCTGGCGAAGTGAGACCTAAGCGAGCGGACGGTAAGGAGGGAATGGCAGCATGGCTGATGTCTGGCAGCTCAAACGGGCTGGCGATGATGAAGCCTTAGAGAAAGCGTTGCTAGACTTGGTGCAGATGACGGAAACCGAGTCGCGGGCGAGCGGATGGGGCGTCGCGTCGGCGTGGTACGAGGAGTTGGCTATCCTCTACCAGAGACACAAGGACTACCGGGCGGAAGTCGCAGTCTTGGGGCGTTTCGCCAACCAGCGCCATGCGCCGGGGGTGAAGCCACCACAGTTGTTGGAGCGGCTGGACAAGGCGAGGGCGCTGCTCGCGGAGAGTAAGCGTGGGTAGGGCGGCATGTTAAGTCGCAAATGGCATCAACGTGACGTTCAAGCAGGATCCGAAGGCATAAGTGGAAACGACGGCAGCAACGCAGGCGCTGTTGGATGACAACGGCAAGTAGCGCAACTCCGCCACATTCTCTGCGGTTGGTTGATTCGGCATCCTTGCTGCTCGCTCGGACGACTGCTTGTGGAAGCACCGATTTTCGGATAGAATATGGGCCGGTTTACCCCATCAGACCTATCAAAAAATCTGGTGGGTTTCGGACAGGCTGAGGTGCCACAAACCCGGAATTCATGGGCGCTTGCTGAAATTGGTAGACAGGCTGGACTTAGGATACGGCTGTTGTCCCAACCCAGGATTCAAGCACCTTCACGCTAGTTTACAGGGCTGTAGCCCACTGGACTAGCGGAAAATGGAACTGAAAGAAGCGGTCACGGAGTTCTTCTATTCGCGTGACATCACCCCAACCTCGCGTGACTGGTACGGCTACAAGCTGCGGGCGTTCGTCTCGTGGTGCGAAACGCAGGGTGTAACCAACGTAGACGAGATAGCCACGAAGTTGGTCAGGCAGTTCCTCACCCACCAGAGGGAAACGCCTACCATCCACCATCGGCAGCGTAGCTCCCACACCGCACACGGAGATGCCAGGGCGCTGCGAGCGTTTGTCAACTTCTGTGTAGACGAGGACTACCTAGCCCCTGGCGTATTCCGTAAGGGGATGATGCCGAGGCGGGATGAGAAGATAGTTCCCGTCTTTAGCCAACTGGAAATTGATGCCTTACCTTTCAGCGGCAGAAGGCCCCGCCCCTTCAGGGCAGGGGATGAATGCCGCCTCGCCCGCAGGCGAGCATCTGATGAGATGGGCG
>Ga0070707_100003716_pt1 | contig 14391 bp, 17 predicted proteins | sample KBSK5502metaG_FD_65468 | JGI IMG/M metagenome (GOLD analysis project Ga0070707, IMG submission 65468) | Corn, switchgrass and miscanthus rhizosphere microbial communities from Kellogg Biological Station, Michigan, USA - KBS K5-50-2 metaG | ecosystem: Host-associated > Plants > Roots >... | reverse complement strand
CCAGCCGCACCGTCAGATCAAGTGCCTGCTCGTAGTTCACCGTTTTAAATGCTCTCTTCATGCTCATCAGTATACCATTTTAGGCAGGCGAGCCTCTGCTTCTCTCCGACAAGCTGCTAGTGACAGGAGAAAAGGGTGCTGCAATTCATGCTGCCGGGATCGACACGACACCGAAGATCACCCTGCTCTGCGGCTTCACGGACGATTTCTCCGCCCAGGCGCGGATCACCCGGCTGGCTTTACAGTTTGGCCTGCCAAGTTTGTGCGCTCAGATGTACCGGGAGGGACGGGTAGCGGAAATCACTTTTACCTATCCGGGTGTAACACCGGCGTGTCACCGCTGCATGCTTTCCCCCCGCTACAGAGCCTACCTGGAAGAGGGTTTCCGCAATACGGTAACCTCTGACGGCTCGCCGATATTCGCCACAACCAGGCTCAACAGCCTGGCGGGGCAGATCGCAATGGCTCTGTTGCATCACGGCACTTTTCATCCCCGCTGGGGCGATATGCTCAGGCGCATCGGCAACCGGACGCTGGTACAGCTTCGATTGCATCCTGATGTTTCGCTTAAAGTGTTTGACCGAGTGTTTAGTGGAGCCGATACAGAGCGCGTGTTCTTCGATGAGGCAGTCTGGCTGCCGCAGGAGCCTGATCCGAACTGCCCTGACTGTGGGGGGACAGGAGACTTGCGGACAGCAAAAGGAACCTTTGCTGATACGCGGGTCATGCCCGGCCAGGCAAATCAGGTGGTTTTCAAGGCAAGCAGTGCTGACGCGCACGAGTTAGCAGGTGAGTTTGGCAACACGGCTATATAAGGAGTTATGGTAACAATGGACGACGAACTTCCAGATGTCGAATACGTTGCCTGTTTTGAGTTTACTGGAGAAGAGGGTATCGAACGAGTAACCTCCGGGACACGTACCGGAAAATCTGCTCTCCTGATGAACCTTCTTCTACAAGACATCAAGCAAGGCCTCCTGCTTATTGATCCACACGCCGATGTGATAGCCGATATCCTCCGGCGGTTGCCAGCATAGCGATTGGCAACAACGTTCACAATGCCGGCGCTGGCAAATATAAACTGCCGACGCCGGTATACTACTTTATGGAACAGGTAAACCAATGACTGGCAATGAAACGCTTCCAGCTGACCACTTCTGGGACTCTGAAGAGGCAGATACACTGAGAAGAGTATAACGTTTTAGAACACTCGGGGGTACTATGACCTACTCAGTGCTAGGGATTGATACAACCCAGGTAAATGAAATTGATCCGCGAACAGGCAAGAATAGAATTAAATATCTGCCAAAGATCAACCCGCAGACAGGAAAAGTGGAACTTGTCAAAATTCCCAAATCCTCGCGGCGGCAAGGAACGTATATCATCGGCGCAACCGGCGCGGGCAAAAGCGGGTTGGTTAAGAACCTCAGTATGCAGGACATCAGGCAGGCAATTGGTGTTTGTATCCTAGACCCACATGGCGATTTAACGAATGACATAATTGCAGGGCTTACTGACGATCAACTGAAAAGGGTTATTCTGCTTGACATTGAGGATACTAAATTTCAGGGAACTGACTATTACCCCGGACTGAATATCTACCAGTGCGATGATCCGGCAGACGATGATCTGGTCACAGAGACGCACGGGCGCATCGAACACCTGTTTGATGTAGTCACCCTGGAAAACAGCGAAGAAAAGCTGGGGGTTCGTGTCGCGCAAGGGATACGAAATAGCGCGTACACCTTCATTGACAGCTCCCCGGTCTATGGCTGCACCATGCTTGAGCTTCCTCTGTTATTTCAAGAAGATGTAGTACGCACAAAGCTGGTTTCTCATCTCACAGAAACAGATGCGTACGTGAAAGGCTATTGGAAAAGATATGAGAGATTTGACCGCGTTGATAAAGCAAGCCGGGAAGATATGGTGGTCAATAAAATTGAAGGGTATATCATCAACAGAAAGCTGCGGCGGATCATTGGCCAAAGCAGGACAACCATTAGCTTCCGTGAGGTAATGGATTGCAAACCGGGGAAGATCGTCCTTATCAGGCTGCCTGGAGACAATGAGGAAATGACCGAACTGTTGGGAAAAATACTGATTGCCCAACTGCTGGCTGCCGCGTTCTCCCGCAGAACCATACCCCTCGGGCAGCGAAAACAATTTCATATTTACTGCGATGAATTTGAGCTCTACGCCTCGGATGATTTCACCCGTTTGCTCAAAGAGTGCCGCAAGTACGGCATGGCAGTCACGATTGCGCACCAGTCACGGGATTTTATTGATCTGAAGAATAAAGCGGCATCCCTGCAAGTCGCCAACCTGATTGTGCTGCGGATTATCCGCAAAGATGCCGATGAAGTGGCAGGAAACTTTGACTGCACACCGATCCGCACGAAGAGGGTGCTCAAGCGGCGCACCAAGCCTATTTTCAAAGAGTGGGATGAAACAGTGTGGATTGCGGACGGGGAAGCACAGTTCAAGGCAGCTGAAGCACAATACGTTGCACAATACGAAGCACAGCGTAACGAGTTGACACAGCGTCTTGCTGAAGCTGAGAAACAGGAGCAAGCCGCTTTGGCTCGGTGGGAAGCTGCGGTTGAAGCCGAAGTTGCTCTCACGTCTGCGTCTCTGGATGATCCGTTTCAGAATGGCGACTTCCATTCGAGCCGCTATATGCCTTTTCATCCTGCGTGGTACTGCTTCAAGGGGGAGAGGGACACGCGGGCTACGGCCAGAAGCTATTGGATAGAGGATCGGGAACAGGTAGACGTGTACAACGGGAGGGGTTGGACCGATGAGAAGGTTGAACAAACCATTGAAGGCTTGCTTGAGGTGAAAAGCAGGTCTTTCGCCGGCTCCTTTGAATACTCATATCCTGCGAATATATTCGGGCATAGGGCGACGGTGCGTGTTAACTATACCTACGAGGAGCGTGAAGAGCGGTATGCGATTGCAGAAACAACGCTCACAGTGCTGCAAGCAGGGCTAAAAGAGCAGATGGCAATGGCAAGTGCCATTGCCCGGCGCATTCTCAGTGATATTTACGATGAGCTAAGCGAGTTCGTCAAGCCGCTGCTACGTATGGGGGTATGGTTTAAGCCTGAACTTACGCCTTCTCCCCGTACAGGGGAAGTTTATCCCGAAATCGATTTGGGTATTGATACAGGGAAAATGCGAAGTAAGGAGGTTATGGCGGCAATGACCAGCTGGCCGCTTCTTGCGAAGTATCCGCAACCGGCAATCGGAGAGAAACGAACCGTCAAGGGATGGACACGTCATGGGAATTGGTATATTTGGAAGCATGAGGATGCGCTAGCCTGGCTTGATAAATGGAGAGATGCTTTAGAAGCACTTTGCGAGCAGAGACGAGTTGAACAGCTTGCGTGTCAGGAACAGGTGAGCAGTATAAAACAACAACTCACCGAGCTTAAAGCTAAAGATCAGCAGGTCAGACCACAGATCAAGGCGCAGTATCAGAAAGTAGAGCACCACAAAGAGTATCTCGGTGAGCAACCGGAGGTAGACAAACAACAGCGCATCTCCCATTCATATTCACAAGGAGGGTCAGAATCAAGAGACCTCAGGGGAAGAATTGAGAGCCACAGTACCTCTGAATCTCATTCGACTTCATACAGCACCGCCGATGTCCAGTGGTACGATCTGGTAGAAGAGACTGACCAGACTCCTGAGCAGCGGCGGGACGAGATCGCTAACGAAATTGCCCTGTTCCCTGATTATGTTGCGCGGGTGAAAATAAAGGATGAAAACGAAGAACTCGTTGAATACACCATCAGAACGCTTGCGCCGGAAAGAGGGCTACCGGAGAAAGCCCTCAAAGAGCGAATAGCGCAGATAAAAGCGATGATGATAGAACAAAATATCATTCGGCCAAAGCATGTAATAGAGGAAGAGATTAAAAACCGGCAGCAGTTACTTCGGCTGCCGCCACCGGAGGATGAACCGCCTGTTACCCGGAGAAGATAGTTCAGGCGGTACCTCGTTTTCCAAATGCGGTAAGTTCAACGGTCACCTCACCGCGTGTGCGGGGAATGTCTGCTACCTCAGCCATCGCGTCAAACAGCTTCACTGCCTGGGGACGCAGCGTGACAGACCTGCTGCCTGTCGCCTGCATATACGCTTCGATTTCCTTTCCTGCGATGCCGCGTAATGACCTGCCGAATTGGGGATACGCATATGCCTGCCAGGCAATCTTCAACTCATTAAAAAATATTTGCTCTTCCAGCGGCGCATCACTATTGGCTGACCGTTCAGCCTGGGTATCCAGCTCATCAGCTAACCATTCCGCAGTGGGGAATTGCTGGATTGGCGTTTCATACCGAGCACTCTCCTTCTCCATAAAATGCCGAAGCGTTGCTACAAGGTGCCCATAGGGTATATCTTGCTCATACCACGACTGCTCCTGCGGAGCTCTCCTTGCTGTTTGTACTTCCCGGCTTCCCGCCTTTCCGCTTCCGCTCCTCTCCCCAAACTGCTGGTAAAATCTTCCCCTTTCCACATTCACACCTCCACCAAGCAGCCTGCATTCTAGGACGCTTGCCTATGCCTTGTCAACCTGCCAAGTTTTGTGGCTAACTAGAGAGCAAAAGCAAGAACATTCGTTTGCATAGCTGAGCGAGGTGCCGCTTGCACGAAACCAAACTAACAGCGGGTCAGAAAACCGGAACGAAGCGCACACCCTTTGTCATCACCCCTGTCCATGCTCTGCTGCTTCGAGATCTCAATACCCTGCAACGGGCTACTGCCGAACAGCTGACCAGGCTCAATTACAAAATGGGCATGCTCACGACAGTCAAGCAACGGCTCAAAGACCTGGCCGACAACAGGTATGCGCTCCCCCTCTCCCATCCGTCCATCCGGCTCCCCTACCTATACGCGCTTGACCGCAGGGGCTTAAACTATCTTGCAGCGCAGGGCGTTGATGTGCGCGAGTACTTCCGGCCAAGCCAAGAGGAAGATACGGCCAAAAACTTTCTCTTCCGGGAGCACATGCTCGCCATCAGCGATATCCTCATCCATAGCCTGCTCTTTGTGAAATCTGCTGCCTCCTACCGCATCGAAACAATGCTGCATGAACGTTACTTTAAGAACCATCCGGTCAAGGTAGTCTCCGGGCGAGACAGCCGGGAAGAGACCAAAACCATTGTGCCTGATGCCTACCTTGCGTTTGCCTGCACTGGTAAATCAGGCAAAGAGGACATCATCCCTGTCCTGTGGGAGCTGGACCGGGGTACTGAAGACCAGAAGTTTTTTAGAAAACGGGTCAGAGCCTACATCGTGTTTCTCAAAAGCCGCGCATTCAAGACCCTCTTCGATATCGAAAACATCACCGTTGCCTTTGCGACAACCAGAGATCACTACCGCGTTAGGCAGATGCGGGAATGGACACGGAAAGAGCTGGCGCTCACCAATGAGCCGGCGTGGCTGGCAGACCTGTTTCTGTTTACTGCCCTTCCTGAAAATATCGGCGAGCGTGAGCCGCGCCAACTATTCCTTGACCCGGTCTGGTACACGCCCGCAGACGATGAGAACCCGGTATCTCTTCTTGGGGAGTAGAGTTTTGATAGGTGGGGCGGATGTGACTTGCACACATCAGGCGTAACACATCCTACGGCTTGTTGCCAATTCCCCGCAGGCTATCAGAGGGTTTGTAGCTTTCGCTAAACATACTTCTCCCGTAAGATTTTCTGTCCCCTGGCGGCGAGCTGAACGCCGCTTCACTCCGAATGGTTAACATTGAGGGGAAGACGACGAATAGCCCCCTGCTTATAATCTCAGAGCTAAGGTTTATGGAACTCTCTTAAATCATCTATAACCTGATTTTCTACACCTAGATTAGCCCGATACAATTTCTTTTCAAGGGACTCATATACTTTAAGCAAATCATAGGGTACATATTCCCCAGGTTCAAATTTACCTTCTTTTTTTCTTTGTTCTTGTTGCTTAATAACTCGTTTGAATTCCTTTTTAGCTTCTTTTGTTGCTTTCCACAGAAAAGATAACTCTGTTGCAGTCAAACTAATAGTGCGTGTATACTCTTTACTTTCTTTTATCTGTGATTTTTCTTTTATCATACCAGAGTCAAAAGTATTATACTCCTCTTTTCTATAAAAACAGAAAACAAGCTAAGATTTGAAAAGTATCAACGCCGAAAGGCGCGTCGCACGTGAAACACGGGCAACAATCTTAGCTTGGCTAAAAGGGACAAATCAGGCAATTCCTGACTTACTATTCAGTTGACGGCACGATTATGAGGCACCGCGCCGGTTGACATCGTAGCCTGAGCTACGACGAGGCTCACCACGACGATAATAATCATCATCACCGTAGCCAAGATCGCGACCAGGAACATCGAGCCGATCACGGCTGCCTTCGAAGCCATAAAGATGACCATGAAGGTTTGAGACGTTGCCTGTGCTGTCTACGTCAGCTGAAACACCACCACCATCGGCATAGATGCTGACGTGTCCATTATTGACGTTGACACCTGTGGTGCCTTCTGGAAGCGTAGGGTTTTCACCTCTCGCTAACGCACGTAGAGTATCTCTAATGTCTGACACAGTTGTACCCCTTTCAGTAGGTACGAGCGGGATCTCCTCAAATCGGAGAACCCAATAACAACGGTCAATGAGGCAGAAAAAAACACCTTCACTTGCACTTCGGCTTATATCATGAAGCGTACAGCTTCCATCTCAGACAAGAGATGATTGCGAAAAGCGGGTGTTCTGCCAAACAAACTGAATATGTACCTTTTCCGGCTTCCCATAAAGATGGGCAATGTGAAACGCGCTCAGCGTTCCTCTGTCCGTCAGACAGGAAGTGTCCCATTGGAAAAGGATTGTGAATGTGCAAACAGGCTAAGCCTGACCATTCCTTGAAATGGTCGAGTGAGTATAGCAAAAGATATACTATAAGTCAAAAGAGCCGGATGCTCTCTTGTAGAACCCGTAGTGAGAATACAGGTGGGGGTTTTGTGGTGGCGTGAGTCGCAAGCAGCGTGCGGATTATCGCTTCTCCCGCTTCCAAATTGAGGTGATAATCGTCTTGCCGCTCTGCCCGTCAACAAAGTGGTAAATGCCGATCTCGTACCCGTTGTACTTTCTCACCATCATGTTCTGTTTAATAACCGAGCCGTGAGAGTAGACATCTCTGGCATCCGCCTCGGTTAAGCCTCTCTCCTTTGCAACGCTGTGGAAGTTTTTGGTGAAGTACGGCTCCCGCGTATCAACACTGCTAGTCGGCCGGACGTGGCTGCTGTTGGTGAGCTGCCCGTATGCTGTTTTGAGAAACGCCCGGAGTTCGTGCAACCAACCCATAGATGCAGCGAGTATACCAAATATGCGTCTTTCATCAAAACGCTTGTCTGGCGCTGCTACGTGACTTATACGGCCTATGCCAGTCCTCCTTTGGCAGGGGCTGATTACTCTATAAAAAAGGGCGTCCTCCACAGACGGAGAACGCCAAATACGTTTTTGGGTTTGTACTGCATTGGATGAGGTGTTATTTCTGCTGCTCTTGTTCGTTTCTTTGTTAGTTTGCTTGCACCAGGAGACTATATGTTATACTCTCCTGAGTGGAAACAAGCTAATCGCCAGTTAGCTGCTTCTTAATGCCTTCTTTCCAACCGGAGGGCTCATCATCCATCTTCACCCATTCCTGGTCAAAAAAGGAGTTTAAGACTCCATCGCGTTCAGCATCTTTGACAAGCGCCAATGCCTCCCACTTGGTTTTGACGGAATTTTTGAAGTAGTACCTCCGGAAGAAATGAAATGCCATATGCCTCACCCCCGTTCTCCGGCACAGATTGACCGGCTGCTGGCGACCTGCTAGAATGCAGATCACCAGTGTGCAGGTAAACCTGCCTTAGTTATGGACTGGACTGATTATCTGGTAGCCCTTCTGGAAGGCTGGCAAGAGCCGTCCTCTCGTTACTACCGTTTCAGGTAAGACCAGCTCCTTCAGATCAAGTACCGTTCCTTTCGGATCGCGCTTGACCTCAAAGTTGAGCAATTTTTCTTCCTGCGTCCTCGCATCGAGGCTGTTGACCACTAAGACCTCAATCCGCTTGGGGTCAAGGGATGGCGGAACGTTAATGTTCGTACCTATCCAGGCCTCGCAGACGAAAACAATCAGTTCCAGATCGCCGACATTGTGCTTGCTGGCAAACCATGTGCCGCAATTAAGCATATCGAGCTCTCTTTTATCGGACGTATCTCCGAACTGTTCGAGACCGATAAATGCTTTGTCCTTCTCTCCTTTGACAAACACCATTGGCATATGGTAGCCGTCGCGAAGAAACAGAACTTTTGCAATATCAGCGATTTTTGAAACCTCATCCACATTTCATCACCTCCTCTCCCAGGGATTGCATCCCTGCTCCGTTCCACCACAAAAACTGTGATGAAAACTCAGCAGTGCTACAACCACGAAGAAAAGAGGCTACGGGAAGTGAGAGTTAAGAAGCTATGCGGTTGTTAAAAGAGCAGCAGAGTTTTTCCCTGTCCGTTGCAATACAGAACTCCATATTAATAATACCCTATAGTCAAGAGTTTGTACAAGGGTTCTATGGTGCGCGTAAAAAAGTGCTCCGTTGGCTTAATGGGGAAAAGAGCGCGAGCGACGTGCGAGGGACGAGCCGCGTGCGAGCGCGTGAAGGAGTTGTTGTACCTGGCAATTGAGCGAGAAGCAGGTGGTCGGCAGGATCGCGGTACCTTCCCTACTCCTGCTGAGTGAGTTAGACACAGCAGAATAGAGAAACTACTTTTTCTCAACTTGCACCTCTGGCTCTAGCCACGAATTGCGCCACTGCTTATGATCTTTCTTGAACAATGCTACTGCCTGTTTTTTGGCGTGTTCCTCGTTCTCTGCTTCGATCTCGTACACGCTGGGTTCAAATACTCGCACAAGGTACTTGTTCATAGGTTCATCACCTCCTCTCTGCCAGGTGGCTTGACTGCTGTCTTCTGGCGACAAAAGACTTCCCGGCCAAGAATTTGCGGGTCAAGGGACTCCCTGATTAAAATCTGTTTCTCCACCCTACCCTTGACGCATAGCAAATTTTGGCCGGGTCACCATGAGAAGGCCAGAAGACAGCAAGCTTCTCGGAAGAAAAACTACTTTTGCACAGAAGACGCGGCTGTTTTCTGCTGTTCTGCCTTCCACTGCTTCCGTGCGAGTGCTAAGGCGCTTCTGGGATTATTGGGATTGCTCAAGGCTGCGTTTTTCCTTTCTTCTCGTGTCGCCTTTGTGAGATCGCCGTGATATTTTTCCAATAGCTTGAAATAGGTATACCAGCCCATACGTATTCACCTCCGATCTTGGGGATAATTTGCTGAACAAATCTCTGCCCGGTTGTTATTCTAGCAAAGATTTGTCTAGCTCCCCTGCTCCTGTCCAGTGTGCCTGATAGTGGACAGGTGAGACTGGACAGTTGGCAGAAAAGCTATGCCGCGTCAGACTGATCCTCCGGGAGCGGCGGCTTCGGTGCCCTGGATACCAGTACCTGCACGGTTGAAGCAACAACCTCAACAGCGGTGTGCTCCTTGTTTGCTTTATCGGTGTACTTTCGGACTGATAACCGGCCAGCCACCAGGACCAGTGCGCCTTTGGTGACCGCCTGCTTTGCCTTTCCGGCAAGGTCTTTCCAGCAGTCCACGGTCAGCCACATCGGCACTGTTTTCGCTTTCCCCTGCTCATCTTTCCCGGCATAGGTGGAAACCGCCAGGCTGAACCGGCAGACCGACGTGCCGTTTGCGGTCGTGTGCAGCTGCGGGTCCGCTCCGGCGTTGCCAATGAATGTGACCTGATTGAATGCGATCATCTCTCTCACCTCCGATCTCAGGGGTAGCTCCCCTGCCGGCAGGCTCGAATTGCTTCCAGCCTGCGGAGCAGAGAAACTACTTTGTCTGTGCGAGGTCCTGCTTTACTCTCTGCATACTGATTACTAAGTTCTCCAGCTGTAGCTCAAGCGTGCCATCCGTAAGCGCCATAGTTGTCAGGTAGTTTTTCTTGATATACCCAAGAAAGATAATCCACTCCTGCAATTGTTCATCCATATGCTCACCACCTCCCTTCACCCTTCATGCTGCAATAGCTGTTCTGTGAGAAAATAATGTGGTCAAGCAGCTGAATACCCAGAATTTGTCCGGCGTCAAAGAGTCTTCGCGTCAGGGCGATATCCTGCTCGGACGGCGTGACATCAGCGCTGGGGTGATTGTGCGCAATGATGATGCTGACGCTCCCTGCCATGACTGCCCGGCGAAATGTTTCTCTCGGATGGACGATTGCGGCATCGACACTGCCGATTGAAACTAACTCAACCAGTTTCACTGTATTCCGGGCAGCAATGTGCATGACGTAAAAATGTTCTTTGTCCCGGTCAATGGCATCCTCAACTGCCAGCAGATCCTGAAACACCTTAGCAACGGTTTTCGCGTCTGATGCGAGGATGTCTGTCTCTTTGAGCACAATCATAAATCTCCTTTCTATTAAACTCAGGCTCTTCTCAAAATTATTGTTCGGAAGGCTGCCTGCCTGCCTTCCGATACATGAAGCACTACAACGGAGGGTACAAAAGTCAAGGAGGAATACGGCAAGGAACGCGCCGTAGGAAATCCTTGACTTTTAGGGAACCTTGGTTCCCTTTCCGCTTCCTGGTGCTCTGTGCGCCAGCACGACAATAACGGCACAAAGCAAAGGAGGGTTTAAGGGGGGAATTTGCTTTGTGCCTGCCACTGTGCGGTCAGGCTGGTGGTAGATCAGGAAAAATATGAATAAAGATAGAGGTTGAAGATCGCCTCGCAGGTGAGGGTGTCGGGCGCAAAAAATACCTCTGTTTCTCCACTGTATTTTTAGCAACGCGGTGCGCCCGACACCCTCACCTACATCTGAAATGAACGGCGCCTGACCGCGCTTCTCTTGCGGTTCGCTTTCGCTACCTCCTCCCCTTGTAAGATGTGCGAAAGCGAGCGGAATTACGACGTTTTATGTGAATAGACATTCAGGATGATCTTCAGGATGGTGAGGAAGGAATACTATCCTGCTACTCCCCGCTTCTAATTGAGCAGGTCATCAAGGCTAAAATCTTCAGAAGTCACAAGTGGGATATCACGAATAGGCAGAAGCGCCGGTACGCTTGGCGGGGGTATGCTCCGTTTGCGCTGCAAACGTTCGTCTCGTCGCCAGTCCAGACGATTGATCTGAAACGGCGGCAGACGGCGGTGAAAGCCGATTATCTCCGTATCTTTCAGTTGCTTAATCTCCTGGGCGGTCAGCAGGGGAACCGGTCGCTCCGCAAGTCCTTCGCTTGCTTCTGCTCCATCCCGTGAGGTTGTTGAGCGGGCAAAGCCGGATTGTGATCCCAGCGAGTCTTCAAGGTACTTGGCGGTTGTCAAATCTGTTGGCGGATAGTACAGCTGCGTGTCCATATTGTCTTTGAGGGTTTGTGCCCGTGATCTGCCGTAGATGGTCTCAAGCTGCGAAAGGGATTGGACAAACATTGCGAGGCTGATACCGCGTCCGGCAACGGTGGTTGCGTGATCCGAAAGATGGGGTATCGCGGTTCTGCCGGCCTCGTCTACCAGTAAGAGTACTGGTTTACATCCTTCCCCTTGCGCTTTGTCATAGATGGTTATCAGTTCATCAATGAGACTCCCCCACACCAGCCGGACAAGCGGTGAGAGCAACAGTAAGTCTTTTTCAGGCCAGCGAATATACACGCTCACTGGTTTGTCGCTTCGCAACAGCGCTTCAGGCGTAAAATCTGCGTGTGTGAGCGAACGGATGACGGTTTCTGTTAAGAGTGGCCGCATCCTGGTTGTGAGCGTGCCCCAACACGAGACTAAAAATCTGTCGGTCAGATTAGCTTTTGCAAAGGTGTTCTCAAGAAACTGTGTCGCAAGGGCGGGGTCGATCTGGTCAAGCCGCGCTGCGGCATGGGTCAGCCCTGATCGGATTAGATACCGCGCATAGAGAAACGGCGTTATGGCTTCTTTCCGGCTCGCAAGAAACAGCTGGGTGAGCATGACGGTTGCCCGTTGGGTGAAAATGCGCTCCTTTTCCTCTGCCTCAAACAAAAGGCTGGATGCTGAGGAATAGAACTCATCCTCTGTATGCTTGCCGTGCAAGGGGTCGAACCGATGCCCGACTCCGGTCGGGTCAATGACAAACACCGTGCCAAGCGTACTTCGGTATCCGGCTGTTTGGGCAAAGAGCTCGCCTTTGATGTCATTCACAATAACGCTGTGTTTCCAGGAGAGCAGTTGGCTCACTGCTAAGAGTCCCTTGCCTGCTCTGGTCGGCGCGACAACCAGGAGGTTGCCATGTTCCCGCCGTTCCGCGGTTTTCCGGACGCTGACAAAATGACCGTTTCGTCTGCCAAGCAGCAGACCGTCAGGCGGCGGTGTCAGACTCAGCAGACTTGCTAACTCGTCAATTCTCGCAAAACGCGCCTGATGCAGCCGGTTGTCAGGGAAGAAAAACGCATGTGCCCGCTGATAAACCAGGCTGAGAACCAAAAACAACCGTGTAAGGCTTAGACTGATCGTTCCCATGCTGCCTCCTCCTGCTCCCGCGCTTGTTCTCCTGCTCGATCAAGCGCACGCCGCTGCGCTAGACAGGCACGAGTCGCCGTTTGCATGATCGCCTGGAGGTCTTCCCTGTTCACTCTTCCTCGTGCAATTGCCAGGATATGCACATGCCGTATCGGGGTATGGTCATCATGCTCGGCTGCAACCCAGTGCACGGGTTTTCGGATGCGCTCTTCAAACGTCTGCATCGTGATTTCTGTGACCTCCTGCAAGGAAAGATCCCGTTTGGTGTCCTCAGTCTTGGGATCAGGGCTGATTTTAATGCGAAAATAGGAGCTTCCCCCCTCAGCTTCATCAACCATGCGATACGCGTCCTGTCTCTCCATCGCTCCATCCCAGCCAAACAGGGTTCGGGTGATCCGCTTGCTCCCCTTCCCTGTGGCAGGAGCAGTGCTGTTGTCACCGGTGGACGGTGGAATAGGTACTGCTGTGTCTTTTTGTGAGACTTTTTTCCTGAACTTGTAAGGAAACGGAGAAGACCACCGCTCGATTTGGTATTCAGGAGAATATATTTGACACGTCAAGTCGTGGTATGTTTTACAGTACCATACATGCTCAGGGTTTGAAATTTCAGCTAACGTGCAACAATGGGTCAGATGGATACTGTGGGTCAGATGGTTCTGTTCCGTCTTCCCTCCTGGCCGGTGCTGGATATACCGGATGTTGGCTTTTGCCGCTCCTTTACTTCCCGTAAAATTCATCCGGAAAATCGCCATAGTACGCACCATACTCGTTAATTGCTCTCCTTCTCTTCAAGCCAGGCTGCTACCTCCGACAACACTGTCTCAAGCTGAGGCGTTTTGCGAAGCAGGGTGGTTCGCGCCTTCCTGCTGCATTCATCAAGCATTGCCTTCAGCCTCCCCTGTTCCACACCGGCCTGTTTCAACACAAAGAGCACCAGCGCTTTGGTCATTCCGGACTCAAAGGCGCCCCGTGCCAGCAGAAACGCCAGCCTTCTGTCCCGGGAGCCAAGATGTTTGGTGATTGTCCGCTCAATGATCGGTTCCAGCAGTGTACCGTATTGCATATCGATGTCAGCTTGCATTGCTTTCTCAAGAAACGCTGCGCCGGTTGCGGAAAGGCTCAATCCTTCCCGCTCTGCTTTTCGCTGAAGTTCTGCTTTCACGAGCGGCTTCACCCAGATCGTGACTTTGACCGCTTGCCGCCTCCGGGGACGCTTTGGTGATTGAAAAACAGCATGAGACATAGTTACTCTAGAGCTTAATAGTAGCAACGGGTAAAACGGATTAGCAACAGGATTTGGGTAAGACTTTCTCAAGAATTGCGTAAGAAGTGTGAACGGGGAGTTTTCCTGTGCAACCGGTGCGCGAACATCGGTTTTGCAGCCGGGGCAGGCTGTGTCGAGGCTATGCGCGAGACGGCGGGACGGGGCTTATCTTGCCCTACACCCCGCAGGGTCGTTGCCTGTTGGCTGCGCTGTACCGGTTGGGGTACGCTTCCCGGTCAAGAGTGAGGACGGCGGGTGTTCGGCAGCCGGGCGGGCAGGTGTCCCCTCCTCCCACATCCTGAAGAACTAACACATAATGTGAACGGTGCGGATATGTACTCAGTGTCGTTCGTATTTTTGGTACCCTTGCCACAAGCCCTTACTCCCCCGCTCACTCCCCGGGTGCTTGCCTACTGCTGTTTCAGCCAGTCGGTAAAGACGGCTCCGGGATTTTTGGCTCCCCCATCGCCCATAATTTCTGCTGCCTTCTCCAGTAACAGCTGCGGTTTAAACCGACGGCAGGCTAATTTATAATAAGTCAGTGATTTTTGATCT
>Ga0070707_100003715_pt1 | contig 14396 bp, 25 predicted proteins | sample KBSK5502metaG_FD_65468 | JGI IMG/M metagenome (GOLD analysis project Ga0070707, IMG submission 65468) | Corn, switchgrass and miscanthus rhizosphere microbial communities from Kellogg Biological Station, Michigan, USA - KBS K5-50-2 metaG | ecosystem: Host-associated > Plants > Roots >... | reverse complement strand
CAAGCGCCGAAACGACCGAGGTTACACCGCAGACACCACCACGCCTCCCACCTCGCTCGTTTCGCTCTGCCGAGTCTGTCACACGAGTCAAGACCTTGCGCTTCGCTTCAGCGAGACGCCACCAAGACTCCCGTGCACCTCTCAGGGGCTGCCTCCGGCGGGCCTCACTCCCTCAGTTGCCCACAGAACCGCCCGCTTGCTTTGCTCTTGGGCGGTTGCTTGTCTCGCTGAGCCAACCCATGCGAACAGCACCCCCACCAGTTGCTCAGCGAGACGGCCCCACCACCGCCCCTTATGGCTTGCCATTGCACTAGTAACCCGGACGAAACGCCCTTGCGACATGCTCCCAAAAGATCACGGTATAGGTGTTCTGGATCAAACTCTCAAACAGGACCGAGAGCGGCGTCTGCTGCTTTCGACGAGCCGCAGGAGCCTCAATCCAGGTATCCAGCTGCAACTTAAACCAGTCATGCACCGCATCAGCGCCAGCATACAGACTTGATGCTTGACTGAGCACTGTTCTTATATGCACCTGAAGTTCACTGTTGCTCAGCACACTTCGATACAGCGTCATAGTAAAGAGGTTTGCGCCTGATGCAGCTCCACTCATCAGCATTTCTACTAGTTGCACCCACTCAGCATAGGCCAGGGCAGACCCCAGCACATCCCAGGCGAGCAGGCGCATCTCTTCATCATGCCGCATCTCGCGGTTGTGGAACATCGTCAGCCACTTGGTCAGAGCCACCTTGACCCACATCTCTACCAGCCGACCAGCAGCGCTGTCATTGGGTTCACGCGCAACCAGCGCAGTGATCTCATCCATCAAACGCTCCTCATTGCTCAGATGCAGATGCATGAGCCACGTACACTTGTTTTCCCATCCATTGTAGGGATGGTATATCATTCCATCCATGTCTATATCCCTCACCTCCTCACATTTCACTGCTCACATCCCCTGACGAGCCCACTGCCATGCACAGATCTCCCCGTTTCACTAGGCCTTACCAGGTGTCATTGCCGGTTAGCCTCCATTTCGCGGCGTGATCAGCGCTGCAAAGCCTGCCCACAGGTGCAGAAAGCGTGAGCGAGTGAATGACCGCACATTCCAGATGGAGGAGTCCGCCACCAAGACCCTGGTCGTATTCCCGCCCGTCACGACCAGCAGATGTCCACCAGGATAGCGCTCGGGAGGAAATCCCACAATCACCGGTGTCCCCTGGTTGGCCATGCCGATCACCTGGTCAAGTGAGAACTGATAGCCCCAGGTCGTGTGCAACCCAAAGTGGGCGACCGTTCGTGCAATGCCAACGTCTTCCACCAGTCCTAACTCCGGCGTAATAGCTCCAATGCGTGACTCGACAGCCAGCACATCCGTGAGGCGCATGTGCCATCCGTAGTAGTTCATGACCTCCGTCATGGCAGCAGTCGAGCAGGTCGAGTATGCCCAGGTCGTATATTCGGCGGTCGAACGATACTGCCGTGGGTCCAGTTGACTGATTCGCATAAGCTGTTGTCGCGTCTCAGGAGCATCTACACCTAACGTCAGGTGAAACGATGACACGACGACCACCAGCAACGCGCACAACCCCACGTACATGCCCATCTTCCTCATAGCATCACCTCCTCTGTAGCACACCCTCCTGACTTGCCCTCACAGCAGTGCTTTCCCCTCTTCAAGCATGTCATCGATCAGCGCATCCACCCGAAAGTACACCGCCAGCAAAGGAGACCCTGGCTTGTCCAACTGGACCATTCCAGGCGTTGCCACCACCTCGTATCCAAGAGCCTGCGCCAGTTGTTCACACAGTGCATTAGGAACGCTCTTGCTCAAGGCGCACCACCAGAGTAGCTATCTCTTCTCGATGCAGCTCGCGTTCGGCTCGACATGCCGCCGCCTCAGCGCAACCCACACAATGCACCCCATCCGGCGAAAACGCCAGCGGTGCTCCACACGCACAATACTCCATACGTCACCTCCTCTCCTCAGAGCTTGCCGTTCACCGCTCACTGAGAGCGCGTCTACCCACCAGCCCAAGCCAATGGGCAGCCGTGCGCTCACCGCGTCTCTTCAGTTGTCGGAGTCGTGTCATTGCATTACCTACCACCACCGCCTCTCACTCAGTTGGGACCCCTCATCACACACTCGGACATGTCTACGCTCTCATAGGGTCGGCTACCACCGACGCCGCGAGAGTACCACCGCCACCACCGCCACGATCCCAAGCACCATCAGCACACCCGCCGCCACAATCGTCGCTACCGCATCGTTGGTCGTCATTGCATCACCTCCTTCCCCTCGCATGGCTTGCTTGCGAGACAAACAGCCCCTACAAAGCCACACCTAGCACGTACAAGACAAGCAACACTGCCACCCATACCCCAAGGGCAGTAAACACCGCGCACAACCGACTGCCCCTTGCCACTATGGCAAGCACGACACACGTCAACACCATTGCCACCCCGATCGCTATCACCATAGCGCCATCTCCTCCCTACTGGCTTGCCATCTCAAACGCGCCCCATTCATCTATCCACGACTCATCCCCGTTGTCGTCCCCATCGTCCAGCAGTGACCCGTCGAGCCAGTAGCCCCGAACGGTTTCCGAGGCAACCGGCACCCCATAGGGCCGATCTCCCCGGAGTTCATATGGCCCACTATCCTGTCGCCCATAGCGGAAATCGTGCGGCTGGCCCCCCATCCGACGCACGAACCCATCCGCACGCACCAGCGCAAGATCTCCGCTCACTAGCCCTGCACGTCGGCAGCCCACCATACCCGCAAGACTGCGTACCGCCGCCTGCACATACTCCCGAAACATGCGCCGTTGTACTTCCGGTGGCAGCAGATGCCCCAGGCTATTGCAGAAGTCCTGGGGAGTCAGGTAGTGCACATCCAGCGGATGCAGGAGCAGCAACCCTTGACGAGCGCGCCACCTGGCACTAAACGCCGCCCAACTCGCCAGCCCCGCTATCTGTTGATGCTCGACATCCGCATTAAACCCGCGAAACATTGCCCGACGATCAATCAGGTTCATGGGGACACCAACCTTCCCACCGCCACCGGATGCACCAGCGCATCATTGGCGATCCAGTGCACATCCTGCACCAGTTCGGCAAACTCCGCATCACCAATGTGCAGCGCAGCCGTATACAGATCAGTGGTAAGTGTCACCACCTGCGACCAGTCCCCCACCTCAAGCGCACCATTCACCGCATCCGTCAATGCCTCTACGACATCCAGCCAACTCATATCCACATCCTCCTTGCTAATCATAGATGCGACCAGCACGCCACGTATCGACCGCATGCTCCACCGCCCCAATATACGCTGCCTCATCGTTGCCATCACTGCTCGGCGCATACTTGGGGATAATCTGCGCAACCGTGACACGCCCCCACTGATTCACGTACAGGTTACGGATGAGCAGAAACCAATGCTCAAAGCCATCTGACCAACTGTACATTTGTGCCCACCCACCGGCCACACACGGACGATCAGCAATACAGCGCTCATTGCCTGGACTCATAGTCGTCTGAGCTTCTCCTGTCACCCCAAAGGAGGACTCATGCTGAAAAAAAGCCAGCGCATACACCGGGTCAATACCATAGTGCACACCGAGATCATAGATAGCCTGACCTAAGCCAGCCGCAGGCGAATGATACGCAGCAAGTACCTGATTCAGAAAGTCAGCCGAAATCGTGGGAGGACCGACTACCGCATGCGAGCCATCTGCATGACCCACTGCAAGACCAGCATGCTGTTGAGGAGACAACACCCCCGTAAACTGACCCGACACCCACACGACCAGGAGCAGAAACCCCACCAGGAAGAACAAGCACCCTTTCCGCATAGGCCACCTCCTTTCCTCTACACATTCCACCTTTCCACACCCTATTCACATCTTATCCACATGGCCAGACGCCCGTATGAGGTATACACCTCACACGAGCGCCCTCCCATCACTCTTGATACTGGAGCTTGCCCTGGAACTCCTTATAGGCCCATACTTGTTCCAGGTAATCACGCCGGCTGTTGTACAGGCCATCCCCAAGCTCTCCGGCTGGCGCAGCTGGCGGGACCGGATAGTCTTGCAGATTGGGCATCTGCCAGCGCAAGTCCTCGCGGATGGCTTGCCATACGGATTGCAGGCGCTGACCGTAGCCCTCCATCTGCACGGTGAACTCCCGTTTCAGCGCCTCGTACTCTGCCTTGAGTGTGTCAATGTCCGGCTCATACGTCCCCACGACACCATCCTCCGCCGTATCCAACCCTGCCTGTAGCGCCATCCGCGCCTGCTCTACCCGCTCCTCCAGGCTCGTATCGTAGTAGCACTCAATACACTGGCGCAGGATAGTAGCCAATTGCCCAGGATAGAGCGACTCTAGCGCATCAAGCTCAACAGCCCCTTCACCATAGCGTTCCTCGAAGCCGGCCCGCCGCCGTTCTGTCTCCTTGATCGGGGTACGCGGCAAGCCAAAGTAGCGCACCTGCTCCACTGTGAGCACCACCGGAAACACCCGTACATCCAGGTCGAGCGTGCGTATGAAGAACTCGACTTTCCTGGCAATCGCTACCGGCATCGATTGACCAGCTGGGTCAAAGTCCGAGACATAGAAGATGCGTGCAGGCTTACCCACCTCTTGCAAGCGCGTGACCAGCGAGAGCGCCGACGTAATGGAGAGTTCCCCTGAGCCAATTTGCAGGTTGGCTCCATAGCGCTGGCACAGCGGCAAGAGAATATCATTCATGGTGGACTTCTCACACCAAAGCTCCATATGGTAGGGTTGCTCCCCCCGGTAGCCACTCACCCGATAGCCAGGCAGCTCAGGGAAATCAGGAAAGGCAAAGTCATACTTGTTGATGTATCCACCCAGGTACACCTGCGGGTCGCTTGTGTGACTCTCAGCGTAGATCATCGCTTCGGCATTCTTGCGGTCAACAAAGGCCGCAGGGTCTACCAGTTGCAGGTAGCGGGCCGCTTTCGATGCCATGTTGAGGAAATCCCAACACTCCACCGTGTTCTCATACGGCAAGCCATTGGGCAGCAGCACGGGCGGATTCTGGCTAACAATCTGGTAGTGAATGCGCCGTAGATGGACCCCTGTCCCATAGCCAAAGGCCCGCCACAAGCCCGCAAACCACTGTGCGATGGCCCAATCATTCTGTGTCCCCATGTAAAACGGGTCGTTCTGCGGAGCCAGGACGATCAGGTCGGTCACCCGCTGGCCGGTCTGCTTGGCGAGTTGCTTAATCGTTCCATAATCCATACCATCACCTCCACTTCTTCAAAAAAGCGGTGTGCGTGCGATCAGTGCCCATGAGTACCACGCACAAGCACACCACCGACACTAGTCAACAGACGCCATGTGCTTCTCAGGGTCAAGCAGCATAGTACGTACTCCCTGCGTCTCCCGTGGCTGTGCTTGCTCCTCAGAAGCCCCACGATCACGGAACGGCCACTTGAACCCCCCTTGCTTCGTACCTGAAGCGGCACCATCAGCCACACGAGGTACCCCGGTATACCCAGTGGCATACGGAGTCGAGGAAGCAGTAGACCGTGCTGATGCCCTGTTTGCCACTGGCTGGATGGGTGGAACTGACGGTCTCGCTTGCGGGGATGCTTGCGTCGCCCGCACCCCCGCATTACCGAAAGGGATCGGCCCCTCTTTCTGACAGGTTAAGTCCATATCCACCCAAGCTAGCACGACCGTCACCACGGGCACAATCGGCAAGACCACATACATCAACCCGAGCAAGAAGTCGTGCATGCCTCCCGTAAACATCGTCAGCCACCCCACATTGTGAATAGCCACCGCCGAATACATGAAGTTGGTGGACACTTCCACGATCTCCAGCACAATGCAGATGAGGAAGTACACCCCCACCCGCTCCCCGCGCAAGAGCCGATGCGCTAACCCACGACTGGACAGGTAGCCAAAGCCCGTAAAGGCCAGGGCCAGGCCCCACTTGATGAACGGCTGCATAAAGTCTCCCTCACCCACGTGCACCACATCCAGCGTGCTGTAAAACCACAGGATCGCATGCGCCGACACCGCCGCGAAGATCACCGAGAAGAAGCTGAGCGCCGGATGCTCCCACGCCCTCACCCAATTTTTCTTCCCACTACCCATTTTCACCTCCTAGCCACTACTGGGGAGCCAGCCGACAGACCAGCTTCATGAACCCCTTGTTCAACTTGACGCGCTTGACATACACCGGAAGTGGTTGCATCAGGGGAGGCATCTCCACCTGCACGGCCGCCTCCTGCAATACGTCAGAGGGCACAGGCGGCTTTTGCTTCTTCAGTTCCAACAGTTCGGGCAGACCCACCAACCCGCCCACAATCAGCGCCTCATAGGTCTGCTTCTCGTCCAGATCATACACATTGGCCTTGACCCCATCGAAAAAGGCATTGACTTCCGCATCTAAAATGGTTGCATTCATAAACATAGGCAACACCTCCTTTTCCACGTTACCTAACACTACCGTGAGCTTTCATCTGTCGCCCACACCACCACACGACCATCAATGACATCAGCCAAATGCTGATGCTCTTTACACAGGTGCAACAAGGCACCCACAGCCACACGAGCCACACACCCAGGGCATACCGCAGGCAAGCCGCACGACTGGCACACAAACCACCCAGGCAACGACGCCCACACCATTTTGTGCTTATAACAAGCCGTTTGCCGTCGTCCCTTGCCCATGCATCACACCCCCTCTCTGGCTCCATTGGTGAGGCCCCACAGACGGGCGGAAACCCGTACAGGAACCTCACCGACCAATCACACTCCACCACAACCACACCCCATCAAGGCAACACTTCCAACGCCTGGAGAAGCTCAGGCCAGTGGTATTCCTCCCCCCGCATCGCCGCGCATGCCCAGGCGTACCACTGGTCAAACGCCCAGGCCCTCCGCGCATCCCCCATCGCATCCGCACGTTCCGCCAACCACAGCAACAGCCCTGCCATCCGCCCCAGGTCCACCACCCTCCCAACCACAAGCCCTGCATGAGCACACACCACTTCACGAACGACTCTCACATCCTCCTCTGTCATCCAGGGACACACCCCGACCATCCCCGCCACAAACTCCTCAACCTCCCCATCCATCGATCACCGTCTCCTCTACTCCCTGGAAGAAGCTCCAACACGGCACACACCACCCCCCATACAGCCCAAAATCATGTGTTGGATGTAGCAAACCTCCACACTCCTCACACCGCACCCCACGAGCACCCCGAAACGGCCTCCGCGAGTGACGGACAGGCCGACGACTCACCAGGGACTTCAGAAAAGACGCTTCCCACCGCTTGTATTTCGCCATCCTCTCTACCTCCCCTGACGACCGCAACGCGGACAACGACAGTACGCGCACAACGGCACGTAGCACACCGGACAAAAGCGAGGCACCGCCAACCGCACACCACATAGTCCACCACACCTGATCACCAGTTTCCGCCACAGCTCAAGCATCACGACCACACCTCCTCACTTACCGCTGCTGCGGTCGGTAGACATTCAAGCCAATTTTTACCTCATCCCGACTAGGAACAGAAACATTCCCACCTGTTGAGGCGATGATCACAGATTTCCCACTCCCGGAAAGCCCATACGCTTTGCTCAGGTCCACTCTGATCACCAGGGTATTGTCCTGTACTTCCATCTGAATATTCTCTGTTGTTGCCATAGGCCCACCTCCTTTGCTCACCAATGCAGGAACAATGGAAACATATGCGGGAGCACGAACACCCCCCACAAGACCAGCATCATCAGCCCAAACCCCAACCAGAACGCTGCTTTTCTACTCATAGACCCCTCCTTTCCCTCATCCAGCCCTCACAGCAGGTCACCAAACACGCTTTCATACACAATGCAAACCGCGCCCGTTGTCCGTCAGCCGTGATGTAGTACCAGCCACGATATCCACCACTTGCCACACGAACCGCTTGACGACGACCATTGGTAGAAAGCTCTAGCACATCACCAACGGAAAGCACATAATCATCTAATCCCTGTCTTCCCGCCAATACGTAGCGATCTGCGTTGTGACTGATATAGCCCTCACTCAACTCCATATAACCTAGCCCCTTTCTAGTGGCTTGCTACTAGCCTCTTTCTAGCAGAACCAGCTAGCCGTTGACATCCTCTCACCTCATAACGTAACCCGCCTCTCTTGTCTATCAGTGATATACCACTGGTACGTTCCAATTATAACTGGTACGTACCAGAGATGTCAATACTGTTCCGTACCAATTTAGAAAATTGGAACAAAAAATCCTGGTGATTTGTTATCCCCTATGCTACAATCTGGTATATCTCTGGTACTAACCAGAAAATGAAAGGAGCGGAAATCGTATGGTCATCGACAAAGACACCAAAATCGATGAGGTGGCAGCTGAACTCAAGCACCGCATCGATCGCGGAGCATACGCAGCTGGGCAACGCCTCCCGTCAGAACGCGAAATCACCGACGAACTACACGTCAGCCGAGCTACTGTAAGAGGAGCATTGCTCAGGCTTCAAGCGGAAAATAGTATCGACATCGTACCAAGAGGTGGAGCTTTTGTACGATCTCCCAGTACCAAAGTGCTCGTAGGCCCCACTAATCCAAGTGTTGCCAGCGGACTTGAACTGAAACGTGCAGGCTCTTTCATCCGTGCTATGGAAGCGCAGGGCAGACAAACACTCGTGCGCTTTATCGAGCCATCTTCGATCATCCCAGCAGGGGAAGACCTGGGAGCAAAGATGGACATAAGCCCGGACACCAAGGTGTTACGCCGCCACCGTGTTCATCTCGTGGACAGAGTTCCGTATCGCATCCTGGACAGTTACTATCTCGCATCACTGCTCGGGGACTTACTCGGCCAGGATGAGGGGTACATTCCCCTTTTCAAGTGGCTGCGCGAACATACAGGATTGCAAGCGGCGAGAGCGTTTGAAAAGATCAACGTGCGCATGCCATCAGCAGAAGAAGCGAACCTACTCAACATCTCCAGGACGCAACCTGTCGTCGATATGGATCGCTGGGTCTGGGCAGATGACAAGACCCTGTTCGAATACAGCCACATCGTCGCGAACGCCGCCTTACATGAATACACCTATACCTACGACATCGATGAGGAGGCCAGCACATGACAGCGATCGACGAAGCCACAAAAGCTGAACTGGTGCGGGAGATAGCACTACTCTTGGCAAAGAAACAGCGCCTAGCTTTTGCCTCAGACTTTCACGCCCTTACAGAAGGACGAACGCTCGTCCTGGCTGGCATTGCTTTTGAAAACTTTCCAAAGGGGCCGAATACGAAGAGAAGCGATGGTGACGTTGTCGCTCATGCCATCGTTATGGCCTTGGCCGGAGCTACCAATACAGGAGACATTGACGACTGGTTCCCGGACAAGGGAGAAACAGGGGTGCGATCAATTGAATACCTGCCGGAACTGCGCCGACGCCTCCTTGAACCAAAGCAGCTCGTCGTAGGCACCATCGATGTCACCATCCTAAGCGGCGAACAGCCCCGCATGAAAAAGCGCCTGCCAGAGATGCAGGGTAATATTGCCGAGGGGTTAGGCATCAGTCCCGATCAGATACATGTGAAAGTGAGCAGCATGGACGGTCAGGACGAAATAGCGCGACTCGAAGGAATCGAGGCTCGTGTCCTTGTCAGCCTGTGGGAAGACCTGTAACAGGATATCAAAGGATGCACTATCATGAGAACAAACACAAGCATCATTGAGTGGGCAGCGGCACAAGCAGCCACATTCCTCTTACCGCTCGGCGATAGGTGGTTACATACCCAGGGTGTTGTAGCACGCGTACAACAGGTGGGGAAAGCATTTACTGAAGAAGACCGTTCACTCCTCATTGCGGCAGCATACCTGCACGATATCGGCTACGCTCCCTCACTCAAGGTTACTGGATTCCATCCGATTGATGGAGCATACTACCTCTTATTCCACGGTCAAGAACGGCTGGCATCACTCATCGCATACCATTTCGAAGCACAAGTTGAAGCCCAATTACGGGGGTTAGCAACGGAACTCGATAAGATACCACGTGAGTATTCACCAGTGGCAGACGCCTTGACGTACTGTGACTTAATAACTGGACCAACTGGCTTACACATTTCATTTGATGAACGCCTCGCTGATATCTTCCAAAGATACGACAAAAACCACATTGTCTACCAAGCGACCCATCAAGCCATTCCTTCCTTAACCTGTGTATTCCAGCGTACACAAAACATCCTCTACCAACATGAACAGCAATATCAGCTTACTGGCTAGTTCTGTCGATACATTGCTCACTCGTCAAGCTAACGGCAAAACTGACGAATTTTCATCGACAACGACGGACCCCAGCGAACAAAATCACCCAAAACGGGTCTCACCAAGACGCCCAAGGAGGCCACAAAGCAGGCATTAAGCATTGCTATAATCTGATATTATATCGTCTTGGTTATAGTTGCTGTAAGCAACACGCAAGCGTCGATAAGATACCTTATGCCCTGTTCCGATAAACTTGTAGTATTTTAAGATAAGTAGAGTCTCCGGGGGGAGAGAGCACATCAATCCGAGTAACGTTCAGGTGATGAATCAGCCGCTTGTCTCCGCCCGCTGTTTCGATCTCTTGCGTGTAGGGAATGCCTGTCAAGGTGACGATATCGCCCTGGTGAAAGCGTTGTTTCTTGGCCTCGTTCACGTACAGCCTAGCGTGGAGTTGATAGTGTTCGTTGCGTTCCTGGTGGCAGATATCCGGGGGCGCGTACACCTGGCAATGCCACTCACTGCCTGCTTTGCGCTACGTAAAGGTCGGCAGCGTTTCAACCACCACATGCTCAAGCATTACTTCGGCGTTCTTGCCGTCTTCCACCCCCACAAGAGTGGGCTGCATATAGCTGTCATGCTCTCCTCTCCCTCCCATAGAAAACGCAGCACCAACTATACCACACCCTCGGCGCCATTGGCTAGACTCAACAATTTGTATTGATGTTCGCCAATATTGTTTTACGCTCAAGATTTCTGATGGGCAGCAGTTTTCTATCCTACCTGTTGCCCATCAGAAGCCTTGCCAAATTATTGGCGCGCTTGCTGTTGCTCTTGTTGACGCAGGTTGTAATCAGCAAGCTGTTGGGGGAGCCGCTTTCTAACTTCTGGATCGCTGAAGTCAGTTAGCTTTTCATTGACCCAGGTAATGCCCTGATCAATCCAGTGACTATAGCCGTGATACCTGGCAGAGAGGGCCAGAGGTACGAGGGCGAATCCCCCCAGGAGAAAGATCCTGTCCTGGAACTCTTGCATTTCAGGGTCAGCTAGCAGGTTCGGATTCTCCGTGTCAGGGAACAATTCTGTAAGTGTATGAAGCCACCGGCAGAGCGTTCGATAGTCTTCACGTGCTTGTGCCCACTCTTCTCCCCTTGCATTGAGTAATGCGTCTTGCAACTGGGGAAGAGAGAAGGTCTCCTGGAATGTGCGGAGCCATGCCCAGGCTTCTTCTGATGCGGATGCGAAAAGACTCTCATCTGGTTCGTAGTTTGGGACGAGGAACGCGCTCAGCATGAATTCAGCCACGGTTGAGTAATTGTCGATGCCCACCTGTCGGATGGCAGGATTTGGCCGGGGTGAGAATCGCCATTTCGGCAACCAATGTTCACAGATGAATTCGCTCACGCGCCAGAGCATATCGTCAGCATCTTCTGCTCCGTCGGTAATGGCGTGCAGGCCAGCTTCGACGGGTTGAAGCCATAGTTTCAGGATGGGTTCAAAGGGGACCTCGTACCCACGGAGCCAGAGATAGAAAAGGCGACTGTGATAGTCTCTCCAGCCACGATCCACAAGGTCATAGAGTTCTACTATTTGCTCTATGACCTCCTCGTTCCAAACGTAAACAGGTTTGTTTGAGCCCGGGCGTGAGGTGCGTCTTAATTCGGGCAGCAGGCCGATGGCCCTGCTGCTGAAGCGAGTGAGCAGACGTTTATTGAAGTTGGGACGCCCTGAAGCGATCAGGGCGTCGAGAACCTCATCTTGGGTTATTCCAGCGTCTCTCTGGTCGTTATTTCTCTGCATGTTTTGACCTCCGCTTATAATAGCGATCGATCAAGATGAGTGTGCTTACTATTGCCCCTGGGACAGCAAGCACGAAGGCGGTAATAGAAAAAATCCACGACACGTGAATTGTCCTCCTATTATATTCAAATGTATTCTCCAGTGCTACTGGGAAGGGTATTACCCTTTCTGTCAAGGAGTGTAGCAGAATGGCTCAGGAGAGGTTGGGCGTTTAAATTGTAAGCTGTAACCGCCGTTGCGATTGCTCTTGAGTATGAGTTGACCCTGGTGACCTGCAATGTGGAGGATTATGATGATATTCCTGATCTGAAGCTCTACAAAGCAAGGTAGCCTTTCTTCACGTCGCTATTTGTCTATTGTGCGAAGCCGCTTCCATAGTGAATACAAGCCTTCGTAATTTTGAGCTTATAAGCTTATATATATTGCTAAGCTGCGCGATGCCTGATAAAATGGCACTGTTATAAATTATTAGGAGCAACAGGTATCATATGGCACAACGGAAACAAAACGAGAAGAAGAACAATGGCGGTCATTTGGGGTTTGAGGAGACACTCTGGCAAGCTGCGGATAAATTGCGGGGTCATATGGACTCAGCAGAGTACAAACACGTGGTATTAGGACTTATCTTCTTAAAGTATATCTCCGATGCATTTGAAGAACGCCGCAGCCAACTTGAGGCATGGACTGCTAATCCTTCCAACGAGTACTATGTTGTTGATCCGCAAGACCGCTTTGAGGTGCTTGAAGATCGCGATGAGTATGTTTCAGAAAACGTCTTTTGGGTGCCAATAGAAGCACGCTGGGCATATTTACAAGCAAACGCAAAGCAGCCTAACATCGGCAAACTCATTGACGATGCAATGGTTGCCATTGAAAAAGATAACCCTCCGCTCAAAGGTGTCCTCCCAAAGGACTACGCCCGGCCAACGCTTGATAAACAGCGTTTGGGAGAACTCATTGACCTTATTGCTACGATTGGCCTGGGTGATAAAGAAAGCCGCTCCAAAGACATCTTGGGGCGCGTCTATGAATATTTCCTCAGCAAGTTTGCCAGTGCCGAAGGGAAAAACGGCGGGGAATTCTATACACCCCAGTCCGTTGTCAAACTCTTGGTTGAGATGATCGAGCCATATAAAGGACGAGTGTTTGATCCCTGCTGTGGATCAGGCGGGATGTTCGTCCAGTCAGAGAAGTTCTTGCAGGCGCATGGCGGCCGTCTTGGTGATCTTTCCATCTATGGACAAGAGTCAAATGCGACAACCTGGCGCCTGGCAAAGATGAACCTGGCAATTCGCAAGATTGATGCGAATTTAGGTTCACATAATGCTGACTCATTCCATGATGACCTCCATAAAGACCTGAGAGCAGATTTTATTCTTGCAAATCCTCCTTTCAATGACAGTGATTGGGGAGGTGATCGCCTGCGTGAAGATGCCCGATGGAAATATGGCGCGCCTCCTGTCAATAATGCAAACTATGCCTGGGTGCAGCATTTTATTTATCACCTCGCGCCGAGTGGCTTAGCTGGTTTTGTGCTGGCGAACGGCTCCATGTCATCAAATCAATCCGGTGAGGGAGAAATACGCAAAGCGATTATCGAAGCCGATCTTGTGGATTGCATGATTATCTTGCCAGGTCAACTCTTCTATAGCACGCCTATACCTGCTTGCCTGTGGTTCCTTGCACGGAACAAGAAAAATGGGAAGTTTCGTGATCGAAGCGGTCAAACCCTTTTCATTGATACGCGAAAACTTGGTCATTTGGTTGATCGAACACATAAGGAGCTTTCTGAAGAGGAAATAAGCCGTATTGCTAAAACATACCATGCTTGGCGAGGCGAAAAAGAATCTGGAGAATATCAGGATATACCAGGATTTTGCAAGAGTGCTACAACTGAAGATATTGTCGCTTATGGTTACACACTTTCACCGGGTCGATATGTTGGAGCTGAGGAGATTGATGAGGATAATGAGCCATTTGAACATAAAATGCAATATCTTACCGAACTGCTGGAGGAACAGCTTGAGAAATCAGTACGGCTCGGCAATAAAATTCGGGAGAATTTAGGGGAAATGAAATATGGTTGATGAGTATAGAGGCAGACTTCCAATTCTCGGTCAGTTACCATCAAATTGGCAAATAGTTGAATTTGGATCAGTCCTTGAAGGTGGAACCCGAAATGGCATCTATAAACCTAAGCAATTTCAGATGCCATCCCGAATATTGTGTAAAGGGACGGTGGTAAAAGAGCTGCTCTAGAACAGATACTACAGGCATAGACTCTTCCTTTGGAAGAGCGTGTTCCTTAGCTTCAAATCCCAATAAG
>Ga0070707_100003713_pt1 | contig 14400 bp, 5 predicted proteins | sample KBSK5502metaG_FD_65468 | JGI IMG/M metagenome (GOLD analysis project Ga0070707, IMG submission 65468) | Corn, switchgrass and miscanthus rhizosphere microbial communities from Kellogg Biological Station, Michigan, USA - KBS K5-50-2 metaG | ecosystem: Host-associated > Plants > Roots >... | reverse complement strand
GTCTGCGTTGCGAACGCTCCCCATGCCAGAACTGACCCAAATATCAGCCCAACAAAGTGATATTTCATGATGAACTTTCCTTCTATCTTGACAGCGATTACTTTAACAAGCCCTCGCTCCAGTGCAATTCATATCCTGGCCCACTGTTGATCTGGGTAAAGTGAAAGTCTGCCTGACAATATTCTTTACCTCTATATATTTTGACTGTGAAATTTTGGAAGCGGTTAGTGCCCCAACCTTCTCCACTTGGGTGATCATACCAAGAAAAGTTATTGTCACCGGCTTTGAAAGGCACACTTTGATTAATATCACGCCAAGCGGGCCCGCCGTTTTGGACTTTTCCATCCACCACAACGAAGTGTCCATTCCGTTGATTCCAGGATGACGTCCATTGATCAATCGTCCATGTACCACCTGGATTCTGTGGATTTGAATCTGCTCCAATGGTTCCGATGCCACCACTGGTGACGGAACCCGAAACAGTGAAACCCAACCCATACAGATTGTGCGTTGTCCCATCTGGCGCGGTAACGTAAATCGAAGATGGTCCATTTGGAAACCGCGGGTCTCCGTTATAGGACGTGCCTTCTTCAAAATTGACCGTAAACTGACAGTTACTACTGTTTCCATGACTTTTGATCGTTTTGGGATCAGTAGGGTAGTGCGGAGTCTCCCAAACGATAAGAGCAACGCCCCACCGTAGGCCGCCTTCATCCTTACCCACATTGTATGGATCCCGATTCCCGTTGAATCTTGGCCGATTGGGGTTCATCGGCTTTAACCGTGGAGGAATTATCGAACGGCCTGAATCGATTTGATAATCAATCAGGAACCATCCCATACTCGCCAGTGCGACGTTGGGGTTCATGCCTCGAGCATCAATAATCAGTCTTTTTCCTTGCCCACTGTTGATGGCCTGGGCCACGCGTGTGCAGGTAGTCGGCAAGCCATCCATTAAACAACCAACAGCAGAGCTGAATGGATTGGCTTGACTGGCTGACAAGCTGGAAAGAGAAGCCGAATTAAAGCTACCTGCCGGAGGTCGCGGATCGGCAAACTGTTGGAAGGGAATATAGTTTCCTAACGGATCGTAAACAGCTTTGTTTGTTTCCGAAATGCCCAGTGGATTCCGATGTGTAAAGAGAACAAACGGACCGCCGGTCGTTCTCTGAGTTGCGAACAAGAGACCTTCCGCCGGCACGAATGTAATCTTCTTGTTGCCTGACTGATCCAAGCGGGTCAACACCTCTCCGCCAAGCGCAGTTGAACGAATGATGTAATTAGATTCTGACGTTCCAGGCGAAGTGGTACTTGATTCAAAAACTACTTGCCCATCTCCGTCATAACCGGCTGTATAGGTAATGGTATTGTTTTGACCTTGTTCTACACTGCTGATCAACCGGCCGGCGGCATCGTATGTATAAGCCCGCGGCCGGTCGGTGCTAGTGAGGGGAGTATTCGTCGGCTGACCATCAGCATTGTAGGTCCAGTTGGTGCGGCGATTATTAACATACGTGGCCGTATCACTCGTGAAACCTCCGTTGTTGTAGCTGTAGTACACGCCAGATCGGCCGGTCATGTTCCCAAACTCGTCGTAACTGTAACTCTGGCTGAACGGCACTCCTTGACCGCCATTGCCATTGCCAAAAGCACTGGTAATTCTACCCACGTGATCGTAACTGAAACCACGACTGAGAAATCGCAAGGTCTGCGGCGGATTGCTACCCGCAGTGTCATCCAAATCAGTCAGCGCTAAAATCTGGCCGTCTGGGTGATAGGAATAATTCTCTCTCATAATGCTGGAGCCCGAAGTTGTGGTTAGGAGATACTGCGTAGGTATCGGTCGAAAGCCGTAACTAGTCGTCGAACTGCTCCCGGGGTAGTTGACAGTTCTGGGTGCACCCCACGCGGTATATTGAACATCCGTGATGTAATTAGTGGTCCCGCCAAATGGAGAACCGGTGACCGTTTTCAATTGTCCCTGAACGTTACGTGTGTAGGAGATGCTGTCGTTAAACGGATCGGTGACGCTCATCAACTGACCGATTAGGTTGTAGGTGTAGTTGATGGAGAAACTGCCTACCGGCAGTTGCCGGGTCTCTTGCGTGAGACGCGACAGCGAATCGTACTGGTAGGTTCGGCTGCCGTAGCCATCAGTCGCGCTCAAACGATTGCCTACCGCATCGTAAGAAAACGTGGCTTGCGTCGGCACCGTAATACCGCCCGGCGCACTGTAGGTTATGCCGGTTGTGTGATGGCGATTGTTGTACGTAAAAGTTTGCGAAGCGCCGCGCGCATCGGTAATCGAATTGATCGTGTCATCGTTGTTGTAAGTCCAGGTCGTCGCGGTTCCCGCTGATTGTTCGGGTCGATGTTCGCTTTGCAAACGACCGTAGCCGTCGTAACTTCTGGTGGTGTCCTGGAAGGTAGTACTTGCGTCGGACCCAGCGAATTCTCTGATTTGAGTTATCTGATCGCGAACGTTGTACGTGTTGACGGTGGTTGAGTAGATACTGCCACCCTCCCAGATGAATGTCTCAGTCTTGACCTCGCGTCCCAGCACGTCTGAATAAGTCTTCGTTTGTCGACGCTTTATGACAGTGCCTTGATACGTGCCCTCATCAAGAAGGGTCTTGACTTCACCGCCTGCGCAACCACAACCCGAATACGACGCTGTTTGGGTCGTTCCATCCTGATTGGTAGTCACCAATTTGCGGCCTTTCCAGTCGTAAGTCTGTTGCGTATAGAGCCACCCTGCGACAGCGTCTTCGCCGGTAGCAGTCCAGTTGTACGGTGTCCCGATTGCGCTGGTCTCGGTCGGGTTGGACGTCTTGATAACACGGCCCATCACATCGTAGACCATGCGCTGGCCGCTGAAGCCGCCAACACTTCCTGGATGATCCGACGCGGTAGCGACGACGCGGCCGCCGCCATCGGTGATCTGAAAAGAGTGCGCCTCACCCTGGCTGGTTTGAATAGTTTGATAGGTGTCGATCCGGTTCTGACTGGTAGGATATTCATACCGCCGATAGGCGTTATTGACCACACTTGTTTGCTGTACCGTTCTTCCGATTGCATCGAAGCTAACAACAACTTCCGGTCCAGGAGTGTTTGTCGCTGTGCCTGGCTGCGGGGCTCGCACATTCGTCACCGCGCCAAAGTCAAAGTGGTATTTTGACGTCGTTGTGTATCCGTCAGCATCCGTAACTGTTGTCGGGTAAGCCAGGGTATTGCGCGTGTTGTTGCTGTCGGAGAAAGAATCGGCGTAGCTGATGGTAGCCTCGTGATTCAACGCATCCTTTGCCGACACCGGACCGCCCGCGGTGTTGTATTTCAGACTACTGGTGGTGAATACGCCCGTGTTGAGCACATCGTAACGTTTGATGCTGGAAATATTGCCGCGGCCGGTGACGGAGGCGGCGCTGAAATTAGTGTTGTCGTGTTGCACCGGCGCGTCAGTTCCCTGGATAGAGCCACTTTCGTCGTAAAAGTAACCGACTTTTGACGCCAGCGTGCCACCGTTGTTGACATCGCCCAAGTACAGTCGCTTCTCGCTCACTAATCCCAAAATGTGACGGTCGGAATAGTTCGTGCTGGCGTTGTAGTCCGTGCGCGTGCTGCGCAGGATCGTGGTGGCGTTCGCCGCATACTCATAAACGTCCTGCGGGAAGAAACAACTCGTTCCATTCGCATACGTAAACTGCTGGTAAGCAGTTTGCGTGCGGGCGCGATTACCAGCCGGATCGTAGACATTCGTTTCCGTGACTCGCGGGTTGAGCGAATAGGAAAGCACGGTGTTGTCCTGTGTCCAGGTTGTAGTCACCTGACGCTGTAAGACAGCGCTGCTATCGTAGGTATTTACCAAAGCCACCAGGCCTCGTTGCCAACCTGAAGAGGTGCCGGCTGTTCCAATGAAGTAAATTTTGTGAGAGGCGCCGTCCGGCGCCGTCACTTGAGCACGCATGCCACTCGGCTGGGTGCTGTCGGGCATGGTCCATGTTTCACCCACCGGCACTGCGAATGCAGTCACGGCTTCTTCATTAGTGGCAGCGGTGCCGTCAGTATCGCCATTCCAATACTCGGCCCAGTCGCGCCGCTCAGTAAATCGTGGACAATCGTCGTAAGCCGTGGAACCAGCGGTTTGAGGAAGGTTGTAGGAGCGATAATTGAGCAAATGATTGTCGGCGGCATAGGCGCTCACTTTCCACACCTGTCCCCAACTGCTGTAGCTGAAATCAAAGTAGGAGTCGTCGGACAATCTCACGCGCGAGAGTGTTTTGAGGGTGGAATTATCGGTCAGACCGAAGGCTGACAGGCTGCCAAAGTTGTAGTCGATCGAAATGTTCGCATATTCGAATCTGGCCCAGTAGTGAGTTAAGGGAGTTGAGTTCTGGTTCCAAGTCTGCTTGATTTCCGTAAGCAGGCCGCTCACATCGTAAGCAAAAGTTATCACTCGCCCGAGCGTGTCAGTGATCGTATCGATGCGACCAGAAGTGTTGTAATTGACCGTGATGTAATTGCCGTTGCGATCTTTGATCTGAGTGCAGTCGTATTGGCCTGAGTGCAAGACATAGCTCAACTGGGTGCCATCAGTGTTGCTCAGTATCATCGTGCTCGAATCGAGCAAGAGGTGCGATGAATCAGCAGACTCGTATAGCGCCGTGGCGCCAACCTGACGCAGCTCGATGCGACTTCCATCCGGATTGATCAGGAGAAAAGCATACTTGCCGACCTCGGCGTTCAAATAGAGCGGTTGGATAACTGGAAATCCAAGCCTGAAACCAGGGCCGGGAAAACCGTGGTCATCGTCAAAAGAGATGCCGCTGGGGACGCGTTTGGTCCACACCAAAGAGTTGTACGAGAGCGTTAATCCCAGATTCAGTCCGGCACGCCCGGACAGGTTAAGCAGCGGAAGATTCCAGTTGAAATTACGCGAGAGTGGATTCTCGCCTCCGGCGCCGGTTCCATTCAACGGATCCAACCGCGCTGCTGACGAGTCAGAGTCCTGCGGACCAGAGTTGCTGCTAACACCCTTCGTGGAGCGCGCCTGTAGTTGTTCAAGATGAATTGCCTTGATTAACGTGCTGCCCGCTGTCAGCGTCGGATCCTGGTAGGCCGTGACACTGATGCTCAACACTGCCAACGCCTCGTCCAATCTGTCGCGCAATTCCTGCACGTCATTGGTAACGACGGTCAAACCGCCTAGCGAACCGCGCGTCCAACTGGCCGCCGAGAGATTCGCCACCAGCCGCACGGCGTTTACCGCTGTGCGAATGTCGTTGACATGCTGCGCCTTTATGAACTGGTTCGTGAGAGAGCTAAACTCAAATGAAACTGCTGTTCCCAACGCCATATTGCTGGGAACGGAAAAAATACCGCCAGTAGCGATTGCACGGACCCGGTAGAGATACCCGGTTCCACTGCTCACCGTCGTATCGTTGTAACTAGTCGATGCCGAATTGCCCAGAAACAGAAATGGACCAGAGATACTGCTACTCCGTTCTACCTGGTAATGATCTATGGTTCCAACCGGCGCGGTCCAACTGAGACTGATGGCGCTATTAGACGCTACCGTGACCGTCAGGTTCGTGGGCGCATCAAGAAAAAACGGCTCTAAATTGAGAAACGCTTTCGCCGGCGGCGCGGCATTCACAGGCCGCTCTCGTCTACTCAAGACGTCTCCCAGCTTATCGATTAGCCAGCTTCCGAGCGCTGCGTAACTTTGCAGTCCCACCAGCATACTGCGCGGGTTGGAACTAATGCCTGCTGGCCTCGTTTGATTGACACTTCTGGCTGTGCCCGACGGCACAACAGTCGTCGCGAGCAGCGACAGGAATAAGCTTAGAGCAATTAATCGCCTGATCATGACGCGTTCTCCGTTGCTGAAGGGCCTAGTCGTGGATGATTTATTGCAGACTCAAGAGCACCAATATCTCGCCAGTGCCCTGCGCCAATGGCTCGAGCGCTTTGCCGATCAACGTGCCGGGTCGGTGTAGGCGCACGCTACCGATCTCCACTGGCATTGACTTCATCGCCACACCTTCCTTGTCGCTCGTAACCAACAGATCGCCAATCTGAATCGGACCATTGCTGGCATCGACTTTGACTTTCACGCGTCCGGTGGTGGCCACAAGCACTCGGCCTTCACCGTGCTCGCCGAGGGCAATGCCTGGCTTCAGAGAAATCACTCCGGCCACACGACTGTCGTAAGACTGCGTCGAGGCAATTACCTGATTGGACACTTTGGAATCGAGGACTACTACTGTTCCCGCAACCAGCTCTTGTGAAGATTCAACCCACTCGGCTACGTCCTGATATTTCGCATTAATGTTCCCGTCGACGTCGATACTTCCCGTGACTTTAACGTTCCCGGCAACATGCAGCTTTTCTGAAGGAGTCGGTGTACCCACACCAAGCTTGCCATCCATTGTCACCGCCACTAACTGCGTGAGGGTGGAAGCCGCGTTGGCAGAGCGTGAAGTGTTGTCGGAGTAAATGGCGAAGGCGTTGCCACCATTGTTTGGTCCAGTAGCAATCAGAGAGCCTTTACCGGCTCCGATCATTTTCCATAGGCCGTCAAAATAGAGATTGGAGGTGAAGTGATTGTTGGACAGCGCTGTGTAGAAGCCGAATTCCGAACCAGCAGTCGCACTAAACTGGTGGAAGACGTTTCCACCAAGCACCTCGAGCTTGCGCGTTGGAGCAGAGGACGTTCCGATGCCGACATTACCGGCGGCGTAATTGATCGTGCTGCCGCTTGTGGTCCATTGCGAACCTACCTGTGACCAATCCGTTTTGCAGATAGTGGCGATACACAACCCCTGTGAGCTGTTAATCATTCCACCCTGCACATCCAGCAAGTAGCCAGGAGTTTGCGTGCCGATACCCACCTGACCGAGGCTGTTTACGCGCATTCGTTCGGCGATGGTTCCAGTGCCTCGAGTGTAGAAAGCGAGTGTGCCATTTTCTGCGCCGGCTGTGTTGCTGGTAATGCCGCCGCTGATCTGCGCGTAATCGACGGCCACGTTACTGCTGTTATTGAGCGCGAAATATTGGGCCACTCCCCAACCGTTGGTGTTCGCATTTCGGTGTAACCGCAAAACTTCGCCATCGGCATTACTAAGGTGTAACTGTGCAGTCGGAGCCGCCGTGCCTATTCCGACCTTGCCGGTCGAGCCGATCCGCATTCGTTCGCCGTACGTGGTCGTGTTAGTGCGGGTAAGGAAAACCAGGTCGGCGCTATGGTTCGTTTGATCCTTCTGGATGGCGCCGATTTGGGCGTTACCGTAGCCAGCTGCGTCCTGAAAACTCAACATGGTCATATTCCCGTTGGTATTGCTCGTGTTGCGCAGTGCAAATCCCAGATCGGCTAACTGCATGTTTGCCAGGTTGGTATTGGTGCTCGCATGGAACAATTGCAGTTTGACGTCCGGTGCAGTCACGCCAATGCCCACGTTACCAGCAGCGGTAATTCTCATCTGTTCGGCGTTATTTGTGCCGAAAACCATTGGGGCATTCATAAAGTTCCAGAACTGAGCCGTCCCTGCGGTAAGGAAACTGTGATTGTCATTGACTGACGCTATATGCAACCTGTTTACCCCATTCTGCTTCAGGACGAACGCTGAAAAAGCGGTGTTACCGGAAGTAGTGAACGGGTTATCGATGGCGATAGTCGTCGCCGCGTTTTGACTCTTCTTAACCTCCAGCAACGAACTCCCACTCGGCGCACCGTTGGTCCCAATACCGACGTTTCCGCTGTTGGAGTTGTAAATATCATTGCCGGTCGTGGTCCATTGGGCGCTGGCGTTTGCAAAGCAACCCAACACCAGCAAGAGGGCGATGGTCAAATAACGTAGAGTTGAAACTTGTGGGGCGATGCCCAGTTGATTGGTGTTCATTTTGTCCTCTCTGGTTGAGACGAAGAGTAATTTGCCTACAGTTCCAAACGCTGGCCTTGAGCGGCCAGAGTTCGGCGGGTTAGCTGGCCTAATCGCCAGGATCCCGTGGTGATAGGGACAGGCCGAGCCCCTGCAACGCACCAACGTGCGAGCTCAGAGTTTTAATTTGGTTGAGTGGACCAGATCGAAGTCAGATCTTCATCAACTTCGAAAAGGGTTCACGGGCTAATTAGTTTTATTTAGACGACTGGGCTAAAGGTGTCGTCAAGACGAATGCGCCGTCAAATGTTACTACGCATCTTGTTCAGCGCCGTTACGTCGGGAAGTACCGAGGAAACGCGTCGCACTTTACTCTGTGAGTGATCCAATGTCAACGGAAATATTTGTTATCGAAATTTTCAAATCGCGCGCAAGCCGACTAATCAAGATACAGCTAATATCTTAGAATAGATCACTTGAGAAATTTCTCAACCAGGATCACTGGTTCCAACTTTCCGTCGATACGAATGCTGCCCATCTTGATCAAAAATAGTTCTATCGTGTCGCCCGGTTTCAACTCCTGCTCAAACTGCGTGACAAATTCTTTTCGCACTGCGAGCCAGTAGCTCTCATCCTTCTCAGTAAAAAGCATTTCTGTTTCATAAGGCACAGTGTAAAACTCCGGCGCGCCGGCAAAGCGGTTGGCCCAAATCCCGATCACCCTCTTCTTATTCTTGAGCAACGGCCTTTGCTCTCCGGTGTAAACAACCTTCACGCGCGTTGGCAGCAAAGAGCTATGCACGATGATGTCCACATCCTTAACTGTTGCCTCGGTGGCAACATAACCCGGTTGCAGTTCGCTCAACTGTCCCAATGTTCTCCGAACATAGTCCGCAGGAGTTCTGGGCTTCTTTGGTCCCTGGCTGTAGACGAGGTCGGGTGTGATAATCAGAAGCAACAGCAGCAGGATCGACTGGATTGTAGTCCTCATATGTTTTCTAACGATTTTGATTGCCATGGTTTGACCAGGTCGCTACCGCTCCCTGTACTGACCCGATCCAAGAATGATCCCCGACTTTTGACGCAAAGCTATCACGTCCAATAAGTTCGATCCAGCGAGCGATAACCGACGGCTTCGGAGACGTGATTCGAGTTGATGGCGTCTGTGTCTTCCAGATCGGCGATCGTACGGCTGACTTTGAGAATCCGATCGTAAGCACGAGCTGACAGGCCCTGGCGACGCATTGCGGCTTCGAGCATCTTCTCGCTGTGGGAATCGATCTGGCAGTGAGTACGTATCATGCGCGGCGTCATAGCTGCATTTGAAAAGATCTTCTCGTTGGCGAAACGGCGATGCTGGCGCTCGCGCGCGCTGAGCACACGCGCGCGAATCACTGCGGAGCTATCAGTCTCCCGAGCAGTCTCGCCGCGTAACTCGCGAAACTTCACCGCCGGCACGTCGATGTGAATGTCGATGCGATCCAAGAGGGGTCCGGAAATCTTTCCCACGTAACGTTGAATCTGATTTGGCGAACAACGACACTCGCGTGTCGGGTCGTTCCAAAAGCCACAAGGACATGGATTCATTGCTGCTGCTAATACGAACGAAGCGGGAAACGTCAAAGACATCGAAGCACGACTAATCGTGACTTGTTGATCTTCTAACGGCTGACGCAACACTTCGAGGACACTGCGATCAAACTCCGGCAACTCGTCGAGAAACAAAACACCTTGATGGGCCAACGAAACTTCGCCCGGACGCGGCATAGTGCCGCCGCCGATCAGACCTGCGTCGCTAATCGTGTGGTGTGGTGAACGAAACGGACGCTCGGTTACAAGTCCGGCACGTCCTGTCAGACCCGCCACCGAATGAATCTTCGTTAACTCGAGGGCTGCATCGAATTCGAGTGGCGGCATGATCGTCGGCAGACGTTTCGCCAGCATTGTCTTGCCCGAACCCGGTGGGCCAATCAGCAAAATGTTATGCGCGCCCGCGATCGCAATCTCTAAAGCTCGCTTCGCCGACATCTGTCCGCGAACTTCTTTGAAGTCGACAGTGTAATGTCCGGTTCGACGCAGTATCTCGTCCACATCGACCCGCATGGGCGGTGGCGGCGCCGGCAAACGCAACTGCTCGATCAGGCTCACGGCACTGCGCAGGTCTGCAACCGGATAAACATTCACTCCCGAAACGACCGCAGCCTCTTTCGCATTTTCCTCAGGCAGGATCAAATGTTTGATCGAACCTTCACGCGCAAGCATCGCGATCGGTAGTGCGCCTTTAATCGGCCGTACCCGACCATCGAGCGACAACTCGCCGACACAGAGAACGTGAATCAGATTGTCTGCTTCGGCAAGCTCGCCATTGGCGCCGAGAATTCCAAGCGCGATTGGCAGATCAAAACTCGCTCCTTCCTTCCGCACATCCGCGGGCGCGAGATTGATGGTGGTCTTTTGAAAAGGAAAGAAGTGACCGCAGTTTTGAATCGCCGCGCGAATTCGTTCACGTGATTCGCGCACGGCAGCGTCAGGAAGGCCAACAATCGTGACTGGCGGCGTCTGATCGTTTTCACCACGAACCGGAGTTAGATTGACTTCGATGTCGACAAGATCCGCGTCAATTCCGTAGACGGCGGCAGAGAGTGTTCGAAAGAGCATGTGAGGTGGCTCCTATGTTGAGAATGAGTCCGCAAATTACACGGAATCCTTGTTAGAGAATCCGTGCGTGTAATCTGCGGATGAATTAAAACAATTAGCGACGCCGTGAAGGGGCAGTCACTGTTGCTGGAATCTTTATTTCCTGTCCAGCCGTGAGTTCAGAGTTGGCTGGAATACCGTTAAGACGCGCCACGTCGTTTACATCGAGGTTACGTGCCGCAGCAATGCTGGCGATCGTATCGCCCTTGCGCGCACGCACCTTGTTAAGACTAGACGGCGCAGTCGTCTCGGTTCCGGTTGATCTCACCCACTTCGTGAGCTTGACACCGCTGTTAGGCGCCACGAGTTTTGTCGTCGACTTCAGATCGATTCCGGAGTTCATCGCTTGAAGCTGAGCGGCGTTGAAGCCGGTTCGATTCGCGATGCTCTGCCAGTCTTCACCGGGCGCCACGGAAATCAGTCTTGCCGTCTCACGTTTCTCGGGAGCGATCTTCTGAATCAACGAAGCAAACTGTTTCGCACGACCCGCCGGAATGCGCACGTTGTAAGTATCGCCCCGCGGCGTGATGTCGCGCTTCAATTCCGGATTCAACGTGCGGATGTAATCGACATTGCTATCGGAAGCATCAGCAATCAACTGCAAGCTGGTAGCCGTTGGAACCTGAACTACATCGTACGACATCGGCGCATCAGCCTTGATTCCCTTGAACCCGTATTTCTCCGGATTCTTGGCAATCAGGATCACGGCCAGAATGTTCGGCACGTAGTTCCGGGTTTCCTGTGCGATGTACGGATAAATCGTCCAGAAGTTGGCTGTGCCCGCACGCGAAATCGCGCGATCGATGTTTCCCTCGCCTGTGTTATAGGCGGCCATCGCCAGTTCCCAATTGCCGTTGTAACGAGTCGCAAGCCATTTGAGATAACGGGCCGATGCGCGAGTTGACTGCTCAATACCGTTCCGCTCATCGATGTAAGCGGTTTGGCGCAAGCCAAATCTGCGGCCGGTGCTCGGAACAAACTGCCACAGCCCCGACGCAGACGCCCATGAAACCGCTTTCGTCTTCCATGCACTCTCAACCTGGCCCAACCAGGCGATGTCGAGCGGCACGCCTTCTTCCGAGAAGATCTTTCGCGTTAACTTCATGAACTGACCAGAGCGGCGCAAGCCATTCTCCATCGTGGAACGATTACGGCCCTGGTAGTAATTAATGAATTGCTGGATTAACGGATTAAGAGTGAAAGTAAAATTGACGTTCTTCTGAGCCTGCTCGAGTGCCGCAATGTCTTCGCTTGAGACGCGCTGTTCGGTCTCGGTGAGAACCAGCTTGCTCAAATCATCGAGTGGCGAAGGTTCAAACTTCTGATCGCGGAAACCGACTTGCGATGGCGGCGGAGTTTTCTGATCCTGTGTTTGTGTGTTCTGAGCGACGAGTTGCGTGTTTACCGGAACGACGTTCTGTTGTTGCGACGGAACTTCTTCTCGATAGATACGCTCGACGAGTTCGAGATAGTAGGTCTGCAAACGCTGGCTGGCTCTGACGTCGAATCCTGATTCAAGAATGGAATCGATCGCTTTATCAAACTCTTCGCGTGCCTGCTCGCGTTTGTTGTCTTCGAGGTTGAGCTTGCCTTTGCGGAAATGATCTTCCGCACGCGTCATGATCTGTGCAATGCGTCCCTCTGACTGTTCAACTTCGGTTGGGATTGTTCTCGCGGATGAAGCTGCTGGAATCTGAGCGACGGAGGTTGCCGCCGAAGCGACGAGCGCCATTAGTAAAGCCACACAGGCCTTCAGACGAGGAAAGCTCGCTGACATCAAATTCGTCTTACTCCTTAAGATGTGCGGTATCTAATGGCTCCTCTATGATTTGAATACTGCAGGACTCGCTGAAGGAGCCAAAATCACACTGGAGGTTACCACACGGTTTTTGGGGCGTCAAACTAGACACCACAGTTGAAACACACACTCAAACGGTAAAGTTTTCCACTAAAAACAACCCGGCCAATTTCACGCCGCAAACCTGTTTTGGTTGCAAAAGCCTTCACCACAGATGCCACGGATTGAAAAAACGGAGTAGCTAAAATCCGTCAATTATCCGTTTGATTCGTGGTTCAATTCCGTACACATTACTTTCGAGTCCGTTTCGCGACAAAATAGCTAAATCTTTCAAAGAGCAACTCTTAACTCACTCAGATCCTCGTAACACCCGTATGGAACGATGCTTGCCAACCGTTTCCGCGTGGGCATGTTCTCCCTGAGTCGGAAATCTAGAGAACAAGAGTTTTCTTAAATTCAAAAGGTAATCCGAGAAAAAATGTCATCAGCCGTCAAAACACGAGTACATCAGTTTCCCAGGCCCGCGGAGATCGGGGCCGTCCCTTCGAAATCGCAATTTTTCTTTAACCGCGAGTTGAGCCTGCTGGAGTTCCACGCGAGAGTTTTGGAAGAAGCGCTCGACGATCGCAACTTACTCCTCGAGCGACTCAAATTTTTATCAATTTTCTCTTCCAATCTCGACGAGTTCTTCATGATTCGCGTTTCGGGTCTCAAAGAGGGACTAGACGACGCCAACATCGTCTCACCCGACGGTCTGAATCCGTCGGAGCAACTTGCCAAAACGCGCGAGCGAACCCTCGTGCTCATCAGAGAACAAGCTCGCTGCCTGCGCGAAGAGATTCTGCCGCAATTGAAAGAGGCGGACATTTCGTTGATTCCGTATGAATCGCTGTCGCGTCACGAGCGGGAAAATCTCAAAGACTACTTTATGGAAAAGGTGTTTCCGATTCTGACGCCGCTGGCTGTCGATCCGAGTCATCCGTTTCCTTATATCTCGCCGCTAAGCGTGAATATCGGCCTGATGGTCCACACGCCGCGAGAGGTGCGACTTATCGGAAGACGGAAGGACACCGAGTCGCGATTTGTGCGCATCAAGGTGCCGTCGGTTGTGCCGCGCCTGGTCCAGGTGGGTTCTTCAAAGACTCGCTTCGTATTACTCGAAGAGATCATACAAGCGAATATCCAAGCGCTTTTTCCGGGCATGGATCCTGGTCCAAGTCACTGTTTTCGAGTCACACGCGATGCGGATATCGAGATCAGGGAAGAAGAAGCTGAAGATCTGCTCAGCCAGATCCAGGAGGAGTTGCGTCGCAGAAGGTTCGGCGTACCTGTTCGTCTGGAAGTCTCGCCTGACATGCCGGCCGATATGATTGAGTATTTATCGGATTCGCTTGGTCTCGAGGCGGACGACGTTTACGTTTTTGATGGTCCACTGCACATTCAGGATCTGATGTCGCTTTATGATTGCGATCGTCCCGATTTGAAAGACGTCCCGTTCACGCCGGTGATGCCTGCCTGGTTTGAGAGCTACGACAACATCTTCGAGGCCATCAAAGAACGCGATCGCCTGCTGCATCATCCATACGACTCTTACGACTGCGTAACTGGTTTCATCAATCAGGCCGTCGCAGACCCCGATGTTGTTGCAATCAAGATCTGTCTCTATCGCACTGGTCCGGATTCGCCGATCCCTCCGGCACTGATCCGCGCCGCCGAACAGGGAAAACAGGTGACGACGCTGATCGAACTAAAAGCTCGCTTCGACGAGGAACACAACATCGAATGGGCACGCAAGCTCGACGAAGCGGGCGTGCACGTCGTTTACGGCATTATAGGTCTAAAGACTCACGGCAAGCTGACGCTCGTGATCAGACGCGAAGGCGACGCGCTGAAGCGTTACGTTCACATCGCTTCCGGTAACTACAACCCGACGACCTCATGCACCTACACGGATCTCGGCATGTTTACTGTCAACGACGAGATCGGTCGCGATGCTACTGAGCTGTTCAACTATCTAACCGGATTCTC
>Ga0070707_100003704_pt1 | contig 14411 bp, 8 predicted proteins | sample KBSK5502metaG_FD_65468 | JGI IMG/M metagenome (GOLD analysis project Ga0070707, IMG submission 65468) | Corn, switchgrass and miscanthus rhizosphere microbial communities from Kellogg Biological Station, Michigan, USA - KBS K5-50-2 metaG | ecosystem: Host-associated > Plants > Roots >... | reverse complement strand
AGCCTAGGTTGCCGGAGGCTCCCAGGCAAGAAGAGCCTATTACTTGCTTGCTAAGCGATTGCTGATCGACGTGTAAACCTGCTAAGACCGCCATTGTTCTTTCCCCTCCTCAAGTGTGGACGTGCTTCCCCTTTTACAAATCGGCCCACTTGCCGTTCGCTAATCCTCATCGCCTTAGCAATTAACGGCACAGATGCGCCTAGCGCGGAAAGCTTGTGAATAATGCGAACTTCGTCATCTGAAATGGTTGATAGATTATTTAACGTACCGTGTTTGATAATCCGATCAAAAAGACCGCTATCGAAGGCGTGGCGCATGTTCTGAGAGCGCGAGACGTGTTCTAGGTTCCACAGTCGATTATCAGCGCGGCAAGCATTTTTGTGATTTACCTGAGGCAGATTATCAGGGTTAGGCAAAAAGGCTTCCGCTACTAATCGATGAATCGTTCTTGTCAATCCGCGCTTGTACCGCATCTTGTCGCTTAGCACTACCCTCGCATAGCCTCGCTTGTCATAATGCTGACCTATAACCTTAGGCGTTGGCCCTATCTTCCATCTGCATTGGCCGCGACGCTCGGAATTGTAGAACGTCCAATAACTTCGCACTCGCCCCCAGTTGCTAACGTCATACGCAGGCCACCCTTCAATCTTTCTCCAAAACTCTATCTGGCTAGCTTGCCAGTCTCGTAGTAGAATCAAATCCGTCATGGCAAATCTCCTTAATCGTAGGTTGCTGTGGCAGGCGGGACGGGACTCAACTCCTGTCTCGCCATCTCTTTGTATTATAACACGTTACGGGCCTTGTTCCTTGTTAAGTCGAGCAACCTCTTGCTCGAACCTTGCATAAATAGTGTCTCCAGCTTGAGGGCTGGAACCTTTCAAAATCGCTTCAGCATGTGCGGAAAACTTTTCCTGATGCGACGCAACGCAATCTTTTAATTCTGGATCGCTGGCGTCTTTTACGTTGTGCCATGCTTCTTCCGCAATAGATGGCGGGTTCGGTTGCTCGGCTCTCCAATCGTCGTGAGAAGTCCACGTATCCGCGATCTTCTCCGCTTGCTCTACTGAAATAGAATGGTCTTTGTCCTCGATTACCGCCTTCGGAGGAGCAGACACAGAGACGTTGACCCTGTTCTCCCCGTTAGCTGCACTCAGGACTTTAGCAACCTTCTCTTTGACCTTCTTGGCTGCTTTCTTAATTACCTTGACGGGTTTAGACTCTGCTTTGGGTGCAGCTTTCTTAGAAGGTTTCTTTGTGGATTTCTTGGTAGTCATGGCTTTGGAAATCGTGCTTTGTGTCTCATCTTCGGGCCAACAGGCGCAACTCCCGGTTTCCGGTGCGCGTTGAATGTCATGGCCGCTAACTTCTTCGCCGTAGCAAGGGACTTCCCGGCCTTCACATAACCGTCGCGGATATGCTCATACTGCGCTGGCATCGCTTAAAGCCTATCATTCTTCCTCGTCATATTCTTTTCCGACTTCATTCCCGAAAGCGTCCCACTGTCTGACGGTCGGTTTTACCTTCTGCTTGGCCCTGGCTAGTTGAAATTGAAAGGCCATCTCCTGTTCTTGTGTTAGCCCTTTTTCGTGGGGCGATTCTGCCAGTAGCTTCTCGTACTGGTACTTATCAGGAATTACCGTTTCGAGCCTCTCTTTGTAGCTCAGCGGCGCGGCAGATACTACATTGTCGTAAAACAGCATCATCAGGCCGTTGCCGAAGTCGTCACTCATTTTGAGCAACTCGCCCTCATGTTCGCCCTTGACGGTCAAATAAGGATCGCGGTAACGCCAGTTCGCCATCTGGTATCTAAACAAATCTTCGCCATGCAATTCGTCGGGTTTCATTGCGGCCCGGTACGGACTCGGCAACCCATTCTCGCCATCCTCGACTACTAGAAAAAAGTTTGCATGGCCCTTTTCGTCTTTTCTAAACGGGTGCGGCTCGCTGTAATCTACGCGCATAAGCAGATTGAGCGTGTCTACCCCGCCATCAGCGCCGGGGTTGGTTCCTCGAAACGGCAACCCAAAGATCGTTCGGTAGACCTTCAGCACGTCCGTTCGCTCATGGGAAGCGCGGAAAATTGCGTAGTTTTGAGCCTTCAGAATAGGACTAACCAAAGCGGGCATCACTCGCGCTAAGAGACTCCTTCGGCGTTCAATCAAGTCAGTAGCACTCACAATGCTCTCAAGGTTGCTCTTTTGCAGCGTCGTCTTGATCAGCTCTTTCCAGGTGAAGTCTCTCCCGCTTACTTTCACCGTGGGAGTAATACCCGTTAGCACCTTCTCGGCCACGTCCTCCGGCGCGGTCCCGGCATTAAATGACAACGGGTTAAAAACAAACACGCATCCCGGTAGCTGCGAGTTTTGGCTGCTAACCGTCACCGTCCCTGCGACGTTGGCATGATATTGAGTCTTGGTTCTGGCCCAATCATTGAATACATACTTCGACCAGCGTTGGGGGATTTCTCGTGTTCCGTAAATCTTCGCAAACTCAGAGCGAGAAATAACATGGACTGAATCATTCCATGCTTGTAAAACCAGCCCTTTCCGATCCTGCTCTACTTCGTGTTGGCACTCCCGAAGAAAGGCGTCTAACCCGTAAGTGTCTATTTCGTCTTGTACGCGCTCAAGTGTCCAAATCTTCCACGTTGGCTTGCCAGAAACTACGATGTCCTTCACGATGCCCCCGACCGTCTTTTGTTCAGTAACCAGATTTCTAACAGCAGGAATCGGCTGTGTGGGTTTACGATTAGTCAACACCCTCACCTGCTGGTTGTGAATCCGATACATGCACGAGAATCGAGAGATAAGGTTCTGAGCAAAGTACACCAATGTATTTTGCTGTCTTGTTGGAAGAACGGCATGAGTGAAAGTATGAAACCGAGACTCTGAAATGACAGGGGAATCCTCACGATCGTCAATATCATCAGGTGAAATCAGCGTGGGCCGAATATCGAGAATGTTTGTCCCGGCCACGCCTTCGTCTAGCCCGATAAAGTGAAAAACATATCCTGCTTCAGTGTAGAGAAAATCAGCCGTCCATCCCTTAGACATTCCCTGCGGATTGCGCTTGACCTTCGATAGCGCGGGGTAATACTCCTTCAGTTTGGGCGAGTGAAGCATCTGCTCAATGGAAATCGCCGTACCTCTCCCCTTAGCTTTCGTGCCCGCCGGAACCAGAGCGTACCCACCGATCCCTGCTGAGGTTGAGATAGCCGCATCACAGACGGTTAGGGCGCGGCCCAGAGTTGTTTTCATGTTGCCCCTAGCCCAGATGGGAAAATAGGCAAAATATTCAGGGCGTCGGTCGTGAAGAAAGGCTTGGCGCGACTCCCAGTGCCACTCTAAGGCTTCGGAATGATGATGCTCATTCTCGCCATCAAGCGCGTCAATGAATGCTTGCCCAAACATCGTCGCATACCAAACACGCCAACCTTTCGACTCTAGCTCTTTGGCCTTTTGGTGTTTTGGAGCAAAGAGAGGATTAGCCTTGAGGCTTATTTCAGCTATGTCGTAAGCAGACAGGCTCATTCTGTATAAGGAGCTAATGAGACAAGAGGAAATGGAGGTCTGCGAGGGCGCGGTAAGAATTCGCTATGACCTTCTTCGTGAATGTTCGGCGGGGGAGCTTCCTGACCTTGCTTCCTTGCGATTAAAGCCGATCCCAACTGACTTCCTGCTCTGATTAATGCTTGCGCTGGAGTAGGTGAATCATCCATTGGCTCAGGCTTTAGATCGAGCCACGGTTGTAGTGAAGGGTAATTCATCTCATCGCTGCCCTTTCCAAGATTCTTATCACTCGTCGCTTGGACTTCTGCCGATCATTCCAATCGTGTAAGTTTGTATTAGGAGGACATTCACTAGCCACTTCGTCTGCGAGGGCCGCATAAGCTCGCGTGAATCTTGGCTCTCCAAATCCACCCGCCACTTTCTTAACGGCATCTACCATGCACAAACCTGATCCGCGCCGTCCCCAACGACTACGTTTTAGAAGTGACGCTGCTTGTAATAAATCATTGTTCATTTGGGCGATTATAGGGGACTTGCTAGGCTTAGATTTGACACCACCCTCAAACTGAGAATAAAGTCTTGGGCCGTGGGAACTATCTTAGTCATAGCGTTCATGGCTTTTGTCTCTTTTGCTATCGCCGCCGAATTCACAATGCTGTCCAAGCCCGCTCACCCTGCGCTGTCTTATACGATCTGCATAACCACTGCATTAGCTGTTTCGTGGCTCATCAGTCTCGCGGATATTCCAAATCAAAGTCATCAAATGACGTTTACGCGAGTACTGCTGGTTATCCTGCTATCAGGTTTAGCCGGGGTCGCGATGGCGCTAAGACAACAACGGGTTAAGACTCACTGAAACACATATCCCGGCTGCCTCGGTTGACGCGGCTGGCGAGCCTCGCGGGGCTTTCTTACGGGGAATCCCGGCTTCATTCCGATAGATTCTAATTGCTTTTTAACTTCTGCCTGATCATCAGCGGGAAGTAGATTTATAGTTTGCGCTTTGGATTCCAACTCCTCTTTGACCGCTGCTTTTTCTGCCGGAGAAAGAGTGCTGTAAACCGTCAAAGCATCTTTACGAGTGCCTTTATCGAATAGCCGTAATCGTTTGAAGTCTTCCTGAAGTCGCGTCTTGCCTCTGGCGCTGAGAATTGATTTTTCCTGTCGCGGCGACAATCCCAGAGACTTGAGATCGGCGGAAACATCTTCACCTTTGCGTGAGCGTAATCGCATCGCTGAAACTTTTTGGCTGCGATCAATTTCCTCGTCGGTCCGTGCGTCGTCAGGCATTGAGTCACGTACAAACTTGCGGGCCAGTTTCTCGCCTTTCGTGGTTGGCTTCTCTGGTGGTTGAGGGTATGTCTGTACCCCAACGCCCGTAAGCGACGGTAGTGCTTTAGCAAAGCCTTTTATCAGTCCCTCTTGTTTCATCGCATCAATAAAGTCGCTGGCGGGAAGCGGAGTAATCAAATCTCGGGCAGCACGTAGCGGGCTGAACTTGCGGCCCTCAAAGTCTTTTCCGGTGGTGTAATCCGTCGCTACCCCAGCCAGCGGAGAAAGTTTTGACCGCGCAAACCTGCTAATCAGTTCGCTTTTGTCTTTTCCGGTGTAAGTTGCATCCTTCGCTATATCAGCCTTAACCGCGTACCCAAGATTCAGAATGAGCCGGAGTGGTTGCTGTAATCCCGTCAACGTGTCATACGTCGTGTCACCAAATCGAATCTTGAGGAAGTCTCCATCGTCAGGATCGGTATTCACCGTCCCACCAGCAGCTTTAGCCAGCCCTATAATCGCAGCGGTCGCAGCAAGGAACTTCACGTTGTCTTTAATCATCATGGCCCTTGTGCCTTTCGGCATCTGAGCCATCGCCACGGGATTGAACATCTTATTGAGAAGCTGAACTCTCGACGCCACGAGACGAGGGCTGAACATTGCCAAGTTCAACAACGGCGCAGCTTGATTGCCTTTGCGGCCTAGATTCCCGCGTCCCGTTCCAATGTTTACCAGCTTCGCGGCGGCTTTGTATGCTTCTGGATTAGTTCTCGGAGTAATCCCCTGAGACTCCAAACCTTTCGCCATCTGATTAAATACGTGCATTCGCTGTGAATCTAAAAACGAAACAAACGTGCGTTCAGAGAAATCCTTGACCTGCTTGGCGACTGGAATGTAATCAATATACTCGCCACCTAAGTAGCCTTCTTCGTGTTTTGAAAGGTTTGGATCGTTCTTATCGACTCCAGTAAATTCAATTCCCGATCGGCGCGCCAAATCAAAGTTAGGGTCGTTCTTGATTGCGCTCTCGACATTACGGAATCCGACTTCTGAAAATGACTTCACCATGTCACGAAAAGGCTTTGCGAACCCTTCAACCGGACGCGCAAGAGAATAGAATCCACCTTGCCGAAAAACGGCTGAAATATCACCCATCGACTTCAGGGTTTTAGGGACATTCCCAAACTTAGCGGCCTCATCAAATATTCGGCCCATCGTGCCTCTCGTGGCACGGTAGAGTTCCTGGTTGTAGCGACGCTTGATTGCCTCGACTTGTTTGGTTAGGGCCAGCGTTTCACGGGTGTACAAAGGCGCTTCGCGTTTCAGAGTTGGTGAGAAGTCCTGCTGTTCAAGTCGGCGTTGTAATTCAGCCTCTAGTTTGAGAAGTTGATTGCGGCGAACTTTGTTTCGCGTGAATATCTGCTTCGGAGGCCCTTCTGCTGGAAGTTTGTAGGCCTCTGCCTTTTCTGGCCCTGCATACTGGCGCCCAGTTGTGGACTCGCTCAGTTTTGGCCCTTCTGCTGGCAACCGCTTAGCTTCAGACCTTTTTGGCCCCGCGAGAGGAACACCGGAGCGCGAAGCCTCTGACATACGCGGCCCCAGCATTGGAACTTTCTTAACATCTGAAAGGTGCGGCCCTTGTAGTGGAATACCAGAAGACCTCGCGTCGCTTTTTCGTGGCCCTGCCGCCGGGAGCTTATTCACGTCTGACAAACGCGGGCCTTCTTTGCGCTGCGAACGAATACCCGCTTGAACATCTTCCTGCTTGGAAAGACCCTGTAACTCAGAGCGTATCGCGGCTAACTGTTTGACTATTTCAGAGCGACGATCCTTGCCCTGCAATCCATAGCCGGAAATAGCATCTCGAATCTCTCGTTTTGTAATCCCCTCAATATGCTCGACAACTGCCGCGTGAATATCGTCAACCAACTGTGCAGCGTCGGTCACGCCTGCTTTGATTCTGTTGCGAGCCATTCGGGAGATGATTGGCGTTAGCTTACCTGACGGATCAAAAGACGCAAAACCTACCCCGCCTTGACGGTATTCGATAGGCGACTCTTTTATTTCAAGTTTCACCTTCGCCAAGTCAGCTCTAAGAGAAGCAAACTCATCGTCCAAAACGGACTTAGTTACGCCTCTCTGATACTTCCGCATTGTGCGCGAGATTTCACGCTGAAGATTTCTCGTTTTCGCAGCATCTTGGGCTTTGGTAAACTGCGCTTCAAGTTCTGTAATGCGAGTTGATTGCTGCTCGTATCTTTGCCGTTCATCAGAAGTCAGATCTCGGCCCTTAGCGGCTTTCGCCCGTTGAATCATCGACACAAGATCGAAGTCTTGGTTGATAGTAAGCTTCTGAGAAGCTAACGCTCGTCCTTTCTCTGTGCCGCTGGCCTTCGTTGCTTTCGTGATCTTGTCGAACTCTCTTTCGAGTGCTTCAGCCTGAGATCGTTTCGCTGAAATAACATCAGGATCGGTCGCGTCACCAATCTCTTTCATCACCTGAGAATGTTCATTTTTGATTTGCTGTGCCCTAACAACCAGAGAAGCCGTTTCCTCATCGTTTAGACCGCGAGGTTTATTCAAGACTTCATCAGCGAGTAGAGACGCCTTCTCAGGCTTGGCGTTATCAAGAGAAGTTTGCCAACTCTTACGCTCTGCGAGTGGTAGTTCAGGAAGATCAAGCGCAGCACGATCCTCTGCCATCATTCCTTTACGTGCTGAAGTAGTAGAAGGCTCACTTGTAGTCCTTTCTCCACCTAATAATTCATCGAATACGCTTCTAATCTCAGGCGATAATTTACCTTCAATGGGCGATCCTTTAATCGTCTTGTAGATATTCGTCAGCCACTCTTTGAATTGAGCAAAGACCTGTCTTAACTGCTCAGTCGGAGCTTTGCCTTCTCGCAAATATCGTTCAAATCCTCGCGCAAACTTTTCTTCGTGAGGGACTTTCCATTCTCCGTTTTGCACTCCCGCCCATCGCTCGGCTGACTTCAGTAAATTACCATCAAGATCGCGTCTGAATACGTGCGCTATTTCGTGGGCCGCAGATGAGATGTCAGGCTTTTGGAGTCCGCGAATGATTGCTCTGTTGTCATCTAGAAATTCGGTTGAGGCTTTATTGCTTTGGTGGAGAATATTCGGGTCGTTCGGATCGAACGCGCCACGATTGCCTGTTGCGGATTTAATCTGTTCAGGGTCAAACGCGATCCAGTTGACTTGTCGCGGCCCTTCTGAGCCTTTCAATCCAGTTTCTTTAATGCCGTCGTATCCGAACCGCTTCAGTACAGGCAAAGCCTTCTTTGGAATTTGAGTAGACCAATACTCATTTCCATCCTCGATGCTCCGTATCCATTCCTTCAACGGAAAGTCTTTAGTCCAATGACGGTCAGACGAATCGGCAACCGTGCGTTCATAACGCGCTTCTCTCTTTAGCGCGGCAAGCAGATCGGGCGGGAAAGGCTTGCTGGCGTCCAATGGATTGCGAATACGCAAATGGACGGGAACAACGCCGGGCTGTGACCATAGTTTTGACTTCCACGGAATCCCCAAATGATCCAATATCTTCTCAAACGTGCTGCTGGTTTGGCGTTGGAAGTAAGGCGCATCACCTTCTTTGGCATAAGCGATATTCTCGCCCATGTACTCTAAAAACTGCCAAATGGAATGTAAATCGCGCAATCCTCCACGCGCTAACGCTCGTCTGGCGTCCTTGTCATATTGAGCGTTATCTTTCCAGTATTGTTCGATGTCGTAACTTCCGCCGCCCAAGTTCTCATCGGCCATAAACTCTCGAACTTTGGCTTGTTGTTCGGGCGATAACTCCATCTGCCAGAGTTTCTTGTTAAATTTGCCGTTCTTGAGTTGGAATCGATACTGATCACCGTTTTCGTAATACTCCTTCTCGCCTAGCTTTCCCGTGGCATAGTTGGAGGCAATGGCCGGGTCTTCAGTCGCGTAGAACCCTCCGGCTGTGCCGCGCTTCGGATCGTAAGCATCACCATATAAATCAAGGTTGCCGTGGCCGCTGTAAAGCACAAGCGGTTCACCCTTTTCATTTACAACCTTACTATCGCCAAACCAACGCTTGAATTGAGGAGTGTCAGGAGCTTTCTGATATAACGCGCCTTCCGCTGGCTCGCCCTTTGTAATATCTACAATCCGCGTCTTGTACCATTCTTCCTTTGGCTTACCTGATTGTTTAGCCCACGTCTCTGCTCTGGCATCAGCAATTCTCGATACCGCGTCGGCTTGTTCTTCAGGGAGATTGAAATGCTTCTGCATGGCTGATTTCACGTCCGCAGAAGAACGGATTACAGGTGTAGTCGCTTCTTGCTTGCGGCCAAAATCGCGCCACTGTTTGTGGCTTGCCTCCAGTTCAGCCCATCGCCTCGCTACATCAGGTGCAATCCGTTTTCGCCTCTCACCGCTTTTTGTAAAGATTTGAGGCCGGAGTTCTGCGGCTTCTTTTCGCATCGCGTCAACTTGGGCGTCGGTAAACGGAGGCCGTCCCTCGCCCTGCGACTTGCGAAACTGTTCATCCATCACCTTGCGTGACTCGGCTTCGTAATCTGCGCGTTTTTCGCTACCCGGCGGATAAAGACGATCATAGTCAGAACGATCACCAAGTCGCGCTCGTCCCGTCGCTTCAGGTCTAACTGGCTGGCTTGGGGGTGAAGTGGATTTGATTTGCTCAGGCTTAAACGCTACGAAGATGTCCGTTTGCTCAAACGAACCTTTCTTGCCACCTTCATACCAATTCTTTAGCACAAGGCCGTCTTTGCCTTCGGATTTCGCTTGCTTAATCCAATCGGCTATTGAACCTTCGCCGCGTTGTTCAAACTCAACGACTTTCGGGTCTGTAATATTCAAGTGCGCGGGAACGACTCGACCGCCCCCTTCGGTGAAATTTGAAGTCGCCTCAGGATTGCTCGCAAAGTAAAAGCCGCCCTTCGCAGATTCCGCTCCTGTATTTGAGCCTAATAGCTTGGGATCAAAAGTCTCAAAGTTGCCCTTCGTGCCGTGGTAAACAGTCAGCGGATTACCTTCAACGTCAGTAGGAGAGCCACTTTCAGCGGTAGTTAGCGGTTCAACTGAAGGTTGAGTAGCAGCCCCTTGTTCGATCTGTCCGGTTACTTGTGCGCGACGTTCTTCTGTCTCGGCCTTCGTTTCCTTGCGGAAGTCGCCAGCGTTCGGGCCGCGTTTTCGTCTCGCTTGCAAATCTACGTGACGCGGCGCGGATAAAGAATCCGATTCAGTTCCTTGTACCACTTCCACTTCAGGCATTTTTGGTTGCGCCAACGACGTATCAGCCGCTCCTCGTCTACTACTGGCGGCTGGCTCCGGGACCTCAAGATTAGCCGCGACTTGCGGCTGCGTTTCAATTTCACTAGTCTCAATTCCTTCCGTTGGTATCCTGAGTTTAGGTCTTATTCCGCCACTCAATACAGTCGCGCCCTGTTGCTCTAAATCACCTACAACACGATCTGTAGCGGCTTGCTGTTCGCCTCTCTGTAATCGTTCTTGTGTTTCAACTGGAACCAGCGGGCGTCCTTCGGCTCTAGGTTTAGGCTTACCACCACTCAGAATCGCGCCCGCCGCAGTCTGTACTCCTGTCTCTAACAAGGCATCACCTAACGTCATGTCACCACGCGATACCGCTGCTCCGGTTTGTAAAGCAGTAGGCCCGCCAAAAAGTAAGGCAGAGGCAGGACGCGAGAGATGACTATCCAAGACTTTACCCATGCCGTAAGCCTTCGCTACTTCAACTGCTCTCTCTTTCGCTGGCAGGTCAGAAGTCTTAACCGCTGACTCAATCGCCATAATCTGAGACATTGGCAATCCAGTAGCCTTTTGCGCCGCCGCAATCGTGACTACGGTAAATCCTAAGTCAGCTAATGATGTAGCAAGTTTCTCCGGAACGCTGCGGACTATGGCTTGCCCTTGTTCGTTCAACGGAGCAGAAGCAATATCCTCAATCGCTTGACCCTTCTTCTGAAGGTAATTAGTCAACGAACGTCCGGTAACCTTCTCAATTCCTGCTAATGCTGGATTCGCTCCCGCCAATGACTTCAATAGCCCTGCGGCCACTCGTAAGGCTGGCGCTCCATAGCTCCGCTCGGTCGCAGACATGCGGCCCAACTCTTTACGTCCGGCAACGATTTCAGGAGATTGCAGCCTCGCCCTGGTAGCTAATTCTTCGTCAGCACGTCTCTCAGCCTCAGCTTGATAACGATCCGAAGTGCGAGGGTCAGGGCCGGAAACGAAACCAAGTTCTAACGGAGCCTGTGACTGTTCCAGTTCTGCCTTGTGCTGATTGATTAGCCGTTGGCGTTCATTGCTGTCCACCTGCCCACTGGCAATCTTCTGTCGAGTTCGCTGTAACGATCCGAGACCCGGAACGCCTGTTAGTTGTGGTGGCGGAGCCTTGAAACTAAACTCTGGCGGAGCTACTGGCTGACCGCGCTTGAATACTCCCGTATCAGCCGTAGACTGCCCTGACAGCCTCGCTCCAAGACGATCAGCATCAACGGAACTCTGAACCTGTCTGCGGGCTATCTGTCTCGCCTGTCGTTGGACTTGTGGCCCTGCTAACGATTCAACATAAGCCTTTACTTGTTCAGGCTTACTCCAATCGATCTTAGGCTCAATACGGGGTACTACTTGTTTGATTTGAGGCTGTGAAGCGGCAACTATTGAATCGTAAGGATCACCCTTCGCTTTAGGCTGAATAGCTTCCGCGCTTTGTACAACTCTATCGTAAGGATTTTGTGCTGCTCCAGTCGCTTTCACGTACTGTGAAGCTGTCATGTTCCCGTCTGAGATGTTAGGTATCTTTCCCGTTTTCTCGTAATGACGCTTCGCTCCCGGCCCGCCAAAGTAGTAGAGCCTTCTCGCTACGGGATCGCTCCCGCCTTCTGCAAAATATCGAAGCCCTGCCTCAATATTCTCATCTGGATTTCGGAGGTTGTACTTACGTCCCCCAACCGTGCGAGTCGATCCGCCCTTAACGTCCGGCATCACTTGTCCGAACCCTTGTGCGCCTTTTGGGCTATCACGAACATGGACATTATGACCTGACTCGATTTGAGTGGTTTTTAGATAGTCATCAGCGATTTCAGGTGAGATTTGGGCGCGAGTTGCAATCCGCCTTACACGCTCGGAAGGGTCAGGCGAAGCAGCGGCCACAATAGCGTCATACGGGTTGTCTGGCATCTCACTGAGAGAGGGCGGCCTTCATGTTGGCAATCTCTTGCTCCGTTGGCGCTCGCTTCTTTGTCTTCTTGAAATGCTCGATAGCGCCTTCGATGGTAAGACCTGATGATTTAGGCGCTAAAGTTGGCGCTTTCATCTTCGTTTTCCAGTCGAGAATGTCACTGTGAAGTTTACGCGATCGTTCCTCAAGCTGGTGATACTCAGGATTAGGGGCCATCACTCCCTGCGTATCAGTAGGGACGGTCTTAGGCGTGGTCTTTAGCCGCTCGTCAATCAAATTACGCTCGTCCTGTGCTTCTTTAATCGCAGCATTCAGCGTCTCGTTCGTGAACTCTGAATTATCAGCCTTCTCTGGCGATGTTGAGGTTAGATCGTTAATCTCTTGCCACGTCTCGCCATTGTCGGTCGATTTCAGCGTCGTTTCTGTGCCGTCTCGGTTCTTTCTCGTCCTGAGAATCGGAGCGCGAGGTTGAACGACTTTCTGCGGCGGTGGGCGCTTCACAATAACAGGCTGACCGTCCGGCCCAATCATATCTTCTGGTTGCTGAGTCTGAGGATTTACTTGTTGCCTAATCGTATTTCCTTGCTCATCTTCTCTGGTTAGATACTGCGGAGGATGGATAGGATCGCGCTCAGCCCTGTCTGCTTCGGCTTGTAGTTTTCTCTGTTGTAGCCCTTGCGTGATTTCCTGATTGACTTGCTGAATCTCGCCAGCCCGCTTCATTGCGTTCCATGTATCAGGCTTTATCGCTCCAATAGCCCCACCAGCAGCCGCGCCACCTATCTCTGCACCTAAATCATTCCCTGACTGTCTCGCGGCTTCAGCAGTGCCTATTACGATGCCCTTGAGTAGTTCTTTTATTCGACTCGGCTTCTTGAGTTGGCCCTTCTCATTAACTCCCGGCGGTAAGGCTTCAAACTCTCCCGGTGAATTCTCTCTTACTCTGGAATTAGGAAAGTCTCGCAACGTATCTCGCTGAGCCATTAACCGATCTACGCTTGTCAATCCCTTCGCTCCATAGCCTACTCGAATCACAGGAGTCTTTTCAGGCTTTGGAACAGATGTAAAGTCACGATCCGGCATGTCATTTGGTAAATCAGGATCGAGTTGAACGGGTCTTTTGGTTGGAGCATTCCCTGGTACAGACGTATCAGTAGAAACAGGCTTCAGCCCGCTAAGCGCCGCTTCCAGAATCTTGCGCCGTCGTGCTTCAGGATCGAGAATGGATGCAGGGGTCACGGTTTTTTACTGTCTCGCATTATGAATCGCCGCAGCAAAGTGCATCCCCGCTGCGGCAAAGCGAATGAAGTTTGCCAACTTGGAGTGGTGCTTGTGATCTAACCACAGCGTTCCCCCATACTGTGCCCAAACCATTGTCATGTATTTTGGCTTGCTCACTCCACCCTGTGCGTTTCTCATCAGAGGATTAATTTCTCGCAGCCCTCTGGTAGTGTGATAGTCAGCATACACAGACGACCAGTAAAGAGAAGATGAGACTACAAAGAGCGTGTCCTTTTTCGTAAACGTCTCACGAGTGAGAGGCTTTTGAGGCGGCTTAATTGACTGAGCAGAGACCGCAGAGCAACAGATGAGTAGAATGATGATGAGCAGAGGTTTCATTTCTCCCCCGGTCTCAGTAGCGGCTTTCGATCCGCTCGCCAATCTACCATTGACTTCGACGGTGCAGCCTTCTGAATCGGAACCGCCGCACCAACTACGCCAACGGATCCGCTGCTCGGTAACTCCGCCGATCCGTATTCAATCTCAGGACGATCAGCACCCAACGGATCGCTCGCCTTCAACGCCTCGACGTGTCTAGCTTTCTTTGACTTCCGAGGTAGGGATTCAACGCGCCCTTGTGCTGTCTGCATATCCAGAGCGGCAAGAGCGAGCGCAATCACCTCAGCCTGAGACTCGCCCCGATTCTCCGCAATCGCCACAATTCGATCTCGCGCCTCTTCATCTAATCGACAGTTGAATTGTACTTTCGCCATAACCAGAATCGTATAGCATTCGAGTGCTATACATTTAGACCGCTATACACCTCACTGATCGCCAATCTCCTCTATCTTCAACCTACCACTCGGCCAAATCTCAGGATGTACGCTTGGATCAAGAGTAGAAACATAGCCAGGACGCGACTTATCAACGAACTTCGATTGTAATTCAGCCTCTACTTCCATTTCAGGCCGGCTGGAATCCTGAGCAATAAACTTAATCTGCGTCAGAATTGCTTGTTTTGCGCCGTCAACTTGAGAAGTGTCAGAAGATTCGACTTTATCAGTAAGGAGTTTGTGGAATTTTGCTAACAACTCAAGGGCTTTGAGCTTGTCAGATGGCTTGTAGTCAGTAACTTCCTGCTGAGCAATGCCGGTGATTTCCTGTAGGGTTTCTTCACTGGATAAAACGGATTT
>Ga0070707_100003703_pt1 | contig 14411 bp, 9 predicted proteins | sample KBSK5502metaG_FD_65468 | JGI IMG/M metagenome (GOLD analysis project Ga0070707, IMG submission 65468) | Corn, switchgrass and miscanthus rhizosphere microbial communities from Kellogg Biological Station, Michigan, USA - KBS K5-50-2 metaG | ecosystem: Host-associated > Plants > Roots >... | reverse complement strand
GGAAAAAGGCTGCCAATGTGTCAAAGAACGAATGATCGCTGGTACTGAAGTGGAAAATCGAGCGACAAGTCAGCCTGTTCTCGAACAGGTCTTGTCCTCACTTTTGTCTAAAGTCGAAAATTGAGATACAGGCCGTTTTTGGCAATGCCAACAATTTCACGAAGCGGTGCCGTGCTGCTCCAAAAGCGAAAGCGTTTGCCGAGCGCGTTCTGTTCGCTGCCATAAAATTTGCGGGCGAATTCCTGATTGACGATCACAACCAACGGCGCGTCTTGGGTGTCGCGCTCGGTAAAATCGCGTCCCATGACCAACGGCGTTTTGACCGTCGCGAAATATCCTGGCGCAACCCAATTGGACGATACGTCAATGCCTTGATTCGGCAATGGCTCGGGTTCGCCCTCCTTCACCACATTCCCGACTACGCCATTGCTGTCACCCAGCGGTAAAAAGTTTGCGAGTGAGGCCGCGCGCACGCCGGGCAAGGCCGCCACCCGGCGCAAGGTTTCGGCATAAAACCGCTTGCCTGCCGCCTCCGTATAGGCCAGCAAGCCCGGATCGAGTTTCATGGTCACCAGGTTTTCGGTGCTGAAACCCGGATCGAGTTTCAGAGCTTGATGCAGGCTGCGTAAAAACAATCCGGCGCAAATCAACACCACGATGGAAATGGCGACTTGCGCGACCACCAGCGCGCTACGCAAATTCCAGCGCCGCCATTGCTGTTGGCCGTGCGATGGTCCGGCGGCAGCGCCTTTGATCACCGCGAGGAGATCAGGCCGCGAAGCCACCAGCGCCGGAAGGAGTCCGCAGCTCACGCCCGTCGCAAGCGTTACCGCCACCATCCATTTCAGCACAGACAAATCGGGGCTGAAATTGAGATCAATCGGATAAGGGATCGGCGGAAGCGAAGCGTGAACCAGCGCGGTTCCCCACCAGGCGAACAGCCAACCTACGACGCCGCCCACGAGCGCGAGCAGCAGGCTTTCGGTCAACAATTGCCGCACAATGCGCCAACGTCCCGCGCCCAGCGCCAGCCGAATGCCAATTTCTTTCGCACGACCAGCAGCGCGCGCCAGCATCAGGTTCGCGACGTTGGCGCAGGCCAGAAGCAACACCAGACCCGCAACGCACAAGGCGAGTAAGGCGGTCAAGCGAAACGCTTTCGTGCCGTCGTAAAATCGCCCATCCAGTTCCGAAACAATCTGCACTTTCGTATCAGCATTGTTTTTCGGATACTGTTGCGCCAGCGCTTCCGCGATCCGATTCAAATCCGCTTCGGCTTGCGCCATCGTCACACCGGGTTTGAGCCGACCGAGCGCATTGAACCTCGCCCAGCCGCGCTCGGTCTCCCAGTCTCCGCCCGTACCCAAGGTGGCCGACATCATCAGCGGAACCCAGAACGCCTGACGAAAAGCAAACTTCAGTCCTTTGAACGTTGCCGGAGCCACGCCCACCACGGTGAAGGGAGCGCCGTTTAAGTAAATCGTCTGGCCGACAACGCCCGCGTCGCCATCGAATCGCTGTTGCCACAGCGAATGACTAATGACGACCACGGGATGCGTATTCTGCGTGCGCTCTTCTGCGGGCAAAAAGCCGCGCCCGAGCGCCGGTTTGACGCCCAGCACATCAAAGTAATTGGCGCTGACCAGTTCGCCCCAGGTGACTTCCGCGCGCGCGCTGTCGCCGCTGGCGCTGGCACTGACGCCCGCCGAAGTCAGCGCCCACACCAGCAACCCGGACAGGCTCTGATTGCGTTCGCGCAAGTCAAGATAGTTGGCGTAGGAAACACCGCCCCAGACTTCCGCGTCTTTTTTGCTGCCCCAAAATGGCGCGACTAGTGCGTCAGGGTTTTCCACGGGCAAGGGACGCAGGAGAAAGCCGTTGACCGTACTCAAAATCGCGGTGTTCGCGCCGATGCCCAGCGCCAGCGTCAGCGCCGCAATCGCTGTCAGGCCTTTTTGTTTGAGTAACAGGCGCGCGCCGTAGCGCAGATCTTGCCAGAGGATTCCCATCATCCCTCCCTTCGATTGTGGATTGCGGAATTCGGATGGCGGATTGGGAGACGAGTGCCAGTTCGGTCAATCCACAATCCGCAATCCGCAATCAGATCACTCGCACCGCAGCGCAGCCATCGGATCCACCTTCGCCGCCCGTCGCGCGGGTAGGTAACAAGCCAGGAGCGCCACGCTTAGGAGCAGCAGCGCGATGAGCGCAAAGGTCAGCGGATCGGTCGCGCTCACGCCAAACAATTGGCTCGATAAGAATCGCGTGAGCACTCCGGCGGCGACAAGTCCGACACCGACGCCAATCAACGTGATGACGAGGCCCTGCCCAACGATCAGCCGGAAGATGTCGCCGCGCTCGGCGCCAAGTGCGAGGCGAATGCCGACTTCGCGTGTCCGTTGTCCGACCATGTATGCCGTCACGCCATAGATGCCGACGGCTGCGAGCAGCAGCGCCAGCAAGCCAAAGAGGCTGGCCACCAACGCCATCGCCCGGCTCGGAAAGAGCGGCGTCTGGCGCAGTTCGGCAAAGGTGACGAGATTGGTGACGGCGACGTTGGGATCGAGACTCGCGATCTCTTTGCGCACCGCATTGGCGAGCAGCTTGGGATCGCCCGCCGCGCGCAGGTGTATCGTCATGCTCGGCTCGTAGACCTGTGCGGCGCTGGTGTAGACGTAGGGCTGAGGCTCTTCGGCCAGCGAATAGTATTTGATGTTACGGGCGACGCCAATGATTTCAATCGGCGGGCTGTTTCCACCTGGGTGAATGCTTTGGCCAACGGCATCGGCATTTGGCCAGAAGCTTCGCGCCATCGTTTCGTTGATGATGGCCACAGGCCGCGCGCCGGGTTGCGCGTCGAAATCACGCCCGCGCAGCAGCCGGATGCCCATCGTCGCAAAGTAGTCCGGCCCGACGGTGTTGTGGCCGAGAGAGAAAAACGTGTCGCCGTTCGGCGGCATGTGCCCCGGAATGCGAAAGCCGCGTGACTCGCGGTCCACTCCCAACGGCACGAGCACGGCGGAAGTCACCGCGCGCACACCCGGCGAGGTCTTCAGCCGCTCCATCAGTTGCCGGTAGAACGCCTGCCCCTGTTCCGGGCCGTAGCCCTGGCGGCGCAGGTCAACTTGCGCAAGCAACAAGTTGTCCGTCGTGAAGCCGGGATCGAAGGCGGCAGTGTTTTGCAGACTGCGCAACAACAACCCGGCGGCCACGAGCAGCACGAGCGAGACGGCCACTTGCACCACGACAAACGCTTGCTGCCAGCGCGCACGCTGCCGTCCGCCGGCGGTGGCCAGACCGCCTTCTTTCAGCACGGCGATCAAATTTGCCCGGCTGGCGCGCAACGCAGGGACGAGGCCGCACAACACGCCTGCCAACCCGCAGAGCGCGAGCGTGAAACCCAACACGCGCACATCCAAGCGCAACGCGGGCGAGAAGTTTCTGAAGTCCGGCGGCTCCAACATCATCAAGCCGTCAGCCGCCCACCCGGCACACAACAATCCGGCGGCACTACCCAGGAAGGCGAGCAACAAACTCTCCGTCAACCACTGGCGCACAAGTCTGCCGCGCGTTGCACCGAGCGCTTGCCGCACCGCCACCTCGCGCTGGCGCGCCGTCATCCGCGCCAGCAGCAGCCCCGCGATGTTGGCGCAAGTGGCCAGCAGCACCAGGCCCACGATGGCCATAAAAAATTTGAGCATTCCGGAGGCGCCTTGCCTGAACTCTTCGGGCAGCGCACTCGCGGGAAAGAGCCGGAAGCCCCTCACACCGCGATTTCCTTCCGGATGCTCCTGTAGCAGTTGCGCCGTCAGCCGGTCGAGTTCAGCCTGCGCCTGCGCGAGCGTCACACCCGGTTTGAGCCGCCCCGTCCCGCTGAGCCAACCCCAACCGCGACTATCCAGCGTCAGGCCTCTGGGCCGCACTTGCCCCTGCATCACGAGCGGCGCCCAGAAATCAGCAGTAAAGGCTTGATATGTCCCTTTGAAGCTCTCCGGCATAACGCCGATCACCGTGAATGGGTGACCGTTGATGTAAAGCTTCTTGCCGACTGGACTGCTGTCGGCGCCCAGGCGCTGTTGCCAAAACGTGTGGCTGATCACCACCACGGGATGCGCGCCGGGCGTCACGTCATCTTCGGGCAAGAGCACGCGCCCCAACGCCGCGTTGACGCCGAGCAGGTTGAAATAGTTTCCCGTCACCACCTCGCCCGCGGTGTCTTCCGCCCCCGCGCCAAGTCCGACGCTGGCGGCCACGTAACTGTGCGCCGCGAGCGATTGCAGCGCCTGGCTGCGATCACGCAGGTCGGCGTAGTTCGGATAGGAAAAGACATCGAACTTGCGGCCCCGCGCGTCTTCGGCGTACAGCCGCACCACGCGGTCGGGATGCGCAACCGCCAAGGGGCGCAGGAAAAGCGAATTGACGAAGCTGAAGATGGCCGTGTTGGCGCCGATGCCCAGCGCCAGCGTCACCACAGCGATCAACGTGAAGCCGGGCTGCTTGACAAGCATTCGCGCCCCGAAGCGCAGGTCTTGAGACAGGGCTCCCATCGCATCCTCCTCAAAGGCAGGTTTTCTCTTTCAGTCACCGCCTGCGACGCCGTTGCGGCCGCAGCCTGACACTCATGCTTACCGCCCTCGGAGCCAAATCTCGTGCCAGCCGGGAGGTCAACTTAAGCTGTTTGAAGCTTTGGATTTGGCGCTCAGCCTCCGCCGCCGTCTGGCCGCGAGACTGTGCGCTTGTGGGATGACTGAGTCCCACAATCGGGATTCGGCTCTCAGGCCACCGCCCGCTGGCTTGGCTCTGCCTGTAGTCCTTGGCCGGCGCTTCATTCACACCGTAGTACGACCATCGGATCCACCTTCATCACCCGCCGCGCCGGGATGAAGCAGGCGAGGAGCGCCGCTCTCTTCAATCATTCACTCCTTAGCGCCACCATTGGATCAAGCCGTGCCGCGCGACGAGCGGGCAGGTAAATGGAAAGCGCAGCCACGATTCCAAGCAAGCAGACGGCGGATATGAAGACCAACGGGTCGTGTGTTTTCACTTCAAAGAGCAGCGCCTCAACCAATCGCGCTAAAGCGAAGGCCGATGCCAAGCCGATGCCGATGCCAACCATCGCCGGTTTCATCCCGCCTGTCAGCACCAGCCGGATGATCTGCCGGCGTTGTGCGCCCAGGGCGAGGCGGATGCTGAGTTCGCGTGTGCGCTGTCCGATGGAGTATGACATCACGCCGTAAATGCCGACGCACGCCAGGCTGATGGCGACCCCCGCAAACAGTCCCAACAGGACGAGCGTGGTGCATTGCCGGGCCAGTGATTTCTGGACGGCCTCTTCGAGTGTGCGCACGTTGGCGATGGGTTGATCGGGGTCGGCTGCGAGGATGGTTTTTCTGACCGTCTCGACGAGCGTTGCAGGCGGCAGCGAAGAACGGATCACCATCCCGGCGGTCGGATAAGAAAAATGCGCGCGCGGACCATAAATTCTGGGACCTGGATCAATGCTCAGGCCGGCGTGGCGGATGGGCGCAGCGACGCCCACGATCTCCCAGGACTGATCCGCATAAGTGAGCGTTTTGCCAAGCGGGTCTTCATTAGGGTAGAGGTCGCGGGTGATCTTTGCATCAATCACCAACACGCGTGGCGCCGTTGGGATGTTGTCGGCTTCCGTAATCGCGCGACCGCGCAGGAGCTTGATTTGCAGGGCTGAAAAATAATCACCACTCACAAAATCGTCCGCGACGCCATAGCCGCCCTGCGCAGGTCTATCCGCCCGGCTGACACTGCCACCGCGACCGCGATTGCTCAGCGGCAAGGTGGTCGCAGCGCCCACTGCCTCGACGCCGGGCGAGGCCGCGATGCGCCCAGTCAACTCTTTGAGGAAGCGTTGTTGATCCTCTGCTTTCGGGTACTTGGCCTTGGGAAATGACAGGTCGAAGGCCAGTACCTGTTTGGGATTGAAGCCGGGGTCGGTTTCCAGGAGCCGCATAAAGCTGCGCAGGAACAAGCCCGCTCCGATGAGCAAGACCAGCGTGAAGGCGAATTCGGCGACCACCAGCAGAGACTGAGAGCGCCGCTTGGAAGCAGACAGCGCGCCTCGTTCGGTTTCCTTCAGCACGTGATTCAAGTCCGGCTGGCTCGCACGGATGGCCGGAAGAATGCCGAAGAGCAAGCCGCAGCCGCCCGCGGTCAGAATCGCAAACGCCAGCACGTTGAGGTCCAGTTCAGGCCGCAGCATTTGCGGGAGCTGCCCCGTCACCATCTCGGCCAGCAGTCTGATGCCGAAGACCGCGAGGAGCAGACCGAGCGCACATCCGAGCAAAGCGAGCAATAAACTCTCACTGAGCAGTTGACGAATGATGCGTCCTCGATGAGCGCCAAGCGCCGCGCGAATGGCCATCTCTCTAGCGCGAGCGTGGCCACGCGCGAGCAGCAGGTTGGAAACATTCGCGCAGGCGACGAGCAGCACCAACGCAACTGTCGAGAGCAGGACTCTGAGCGTCGGGCGGACATCTCCGGTCACATCCTCTTGCAGCGGGAAGACGCCGACGCTCCAATCTTTTCTGGAGGCGGGATATTCGGCGGCGAGTTGTTGTCTGATGCCCCGCAACTCAGCCTGGGCCTGGGCGAGCGTGCCGCCTGGCGCGATGCGGCCGAGCGCGCCGCAGCAGCCGTAGCCGCGTGTCCATTTCACCGTGTCGGAATCTACATCAACGATGAAGGGCAGGAGAAACATAGCCTCGTCTTGCAGCAGCGCACCGGGAGGCAGGACCCCAATGACCGTATAAGGAATTTGATTGAGTGAAACCGTCTGCCCGATAACGCCCGCAGCGCCGCCGTAGCACCGCTGCCAGAATTGATGCGCCAAAACGAGGACCCGATTGTTACCGCCCTGCGCATCTTCCCCGGCCACAAAGCCACGTCCGATCATCGGCGTGACGCCGAGCACCGAGAGAAATTCCGCGGTGACCTGTAACCCAGCGACATGTTCCGGCGTGCCGCTGCCGGTGAGATTGAGCCGCGCATCTTTAAAGAGCGCGACGTGCGCCAATTTAGAGCTATGTGCGCGCCAGTCTTTGAACGCACCGGCGGAGACGGAATTCCGCCCGCCGCCTGGAAACGTTTCCCAAACCCTCACGAGCTGTTCTGCGTTCGGGTAGGGCAGCGACCTGATCAGCACTGAGTTGATGATGCTGAAAATCGCTGTGTTCGCCCCGATGCCCAAGGCGAGCGTGAGCACGGCCACAATGGTGAAGCCGGGTTTCTTCCACAACAGGCGCGCGCCGTAGCGCAAGTCTTGCCAGAGAGTTTCCATGAGGTCCTCCTGAACAGGGATGGTTCCAGCTAGTCAGTGACGGAGGTGAGTATTAGGTTTCAGTCTTGGCGAAGAATGACGCTGCATTTAATGGTTTTGGGGATACCGACTGAACCCCGACCGGGTAGCGTCTCACCCGACTGCTTGCCCGGCGCAGACGTCGTACGGCTCCGTCTCGCTGATCTGGCGAATAGGTCCCACCGCAGGAGTTCACCCCCAGTGCCTATCACACCCAAGGTTAGTCTCGAAACCGGCCGGCCACTTCCGACAAAGTCGATCTAGCGAAGACCGAGGGCTAGCAGATCAGACCCGGCGGATTGCGTCGGCATCAAAGAACGGCGCGGATGTAGGAGAGGTCCTCATCCGCGCCGTCTTCGGGTTCGTGGCCCACACATCGTTACCTGATGCGGCGCTTGAACCGGAAGGTCCCGGAGGCTCCGGGTGTGATGGGCCCCCCAACCGTATCCTTGAGCAAGCTGGGGCCGTTTGTGTCACCCGTGATCGTTCCGCCAAGACTGTCCGCAGCCGAGCCGACCACTTGATCCGTCGTCCCGGCCCAGTTGTTCGGGGCCGCGCTCCCGTCTTCAGTGATCACGAGGTTGGAGGCCGAGAGGGTCAGATTGCCCGTTCCACCGGAAGAAGAGATGTTCGTATAGGTGACCGCATACTCGATCATTGCTCCAGGCACTGGGTCAGTGGCCCCTCCGATACCGGTAGAGTTAATCACAGCGGCAGTCTTATCCAAACGCAGAAAGCCCGTATAGAGCCGGTCAATGGTGTCATTGGTCGAGGCAGGCGTGTTAGCAGAAGCGGCGCGCAAGACTGTGTCATAGCCGGTGAATACTGGCTCGCCGGCAGGGGCCGTGATGCGGACCATCACACTGGCCGAAGCCTGATAGGCGAGGGCAAATGTGAGCGACCCGCCGCCCGAAAACGTTGTGTAACTGGCGCCGCCGTTAGTGCTGATTTCCACGGTAAATCCGGTCGGAACCGTGGGCGCTGTGAGCGTGAAAGTGTCGTTGCCGTTGCCCGTGTTCTGAAGAGTGTTGGTGAAAATGATGATGCCCGTGTTTGTGGTCACGCCTCCCGGAGCCACGCCCGCGATTCCGGTGGTGACGCTCAGGTTCGAGTAATCATCGTTCGTGCTTCCGCTCGGTCCCGTGGCTGAAGGGTGGCCGTTGGGGCCGAGCAGGACGCTCCCCGTGAGTCGGAGCGTGGTGTACTGAATGATCCCGTCTCCGTCAATGCTGCCCGACTGCGCGCCTTCGTTGAAGTTGGCATTGCCGTCCCCAGCGTTCGGGACACGGTCGCCTGATTGGTCCGTGATCAGGTTGGGGAGCGCATATGCCTGGGCGAACAGGTCGGCGATGGCCGCGATAGGGATAGAGGCGTTGGTGCCAGGGTTCACCGTCACGGTGACGCTAAAGCTGGCGCTGGTTGCGCCCGGAGCCAAGCTGCTTGTGCCATTCGCTGGGATCGCAATCCGCGTGATGCTGGCCAATGATCCGCCCGGCGGGCTCTGAAGCCAGATATTTGGGTTGCTGCCTCCACCGTATTGTGTCGGGGCTGTAGATATAGGGGCAGTGGTGTAGAGCGTTCCCGTCGGAAAGGTCTGCCCACTTTTCAGAGTGGTGTTGAGTGGAACGGGGATGACGAGATAGACGCCAACTCCCGCCTGGCTCCCGGTCGTGGAGTTGAGGGCGATGATATTCGCCGGCCGTTGCCCGGAATTGCTGGCGCTGTAGGTGTAGGTGATGTCTGAACCTTGAGCGACCGGGCCGGAAGGCGCAGTCAGATTGAGTTGGATGATCGCATTACTCTCAACTGTAGTGCGAAAGCTTCCGCGCGCTTCGCGCTGACCGTTGACCGCGTCAGTGCTGAGCGTCCGCACCTCCCTGGCTGAAAAGTCAGCCGGCTGGTTGTCATAATTGGGGCCACCGGTGGCCGCGTCGCCGCAAACGAACTCGATGGTCGAGCCGACGGGAGCATTAGGATCAATGGAAATGTCCGCCGAAACGTAGCCTGTTTGGCCTGGACTTAGGGACATCGTGACGTCAAAGACCCCGCGATTGATCGTCCCGCTATAACCATTGCCGCTGACGTAGCCCGGTCTGGTAGTGATTTGACCGATACTCCCCGGACCAATGACATAGAAGCTGTTGTAAGGGATGGTGATGGTCGTTGTGAAATTCCCGGTGTTGGTAAAGGCGAATTCAATCCCGCCGCCCCTGATTTCGCCGGGAACCACATTGCTATATGGATTGGCAGCCAGAGGAGACAGGTCCGGCGTGATGACGAGTCCGGCGACTTTCGCGACGGTCGTCGTAACCGCGTTTGATTGAGAAGAGTAGCTCTTGCCGCTTGGATCACTGTAGGCGGCTGAAGCGGCGTTTGAGATCACAGTGCCTGCCGGGGTCTGAGTTTGAGCCAGGCTCTGGGATACCATAGCGCACAACAGAAGAGCGCCAAAGGTTAGCCCCGAAAAGATCGTTTTTGTGATTGGTGAGCGTCGCATAGATCTCTCTTCTCCCTCAGATTATTTTGTGGCTGCTCCGGCTGTCCCGCTCGGCGAATCATCTTCACCAGTGATGGCAGATGCCCGGCCAATACTGCTTGGGCAATGACTATGCCGTGGCGAAGAGGCTTTGCGAATTGACCGCAGCCGATGCTTGGAGGTTGAAACTTGAAGGAACAAGTTGTCGCGGGTGCTATAGATCGTTGCATTGAAAAGTTAACCTTTTGGCTCAGAAAACAGGCCGATTTTCGAGGAAATTCGCCGGTTTTGGCGCTGCAATAGTAAACCTATCAACGCAACGCTCTATAAAAGGGATGTGAACAGATTGAAAGCAACTCGTGATGGCCCATTCGCTCGCTTCAGGTAACGAGATCTTCCCCGAGCAAGCCTTCCGACAGGCGTGAACGGCCGTGGTAATTCCATAAGTGGCTGTTGAGCGTCCACACCTTGCTTCACGCCTGGAGAGGTGAGAGCTCGCTTGAGGCGCTTGGCCGACCTGTCAAAATACAATGTGAGAGATGAAAAGAACCGGGAGTTTGCCTAGAGAAGAATTTTGTGCGCGGAAATTGCAGAGCTGAAGGTGGGGAGTTTTAGTGATGGTGTCATCGCTCGGTGAAGCATCTGGTTAGCTCTAGCTACCGTGAGGTGGTGAGGTCGCGTAAGTTGCCCTTTGCTCGTTCTTTTCAGGGCGAGTATCAGGCGTCTCACTTGCGGGGCCGCCAGCTAGGCACACTTGATACGATGCTCATCGCGTTTTTCAACTAGGAGAGAATTGAGATGGACTTACAGCAATATCAGATGATCGCTAAACAGGCGGCCAATCCCGATTTGACCCGTCAAGCGGCGCTCTCAAGCTGGTCGCTGGGCCTGCTGACGAAAGCCGGACTGGTGGAGCAGCACGTTAAAGATCATCTCTCTCTCGGCGCCCCTCTTTCGCCCAGCCTCTTGATGGATCGGCTGGGTGAGTTGATTTTGAATTACGTGATGCTCGTGGAAGAGTTGAATCTAAGCACCCACCAAATTCTCATCCGAAATTTGGCCACTCTCCACGCTCAATACTTTGAAAGCTACGGTTCATACCAGCGAGAGCAGACCAGAGTCTTAGAGCTAGTCAACTCAGAATAAGCGGCGGCACTTGAAGTCGGGCGAAATGCGCTTGGCTTCGAGTCTTACCCTTGAATGCAAAGAGCAGCCTGGTTCGTGCCAGCTGCGGAGCTCGCCGAGAAGATAGATCGCCTCAAACGAGACCAAGTTGTAATCCGAAGAACCGGACAGCGAACGGACGACGGCTGCACAACTGTGATGAATGCCGCCTTGCTCCTTTCCCCTTCAAGAGGCTGGCAGGATCTGGACATCGCTTTCAGCCCAGCGCTTATTGACGAACTCACGAAACTCTGCGCTGAGGCGTTCAACCCATTCTGAAATTGAGAGAGAGGTGATTTTGACCTGAGCCAGAGCCGCGTCATCAATGCCTTTGAAGCGTGCATCCCAAAGGGCGATCCGCGTGCTTGAATGAATCCTTTCGGCTGCGACGCGTGAAGCGATGAGCGAGGCCATTTGTAGGCACACTACCCTGTTGCTGTGATAATCCTGATCGAAGGCGAGTAACACCTGACGACCCCGCGTGGCGGAGATCAGTTCCTGGTGCGCTACGCTCACGCCGCCCGTAGCGAGAGCGAAGGCATTCGGGCGCAAGGCGACCAAGGCCTCGGCTTTGAGGGCCCCTTCGGTGATCACGCGCACTCTATCCTCTGGGCAATTCCGGTCGAGAAAGGTGTGGTGGAGAGGGGTGCCTGAGCTGGCGCCGCCAGGTTCCTCGCATGATGAAAGCCAAAGGTAATGGCTTCCTTGATCCCCATGCCTCTTGGCGCGTCGCATCTGTAGCGCTTGGATTCGTCCTCCTGCGTCACGATAAGGGATGAGCAGTCTGGGCGCTCGGTATGTCTTGGGTTTCCAAAGGTGAATACCAAGCGAATCTCGCCAGAAACCCGGTACTCCGTCCAGAGCGATGGTTGAAGAGAAACGCTTCTGAACATGTTTGAGCAGCAGGTGGGCAAGATCGTCTCTGGCCTCGATCTCAGGAGGTAGCGCACCGAAACTGGATAGCTGGTTGAGTTGAAAGCCGCGCGCCAGCAGCCCATCGGGGCCTTCAACTAGGGCTGGCGTGTAATTGGTGGCGGGCGAAAGTCGCAGCAGTTCGCGGTAGACTGCGTCGCGCACCTCAATCGGGGCGCGGTGTTTCTCTGGCGATTTAGGTGCCGGGATAAAGACATGCTTATTGAGATCGCGTTCCTCGTGGACAAAGATCCCCTCGCCGTGAGCATTGATCTTATTCGCTCCGACTGTCTGGCGCGCGCAGATGCTGACCTCTTCGTCGCGGGTATAGGTGCACCAGTCCGGCTTGCCGCAGATCCGGCAAGGGCGACGCCGGGTCACCCGCATAAAACCTCTTGAGACGAGTCTTGTCCCGATCATTCTTTTCGCACCTACTTGCACTTCGACCAACCGCAGGCGGGGCAGTAATCGCATCCCCCGTTGCGCAGGAGTTGCTCGCCGCCGCATTCGGGACAGACCCGTCCAGGGCTTTGGGCAATTAGTTCTCTCATGGCGAGCGCCGAAGGGTGGCCGTCTACGTCAGCAAACTGCGTGGCGGCCTTGGCCGGAGCATCTTTCTTTCCTTCAAGGCGTCTGAGGGTGATCAGAATGCATTCGGCGATGGCCTGCTCGGGCGAAGTAATTAGCCGCTGATTGAACCAGACGGAGTGTGTGCTCGTGATTTTATTGAGACAGCGAGCGACTTCGGAAGCAGTGAAGCTGCCCCGCAGCATCTTTGAGGCGAGCATGCCGACGCCAGGTGAGACGGGGCCGGCACAGAAGACTTCCAGCACGCGCGCGTGATCGTGGTTGACTGTGACGAAAAGCTTCTGCCCCTCGAAGGGGATCACCCAGGTCGCTCCCGAAAGCTCGCGCGGGCGCGCGATGCGTAGCAGTTCCTCTGGGGAGGAAGAGTCAGACAGTACTTGAGGGAAGGGATGAGCGGTCGTTCGGACCTTCTCAAATGTGTCCTGACATCAGATCGGACGTCGAAATGCAGATACGAAACTCTGTGTCTCAGGGCGTGCACAGGAGTCAAAAAAGTCTCTTGCGGGAAGTTCCTCAAGAATTACACCATCATGCATATAAGCGATCCGATCAGCGAAATCGGAGGCGAAACGTAGTAAATGGGTGACCAAGATTATCGTTAATTCACCCGTCGTGTCTGCGGATCGAAGGTCTCGTATTGCGTCAACCACATTGATGATTGTCTCAGGGTCCAGTGCAGAGGTTATTTCATCTAGGAGTAGAACCTTAGGCTGCAAAACCATTGCCCGGGCAAGAGCCAATCTTTGCGCTTGACCGCCTGAAAGCGTATTAGGGTATCGCGAAAGTGCTTTTTCAATACCAAGTTTACGAGCTATGCTCCTAGCGTGTTGTTCAGCTTCAGCCTTCGAAATAGCCTTGGTTTTCTCTAGCGCGAGAGTTATATTTCTCCCTCCTGTCATATTAGGAAAAAGGTTATAGTCCTGGAACACCATCACAATGTTCTGGCGGATCTCCCAAGGTGCAAAGAGAGTCTCACCAGACTCGATGTACTGCTGGCCATCAAGAAATGCATCGCCGTCATCAGGCTCCTCTAGGGCACTTAGGCACCTAAGCAAGGTACTCTTGCCACAACCGCTACGACCGACAATCGCAAGGGTTTGGCCTTGTGCTACAGAAATATCGACGCCACGGAGAACCATCTGATCATCATAGGATTTTTGTATCCCATGAGCAAGAATTCTTGTATTTAAGACCTTCTTCTCAGCCATTCCGACCCTTCAAGTTTACGCGCTAGATAGCTTAGAGGAATTACTAAGGCAACGTAAACGAGCGCAACTATAACCCATGCCTCCAGAGAGCGAAATCTTTGTCCGACAGCGACCTTAGCTACGAACACCACGTCTTCGACTCCGATTACAGAAGCAAGGCTCGACAGCTTAATATTGCCTATAAAGAAAGCGACGAGAGATGGGAGAATCTGACGGGTTACATCAGGAAGGATAATGTATCGCCATATTGTGGGTTCTCGTAATCCTAAAGAACGCGCGCCTAAAATCGTCTTTGTTGGTACCCCATCTACAGCGGCACGGACTAGGTCGGCAGTGAATACTGCCTGTGCAAGGGTTAGTGCAGCTAGCGCAGAAAAATATGCTGAGGGAGGGCGCCTGCCGAGAATCTGTAAGTAAGGGAAGTAGTAGAAAAAGAACATCAGCACGAGCATCGGTATCGCCCTAAGAACGTCATTGACAGGGAGCAATAGGCGGTCTAGAGGCTTTAAACGATAAAAGATACCAAGCGCGAAGCCGATGATTGTACCGATGACAGAAGAAAGGAAAGATAGGTGAATTGTTACCCAAAGACCACGAAGAAGCGCAGCCCAATATTCCTGAAATACGGTGAAATCCCAATCGTATCCCATGTCTAGCCGCGCTCACTTCACTGCGTACGCTTGCCCGATTCAACGAGTCCTTCTCCTGGAATGAACTTGAACTGCTCGAAATG
>Ga0070707_100003702_pt1 | contig 14415 bp, 13 predicted proteins | sample KBSK5502metaG_FD_65468 | JGI IMG/M metagenome (GOLD analysis project Ga0070707, IMG submission 65468) | Corn, switchgrass and miscanthus rhizosphere microbial communities from Kellogg Biological Station, Michigan, USA - KBS K5-50-2 metaG | ecosystem: Host-associated > Plants > Roots >... | reverse complement strand
ATCGACGCCGGCGCTTCACGCCCGACAAGGTCGCGGCGGCGATCGTCCGGGCCGTCGAACGCAACCAAGCGATCGTGCCGGTCGCCCCCGAGGCGCACTTCGCGCGGCTCGTCTATCGCGTCTCGCCCGGGCTCGCGCGCAGGATCGGGAGCGTCGACGTCGCCGGACGCCTGTCCGCTCGGAAACGGCAGCGCGGCACACGATGAGCGCAGACGCGTACCAGATCCACGCACGCCGCGTGCACTTCGATTGGGACGGGACGCCCCTGCACTGGGTGCCCGGCGATCCGTTCTCGACCCAGACGATCAACGTGCTCCACCTGTTGCTCCCCGCCGGCGAGCGTTGGTTCTGCGAGGTGTACCGGCAGGGCCTGCCGCTGGTGAAAAGCGACCGCCTCCGCGAAGAGGTGAAGGGCTTCATCGGCCAGGAGGCCGTTCATGCCCGCGCCCACCAGCACGTGCTCGATCACCTCGTGCGACAGGGGCTCGACACGACCGCGTACACGAACCGGATCGAATGGATGTTCTCGCGCCTGCTCGGCGACCGTCCGCTCGGGCGGCTCCCGGTCCCGACACGGCGGTGGCTCATCGATCGGATGGCGATCATCGCGGCGATCGAGCACTTCACGTGCGTGCTGGGTAACTGGGTCCTCGAGCAGAAGGGCCTCGACGAGGCGGGAGCCGATCCGACGATGCTGGACCTGCTCCGGTGGCACGGCGCCGAAGAAGTGGAGCACGCCTCGGTCGCGTACGACCTGTTCCAGGAAGCGAGTGGGAGCTATCCGCGCCGGGTGTTCGCGATGGTCACGGTCGCGCCGATCCTGCTGTGGCTGTGGGTCGTCGGCACCCGCTTCCTCGTCCGGCACGACCCGACGCTTCGCGGGGCGAAGCCGCGGTGGCGCGACTACAAGCGCGCGGCTCGGCGCGGCCGGGTTCCGCACCTGCGGTCGCTGTTCGGTGCGATCCCCCGGTACCTGCGCCGCGACCATCACCCGTCGAAGGAAGGATCGCTCGACCGGGCGATCGCGTACCTCGCCGTCTCCCCCGCGGCGCAAGCCGCTTCCCGCGAGCAACGCGCCGGCTGACGCGAAGGCGCGAGCGAGCGGAACCGGCCACAATGGCCGGGTGACCGAGCATCCCGAACCGCCGTCGCCCGGCCCGGGTACGACCCCGCGCCGCCGCCGGACGATCGTCGCCCTGGCTGCGGTCATCATCTTGATCGGGATGGTGGCTTCCGTCGAGCACTTCACGCGCGACCATCCCGTGCGCTTCACGGACAAGTCTTTCACCGCCGGGGCGCGCTCGATCTGCGCCGGGGTGAAGAGCCGGATCAATGATCGGCAGCCGCCGGGAGACGACGCGACGCCGGAAGAACGCGCGCAGAGCGTCGAGCGTATCGCCGGCATCCTGGGACAGATGGTCAACGAGCTCCGCGGCGTGCCGGTCGCCTCCATCGACGCCCGGAACGTCGGCCGCTGGCTCGACGACCTCGAGGCGTTCGTCGCCGTCGGCCCCCGTTACGCCGCTGCTATACGAAGCAGAGACCCGCGGCGAACCGAGGAGGTCGGGAACGAAGGCGCTGCGCCGATCCATCGATTCAACGACGCGGCGCGGACGAACGACTTGACCGGCTGCGTCTTGGGGTAGGCTCTCGCTCCGATGCGGCATCGCACCCTCGGAAAAGACGGCCCTGCGATCTCGGTCGTCGGCTTCGGAACCTGGGCCGCCGGCGGCGACATGTGGGGCCCGACGCAGGACGCCGACGTCGTCGCGGCGATGCGACGCGCCTTCGAGCTCGGCGTCACCTGGTACGACACCGCGGACGCGTACGGCTGGGGACACGCCGAGGAGCTCGTCGCCGAGGCGTTCGACGGCCGGCGCGACGAGGTGTTCATCGCCACGAAGGTCGGCATCCGTAAGGGCGGCGGTTTCTCGCTCGCCCCCGACTACATCGCTGAAGCGTGCGACGCATCGCTGAAACGGTTGCGTACCGATCGCATCGACCTGTACCAAATCCACTGGCCGGGCGACCGGAAAACACCACTCGAAGAGTCGTGGGCGGCGATGGCTTCGCTGCAGGACGCGGGGAAGGTTCGCCTCATCGGGGTTTCGAACTTCCGCGTGAAGCACCTCGCGAAGTGCGAGCCGATACGACACGTCGATTCGGTGCAGCCCGAGTACTCGATGCTCGTCCGCCACGCCGAAGACGAGGTGGTCGGATGGTGCGCCGAGCACGACACCGGCGTCGTCACCTACGGATCGCTCGCGTACGGGATCCTCACCGGCAAGTTCACGGCGGACGCGACGTTCTCCAAGTCGGACTGGCGCTCGGGTTCGATGGGGATCGGCTATTACGAGGAGCTGTTCGCGCCGAAGGCCTTCCAGCGCCACCTGGTGACCCTCGAACGGCTGAAGGAGGTCGCGTCGCGCCTCGACATCACCGTCGCGCAGCTCGCGATCGCGTGGCTGCTGCGCACCGACGCCGTCACGAGCACGATCGTCGGAGCGAAACGCCCCGCGCAAATCGAGGAGACGGCGGCGGCGGGCGACGTGACGCTCGACGAGAAGACGCTCGACGAGCTCGCGACGATCCTCCAGTCGTAGTGGTGCGCTTCCGTCGCCGCAAGGATCCGAATCTCGACGGCGCTCGTGACGCGTTCCGCCGTTGCGCGGCCGAGCTCAACTCGGCACAGCGGGCGCTCCTCGCTGCCGTGCCGACCTCGCGCGACGCGGGGGTCCCGCTCGGCGAAGCCATAGAGCGATTCCTCGAAGGCCTGGACCGTTTGGAGACGCAGATGCCCGGCTGGCGTATCGAGCAGACCGAAGACGCATGGAAGGGCTGCTTCCGAGTGCTCGCCGAGTCGCGCGCCGAGGCGCTGCGCGTCAAAGAGGATCCGCCGGACGGATTCGAAGCGCTGAACGCCCGCCTCGGCGACGTGATCGCTCCGCTGGAAGAATTCGCGTATGCGGCGCTCTCCTTGCGCCGCTCGTAGCGGCCCTCGGCTGCACGCGTTCTTACTGCCGTAGGCGACTCTTGCTTGGACCCCTCGCGGGGTCTTGACCGCAGACTACCTAAAGTGTATACCCGGTATACATACCCGGTAAAGGAGCCGGCATGTCGGTATCGATGAGCATCCTCGCCATCCTCGACGACGGCCCCGCCTACGGCCTCCAGCTCAAGAACGACTTCGAGACCCGCACTGGCTCCATCTGGCCGCTCAACGTCGGCCAGGTGTACACAACGCTCTCGCGACTCGAGCGCGACGGCCTCGTCCGCCCCGCCGGCAACGGCGACGACAAGAGCTACCAGATCACGCGCGAAGGTCGAGCCCGGCTTATGGCGTGGTTCGACGAACCGCTCGAGGCCCGCTCGCCGGGGCGTGACGAGCTCGTGCTGAAGCTCATCATGGCCGTCGGCCGCAAAGGCGTGAGCGCCGGTGACGTGATCCAAGCCGAGCGAAAGGCGGCGATCCGCCAGTTGCAGGACTACACGAAGTTGAAGCGCGAGGCGGACGCCGCAGCCAACCTGGGATGGCTGTTCCTGCTCGACTCTTTGATCTTCCAGACCGAGGCGCGAGTGCGCTGGCTCGACGCATGCGAGGCCCGGCTCCGGCGCGCGCGCCCCTTCACCCAACGGGCGCGACGGGCGGCAAGCGACCGCGAGGAGGTGCGCCGATGATCCTCGAGATGACCGACGTGACCCGCATCCACGGGTCCGGACACCTTGCCGTGCAAGCGCTGTCGAGAGCGACGGTCATGGTCGACGCCGGCGAGCTTGTCGCGGTCATGGGCCCAAGCGGCTCGGGCAAGACGACGTTGCTGTCGATCGCCGGAGGGCTCGACCATCAGACGTCTGGGACCGTGCTCGTCGAAGGCGTCGAGCTGGGATCGCTCTCGGCGGCCGAGCTCGCGCGGCTACGACGTCGGCGGATCGGCTACGTCTTCCAGCAGTTCAACCTCATCGACGGACTCACAGCCGCCGAGAACGTCTCCCTTCCCCTCGAGCTCGACGGCGCATCGGTGAAGGAGGCGCGCCCACAGGCGCTGCGCGCGCTCGAGATGGTGGGGCTCGGAGACCTCGCCGACCGGATGCCCGACGACCTTTCCGGCGGCGAGCAGCAGCGCACCGCGATCGCGCGCGCGGTCGTCGGCGATCGGATCCTGCTCCTCGCCGACGAGCCCACCGGCGCACTCGACACGGTGACAGGAGAGACAGTGCTGCGGTTGATGCGCGACCACTGCGATCGCGGCGGGGGCGGTGTGCTCGTCACGCATGACGCGCGGTTCGCCGCGTGGGGCGACCGCGTGATCTTCCTCCGCGACGGCAGCATCGTCGACCAGACCGACGCGCAGCCCGGGCCCGAGACGCTGCTGAATACGCGATGAAACTCGCCGAACACCGAGCAGTCGCACGGATCGCGTGGCGTCAGGCGTTGCGCGCGCGAGGACGCACCGCCTTGATCGTTGTCCTCATCGGATTACCGGTCATGGCGCTGACGGCCGGCGGGTTCCTGATCCACACGGCGCTCGCCACCCCCGAAGAGCTCGCGACCGGGACCCTCGGGAGCGCCGACCTCGCCGTGAATGGATACGACGAATCCGCATCGACGGAGACGATCCGCGCTGCGCTGCCCGGCGCGCAGGTGTCGTCGGCGTACGCGATCGATTACACGAACGTGATAGAGGGGACGACCGTCTACAACCGATTCCTCGAAACGTCGGCTCCCGCGAACCAGGAACCACTCGCGCCGCGCTACAAACTCCTGAAGGGCAGAATGCCGCACGCCGCGAACGAGGTCGCCATCCATCCCGACATGGCCGGCGAGTTCGGCGTCGGTCTCGGGGGCGAGCTCGTCATCGACAAGATCCACGCGCGCTTGAAGGTCGTCGGGGTCCAGGTCGTAAAGGAGGATCTGCGCAACGTCCAGGCGCTCGTCGGACCGGGCACATTCCACGGCCGGACCGACGGATTCAGCCTCGACTGGCTGATCAAGCTCCCGCCGGAAATCTCGATCGCCGAGGCCCGAAAAGCGCTCCGCCCCGCGGGAGTCTTCGAGGTCAACACCCGAGCCGACTTCGTGTCCGAACGGGTCCGAGAGAAGAGAACGCAGACGGGGGTCGCGTTCGGCGCGGCTGCGATGGCTTTGTTCGGCACCGGACTGATCGCGGCCGCGGCGTTCGGGGTGGGGGCGCGTCGGCAGCTCCGCGTGCTCGGCCTGGTCGGATCAAGCGGCGGAGAGCCGCAGCACGTTCGCGCCACTGTGCTCTGGGGCGGCGCGGCAACGGGGCTCCTCGGTTCGATCGTCGGCGTCGGCGCCGCCGTCGTGCTCGCGTACGCCGCTCATCCGCACCTGAGCGGGATCGTGCACCGGATCGTGCCCGGCCTGCGCCTTCCGTGGGCGATCATGGCGGGAGGGATCGTGCTCGGAACCGTCGCCGCGACCTTGAGCGCGCTCGGCCCGGCTCGCTCCGCCGCCCGGCTGTCGACGGTCGACGCCCTCGCCTCTCGTTTCCGCGCGCCCCTCCCCCCCGGCAAGCTCGCCGGGCGCGGGATCGCGGCCGTGGTCGTCGGCAGCATCTTCACGGCGCTCGCGACCATCTGGAACCAGGACAAGATCGTCGCCGGAGCGCTCGTCGTCACGCTTGCAGGCTTCCTGTTCACGATCCCCATACTGGTCACATGGATCGGTCGCACCCCGGCGCGCCTTCCCGCGTCGCTGCGGTTCGCGGCGCGTCAGACCGCGCGGTACGGACGGCGTACCGGAGCCGCCGTCGCCGCGGCGACGCTGGCGCTCACCGCGCCAGTTGCCATCGCCGCATTCACGCTGTCGGACGAGGCGTTCCAAACCCGGTACATCCCGATCGCGAAGGACCAGATGGCCCTCGGCCTCTCTCCCGACGCAACGTCCAAGATCGACGACGTGCTCGTCGCGGCGAAGAAGGCGCTCACCGGGTCGGTCGGGGGCGTCTTCGCGAACGGAGCCGCGTCGGCGGATTCGCCGGGCCTGAAGGCGGAGCTGTTTGCCTTGGTGCAAGAGCCCGTCCAGGTTGCAGGGTCGGGAACGAACGCCGTCTCGGTCACCCCGCTACAGGTCGGCGACGCCGACCTTTTGCGCGCGCTCCGCGCCGAATCCGGGATCGCTGCGCTGCGCGCGGGGAAGGTCATCGCGATCGGGGCCGTCGTCGAGCACGGCACCGTTCGCGTTCTTCGTCGGGAGGCCGGCGCTGCGCTGTCGAAGGAGCCGCTGCAGGAGCCGCTCGTGCTCCCGGCGTACGTCGTCGCCAAGCACCCGACGATCATCCAGGACACGCCGAGGTACGTGATCTCCCCTGACGTGGCCGCGCGATACCACCTGCACTCGCGGCTCCCGAACGCGGCCATCCTGCGCGGCCGCCACGCCCTGACGAAGCCCGAGATCAAGAGGGTGAAGCACGCCGTCGCGTCGTTCGACGGCGCCAGCGCGACCTCGCGCGACGAGATGATGTTCCCGGCGACGACCGCGCGACTCGCCGTCACCGGCGCCGCCACTGGAGTCGCGTTGATCATCGTGGCCGTGGCGGTGGCGCTCGTCGGCGCGGAAGCGCGCCGAGAGCACACGATGCTCGTGGCCGTCGGCGCGGGTCCGGGAACGCGCCGCAAAACCGTCGCCGCGAACGCGTTCTTCGTGTCGGCGATCGCCGGCGTGCTCGCCCTCCCCGCCGGCTTCCTGCCCGTCGCCATCATCGAGATCGCACGCACCGTGAACCAGCCGATCATCGTTCCGTGGAGCGTGCTCGGGATCGTAGCCCTCGGCGCGCCGCTCATCGCCGCGGCGATCGCCGCGGTGAGCTCACGCGAGCCGACTCCACGATCCTTGCTGCAACCGATCTGGTGATCCTCACGAAGGAGTGAGCCCGACGCCGGGCGTGACCGGACTCACGACGACCCCGGCGGCAGCCGTATGATGACGCCTCTTCGGGTGAGGGGTGCCGGTGGCCGACGAGACGAGCGCGGTTTTCCGCGAGCTCATCGATGAGGTTCGCGCTCTGGAGCGCAAGCTCTACGAGGGTCCCAACACGCCGCTCGATGAGCAAGGCGTGATCGAGGGCTACAAGTGGATCTTCTCGATCCTCCAGGTCGCGCTCGAGGTCAACATGTGGGCCGACACCGCCCGGCCCCGGTTCGTCGACATCGTCGGGCCGCACATGAAGTGGGGCGGCGACAACGCCGACGCGTTCTACGCTTACGCGCCGATCGATCCAGCGCGCACGTACCGCGTCCGCGGCCGGACGGGCGACACGGTGTACTTCAGTCTGACGGTCTACGGCGGACCGAACGACGGCCGCTACTCGAACCGGATCGTCGGCACGGTCAACGACCGGAGCCTCGACATCGCGCCGGACGGTGCGTTCGAGCTGGTGCTCGCCCCGGAGCCGCACGAGGGCAACTGGCTGAAACTCGATCCGGACGCCGTCTGCGCGATCACGCGCGACTACCTCATCGATCCCACGAACGGCCGGCGCATGGAATGGAGGATCGATGCCGACGACCCCCCGCGCTCGAAGCGGGAAACCGACGAGGACATGGCTCGCGGTCTGCGGGCCGCGCTCACCTGGATCCGTGAGCAAGCGGGGATGGTTCCGCTCCCGCTCGGGGAACCCAACACGATCGACCCCCCGTACCCGGTGCCGCAGGTCACGTACGGCTGGCAGGCGGCCGATGCCGCGTACGCCTTCGGCAGCTTCGCCCTCGACGACGACGAGATGCTCGTGATCGAAGGACGCTCGCCGGAGTGCGCGTTCTGGAACATGTGCCTGTGGAACCAGTTCCTGCATACGTACAACTACGACTACGAGCGCGTGACGATCAACGGCGGCCAGATCTCGCACGAGCCCGACGGCTCGTGGCGGATCGTCGTCGCGCACCGCGACCCCGGCCACCCGAACTGGGTCTCGACGGCCGGACATCCGCGCGGCCGGATCTGGTTCCGCTGGTTCTATCCCGACGCGACGCCCGAACAACCGACGACGCACGTGGAGAAGCTCGGATGACGCGCCCTGTGTCCGTCCGAATCGACGACCTCGCCGACCCGCGCTTCCCCGACGAGATGCGACCGATCCTCGACGGCGTGGAAGCGATGGCCGGCCAGATCCGCATCGACCCGGAATGGCTCACGCGCACCGCGACCGAGCAGACGGGACTCGAAGACTTCGGCGATGACGCCTTCCGTGAACGCCTCGACGTGTTCTGCCGGGCGCTCAACGACGAGGCGAGCCTCAACGCGATCGGAACCGTCACCCAGGGCGGACTCCTGCTCCAGGTCCTCAAGAACCGGCTGCTGATCGAGGATCTGATCCGCCGCCACCCGGAGATCGCCTCGGTCGAGATCCGGTCCCCGATCATCATCTGCGGCCTGCCGCGCACGGGAACGACGCACCTGCACAACCTCATGTCCGCCGACCCCGCCCTGCGCTATCTGCCGTACTGGGAGGCGCTCGAGCCCGTCCTGCCCGACGGCGAACGGCCCGCCCCGGGCGAGCCGGACCCGCGCCTCGCGCGCACCGAGATCGCGCTCGGCTTCACAAACGGGATGCTGCCGCTGTTCAAGCGCATGCACGAGATGACGCTCCACCACGCGCACGAGGAGATCCAGCTGCTCGCGATCGACTGCTCGTCGATGCTGTTCGAGACGCTGGCGCCGATGCCGACGTGGCGCGACTATTACACGGCGCACGACCAGACACCGGTGTACGCGTACCTGAAGCGCGTCCTGCAGGTGCTCCAGTGGCTGCGCGGCGGCGAGCGGTGGGTGCTCAAGTCTCCGCAGCACATGGAGCAGTTCGGCCCGCTGCTGGCGACGTTCCCTGACGCCGTCTTCGTCGTCACCCATCGCGATCCCGTGTCGGTGATCGCGTCGGCGGCGACCATGCTCGCCTACACGGCCCGGATGGCGACCGGTCGTCCCGACCCGTCGCGGATCGGCGCCTACTGGTCCGACCGCCTCGAGGACATGCTCCGTGCGTGCGTGCGCGACCGCGACCTCCTCCCCGCCGATCGAACGATCGACGTCGGATTCGACGAGTTCATGGCCGACGATGTCGCGATGGTCGAGCGCATCTATGCCCTCGCCGGACAGCCGATGGCCGAGGCGTCTCGCAGAGCGATGGAAGAGTTCATGGCCGCGCACCCGCGCGGCCGTCACGGCGGGGTTATCTACGACCTCGCCGAGCTGGGGATCGATCGCGAAGAAAGGCGAAAGGCGCTGCGGTTCTACGTCGACCGGTTCGGCGTATCAGTCGAGGAGCACGCCGGCTAGGGAGATCCCGGCCCGGGGCGGAACAGCATCGTCTGGCCGCCGCTCGCGACGAGCGTCCCGTCCTCCGCCCACACGCGCGACGTGCTCCCCATCAAACCGCCGGCCGCGATCGGAGACTCCGTCGCCTGGAACAGCCACTCCGACGCATCGGCCGGCCGGTGGAAACGAGCGGCGAGCTCGACCGTCGGCGCGACGTAGTCTTCGCGGCCGGTGTAGGCCATCATCGCGGCCGGCCACCCCATCGTGTCGATCAACAGCAGCGACCGCGCCGCATCGAGGAACGCGTCGTCGAACGTCGCTTGAGGCCGGAAACGACACCAGCTCTCCCGGATCGGCGCGCTGACGGGCCGGTCGCGCCACTTCCCGAACCACTGCTCGATCATGCGTTCCTCGACGTTGGACCAGAACTTCTCGTAGCGCACGTCAGACGGCGCGGCGGTCTCCATCCACGGGAGGAGCTCGTCGGGGCCCGGCACCGCCGGCATCTCCACGACGTCGTGGGCGAGCCCGCGCAGGTCGTCGCCGATCGCCCACACCGCGGCCTCGAGGAACGGCTGCCCATCCTGCACGAGCGTCACGCGCACCGCTTCGGCGCGTTTCGCGGCGCGCAGCGTCGTCACCTCGATGTCGATCGAGCCGAAGTTCGCGACGCCGAGGTAGGAGCACGAGTAGCTCGCCGGCCGGCCGAACCGGCTGTGCTCGCCGGCCGCGCGCAGCGCGATCGCCGACACGTACCCGCCGGCCGGGCCCCACAATTCCCAGTCATCCGACAGCGTCGCGCGGTAGCGACCCGCGTCGCCCGCGACCGCGGTGTCGGCTTCGAAGTCGCCGGCGGGATCGCGCATCAGCGTTTCGTCATCATCTCCACGACCTGAGCGCGCGGCGGCGCGAACGCGTCGATGAGGACGCAGCCTTCCGAGAGCGCGGTCGCGCCGTGCGGCGCACCCGGCGGCGCGTGATAGCAGTCGCCGGGCCCGAGCTCCCAATGCCGGTCGCCGTCGGTGAAGTGACACGTCCCGGACACGATGTAGCCGAGCTGCTCCTCGTCGTGGGTGTGCACCGGCGCCACGGCGCCGGGCTCGAGCACCACTTGCTGGATGCTCAGGGCGACGCCGAGCAGCGGACGGATCGAGATCCCATCGAACAGCGGAAGCGTCGGAACGTCGTCGCGCATCTCGACGCGCGTGGTCTCGCTCATGGCGCCTCCTGAGGTGAAGTGGGATGCAGTCCTATCACGACACCGGCGATCGGGTGGAGATATCCGGCGTATGCTCGCGGATCATGAGCGCGAACGGCCGGCACCGGGTCGTCGTCGTGGGCGCCGGGTTCGGCGGGCTGGCGTGCGCGCGGGCACTCGATTCATCACCGGTCGACGTCCTGCTGCTCGACAAGCACAACTACCACCTCTTCACGCCGCTGCTGTACCAAGTCGCGACGTCGCTGCTGAACCCGTCCGACATCGCGTACCCGCTGCGCGCGATCTTCCGCCGGTCGCGCAACGTCCGGTTCCGCCAGGCCGCCGTGTCATCGGTCGACCTCGGTCAGCGGGTCGTGACGACCGCCCCCGGCGAAGAGCTCGGCTACGACTCACTGGTGATCGCGACCGGGAGCACCAACAACTATTTCGCGAACGAATCGCTCGCCCACCACACGCTCGGCATGAAGACGCTCGCCGAGGCCCTTCGCTTGCGGAATCACGTCCTTTCTTGTCTCGAGCTCGCCGCGCGCGCACCATCCGACGACGAGAAGCGCCGGCTGCTCACGTTCGTAGTCGTCGGGGGAGGTCCAACCGGCGTCGAGTACGCGGGCGCGCTCGCCGAGCTGCTCCGGCGGGTACTCGGCCGCGACTACCCCGAGATCGACCCGCGCATCGCGCGCATCGTGATCATCGAGGGGCTCGACCGCCTTCTCGGAGCGTTCCACCCGACGCTCGGGAGCTACGCCGCCGAGGAGCTCCGCGCGCAGGGGATCGACGTTCGCACCTCGACGCTCGTCGAGAGCGCGACCGACAACGCCGTGATGCTGCGCGACGCGGGGGAGATCCGAACCGCCACGTGCGTGTGGTCGGCCGGCGTGCGACCGGCGGATCCACTCCAGGATGACGCCCTGCCTCGAAGCGGGTCGCACCGGCTCACCGTCGACGAACGCCTGCGGCTGCCCGGCGCCGACGGTGTTTGGGCGATCGGCGACGCGGCGACGGTCCGCGACGACGACGGCGAGCTCCCGATGCTCTCGCCGCCGGCCATGCAAGCCGGACGGTACGTCGCGGCCTCGATCCTCGCCGCGGCCTCCCCGAGGCCGCGCGAGCGTCCGCCGTTCCGCTACGTCGACAAAGGAACGATGGCGACGATCGGGCGCCGGGCCGCGGTCGCCGACGTCCGCGGGCTGAAACTCAAAGGAACCCTCGGCTGGCTCGCGTGGCTGTTCGTGCACATCTACTACCTGATCGGTTTCCGGAACCGGGCCGTCGTGCTCGCGTCGTGGGCGTGGAACTACCTGCGCCGCGACCGGCCGATCCGGGTCATCGTTCGAAGCGAAGCCGACCCGCTCGTGGCGCAGGTGGACGCGGAGGACGTCGAGCCCTGACGTTCCTCGCCGATCACTCGGTGCCGAATATCGCCAGCACCGAGCGCAGGATCGGGTCGGCGAGCATCGGCAGCGACCGTGCGCCGTCCGTCCGCAGGCCGTCCCGGACCAGCTCCTCGAGTCCGCCGGCGAGTGTCGCGAACACCTCGTTCGGAAGCGCGCGCAACGTCGGGTCTTCGCGACGCGCGAGTTCGAAGATGCGCGACCAGATGTGCGCGAAGAGTCCCATGATCTCGCTGTGGCGTTTCAGCGCGGGGCGTCCTGCGGCCATCACCTCGACCACGAGCGCCCACGCGAAGTACGGCTCCGCGGCGAGCACGTCGAGGAACGTAGTGACGCTCGCGCGCGCCCGCGCCCGCCAGTCCTCCTCCGGCAACGGGGTGACCGCGCGACGAATCGCGCCGAGCACGATCTCGACGCCGGTGTCGTACGCGGCGAGGAAGCACTCCTCCTTGTCGGCGAACTGTTCGTAGAAGGTTCGGCGCGAGACCCCGGCGCGCTCGACGACGTCTGAGACCGTCACCGTCGCGTATCCCTTGTCCGCGACGGCCGCCGCCATCGCGTCGAGCAGACGTCCCCGCTGGGAGGCGACGATGGTCTCGTGGGTCAGACCGTGACGACCGCTCGGCAGGCGCTGCTGGGGTGCGCGGAGGTGCGAACGGGTTGCGCTCATCTCTCTGGGTACTATACCGTACCTCAGGTACGAAATCGTTCCCAGAACGCAGGAGCCAGGTCAGGAGCCGCCGAATGAGGAAGATAATGGTCCGACCCTCCTCCAGGCTCCCGTCGTTGGTCACCGGACTCGTCGCCGTGGCGGCACTCGCGGTCCCGGCGATCGGGCGCTCGGCCGCGTGGTCCCCGGCCCCGGCCCGATACGGGATGGCCACGACCTACAACGTGCCGGTGACCATGTCCGACGGCACGGCGTTGCGCGCCGACGTCACCGTGCCGACCGTCAAGGCCACAGGGAAGCCGGCGGCGGGACCGTTCCCCGTCATCCTCGTTCAGACGCCTTACGGGAAGACGATCAGCGGCTACCTCTCCGCGCTCGCCGGGGCCGCGAACCCCTACCTCGTCGAGCGCGGGTACATCAACGTCGTCGCCGATATCCGGGGGACGGGCGGATCGAACGGCACGTGGGGCCCCCTCGATCCGATCCAGGGACGCGACGGCGCCCAGCTCGTCCGCTGGTCCGCGGCGCTCCCGCATTCGAACGGCCGCGTCGGGACCGTCGGACCGTCGTACCTCGGGCTCATCCAGCTGATGACGGCCGAGGCGATCGGACCGAACTCGCCCCTGAAGGCGATCTTTCCGATCGTTGTCGGAGCGGACCTCTATCGCGACGTCATCTTCCAGGGCGGCATCGTCGACATCGAGTTCGCGTCCTGGTACCTGCCGTTGATGGCGCTGGCGAACACCGGGAATCCGATCCTCGAGCACCGCGCCACCCCGCAGGCGCTTCCCGGAACAGAGCTGGCGCACGCGCCCGGTCTCACGTCATTCCAGCTCGCGATGACGCGGAACATCCTGAGGGGCGGCGACCGCGCGTACCACGGTGCGTACTGGAACCAGCGAACGCCCGAAGACATGATCCGGCGCATCGTCGACAACGGCATTCCGGCGTTTCTCGTCGGCGGGTGGAACGACCTTTTCCAGCGCGGCACCCCGCTGCTCTACAGCGGCTTCCAGAACGCGTTCAGCGGGCGGCCGGTGAACGCGCCGATGCTGGCCGATCAGGCGGTGACCGGCCGGTATCAACTGCTGATGGGGCCCTGGTACCACGTCCAGTACGGCGCGGGTCAGGACCTCAACCCGATCCAGCTCAAGTGGTTCGACACCTGGTTGAAAGACTCGCCGACCGGCATGGACACCGAGGCGAGGCCGTTCCACTCCGTCGAGATGGGAACCGGCCGCTGGCTCGACGTCGCCCGGTATCCCTTCACCGAAGCGAGGCCGGAGACGTTCTTCCTCGGCGCTGGGGGGACCCTGTTCACCGCACCGCCGAGGAGTTCCAGCGGCGCCGACCGGATCGTGTTCACCGGAGCGTCCAACGCCTGCACGCATGCGACGCAACAGTGGGGCGCCGGCGCGTTGATCCTGGCCGGCGGCCTGCCGTCGGCGTGCGGCGGCGCGGAGCTTGTTCACCCCGCCGGGCCCGGCGCGCTCAGCTACACGACCAAACCGTTCGAAGCGGAGACCGACGTCGCCGGCCCGATCGACGCGACGCTGTACGCGACGTCCACGCGGCCGGACACACAGTGGGTCGCCACGCTCTCCGACGTCGCCCCGAACGGGCGCGCCACCACGCTGAGCTCCGGGGCACTGCTCGGTTCCTTCCGCGCGCTCAACGCGTCATCGACGTGGACGGCGCCAGACGGCCGGCCACTCATCCCGTGGCACCCGTACACGAAGACTTCGGCGGCGGCGGTTCCGACCGGGAAGGTGACGCGCTTCGACATCGAGATCTTCTCGACCTTCACGCGCATCGAACGAGGCCACAGTCTCCGCCTGACGATCACGACCTCGGACACGCC
>Ga0070707_100003701_pt1 | contig 14417 bp, 14 predicted proteins | sample KBSK5502metaG_FD_65468 | JGI IMG/M metagenome (GOLD analysis project Ga0070707, IMG submission 65468) | Corn, switchgrass and miscanthus rhizosphere microbial communities from Kellogg Biological Station, Michigan, USA - KBS K5-50-2 metaG | ecosystem: Host-associated > Plants > Roots >... | reverse complement strand
CTGTCAGTCTTGCGGGCCATAGCGCTCCAGCGCACTGCGCAACGCAATAATTTCGTTCTGCAGCCGCTTGAGCTCGCCGACTTTGAGGCCGGAGGCTTCGAGAATACAACGCGGGATCTTCAGGGCCTTCTCCCGGAGCGCCCGGCCCTTATGGGTCAACCCTATGCGCACCTGGCGTTCATCGGCCGGGTCCCGGCGTCGCCTGACATGGCCCAATAGCTCCAGCCGCTTGAGCAGGGGCGTGAGCGTGCTCGATTCGAGGAACAGCCTCTCGCCAAGGGTCCCGACCGTCTGGTCGTCGCGCTTCCATAGCAGGACCATCACCAGATACTGCGGATAGGTCAGGCTGAGCTCATCGAGCAGCGGCTTATAGACGCGATTGAATGCGTGGCTGGCGGAATAGACGGCGAAACACAGGAAATCGCTGAGCTGCAAGGCATCTTCGGATTTCGGACCAGGTTTGGGGGCGGACATGATCAACCTCCTCGGCATCCGCGGCAATATATATCGTGTGCGATTTTATCGCAAGCGCTTGACATTCGCCAGGAGGTCGAGTTATTAAATCGTACACGATCTAATCGTGCAGTAGTAAAAATCGACTAATAGCGGAGGAACAGGCATGATCATCGATAAATCCGACCCACCCGCGAATGGTCACTCAATGTCACGCCGCCATGTTCTCCTGGCAGGTGCTGCCATCGCTGCCGCACCCTTGACTGCCATGGCCGGCGGCGCCGGTAATCAATCTTCGACAATCCATCATCAACAAGGAGTGAGACATATGAGCAGCATCACCACCAAGGACGGAACCGAGATCTTCTACAAGGACTGGGGCAAGGGTCAGCCGATTGTCTTCAGTCATGGCTGGCCGCTTTCGGCCGACGATTGGGATGCCCAGATGATCTTCTTCCTCGACAAGGGCTTCCGCGTGATTGCCCATGACCGCCGCGGCCATGGCCGCTCCACCCAGACCGGCAGCGGCCATGATATGGATCACTATGCCGATGACCTCGCCGCCTTGACGGCGCATCTCGATCTCAAGGATGCGATCCATGTGGGCCATTCCACCGGCGGCGGCGAAGTGGTGCATTATCTGGCGCGTCATGGCGAAAGCCGGGTGGCCAAAGCGGCCATCATCGCCGCGGTGCCGCCTTTGATGATCAAGACGCCGGCCAATCCGGGCGGACTGCCGAAGGAGGTGTTTGACGGCCTCCAGGCGCAGACCGCCACTAACCGTGCGCAGTTTTACTACGACCTGCCGGCAGGACCCTTCTATGGCTACAACCGGCCCGGCGCAAAGCCATCGCAGGGCGTGATCTGGAACTGGTGGCGCCAGGGTATGATGGGCGGCGCCAAGGCCCATTATGACGGTATAGTCGCCTTCTCGCAGACTGATTTCACCGAAGACCTGAAAAAGATCAAGGTGCCCGTGCTGGTGATGCATGGCGATGACGATCAGATCGTGCCCTATGCCGATTCCGCACCGCTGTCAGCAAAGCTTTTGAAGAACGGGACGCTCAAGACCTACAAGGGCTTCCAGCATGGCATGCCCACGACCGAGGCCGCGACGATCAATGCCGACCTCCTCGCCTTCATCAAGGGCTGATCAAATAGCGCCGCTTCGCCCAAGCGGGGCGGCGATCTTATCCCGGCTTGCTGTCAGCGAAGGGCGCATTGCAAGTGAGCTTTAAGCGGCATTCCGCATCGCCAATCGCAGATCTCCATGATGAATTCGGCTGTGGCCCAAAATCCACAGTGCTCACAAAAACGCACTCGAACACGATTTCTTCCTTACTCCCGATCATAACCCAGCGTAAAATTATTCCAGTCTCGGGGAATGAGGGAGGGACTGCAATGCTCAAAAATCTTCTTCTGGCATGCACGTCGCTGGCATTCATGGCGCCGGTCGCTTGGGCGGCTGATGTCGAAACGCCGCCTGCCGCATATGACTGGTCAGGCTTTTATATCGGCGGCCATCTCGGCTACGGAGAGGCCAATTATTCCGGTGAATTCGGCGTCTCCGACCCTGAAGAACCTGATCCCGACGATCTGAATTTGAATGGGATTGCCGGCGGCGTCCAGGCCGGCTGGAATTGGCAGATGGACAATTTTGTCTTTGGCGTCGAGGCAGACGTCACGTTCACCGACTGGTCCGATAAGGTCAAGAATGACGAGGAGAATACGGAATTCGTCGAAGGCGATGTCAATCTCCTCGCCACTTTGCGCGCGCGCGCCGGCGTGGCCGTCGACAATCTGCTTTTCTATGTCACTGCTGGCGGTGCGATCGCCGATGCCACATACGATGCCACGGATCAAGCGGAAGCCCCCGGGAGCGATAGCAAAGTTGACTTCAACGACATTGGTTTTGTCGCCGGTGGCGGTGCCGAATGGGGTCTGGATGAGAGATGGACCGTCAGGCTGGAAGGGCTGTACTACGTTTTCGACGATCAAGAAAATGCCGGCAATCTGATTGATGAATCGGATAACGTCGACGACAAAGTGAAATTCGATGATGCATGGGTAATCCGAGGTGGCGTGAACTTCCGCCTCTGACGCCGGATCGAAATTCCATTGAGGGCGCCTTGTGGCGCCCTCTTCTTTTGTAGCGTTTTACCTCAACGGATGCTGCGCATCCTTAATCCGCTCGACGATGTGCGGAATGGCGTTCAGCGTGCCGATAGAGACGCTGACGAGTAGATATCCATCCCGCAAAACCCCTGTGAAACCCCTGTCAAGTCGCGGTTTTTCCCGCTCATCTGTATGGCACAACTTCGGAGGCTTCTCACACTGAGAAGCCTTTCTTGACTTTTGGGGGCACATTGGTATTGTACAGTGTATACACCATACAACACTGCCATGAGGCGGCATGGACACCCTCATTCGTCATGATCTCTCGATTGCCATCCCGGAGGGCCTCGCGGCCCTTCTGGAAAAGGAGATCATCTTCGGGGAACTGGCGCCCATGGCGCGCCTGACCGAGGAGGAGGTTGCTGCCCGATATGGCGTTTCGCGCTCTCCGGTCCGTGAAGCCCTTCGACTGTTGGAGCGTGATGGGCTGGTGTTGCGGGCGGCGCGCAGAGGCATCTGGGTGGCGCCCCTTTCGCTGAAGGATTTCGACGAAGTCTATACCTGCCGCATCGAGCTTGAAGGCATCGCCGCCGAACAAGCCGCGATGTCAGCCGATGCCGAGCACAAGAGGGAGTTCGCCGGGCTGCTCGAGGAGCTTCGCTCAGCCCATATGCGCGGTGATGCGCGCGAATTCTTCCTCGTCGACGTGCGTGGTTCGGCCCTGACCTACGATCTATCTGGAAACCGGACATTGAAGCGGCTGCTCGCCAGCCTGGACAAGCAGGCGCTGCGCTACCGTTTCATCGGCTATACGCACAATCCGCAGATCGTCGACATAACCATGAAGCACACGGCGGAGATCTACGAAGCGATTGTCTCCGGCCAGGCGGCACATGCCAAATCGCTGACCGAGCACATCATCCATTACATCTGGCAGTTTATGCGTGGCGCCATCGCCGAAAGCTTCGGCAAGGAATAGCATGTCATGTTGCGTGTCGCGTCTTCGTTTTCAGTCGTCGATTCACATACAGCAGGCCATCCCACGCGCGTGGTACTGAGCGGGGTTCCGGCCCTGTCCGGTGCCACCGTGCGCGACCGCCGCGAAGATTTTCGCAGGCGCTTCGATCATCTGCGCACGCTTCTCCTGCATGAGCCGCGCGGCCATGCGGCGATGGTCGGTCTTATCCCGGTGCCGTCGGACAGGGCCGATTACGGCGCCTTCTTCATCTCTTCCTATGTCTATCTCGATATGTGCGGCCACGGCACCATTGGCTATGCGAAGACGCTCGCCATGTCGGGGCAAATCTCACCCGCAACCGGTAATAGCTTCACGCTGGAGACTCCGGCGGGTGTCGTGACCGTTGGTCTCGTTTGGGGGGATGACGGCGATCTCACCTCGGTGCGTCTCAGGAATGTGCCGAGTTATCTGGCGATCGAGAATGTCAATGTCGATGTGGCGGGTCTCGGTCCGGTTTCCGCCGATATTGCCTATGGCGGCATGTGGTATGCGCTGGTCGACGCCAGGGCGCTCGGGATTTCGCTTGAGCCCGACAGCATCAGCGCACTGCTGCGCACGGGCAGCGCGATCAAGACGAAACTGAAGGAAGCGCTCGCCGGCAACGCGCTGATTGGCGATGATCCCGTACCCAGCGTCCTCTTTTACGCGGACCAAGGCGCCGGTGAGAGCACGCATCTGCTTGTGCTCGACATAAACAAGTTCGACCGCTCGCCCTGCGGCACCGGCACTTCGGCAAGGCTGGCACAACTCATGCGGCGCGGCCGGATCTCCGCTGACGGCGTCTATCGGGCCAAGAACATTCTGGGCGTGCCCTTTCATGCGCGGATCGCTGGCCATGCGCATGTCAATGGCTTCGAGGCCATCGTCGCTGAAATCGAGGGCGCGGCTCATATCATGGCTCATGCAACGATCGTTCTCGAAGAAGACGATCCGATCCGTGAGGGATTTCTTTGCCGGTAGACATCCTGCCGGCAAGGGAGGTTACGCAGCAAACAAGAAGGAGGACGCGTAAAATGAAGTCGTTAACATTGAAATCGCTGGCAGCGCTGGTGGCGCTCTGCTTTGCGATCATCGCCACGCCACAGATCGCATCGGCCGACGATGACCCCTCAGCCGTGCTCAACCAGATCCGGTCCAGCGGCGTCTTGAAAGTGCCGGTGATGATCGGCGAGGAACCGGGCTACATCAAGGACAAGAGCACCGGTGCATGGAGCGGATTCTACGTTGAGTTCCTCACCGAGATCGCCGAGGCGCTCGGCGTGAAGATCGAACCGGTCGAGACCACCTGGGGCAATCTCGCCGCCGACTTCCAGTCGGGCAAGATCGATATTGCGATTGGCGTCAATCCCAATCCGAAGCGCGGCCTGGTGGTCGACTATCTGTGGGAACCGCTCTTCACCGATGCCTGGGCCGTGCTCACCCCGAAGGGCAAGCCGGTGAAGACCTGGGCAGAGCTCAACGATCCGGCGAAGAAGGTCGTCGCCCAGAAGGGCTCGACCATGCAGATCGTCGCCGAGGCGCTGTTGCCGAAGGCGCAGATCACGCCGGTCGAGGACCGCAATCTCGCGCTGCTGGAATTGCAGGCCGGCCGTGCCGATGCGGTCGTCTTCTCGATCTTCGATGCTCTGCAGATCACCGGGCAAGGGCTTGGCGATGTTTCGTTGCCCGAACCCATCCTGCGCAATCCGGCGACGCTTGCCGTGGCGCGCAAGCCCGGCAATGCCGGCTTCATCAACTTCCTGACCAACTGGATTCTCCAGCAGCGCTCGCTGGGCCTGGCCCAGGGCAAATTGATGCGGTCCTGGGAAGCGCGCGGCATCGACCTGTCGATCCTGCCCGCAGGCTTCAGCTTCTAACCTGAAGTCGCCTACGAACAGGTCCGCCGGTCGTGAGCCGGCGGACCGCCAACCGCACGAGGCCGTGTCATGACCTTCGATTTCACCGTCGTAACTGCCAACACCAATCTGCTCTGGCAGGGTTTCCTCATCACGCTCTATTATACCGTCACTACGATTGTCGCCGGTCTCGTCATCGGCCTCATCGTCGGTCTCATACAGCTGAGCCCTTTCCGGCCACTGGTCTGGCTCGGCCGCGTCTATGTCGAGTTTTTCCGGAATATCCCGCTGCTCGTCATCGTGCTGTGGACCTATTATGCGCTGCCGATCTTCCTCGGCGTGAATATCACCAAGGGCTGGGCCGGCTTTCTGGCGCTCAGCTTCTATGTCGGCTCGTTCTATGCCGAGATTCTGCGCGCCGGCGTGCAGTCGATCGATCCTGGCCAGACCGATGCCTCGACCGCGCTCGGCATGTCCTACGGCCAGCGCATGCGCCGGATCATCCTGCCGCAGGCCTTTCGCCGCATGGTTCCCCCGCTTGCCGGCCAGTCCATCATACAGATGAAGAACACCACGCTGCTCTCGATGATCACCGTGCCCGATCTGCTTTATCAGGGCAGCTACATCTCGAGCTTCACCTATCGTCCGATGGAGATCTATACCGCCATCGGCCTGATCTTCATCATCGTCCTCGTGCCGCTCACTCTGCTGTCGCGCAAGCTTGAAAAAGCTGGCGCAATGGCGAAATGAGGAGAGCGTCCATGTCCATCGGGAATGCCGGCGACATACTCACTCTCCGCGACATCCATTTGCGGTTCGCGGCGGTCGAGGTTCTGCGCGGGATCGATCTCTCGGTTGCCCAGGGCGAGGTCGTCGTCATCATCGGGGGCTCGGGCTCGGGCAAGACCTCTTTGCTGCGCTGCATAAACCTGCTGAACACGCCGTCTTCGGGATCCATCGTCATCGATGGCGAAACGCTGTTCGACGTCGACAAGGATGGCGTCGACAAGGCCAATCTCAAGAGTGCGGAGATCAATAGCATCCGTTCCCAAACCGGCATGGTGTTCCAGCAGTTCAATCTGTTTCCACATATGACTGCGCTGCAAAACGTGATGGAAGCGCCGGTCACCGTGAAGAAACAGAGCAAGGCGGAAGTCAATGCCCGCGCACGCGCCATTCTTGGCCAGATGGGTCTCGATCTGCATGTCGACAAACGCCCGGCACAGTTGTCGGGTGGCCAGCAGCAGCGCGTGGCCATTGCCCGGGCGCTCGCGATGGACCCCAAAGTGATGCTGTTCGACGAGCCGACATCGGCGCTCGATCCCGAGCTCGTCGGCGAAGTGCTGAAAGCCATGGTGGCGCTCGCCAGGAGCGGCATGACAATGGTCGTGGTCACGCACGAACTCGGCTTCGCGCTCGAGATCGCCGACCGCGTGATCTTCATCGATCAGGGATTGATCGCGGCGGATGGACCCCCGCAACAGGTGCTGCTCCGTCCCGAACATCCGCGTCTCAAGCAGTTTGTCGGCCGTTTCCATGAGACAGCCGACCTGCTGCGGCCCTTCCTCGAAGGCAAAGCCGCCACCACGAAATAAGGAGTATGGAATGACCGTTCACAATATCATTGAAGTGCAGGCGCCGTTCGGCGGCAGCAAGGCTTCGGGCCTCGGCGTCAAGGAACAGGGCCGGCCGGTTCTCGATTTCTACACCGAGCTGCGAACCGCGTATCTCAAGGTCGCATGAGGATCAGCCGATGGCATTGACTTTCGATCCGACGACGCTCGCCGTTCCTTCCGGCCATCATATCGGCGGAAAATTCGTTGAACTGGGCAAGGCTGACATCGATGTGCTTCGTCCTTCCGATCATCAGATATTCGGCACCATTGCCGATGGCGGTGAAGCGGCCGTCGACCTCGCCGTCGAAGCCGCCCGCAAGGCCCTGATGGAGAGCCGTTGGTCGCGCATCGGGCCGCGCGAGCGCGCCCGTGTGCTGCGTCGCTGGGCCGATCTCGTCAATGAGCAGAACGAGTATCTCGCCCGCCTCGAAGCCGCCGGATCGAGCCGCCTCATTTCCCTGACCGCGGCGGGCGATGTGGTGCGCACGGCAGACGTGATCCGATTCTTTGCCGAATATTGCGACAAGCTCGAAGGCGAGATTACGGCGACGGAAGCGGGCACGCTGAGCCTGGTCAGGAACGAGCCCTATGGGGTTGTCGGCGCCATCGTGCCGTGGAATTTTCCGATGATCACGGCGGCATGGAAATTCGCACCGGCCCTTGCCGCCGGCAATGCCGTGGTGATGAAGACATCGGAACTGACACCCTATTCATTGCTGGCGCTTGCCGATCTCGCAGCCAAAGCGGGCCTGCCGGGCGGTCTCCTGAACGTGATCAACGGCCTTGGCCACACCACCGGCAGCGCCATCGTGCGGCATCCGGAAATCCGCAAGATCTCGTTCACCGGATCGAGCCATACCGGCCTCGCCATCATCCGCGAAGCTGGGATCAAGCCGCTGACCCTGGAACTCGGTGGCAAGAGCCCGCAGCTCGTCTTTTCCGATGCCGGCGATCTCGATCAGGTTTCGGCGCGTGTGGCCACGGCTTTTATCGCCAATGCGGGCCAGGTCTGCACGGCGGGGTCGCGGCTCATCGTCCAGAACAAGATCGCCGACGAATTGCTCGACCGGGTGGAACGGCGCTGCAAGGCGGTCAAACCCGGGCCCACCTGGAACGGCGAAACCGATTTCGCGCCGATCATCAGCGGCAGGCAGGCCGATCGCATCGATGCGCTGGTACGCCAGACGGTGAAGGAAGGTGCTTACATTCGCACCGGGGGAAACTTCATCGAAAGCCGCAATGAGGGCGCTTTCTATGCGCCGACAATGCTGGAAGGCGTCGCCGAGGATATGACCGGCTTCAAGGAGGAGTTCTTTGGGCCTGTCGTATCGGTGCATCGCTTCGATGATGTTGAGGAAGGCCTGAGGCTCGCCGATCATCCGACTTTCGGCCTGGCGGCGAGCGTCCATACAAGCGATATCCGCAAGGCGCTGCATGCTGCCGACCGGATCGAAGCCGGGACGGTTTGGGTCAATCATCATGGCCGAGCGCCGGAATTCACCTCGCCCGCGGGCGGTTTCAAATCCTCAGGCTACGGCAAGGATATGGGACGCGCTGGCATCGAGGCATATCTGCGCAAGAAGGCAATCTGGGTCAACTACGCACAGTAAAGCGGCAGAAGATGAAATTTGACTATGTAATCGTCGGAGGCGGCTCCGCCGGCGCTGTTCTGGCCAACCGCCTGTCGGCGGAGAGCCGGAACAGGGTCGCGGTCTTCGAGGCCGGCCCCGATATGCCGCCCGACAATATCCCCGACATCATCTCCGACAGCTATCCGGGCCTGTCCTATTTCGATCCGCGCTATCACTGGACCGATCTCAAGGTCTATACGCGCTCGCCCAGGCTCAATAGGGGAGCGGCGAAGCCCTCGAAGCTCGAACAGGCGAAGGTGATGGGCGGCGGCTCGAGCATCAACGGCCAGTTCGCGGTGCGCGGGCTGCCGTCGGATTACGATCACTGGCAGTCGATGGGCGCCGAAGGCTGGGGTTTCGAGGGGTTGTTTCCCTACTTCAAGAAGCTCGAGCGTGACCTTGATTTCGATGGGCCGATGCATGGCAAGGACGGGCGCATTCCCATCCGCCGCGTATTTCCTGAAGACTGGGCGGGCTTCACCAAAGCCGTCCTGGCCAGCGTGGAGGGCGACGGGCACGCCTATCTGCCGGACTACAACGGCACATTCGACGACGGCTCGTTTCCGCTGCCGCTCTCCAACGAGAACGACCGGCGCGTGTCGACCGCCATTGGCTATCTCGATGCGCAGACGCGTAAGCGGTCCAATCTCTCGATCTTCGCCAATGCCTTTGTCGAGCGGATCAACTTCGAAGGCCGGAAGGTCACCGGCATCGATGCCATCCTCGCCGGCAAGCGTGAACGTATCGAAGCGCGCGAGGTCATCATCTCTTCCGGCGCACTCCATTCGCCGGCCATGCTCATGCGCTCAGGCGTCGGTGCCGCTGGCCACCTCAGGCATCATGGAATAGACGTGGTGGCCGATGTTCCGGGCGTCGGCGAGAATCTCACCGATCATCCGCATCTGGCCGTCGCCGCGCATCTGAAGCCGGAAGCCCGTTTGCCGCGCGATCAGCGCCGCCATATCTTCCTGGGTGTGCGCTATTCCTCGAATTTCGCGGATTGCGACAAAGGCGACATGCTGGTCATGCCGGTGAACCGGTCGGGCTGGCATCCGCTCGGGCGCAGCATCGGCGCGTTGAATGTCTGCGTGAACCGTTCCTATTCGCAGGGCACCGTGCGTCTGCGCAGTGCCTCGCCCAAGGATGAGCCCGAGATCGATCTCAATCTCGCTTCCGACGCGCGCGATCTCGCCCGCCTGGTCGATGGCTTCAAGCGGCTGTACCGCATCATGGAATCGCCGCAGGTCAAGCCGCTGCTCAATACATGGTTCCTGGCGGGCTATACCGATGAAGTGCGGGCCATGAGCGTGCGCAAGCCTTCCAACTGGCTGAAGACGGCAACTGCCGCCTTCCTGCTCGATGCGACGCCGATCACCCGTAGTATCGTTCTGCGCCGGAAATTCGGCACCACGGAGAAAATCCACCTTATGGCGAGGGATGACGAGGCCATTGCCGACTGGGTGAAAGCAACCGTCTGGTCGGGCTGGCATGTGTCGGGCACTTGCCGCATGGGCGCATCGGATGATCCGCTCGCCGTGCTCGATCCGCGCTGTCGGGTGCGGGGCGTCGAAGGCTTGCGCGTCGTCGATGCCTCGGTCATGCCCTCGATGGTCAGCGCCAATACCAACATCACCACGATCGCCATAGCCGAGAAGGCGGCCGATCTGATCCTCAATCCCTGATGCAAGGAGACGTCTGATGAGAGAGAACAAGATTAGGAAGATCTGGGCCGAAGGCGGCAAGGTCATCAATGGCTGGCTGGCGATCCCGTCATCCATATCCGCCGAACTGATGGCGAAGCAGGGCTGGGACAGCATCTGCATCGACATGCAGCACGGCGCCATCGATTATTCCGATGCGCTGCCGATGCTGCAGGCGATCTCCACCACCGATACGACACCGCTGGTCCGGGTTCCCTGGTTCGACCCCGCGATCATCGGCAAATCGCTTGATGCCGGCGCCTATGGCATCATCTGCCCGATGGTGAATACGCGCGCCGAGGCCCAGGCCTTTGTCGCGGCCTGCCGCTATGCGCCGCAGGGCCTGCGCAGCGTCGGCCCGCTCAGGGCCTCGCTCTATGCCGGGGCAGATTATGTGAAGCACGCAAATACGACGATCATCACCATGGCGATGATCGAATCGGCCGATGCGGTGAAGAATGTCGAGGACATCCTGACCACGCCGGGTCTCGATTCCATCTATGTCGGTCCTTCCGATCTTGCGGTCAGCATGGGTGAGGATGCCGGCTTCGATCCGCGCTTCCCGAAGGTCTTTGAAGCGATCAGGCATGTCGGCGCCATGGCGAAGAAACACAAGATCCCAGCGGGCATCCATGTCGGCTCGGTGCAATATGGTATCGAGATGATGGAGACGGGCTACAGCTTCATCTCCTATCTCAGCGACTTCCGCATGCTGCAGACGATCGCCGCGAAAGGTCTCGCCGCGTTGCGCGCCGGCAAACCCGACGCCGCCGTACCCTGATCGGGACGCGCATGGTCACCGCGACAGGTCCGGGCAGGAGGATAACCGTCATCGGCGCCGGCATCGTCGGCGTGTGTTCGGCGAATTACCTCCTGCGCGAGGGCTTCGATGTCGAAGTCATCGATCCGGTGCTGCCGGGATCGGAGGCGCAGTGCTCCTATGGCAATGCCGGTGGCGTGTGTCCGGGCTCGTGTATCCCCAACGCCATGCCGGGATTGATGAAGAACATCCCGAAATGGCTGCTCGATCCGGAAGGGCCGCTTTTCGTCAGGCTGTCCTATCTGCCGCAGGCTTTGCCGTGGCTGCTGCGCTATCTGGCCTCGGCGCGCAAGGACCGCGTCATTGAGATCGCCGATGCGATGCGCTCGCTGCATCGGCTCACTTTCGAGTGCTATGAACCCCTGGTGCGCGCCGCGGGCTGCGAGGATCTGATCGCCAAACGCGGCCAGCTTTTCGTCTATGAGGATCCGCTGGGGCCGGAGAAGAGCGCCTTCAGCCTGGGCCTGCGGCGCGAGCGCGGGGTGAATTTCCAGATCCTCGATCAGGATGAGCTGCGCCAGCTCGAACCATCACTGGCGCCGATCTACCGGCGCGCTGTCTATCTGCCCGAACAGGGGCAGACGAAGAATCCCGGACGTCTCGTCGCTTCGCTTGCCGAACATGCGGCGCGCCAGGGCGTGCGGTTCGTCCGCGCCACGGTGATGGGTTTCGAGACAGGACCGGAAGGCCCTACGGCGATTCTCACCGATGCGGGCAAGCGCCCGGTCGAACGCATCGTGCTTGCCGCCGGCGCCTGGTCGGCCGAACTGGCGAGGAAGCTCGGCACGCGCGTGCCGCTCGATACCGAGCGCGGCTATCATGTCATGGTGATGGGTGCGGATGTGGGCTTGCGCATCCAGACTTTGTCGGCGGAGCGCAAATTCGTTGCCGCACCCATGGAAGAGGGGCTGCGTCTTGCCGGCACGGTCGAGATCGCGGGGCTCAAGGCGCCACCCAATTTCGCGCGCGCCGATATCCTGCTGCGCCTGGGCCGGCAGATGTTTCCACAATTGAAGGTAGGCGAGGTAAAACGCTGGATGGGCCATCGTCCCGGCACGCCCGACAGCATCCCCGTCATCGATACGTCACCGAGATATCGCAATGTATTCTTCGCCTTTGGCCATGGTCACCAGGGTCTCATCGCCGGATCGGTGACCGGCCGGCTCATTGCCGAGCTTGCAGCCGGAAAGAATCCCAGCATCGATCTGACCCCGTTCCGTGCAGATCGCTTCTAGGCTCACCACTGCTCAACGTGTACCCCGCAGCCTTATCCGTTCGACAATACGCGGGATGGCGATGACCGCGATCAGAAGTGCTCCGATATAGACGCTGACGACCTGGCCCGGGATGTTGTTGAGCGACATGCCGAAGGTGAGGAGGCCGAGCACCAGGACGGCGAGAACGACGCCCAGGATCGAGCCGACGCCGCCGGCGATCGATACGCCGCCCAGGATGACCATGGTTACGATATCGAGTTCCCATCCGACCCCGATATTGGAGCGCACCGATCCCAGCCGCGCCACCAGCAGCACAGCCGCGAGGCCCGACAGGAGACCTGAGACCACGAACAGGATGAAGCGCAGCTTGGCCACGGGAATGCCGGAGAAACGGGCCGCCACCGGGTTGGAGCCCATCGCGAAAAGCTGTCGGCCGACTGCCGTTCTGTGCAGGATGAGACCGAAGAGCACCGCCAGCGCGAGAAAGATCAGGAAGGACAGAGGCACCGGCGGTATGAACAGCCAGGAGATGCCCGTCTCCTTCATCTTGATGAAATAGCTCTGACCGAGATCGAGGAATTCCGGCGGATATTTGGTCTTCGCCTGATCGCCGAGGATCACCTGGGTCAGTCCGCGAAACAGCGACATGGTACCGATGGTGACGACGATGGAGGGAAGGCTGAAATATGAAACCAGCATCCCGTTGAAAACACCGCACAAAAGACCGATGCCGATGCCGGTCGCAAACAAGGAGACCGGCCCAAATCCCGCCTCCGCCGCATAGCCGACACCCATGGCGGCGAGCGCCACGATGGCCGCGACCGAGAGGTCGATCTCGCGCACCAGGATCAACAGCGCCATGGCCAGCGCGATGATGGCCTTTTCCGAAAAATTGAAAGTCGCGTCCGCCAGATTGAACACATCGAGGAAATAGGGCGAGGCGATCGTGTTGACGATGATGGTGAGAGCCAGCAGGATGACGAGGATCACTTCCCAGCGCATGAGGACGTCGCGCCAACGGCGCGGCGGCGCGTCGAGGACAGTGTAACGGTCTTCCGATGCGACGGGCTCGCTCATGGTCATACCCGCCGCAACCGCCGCGCCTCGGGCAGGATCAGCTTGTCCGGCCGGCGCTCGGCGCGCGCATTGATCACGACGGCGGCCAGAATGACCGCACCGGAAATCGCCATCTGCCAGAAGGGCGAGATCTGCATGACGGGCAGCGCCGTCATGACGATGCCGAGAAAGAGGGCGCCGAGCAGGGTGCCAGGGACCGTCCCGATGCCGCCGCCAATGGACACGCCGCCGATGACGCAGGCGGCGATCACCGTCAATTCATAGCCGCTGGCAATCTCGGAATAGGCGACGCCATAGCGCGCCACCCACAGATAGCCGCAGAGCCCGGCAACCGCACCCGAAATCGAATAAGCGAGCAATTCCTGCTTGCGCTGGTCGATGCCGCAATAGCGCGCCGCCACCGGATTGCCGCCGACGGCGTAGAGGCCACGGCCGGCGCGGGTGAAGTTGAGAAAAATCCAGAATAGCACCGACACAGCCATGGCGATCCACACCGGACTGGTCAGGCCGAGAAAGACCTGCTTCGGAAAAGCCTGGAAGGCAGCACTCATCTCCGATGCATTCACCTGGTCGCCGCCGGCAATGATGATGATCATGCCGCGGAAAACCGCCAGCGTGCCGAGCGTCATGACAATCGGCGGAATGCCGAGAAAGGCGATCAGCGCGCCGTTGATCATGCCGAGTACCAGTCCGCAAAGGACGCCGGTCAGGATCATCAGGACGAGCGGTGTTTCGGGATAATATTGACTGACGAGAGCCGCCATCATGCCCGAAAGCGCCAGATTGGCGGCAACCGAAAGATCGATGCCGCGCGTCAGGATGACCACCATCTGGGCCAGCGCCATCATGAACAGCACCGACGTCTCGGTCAGCATGTCGCCGACATTGCCCCAGGTGAGGAACGCCGGCTGATAGAGAGTGATGGCAGCGATGCC
>Ga0070707_100003700_pt1 | contig 14418 bp, 12 predicted proteins | sample KBSK5502metaG_FD_65468 | JGI IMG/M metagenome (GOLD analysis project Ga0070707, IMG submission 65468) | Corn, switchgrass and miscanthus rhizosphere microbial communities from Kellogg Biological Station, Michigan, USA - KBS K5-50-2 metaG | ecosystem: Host-associated > Plants > Roots >... | reverse complement strand
GTGGTCGTGATCTGCTGTAGCCGGGAGGCATCACCGATCAGCTTGGTGAAGGTCCCGCCTGCGCCGGGCCGGCTGGCATGCGAATCGCTGTCCCCCTTGAGGCCTCCGAGGAAGTCGCCGACGCCTTGCAGGAGGCTGAGGGACAGGCCGTTCTCCCCCCGCCAGCCGTCGACCGAATTGAGGGAGCTGCCCAGCGTGAACACCCGCAGGCGGTCCTTTTTCACCACCGTCTCCTCGCCGCTGTGAAATTCGTTCGTGAAGTCCTTGTAGTCGAAGCTGGCCTGCCCGTAGACGCTCAGCAACCGGCTTCGGACGAAGGGATGGAGGGCGTAGAGACTCCCCACGTCCCCGGCGCCGTTGACGTCCACCTGACCGACGGCGGTGCCGACATCGGTGCCCACCGCGACATGGGTATAGGCGCCGCCGACCTTGGTGCCCAGGGTATTGACGGGCACGGTGTACACAAGGCGCGCCAGCCAGAGGGCGCCCCCTTCGCGCGACGTCAGCCCGCGAAAGGCCAGGCCGTCGCCAAGGCCCAGCGGGTTGTTCACGTTGATCCCGACGCCAAAGCGCTCGTACATCGTCGCCTTGGAGCCGTAGTTGTTCGTGTCCACGCTCGCCGTGACGAGGCGGTCTTTCTCCACGTCGAGGACCACGTCGGTCGTGCCGCGCTCGACTCCCGGCTGGAGCGCGCTCTTCACCTCGAGCCCGGGCAGATCGTTGAGCAGGAGCATCCCGCGCTCGAAGCTGCCCAGCTCAAAGACCCGGTTCTCGGAAGCGGGCTGTACGTAGGACCGGATGTAATCGGGATCGTACCAGCGGACGCCGTTCACCTCGATGCGGCCTACGCGCCCCTCGAGCACCGCGATCTCGACCACGCCGTCCCGCATCTCCTGCGCGGGGATGTAGGCGCGCGCGAGGATGTATCCGTGCTCCCGGTAGAAGGCGGTGATCCGAGCGGCCAGGCCCTCGATCTGCGCCAGCGTGAGGGCCCGGCCCTCGGCCTCGGCGAGCAGCGTGTGGAGCTTCTCGGGCGGGAACACTGTGGCTCCGGTCACACGGAATAAGGACACCGTGACACCGTCGGAAGCGCTAGGGGGGACCGGCGTCTGCTGGCCATAAACCTCGCCGCGTGCGGCCAACACGGCAAGGATAGTCAAGGCGCACTGAGCGGCGGCCCTCCAGCCCGCGGCTGTCATGGGCGCGGCGTACCCAACGAGAGCCTGCGAAGGGGCGAAGCCAGGACAGTTCCCCGCATAGAGGTGCGAGAAGCGCTCATGAGTGGGGATCGGTCACCCGACCGACACTAACACAACCGATCTCGATAGACTATTCTCTCGGGGCTTGGGCCTCTCGAGCCCGGCTCCGAGGACGCCCGAAGCGCGGCCCCGCCATTCGCGGGTAACCTCGTGGGCCTCATCTGCTAGAGTGATGAACCTGGCGGCGCCCGTTGGGCCGTCAAGGAGGGGCCACGCGTGAAATTCGGACTCTTCTACGAGCTGTCGGTGCCGCGCCCCTGGACGCGGGAGTCGGAGCGCACCGTCTACAACAATGCGCTGGAGCAGGTGAAGCTGGCCGACGAGCTGGGCTTCGACCAGGTCTGGGCCGTCGAGCACCACTTCCTCGAGGAGTACTCCCACTGCCCCGCCCCCGAGCTCTTCCTCACCGCCTGCGCCATGATCACGCGGCGAATCCATGTCGGCCACGGCATCATCGTCTGCGTCCCCGAGTTCAACCATCCGATCAAGATCGCCGAGCGGACGGCGGTGCTCGACATCCTCTCCGGCGGCCGGCTCGAGGTGGGCACGGGCCGCTCGGCCACTTGGACCGAGCTGGCCGGCTTCAACGCCAACCCCGATCTCACCAAGAAGACCTGGGACGAATTCGTGCGCTGCCTGCCGAAGATGTGGACGTCGGAAAAGTACGCCTACGAAGGCCAGTTCTGGTCCATGCCGTCGCGCACCATCCTGCCGAAGGTCTACCAGCGCCCCCATCCGCCGCTCTGGGTCGCGGTGACGAGCCCGGGCACGGAGCTGGACGCGGCCGATCGCGGGATGGGCAGCCTCGGCCTCACCTTCGGCCAGTTCGCGGAGCAGGAGAAGCGCAACGCCGAGTACCGGCGCCGCATCCAGCTCTGCACGCCGGTGGGCGACTTCGTGAACGATCAGGTGAGCACCGTCAATTTCCTCTACTGCCACGAGGACGACGCCGTCGGGCTCGCGCGCGGCCGGCAGATGGCGGATGCCTTCAACTACCTCGCGACCCAGCTCATCTCGGTGCGCGAGGCCTATCCCGCAAAGTCCTATCCTTCGCTGGGGCTGCTGCCGCAGCTCCGGCGTCAGGCCACGGGCCCCGACGCCAGCGAGCAGGCCGGCGAAGGCCTTTGCCTGGGCGGCCCGGAGCGCATTACCAAGGCGATCAAGCGCTGGGAGTCGGTGGGCGTGGATCGCGTCAATTTCCTGCTCAATACCATGGAGGTGATTCCGCAGACCGACGTGCTCGAGAGCCTCCGCCTCTTCGCGCGCGAGGTGATGCCGGCCTTCAGCGATTCGAAGGTGTCGGCCTCAGGCGGAGGCACGTGATGCCGCTCTTTGGCGCCCTCGAGCTCGACGCGGTCTCGGCGCGCCTGCCCCGGATGCGCGATCTCGGCACCGAGGCCTGGCCGCTGCCGCAGGCCGAGATCCTCCAGCTCGCCTGGGAGGTCAATGACGACACTCAGACGCTGCTCCCGCGCGCCATGCACCCGGCCATCCCGCCCTATGTCACCGTGGTGGTCGCCTCGTATCCCGAGAGTCCGGTGGGCCCCTTCACCTTGGCCCAGCTGAGATTGATGGGGCGCGCCGGCGCGCATCCGCGCGGCTATATCCTGGGCGCGGTGGCAACCGGAGGCGATGCGGCCGAGGAGCTGAGAGCGCGCTGGGGATTCCCCGCCGCGCCCGGCACCGTGACGCTGCGGCGCCACCACGATCAGGTGGCGGTCACCGTCCTGCGGGACGGTGCGGCCATCCTCGAGGCGGCCCTCGTCAATCCTGAGGTGATCTCGGGCGGCGACATCCAGTACATACACTCGGTGACGCTGGCCCGAGCGCCCGAAGGAGGTGGCGCGGCGCCGCTGCTCATTCAGGTGGATCCGCATTACACGTTCCAGAAAGCCGAGCGCGGCCGCCCGCGGCTCCTCCGCATCGACGCCGCGGCGTGGAACGCCCCCGGGCTGATCGTCGGCAATCCGATCGCGGCCAGCGTCACCACCTGCGACACCGACCTGCCGGCCATACGCTTCGTGATGGATCCCGAGCGGCCCGTGGTCCAGGGCACCCGGAAAATCCGCTGACGGCCGTCTCGCGCCGCTTCCTCCTCCTTTGCGCCGCCGCCCTCGGCCTCGTCGGCCTGCTCGGCGCGCTTGCGGCGGCGGCTCACCAGGGCTCACCCGCGGCCCTGCTCGCCCGTAAAGGCCGTCTCATCGCCGTCGAGTCCGGCCTCGCCCGCGAGGACGCGGTCTCGCGCCTCCAGGAGCTCACCCTTCGCAGCTCCACGGGGCTGGAAGTCCGCGTGCTCCTGCGCGTGCCCAAGGCGGGGGAGTCGCGCGCGCCGGCGGCCGTGATCGTGGGCGGCATTCAGCGCGGCCGGCGCATCGCCATCGCGGCCGGCCTCGACGCGATCGCGCGCCAGGCCGTGATCGTCTCGCCCGACTACCCGCTCGAGCAGCGGCGGCACACCTTTGAAGGGCTCGGCCTGCTCACCGCGCTGCCGCGCATCCGTCCGGCGGCCTTCGACAGCGTGGCCCAGACTCTGCTCCTGCTCGACTACCTCGAGACGCGGCCCGACGTGGACGCGCGCCGCCTCTTCCTCGTCGGCGGCAGCATGGGCGCGCCCATCGTCACCGTGGCGGGCGGCGTTGACCCTCGTCCCGCGGCCGTGGTCGTTCTCTACGGCGGCGGCCAGCTGGCCGCGCTCATCGCCCACACGCTGGAGCATCCGGCTCAGCCGCGGCCCTATCCACACTGGGCCGCAGTCGTGACCGGATACGGCCTCTCATGGCTCTTCGCTCCGTTGGCGCCGGAGCGCTATGCCCCCGCCATCGCGCCCCGCCGGTTCCTCATGATCAATGGAGCGGGCGATTCGCTCGTGCCGCGGGCGAATGTCCTGGCCCTGTACGAGGCTGCGCGCCCGCCGAAGGAGTTGATCTGGGTCGAGGGCGAGCATATCCAGCCCGAGGAGACGGCTCTCATCGCCCACGTGGGCACGGTAGTGAGCGCGTGGCTCGAAAAGCATGGCCTGCTCACCATGGGACAGAGCCCATAACCCAAGGGCTATGACTGACAGATTGTGCCAAGGAAACGGCCTGTTACGTCCCTCCGGGCATTCGTCGGCCCAGCCCCGGCCGGAGACGGCTATATATAAGGATGCCGCTACGCCTACTTAGCGACAGGGGGAGGCGGCGGCGGCACTGAGGAGGCTCAGGCACCGTTTTTGCTCTCTGGAGGGTAAGGATGAGAGACTTGAAGCCATGAGGAGCCGATGATGCACGACAGCCTGCCCAGCATCTTGTGCGTGGACGACGACGTGGAGATCCTCGAGCTGCTGAAGGAGTACTTCACGCTCCAGGGCTTCGTCGTGCTGACGGCCACCAATGGGGTCGAGGCCTTCCTGCAGGTCAAGCGCTGGGCGCCCAAGGCCGTCATCCTCGACCTGTTCATGCCGCGCCTGGGCGGGATCGGGGCGCTGACACGCATCAGGGCGCTCAATCCCGACATCGCGGTGATCCTCGTGAGCGGCATGGGCAATGCGCTCGAGGTCGTGACCGAAGCGGGTCTCAGCGTGGCCGGCGCCTTTGTCAAGCCGCTGGATCTCGAAAAGCTCTCCGAAACCCTCGCCAAGAGCGGCGTGATCGCGCCGGTGAGCTTCGGGGACGACGCCGCCTCGGAGCAGCTCCGGCCCACTCGCGCCCGGGTGCTCGTCGTGGACGACGAGCCCGAGTTCCGGAGCGTATTGGCCGAGCACCTGCAGGGGAAGGGCTTCAACGTGCTCGAGTCCAAGAGCGGCGAGGATGCCCTGGCGGTGCTGACGGAGTTCGCGCCGCATATCGTGCTGCTCGACGTCATGATGGAGGGCATGGGCGGCATCGAGGCGTTGAGGCGGATCAAGACCAAGGCTCCAGAGACCTGCGTGGTCATGGTGACCGCGGTGGAAGACTTGGATGCCGCGCGCGGGGCGCTGGCGGTGGGCGCCGCAGACTACGTCACGAAGCCCTTCACCTTCCAGTACCTGGACTCCGTGCTCGAGGTCCATATGCTGATGGACCACATCGACGCCCCTTCAAGCGACACCAAGCCCAAATAGCGGATCACGGCCCGCTCCACTCGATCGGGGAGTAGTGTCCATTCCTCCCCGAGTTCTCGAAGCTCACCGCGCGATCGCGGAAGCGTGAGACCAGCCCGCGGGCCGCGGCAAGCCGCCGCGACGCGAAGTGGCCCACGTTCTCCAGCCACACCTCCTTACCGCCGGCTCCTTCGATGCCCTCCACGGTGATCTCCGCGATGCCGGGAATGGCGAGCGTTCGCTTCCGCCCTTCCGCGGCCACCGTGATGGGCGCCGCGCAGGTCTCGAGCCGTACCGCGATCAGCGGCGCGAAGCGCGCGAGCGGCCCGCCGGCCTGGCCCGAGAAGATGGCCTCGAGCGCGGCGCGCTGCTCGGGCGTCGTCCGCTCGTCGACGTAGAGCCCGACCGTCCAGCCCCCGTCGGCCATGACGCCCGGCGTGTAAATCACCAGCACTGCTCGCGTCCCGCCCAGGTCGGTGGCACCGTAGGCCCCGGCCTTCAGATCGAAGGCCACCACGACGTCGCAGTGACCTTCGGTGGGCCGCGCCTTGGCGCGCGAGAGGAGGCAGGGGCACAGCACCTCACAGTTGCACGACTCGAAATACTCGCCGCTGATCCGCCATGCCGGGCCGCTCATGCGCGTGCTCTCACGTCAGGATCCTCCTTGAGACAGCGATTCGAGCGCTTTCACCGCGCCCTCTTCCGCCGAGCGAATGCAGTCGGCGATGCCCACGCCGCGGTAGGCGCCGCCGGCCAGCACGAGCCCACGGTGGCGGCGGAGGGCGTCCTCGATGGCCTCGACACGCGCCAGGTGGCCCACCTGGTACTGAGGCATCGCCTTGACATACCGGGCCACCCGCGTGAAAAGCGGCTCGCCGCGCGCGCCGAGCAGCTCGGCGAGCTCCGTGCGCGCCGTCGCGATCAGCGTCTCGTCTCCGCCCCCGAGAATACCCTCGTTGAGCGCGCCGCCCATGAAGGCACGCAGGAGGACATGGCCCGACGGCGCCCGCCCCGGGTACTTCACGCTGGAGAACGTGCAGGCGATGATGGGCCGCCGCTCAATCTGCGGCACGACGAAGCCGAATCCGCACAGCGGATGCCGGATATCGGCGCGGCGGTGGGCGAGCGTCACGGTGGCCGAAGACGCGTACGGAATGCCCTCGAGCAGATGGGCCAGTGCGGGGTCGAGGTAGCGCACCATCCGCGCCACCTGGTGGGCCTCGGGGGCGAGGACCACGGCATCGGCCGTATAGGCGGCATCCGCCGCCGTCACCAGCCGCCAGCGGCCGCCCTCCCGCGAAATGCCCGTCACGGCTTCCTTGAGCCGCACGGCGTCGGGAGGCAGCCGGTGGGCGAGCGCGCGGATCATCTCCTCCATCCCGTCCGCGAAGGTGACGAAGAGCGACCAGCGGGCGCCGCTGGCCCCGGCATGCTGGGCGGGGGCGCGCCGCGCCGCGCGCCAGAGGGCAAGGATCAGACTCCGCTCCTTGCGCTCCAGCTCGAGGAAGCGCGGCATCGTGGCCGCGAGTGACAGCTCCTCCGGATCGGCGGTGTAGATGCCCGCCACGAGCGGCTGCGCCACCCGCTCGAGCGCTTCGCGGCCGAGCCGCCGCCTCACGAATGCCCCCAGGCTCTCGTCGGGATCGCCCCCGCGTGGCAGCGCGAGATCGAGCGCCATCCGGAGCTTGCCCGGCCAGGAGAAGAGATGAGAGCTCAAGAAGGGCCAGAGCCGGGTCGGCGCCAAGAGCTGGAAGCCCTCGGGCAGCGCGTGCAACCGGCCGCGGAAGACGACATATGTCACGCGGAAGCGGTCGTCGGTGCGCACCAGGCGGTCCTCGATGCCGAGGCGCTTGCAGAGCGCCAGGGCCCATGGCTTCTCGGAGACGAAGGAATCCGGCCCGCACTCGACGAGGAACCCGTCCCGGCGCTCGGTCTGGATGGTGCCGCCCAGCCGATCGGCAGCCTCGAGCAGGGTGAGCTCGATCGACCGGCTCCGCTCCCGCGACCACTCCACCGCGCGATGCGCGGCCGAAAGCCCCGCGATGCCTCCGCCCACCACGACGAGCTTCACGGGCGCGTTCGTCACGAAGCCGGGCCTCGGCGGACCAGATCCGCGAGCATCTCGATGAACGCAGGATGATCGTTGGCCGCGGTCGCGCGATAGAGCGTGAGCCCGCACTCGCGCGCGACCCGAGTGGCCTCGATGTCGAGATCGTACAGCACCTCGAGGTGGTCGCAGACGAAGCCGATGGGCGCCACCACCGCGTCCGGGACGCCTTCCCGTCCGAGCGCGCGCAAGACGTCGCCGATATCGGGCTCGAGCCAGGGATCGCGGGCCAAGCCGCTCCGGCTCTGGTAGGCGAGGGTCCAGCGCGCGTGGCCGAGCCGTTCGGCGATCGTCGTCGCGGCCGCCTGGAGCTGAGCCGCGTATGGCGAGCCAGATGCCATGCCGACCGGGACGCTATGGGCCGTGAAAATCAGCGGCGCCCCCGCGCCCCGCCCGGCGGGAACCTCCTCGAGGGCCATCCGCGCGCGGTCCACCATGGCGTCAAGAAAAAGCGGGTGGTCGGCCCACTGTCCGGCGAACGCCACGTCGGGGCAGCCCGCCCCGACCCGGGCGCGGGCGCGCGCGACGTCGGCGAGGTACCGATCCCATGACGCCTCCGTCTGGAAGGAGGAGAGGATGATGCCGAGCGCGCGCAGGTGCCCGTTCCGCTTCATCTCAGCGAGGGACTCGTGCAGGAATGGATGCCAGTTCCTCATGCCGATGTACACGCGCTCGAAGCGGTTCTCGCGCCGCAAGGCGCGCCGCAGACCCTCGGCCTGTAGCCGGGTGAGGTCGTTGATCGGCGAGCGGCCACCGATCGCCTCGTAATGCTGGGCCACTTCCTCCAAGCGCTCCGGCCGGATCGCTCGCCCTTCGGCCACATTCTTGAGAAAAGGCCGGATGTCTTCCGGCTTCTCAGGCCCGCCGAATGCGATGAGCAGGATCGAGTCACACCGGCTCATCGCTTCGCCTCGTGTCGGCGCGAGGAGCGAGCCAGACGAGGCTCGAGGAAGGAGGCGGCCCGAGGCGTACGCGTTTGTACGTTGAGGGCCGACGACGACCGAGTACGAAGTATGGCGACGCTCATCGCGCCGACAGCTCGTGGACCATGTCCACCAGCGCAATGACATGCTCCACCGGCGTCTCTTTATGAATGCCGTGGCCGAGATTGAAGACATGCCCGGGCCGGCCGGCGGCGCCGTGCAAGATCTCCTGCGCCGCCTTGCGGATCTCGGGCAAGCCGGACAGCAGGATCGCCGGGTCGAGATTGCCCTGAACGGCGATATCGTGGCCCAGCCGCTCCCACGTGGGCCCGAGGTCCACCCGCCAGTCGAGTCCGATCACGTCGCCGCCGGCCTCCTTCATCAATGGCAGGAGGCTCGCCGTGCCGACGCCGAAGTGGATGACCGGCGCCCCGTGGGAGAGCCGGTGGATGGCGCGCGCCGAATGGGGCAGTACGAACTCCCGGTAGTCCGCCGGCGACAGTGTGCCCACCCAGGAGTCGAAGAGCTGGACGGCCTGGGCGCCCGCGGCGATCTGGCCGTTGAGATAATCGGCGGTGAGGTCGGCCAGCAGCGCTAGGAGCGCGTCCCACCCCGCGCGCTCCTCGCGCATGAACCGCTTGGTGAGGATGAAATCGCGCGAGGGGCCACCTTCAATGAGATACGAGGCCAGCGTGAACGGCGCCCCCGCGAAGCCGATCAGCGGCACGCGGCCGTCCAGCGCCCGGCGCGCGAGGCGCACGGTCTCGAACACGAACGGCACGGCCTCGTCCACCGCGAAGGGTTCGAGCTGCTTCACCGCTTCGGCGGAACGGACGGGGCGCTCGATCTGCGGTCCGTCGGACTTCGTGAACTCCAGGCCCACGCCGAGCGGCTCGACCACCAGCAGGATGTCGGCGAAGAGGATGGCGGCGTCCACCTTGAGCCGCTCGACGGGCTGGAGCGTGACCTCCGCAGCCGCCGCGGGGTTCTTGCAGAGCTCGAGGAAGTCATGCTTGGCGCGCATCGCCCGGTACTCGGGCATGTAGCGGCCCGCCTGACGCATGAGCCAAACCGGCGTGAACGCCGTCGCCTCGCGCCGGCAGGCTCGCAGGAACGGCGCGTTCTCCGTCGTCATCGCGACCTGAGCCTACAGGCCGGCACTAGCGCAGTCAAGAAAGCGGCGCTATGATCGCGGCTCTGGGAGGAGACATTCATGCCCTTTCTGTCCGGCAAGCAGGCGTTTCTCGAGATCCTCAAGTCCGAAGGCGTCGAGTGCATGTTCGGCAATCCCGGCACGACGGAGCTGCCGCTCATGGACGGGCTCGCGCGCGAGCCCGGCATCCGCTACGTGCTGGCGCTCCAGGAATCAGTGGCGATCTCGATGGCGGACGGCTACGCGCAGGCCGGCGGCCGGCTCGCCGCTGTCAACGTGCACATCTCGCCCGGGCTCGGCAATGCCATGGGCATGCTCTACGACGCCATGAAAGCGGGCTCGCCGCTCATCGTCACGGCCGGCCAGCACGACCAGGCGATGAATCTCACCGAGCCCATTCTCTGGTCCGACCTGCCGCCAGTGGCGCGTCCCTGGGTCAAGTGGGCATACGAGATCAGCCGGCTCGAAGACCTGCCCCGCGCGGTGCGCCGGGCGGCCAAGACGGCGCTGGCCCATCCCTCGGGCCCCGTCTTCCTCTCGCTGCCGGTGGACGTGCTCAATGCCGAGCGTGACCTCGACCTCCTCGAGCCCACGCGCATCGCGCCACGCATCCGCGGCGATCGGGCGGCCGTGGAGGCGGCGGCCGACCTGCTGGTCAAGGCGAAGCGGCCCATTCTCATCGCGGGCGACGTCGTCGCGCACGGCGGCGCCCACGCCGAGATGGCGGAGGTGGCGGAGCTGCTGGGCGCGCCGGTATACACCGAGTGCGTGCCGTCGACCTGCTCCTTCCCCTTCACGCATCCGCTCTATCAGGGACCGTTCCCGCGGCTCGGGGCGCCCATCCGCCAGCTCCTGATGCCGCACGATCTCCTCTTCTCGGTGGGCGGGGATCTCTTCACGCTGTCGCTTCCCTCCGACGTCGAGCCGATGCCGGAAGGACTGTCAGTCATCCACATGGACGTGGATCCGTGGGAGATCGGCAAGAACTATCCGGCCAAGGTCGCGATCCAGGGAGATCCGAAGGCGACGCTACCCGACCTGGCGGAGGCCCTGAGGAAGCGGCTGAGCTCCTCGGCGGTGAAAGACGCGCGGGAGAGAATTGCCGAGCTGAGCCGTGCGCAGGAAAAGCGCCGGGCGCACATCCGCGAGCGCGCCGCGGCCGAGGCCGGGCGCGTGCCGATCTCGCCGCTCACTTTGGTCGCGGCCGTCGTGGAGTCGATTCCCGACGACGCCATCGTCGTGGACGAATCCATCTCCTCGAGCATCGGGCTGCGGGAGCTGCTGCGCTCCCGCGATCCCAAGAGCTTCTTCGGCCTGCGCGGGGGCGGCATCGGCTGGGGGCTGCCCGCCGCGCTCGGCGTCAAGCTCGCCCAGCCCGACCGACCCGTCGTGGCGCTGGTGGGCGACGGCAGCGCCATGTACACGATCCAGTCGCTGTGGACGTCCGCCCACGACTCGATCCCGGTGGTCTTCGTGATCTTCAACAACGCCTCCTATCGCATCCTCAAGCAGCGGACGCTGGCGCTCAAGGGCTTCTCGGCGCAGGACAACCGCTACGTGGCCATGGACCTGGTGAATCCCGCGATCGACTACGTGGGCGTGGCCCGCTCGCTCGGCGTGCCGGGCGAGCTGGTGGAGAAGTCAGCCGACATCGCGCCCGCGCTCCAGCGGGGGCTGACGGCGGGCGGCGCTTATCTGGTGGACGTGCGCATCGACGGCACCTTCAAGGCCTGAGCCCTTGAAAAAGCGCGCCGCCGATCCCTGGATCCCGGCGGACCGCTACGGCCGCATGCTGCCAGTCTTCATGGCCAATTTGCTGGTGCGCGACGTCGGCCGGGCGCTCGGCTTCTACAAGGACGTGCTGGGCGCCCGCGTCCATTACTCGGATCCCGACTTCGCCGCGGTCAACTTGAACGGCGCCGAGCTGATGCTGCATGCCGACCATGCCTACGACAACCATCCCTGGCACCCGCGGCTCACGGGCGGCGAGGCGCGCGGCCTCGGGGCCGAGCTGCGGTTGTTCGGCGTGGATCCCGACGTCGTCGAATCCCGCGCTCTCAAGGCCGGCTCTCGCGTGCTCCAGCCCGCCACCACCAAGGGCCATGGCTGGCGCGAAGTGATGGTGGAGGATCCGGACGGCTACGTCTGGGCCGTCGGTGTCCCCACGGCTCCACAGCCATGAGTGAGAGGCTGGCGGGCAAGACGGCCATCATCACCGGCGCCGGCTCGCGGGGTCCGGGGCTGGGCAATGGCAAGGCGACCGCCATCCTGTTCGCGCGCGAGGGCGCGCGAGTGCTTTGCGTGGATGCCGAGCTCAGCCGCGCCGAGGAAACCGTGGCGGCCATCACGAAGGAGGGCGGCACCGCTTCGGCATGGGCCGCCGATGTCACCCGCGCCGAAGAGTGCCGGCGGATGGTCGCGACGGTGCTCGAGCGCTACGGCGGGCTCGACGTCCTGCACAACAATGTCGGCATCGAATCCCGCAAGAACCTGCTCGAGACGTCCGAAGAGGAATGGGATCGGGTCATGGCGGTGGACCTCAAGTCCATGCTGCTGGCCACCCAGGCCGCGGTGCCGCCCATGATCGAGCGCGGCCGCGGCGCCGTGACCTGCGTGTCGTCGGTGGCCGCGCTGCGCGGCCACGGGCGCACGGCCTATGCCGCCGCCAAAGCCGGCGTCATCGGTTTCGTCCGCAGCGTCGCGGTCCAGCTCGGCCCGAAAGGAATCCGCGTCAATGCCATCGCGCCGGGCATGGTCTGGACGCCCATGGTCGAGAGTATGGGCCCGGAGATGCGCGAGAAGCGCCGTAAGGCCAGCCCCATGGGCACCGAGGGCACCGGGTGGGACGTCGGCTGGGCGGCGGTGTACCTGGCCAGCGACGAAGCGCGCTGGGTGACGGGACAGACGCTCGTAGTCGACGGTGGAATTACGCTCACAACCAAATAAATCACGGAGAGACGGCATGACCATCACCTTCGGCATGCACCTGGGACATGTGGGCGGCCCGATGAGCGAGATGCGGCGCCTCTGGCGCTTCGCCGACGCCAGCGGCTTCGACTGGTTCTCCTCGGCCGACCACTTCCAGGAGTCGCCGTACCGGGACGGCAATGGCGATTGCTTCGAAGCCATCAGCACCATGACCACCATCGCGCTGGATACCACGCGCGTGCGCGTGGGCTCGCTGGTGATCTGCGTCAATTACCGGAACCCGGGGGTGCTCGCCAAGGCCATCTGCACCATCGACCATCTCTCCGGCGGGCGCGTGGAGCTCGGCATGGGCGCCGGCTGGCACGAGAACGAATACCGCGGCTACGGCATCCCCTTCGAGCCCATCGGTGTCCGGCAGGACCATCTCGAGGAGGCCGTCCAGATCCTCCGCATGCTCTTCGATCAGAAGGTCTCGAGCTTCAAGGGCCGGCACTTCCAGCTCAACGAGGCCCGCTGCAATCCCAAGCCGCTGCAGCCGCATCTGCGGATCTGGGTGGGCGGCGGAGGCGAGAAGCGCACCCTGCGCACCGCCGCCCGCTTCGCCGACGGCTGGAACGCGCCCTACCTCGGCCCCGAGGCGTGGAAAGCCAAGAGCGCGGTGCTCGACCAGTGGTGCGAGAAGGAGAAGCGGGATCCGCGCTCCATCGCCCGCACGGTGAACGTGGGCTTCTACATGGGAGCGGACGCCAAGGGCGCGGCGCGCGGGGAGGCCCTCTTCCGCTCCCACTGGGGCGCGAACGAGCCGCGCACCGGCTTCCTGCGGGGCACGCCGCGGGAGGCGGCCGAGCTGGTGGCCGCATACCGCGACGCGGGCGTCCAGCGGCTCAATGCCGCCTTCCGCGAGGGTCCCTACGACTGGGACGCGCTGCGGGCCTATGCCGAAGAGGTGCTGCCGCAGTTCGGGCTCAAGCGGCCGGCCTGATCGTCCCGCTCTTGCGCGCCCGGCTCCGGCGGCATACCGTTATCCCCGCCAAGACTTACGCCCCAAGGAGACAGCCATGACCGAAGGGACCCAGTTGATCCGAGGCCTCGAAGGTGTGGTCGCCGCCGAGACCAAGCTCTGCGACCTGGACGGCAAGAACGGCCGGCTGGCCTACTGCGGCTACGACATCGACGAGCTGGCGCGTCGGGCCACGTTCGAGGAGGTCGCCTATCTCCTCTGGCATGGCGAACTGCCCGCGCGCGCCCAGCTCGATCAGCTCACCGCCGAGCTCGCGGCGGCGCGGCCCATCCCCGGTGAGCTCGTCAAGGCCTTCGCGCTGATGCCGAAGCAGACCGACCCGATGCGCGCGCTGCAGGCGGCCGTCGCCATCCTCGGAATGCACGATCCGGATGCCACCGACAACTCGCGCGCGGCGAATCTTCGAAAGGCGGCGCGGCTCATGAGCCAGATCGCCACGGCCGTTTGCGCTCATCACCGGGTCCGCTCCGGCCAGTCGCCCGTCGAGCCATCAAAGGACCTCTCGCACGCCGCGAACTTCCTCCACATGCTCACGGGCAAGGCGCCGACGGAGGTCACCGTCCGCGCGTTCGACGCGAGCCTCGTGCTCTACGCGGAGCACGAGCTGAACGCCTCGACCTTCACCACGCGGGTGATCGCCGCCACGCTGTCGGACATGCACTCGGCCGTGGCGGGCGGCGTGGGCGCGCTCAAGGGCACGCTGCACGGCGGCGCTGGCGAGGCGGTGATGCGGACTTTGCTCGAAGTGGGCGCGCTGGACAAGGTGGACAGCTTCGTGGACAAGTCGCTCAGCGAGAAGCGCCGGCTCATGGGCTTCGGGCATCGCGTCTATACCGCCGGCGACCCGCGCGCCGCCATTCTCAAGGGCATGGCCGAGGCGGCGTGCCGCGAGTCCGGCCAGGGGCTGTGGTACGACCTGGCCGTGAAGCTGCACGCCAAGGTGAACGCGGCCAAGAAGCTCATCCCG
>Ga0070707_100003698_pt1 | contig 14423 bp, 15 predicted proteins | sample KBSK5502metaG_FD_65468 | JGI IMG/M metagenome (GOLD analysis project Ga0070707, IMG submission 65468) | Corn, switchgrass and miscanthus rhizosphere microbial communities from Kellogg Biological Station, Michigan, USA - KBS K5-50-2 metaG | ecosystem: Host-associated > Plants > Roots >... | reverse complement strand
CCCAGGAACGACTCCGGATGGCCATAGCCATGATGAAGCAGTTCACGCGCTTTCTGCCCGAGGCTCCGGACCCGGGCCAGGCGATGCGGCACTTCGACCAGTTCCTCGATAAGGTCGCTGAGGAAGGATTTCCGGACGATGTCATTGCATTCCTCGGTCAGGATGAGGGAATGAAACGCCTCGCTCAGTTGTTGGGATCGAGCGACTACCTGTGGGATGACTTTTTGAGCAGGCACTTCCGAGAATTCTTTCCGGTTATTCGAGATTTCCGATCCGCCGATCTACCGTCGCTCTTGAAGCACGCTTCGTCGTTCGAGGAGAAGAGACGCGTCCTGAATGCTTTCAAGGACAGTGAAGTGTTCCGCATCGACGTGCAGCATCTGTTGGATCTGAAGATGACGCTGAAAGACTTTTCCCGGGCGCTGACCAATCTGGCCGAAGTCATCATCGACCACGCGGCGCGGATCTGTCGTGAACAACTCGGCGACGGACACGGCGCATTCACAGTATCCGGACTCGGCAAGTTCGGCGGACGTGAGATGGGCTATGCGTCCGATCTGGAGTTGATGTTCATCCACGAGACTCGTGAGAGTACGCCCTACTTCGAATCACTCGCGCGGCAAACGATTGACTTCATCGATGCGCGCGCGAAAGGCATCTTTCACATCGATCTGAGGCTTCGGCCCTACGGCGATGCGGGCGCGTGGTCGACTCCACTTGACGAATTCAAAAATTACTACAGCGCGAATGGCAAGGCAGATCCATTCGAACGGCAGGCGCTGATCAAGTTGAGATGGTTTGCCGGAGATGAAACCCTGGGACGCCGCGTGGAAGCCCATCGCGACGCATTCACGTACAGCGGTACGCCATGGGATTGGGAGAATGCGCACCATCTGCGGCGGCGGCAGATGCGTGAACTGGTTAAGCCCGGGCAAATCAATGTGAAGTACAGCGCCGGCGGAATCATCGACATCGAATACGCCGTTCAGTATATGCAACTGCTCCATGGTCCGCGGCATCCTGCGTTGCGCAGCCCGAACACGATCGAAGCTCTCGAACAATTGCGACAGCTGCAGATCATCAACGAGGGTGAGTACATGCTGTTAACTGAGGGATACGGTTTTCTTCGAAACCTGATCGATGCGCTTCGTATTGTCCGCGGCGATGCGAGTGATCTTGTACTGCCGCCTACAGACTCCGATGAGTTCGAGTTTCTGACGCGGCGGTTGGGCTATCGTCAGAGGGACTGGGCCGCAGGAGCGGCGATGCTGTTACTCGATATCCAGCAATGGATGGCGAATGTCCACGAGTATTTTCTGAGCCGCTTTCCGTCAGCGTAATTGCGCCTCACAGAGACGGCCAATCTTCAGAATTGCGCGATCCACTTCGTCCGACCAATTGATGCCGCAATTGAGCCGAATGTAGTTTCGAAACTTGCCGCTTGCGGAAAAGACCGGTCCGGGAGAAATGCTGATGCCTTCCTTCAACGCCGCGTGATACAGCGCGATGGAGTCGACACGCTTCGGCAGTTCGATCCAGAGAACGTAACCACCGGAAGGCCTGGAGACACAGGTTCCTTCTGGAAAATACTTCGATACCGCCTGGCTGAACGTATTCACCTGTTGTTCAAACAGCAGCCGCACCCGGCGTACGTGACGATCATATCCTCCCGATTCCAGAAACATCGCGACGGCGGCTTCTGATAAGCGTGGACTGGCGATGCTGGTGATCATCTTCAGACGCGCAACCTTCGAGTGAAACCGTTCGCTGTGGACCCACCCGAGGCGAAGTCCCGGCGAAACCGTTTTCGAAAACGAGCCGCACACCATGACCAGACCCTCACGGTCGAAGGATTTCGCAAGGCGCGGCCGCTGCGCCGAGTAGGCAAGATCGCCACAGATGTCGTCTTCGATCAGAGGCACGTTATGCCGCGAGAGCAATTCGACAAGCGCGCGTTTCTTATCATCCGGCAGAACGTAACCGAGTGGATTATGGCAATTGGTGATCCCGATGTAGCCACGCACGCGGTGGGTCTTCAGCACGGTCTCGAGAACGTCGAGATCCATTCCGGTCCGGCAATCCGTCGGTATTTCGATGGCGTTCATTCCGAGCGATTCGATCGACTGAAGCACATTGAAATAGGTCGGACTCTCGGTCGCGATCACATCTCCCGGTTTGCCGATGACCCGCAGACAAAGGTTCATCGCTTCCGTTGCGCCGCACGTGATCGTCACATCCTGCGGCAGGAAATTACAGCCGGCCATGACGGAACGCCGCGCGATTTGTTGCCGAAGTACAGGATCTCCCGGAGCGTGTTCGTGGCTGATGCTGACGTTCGGGTCCTGCCGCGAAAGGCGGCGGATGATCGCGTTCAACTGGTGGGTGGGCAGACGATCGGGGCCGGGAACGGCCGTTCCTAAAGAGACTTTGACAGGACCGCGATGCGCCTGCATCAAATCGACCACGATGTCGGACGTGGTTACAGGCGTCGGGCGCGCTCGCGCCGGCCGAAATGCAGGCACCGGGTTCAGGCTTCGCTCCGGCGTTCTCACATAGAAACCCGACTTCGGCCTGGCCTCAATCCAGCCTTTGTTCTCCAGCCAGAAATAGGCCTGCAAAACGGTTGCGATACTGACACGGCTCTGGCGGCTCAGCTCACGAACGGAAGGGATTTGATCGCCCGTTCGAAACGCGCCTTGTTGAATCTGGTTTTCCAGGTTGCGCGCGACCCGCAGGTACAAAGGCGAGTCGATTTTTTGTTTCTTCATACCGGGGCAGGTTAATCGCTGGATGGAACAGAACTCAACTAAATTTATCTGTACCGGTCACAATTTCTATTATCTGCATCTGTTATGCAGTGGTCTGAATCTCTACAATGCCGTCATCGTCGCTCCCGGGAGCGCAGTCACAAAAAACCTGGTGAAAGGAGCAAGTGATGCGTTCAGCGATGACACTAATTGGTACCGTTTGTTTGGCGCTGTTGTTTGCAACAGCCGTGCCTGCCCGGCCTGTAACGGAAGTCCTGCGCGGAATCATCAAGGTGACCGCAGACGGTGAAGTGCCGGCTCTGGTGCGTGTGCAACTGAAACTTCTCTCGGCCACGGTCGGCGAAGCCTTTCCGCGTGACGGCAGATTCGAATTTCTCGGGCTTGTGCCGGCGCGGTACACGATTGTCGTCGAAGCGCCGGGCTACGAGACGGTGATTCGGGAGGTGGACGTTCCGGGCGAGTGGCTCACTGTGCTGGAACTCCGGCCCCAGCGGAAAAACACGCAGAAGACCGAAGTCCTCCCCATTTGGAATTTCAATATTCCCGATTCGGCGCGACGTCAGCTCGCGGCAGGGGCCAGGCTGATGGGAACCGACTGTAATGAAGCGATCGAGCACATGAGAAAAGCCGTGCGCATTTACGCGGCTTACGGAGATGCCCACCGCGGCATGGCCGAGTGTTACGCGAAGATGAATGAACTCGAACCGGCCGTGCAGGAATTCAAAAAAGCGCTGGAGCAGCCGCATGAGCCGGTCGTTCATCTCCAGCTGGGGAACATTTACGCCAAACAGCACAATGCAGGATTGGCCACATACCAGTTAGAACTCTTCGTCGAGGAGGTCAAGCCGGGCCCCGCGCGTGATCGCGCGCTGGAGCTGTTGTCTCGCCGAAGGTCGAAATGAAGGGATCAGCCTGCGAGCCGGATCACAGCCTGCCGGACACGTTCAGTCAGTTGAACGTAATCGGTTTCTCCCGGCGCAGGAATAATGGGCGGACCAAGGTGGATCTTGAACCGGAAGGATTTGCCGGACACGAAAGCGCGGCCGGCGGCCTTCAGCATGTCGAAGGGGCCCCAGTTTTGGGGCAACCCTTCGATGTAAAACGGCACAATCGGAGCACCGGTCTTGCACGCGGCCACGGCTGCACTCGTGCGCCATGGCCTGTTCATGTGCGTCTGAAAATCGCTGTCGGAGTGGCCCGCTGGAAAGATACCGAGAATCGGTTGCAGCCGCCCGAAACCCTGCGGGTTCTCGAGAAAGTCGATCATCGTGGCGGTGGTCATGCCCTTCTGAATCGGGAGGATGACGCCTTCTGCATTTCCCATCAGGCGAAGGAAGCGTTTGAGCATGCGGTCGGACGGATCGGCCTGCGACACAAACTTTGCAAGGGCGCCCCGCTCTTCCAGGATCTTCGAGCCCATCAGCATGGCATCATTGGCGCTCCTGCTGATATGGTTGCCGGCGAGGATCACGGGACCTGTAGTGGGCAGATGCTCGAGACCGTAGATTTCAACGCATCTGTCGAGGGCGAGCCGGTACAGCCCAACGAAGGTGATCGTGGGCCAGCGCTGCGCCCACATCTGACGGGGACTCGGTTTCAGCGCGATTGCTAGAAAGCCCACCCACGGGGCCGCTAGCAAGCCCATTATTGCCAGGTTCCGGGCGGTCGTTTTGTTGGTTACTGCTTTCGACATCCTGTCTTACTTCTTCACTCCTCGGGGGCACCATAACACGGCGCCAACCTTTAGACCCCGAATTCAGCGGAAAAGATAGCGGGTTTTGACGATTTCCAGGTGATGCAGCTCATGTCCCGCGGCCACGTAAGCGATTGCACGGGCACTGATTTCCTTCTGATTGGCGATGCCGCGGCGGCGCCATTCTTCGTCCGTGAAATGTTTGAAAAGGTTTACCGTAGCGCGACGTACCGACGCCAGTTCTTCGATGAAGCTCTCGAGGGTTCGGGCATTGAAGTTCGCATTGGCCACGTAATCATCCTGTTCAAAACCGGGCAGCCATGTTTTGTCGTTGCGACCGATACACAGCGCGCGATACGCAAAGATCCGCTCGGTGTCGATGAGGTGCCCCAGAACCTGCTTGATGGTCCACTTTCCTTCGGCGTAGGCGCGTCCCGCGTTTTCTTCAGACACGCTTCGCAGGAACGACAGCGTGTTTTCGACTTGTGAAGCCAGAGTCGCAGCAATATCGCCATCCGGCACACGGTCAATGTACTTCCGGTAATAAGGATCGTGTTCGTCCGATTCAGGTCTTGCGGTCATTCTTAGTCCTCCTGTCATATCGCAAAATATATTCGGGTACCGGTTGCGCGGCAGTAGCGTTGGTATCCGCTATGGGCATCCCCGCCACCAGTCGAAGCGGCAGCTCACCGGCCCACACGGGTATGGCGTAGTCCTCCGCATCATCCTTTGGCGGGCCGGTTCGGATTTTCGCGGAGACTTCTGCGAGCGGCAGCGACAGCACAGTCGTAGCTCGCAATTCCTGCTCGGTGGGTTCTCGAACCTGCGACCATCTTCCTGGAACGACATGTTCGGTGAATGCGCGAAGCGCGGCCATTTTGTCGCGCAGGTCCTCCACGGGTGTGGCTGTTCCGAGGATCACCACGGACCTGTAGTTGATCGAGTGGTGGAATGCTGAGCGCGCCAGCACCAGGGCGTCGATTAACGTCACGGTCACGCATACCGGAATGCCTTTGGACAGGGAACGCAACATACGGCTCGCGGCGGAACCGTGAATGAAGAGCCTGTCGCCAATCCTCGCGTAACTGGTCGGGATAACGAAGGGTTGACCGTCGACGGCGAAGCCCACATGACAGATGAAGCCTTCGTCGAGAATTGCATTCACCGTCACTCGATCAAACGAGCCGCGTTCGGGGAGGCGTTTCAGTGTGGTGTTGGGTGTCGGTTCGAAAGTGTTCATATTATTCCAGCGGCAGGATCAAAGTATCATTCAAAGTGGACTGTTAAAAGATCCACTTGTATGATTTATGACCAGTCCACTTTTCGAGGGCGCGCTAATGGAAATGGCCATCAATCTAGACAAGAACGATCAACTACCTTTGCATCAGCAGCTGTACGAGGAGCTCCGTCACTCGATTCTGAACGGCCGATTGGGCGCCGGTCAGCGGATACCGTCGACTCGAACGCTGGCAAAATCACTCGGCGTATCCCGTGCGACTGTGACGCTGAGTTACGAGCAGTTGATCGGCGAAGGATATTTGCAGGCACTGATCGGCTCCGGCACATCCGTGAGCACTCAACTGCCGGATGACCTGCTGCAGGCACCTTCCGTGACGCCGGTCCGAAAAACGACGGCAACGACCAGTGAACAGTTGAAATTGTCGAGTTATGGCCGCCGCGTCTTGCAACTTGTGCGGCAGACGGAAGAGGCGGCGCCGCTATTCAATTTCAAGTATTGCCGCCCCGCAGTGGATCAGTTTCCCGTCGCCGAGTGGCGGCGGTTATTGCTGCGTCACTGCCGGCCTGGTCAGCATGACTTGCTCGATTATGCGGAGGATGCTCAGGGTTATGCGCCGCTGCGTCAATCCATCGCGCGCTATCTGGCGCGTGCGCGAGCCGTAAATTGCGATCCGGATCAGATCGTCATCGTCAATGGATCGCAACAGGCTTTGCAACTGTGCGCGCAGATTTTGATCAACCGCGGCGACATCGTCGCCGTGGAGGACCCCGGTTATCTTGGCGCGCGCCAGGCATTCCTGACGCATGGAGCGCGGCTGCGTCCCGTCGCCGTTGATGAGGAGGGGATCCGCGTGGCCGGGTTGCCTCGAAAACAGATGCGGCTGCTGTACGTCACACCTTCGCATCAATTTCCCACGGGTGCTGTGTTGTCGTTGCCCCGGCGGCTGGAACTCCTGGCCTGGGCCGACCGAAGCGGCGCGTTCATCGTCGAGGACGATTACGACAGTGAGTTTCGATACGACGCGCGGCCCATCCCTTCGCTGCAGGGACTGGCGCAGCACGAGAACGTACTCTACGTGGGCACGTTTTCGAAGGTGCTTTTCCCTTCGTTACGTATCGGCTACATCGTTCTGCCTGCCGCGCTCGTCGACGTCTTCGAAAGAGCCAAGTGGCTGATGGATCGCCATACGCCCACGCTCGATCAGCGGGCGCTCGCGGATTTCATCGACGAAGGATATCTCGAACGCCATCTGCGCCGCATGCGGAGGCTCTATGATCGGCGCAGGCAGAAACTTGCCGCCGCGCTTCAGACCCACTTCGGGGATCGCGTCACGATACTCGGGAAGAATTCCGGAATGCACCTGATGATCCGTTTGCGCACGCCATGGAGCTCGAAGGAAGTGATCGAGCGCGCAGCCTTCACCGGCGTGGGACTGATCAACGCCGGGATGTATTACCTCAAGGGAGATCCGGGTGATGAATTTGTGCTCGGGTATGCTGCGGTAAGCGAACGCAAGATTCAGGAGGGTGTGAAGCGTTTGGCGAGAGCGCTCGATATTAGGGTAATTCCTCGTCGGACGCATAAATACCCTAATTAGCGACTAACGAACGTGAAACGCTAATTAGGGTATTTATGCGTCCGACGAGGAATTACCCTTTTAATTACAGGCTGTAGTACATGTCGAACTCGACGGGATGCGTCGTCATGCGGAAGCGTGTGACTTCTTCCATTTTCAGTTCGATGTAGGCATCGAGCATGTCGTCGCTGAACACGCCGCCCTTTGTCAGGAATGCGCGATCCTTGTCGAGAGCAGCCAGTGCTTCATCGAGCGAAGCGCACGGATGCGGAACATCCTTGGCCTGCTCCGGCGGCAGATCGTACAGGTTCTTGTCGATCGGGTCGCCCGGATTGATTTTGTTCTGCACGCCATCCAAACCGGCCATCATCATCGCCGTGAACCCAAGGTAGGGGTTCATGGTCGGATCCGGGAAGCGCACTTCAATGCGGCGCGCCTTCTGACTGGTGACCAGAGGCACGCGCACTGCAGCCGACCGGTTTCTAGCCGAGTAAGCGAGATTGATCGGCGCTTCGAAGCCGGGCACCAGCCGTTTGTAGGAATTTGTGCCGGGGTTGGTGATGGCGTTCAGCGCCTTGGCATGCTTGATGACGCCGCCGATGTAGTTGAGAGCGAGCTCGGAGAGTCCGGAGTAGCCTTCACCGGCGAAGAGGTTCTGCTCGCCCTTCCAGATCGACTGGTGCACATGCATACCGGAACCGTTGTCTCCCACGATGGGTTTGGGCATGAAGGTCGCCGTCTTACCGTACCTTGCGGCGACGTTATGAACCGCGTATTTCAGGCGCATCATCCAGTCGGCGCGCTGGACCAGCGGAGCGAACCGGGTGCCGATTTCATTCTGACCGGCGGTCGCCACTTCGTGGTGATGCACTTCAACGAAGACGCCCATCTGTTCGAGCGCGGATGCGATCGCCGAGCGAATGTTCTGCAGCGAGTCGACAGGCGGGACAGGGAAGTAGCCGCCCTTGACTGAAGGACGATGTCCTTTGTTTCCGCCTTCAAATTTTTCACCGGTCGACCACGCGGCTTCCTGAGAATAGATCTTGTAACTCGCCCCGGACATGTCGGCCGACCATTCCACCGCGTCGAAAATGAAGAACTCGGGTTCGGGACCGAAGAAAGCCGTGTCGCCCAGGCCGGTCGATTTCAGATACGCCTCGCCGCGCTTCGCAATGGAACGCGGATCGCGGTCATAGCCTTTCATGTCCGAGGGCTCAATCGTGTCGCAGGTGATGGCCAGGGTCGTTTGATCCAGGAACGGATCGATGAAAGAGGAGTCCGGATCGGGAAGCAAAAGCATGTCGGACGCCTGAATGCCTTTCCAGCCAGCAATCGACGAACCATCAAAAAAGTGCCCGGACTCGAATTTCTCTGGTCCGAAAGCTTTCACCGGAACGCTCACGTGCTGTTCCTTGCCGCGGGTGTCGGTGAAACGAAGATCGACGAATTTAACGTCCTTATCCTTGATTGTCTGGAATATATCTTTTGGGGTCATAGTCTTTTCCTTACCCTTTCGAAAACCCGAATTTTGTTTTTTTATTGAGTCCGTGGCAGAGAATCACCGGAAAAACGGGGAACATTCTGCCATAAACAAAAAAAGCCTTCGACCTTATAAATGGGATCGAAGACTTCGCTGTCCTGCCCGGCACGTCATTGTGCCGAACCTCACATTATATACCGCGCAAAATATACCGCACAAAATTCTTCGGTGTCCACGAGAAATTCGGCATTTCACGCATTACGACTCTGGTGTTCCAGGGGTCTATGTACTTAAGGGGTGTTAAGGAGTGTGATGGGTTTAAGGGGCAAATTTACCGGTCCGTCTGACGGCGGCGCCATGCTACACTCGCATATCGGTCGCGCAGTACGGATCTGCCTAGCGTGTATCGCCTCAGACCAGGGCCGTTGGATCCCCCCAAAACTTAGAATTGAATGAATCTTGAAGCGATATCAATCTGGCTCAGAAACACCCTCCTGCCTTACGGCGGGTTTGGTCTCATGGTGCTGGCGATGTGCGACTCATCCTTCGTTTCGTTACCTGAAGTGAACGATATTCTGTTGATGACATTCGCGATCAACGAGCCTGAGTCCATGGTGAAATTCGCACTATTGACGACCCTTGGCTCCGTCATCGGTTGTGCACTTTTGTACGCAGTGGGGCGGAAAGGTGGCGAAGCGTTTCTGCGAAGGAGCTTCGCCGACGAGAAGTTGGCCAGAATTCATAGGTGGTATCAGCGACACGGGGTCCTGGCGGTGATCGTACCGTCGTTGCTTCCTCCGCCAACGCCGTTTAAAGTTTTCGTGTTATCGGCGGGCACGTTTGGAATTTCGTGGCCGAAATTTCTCACAGCCGTCGTCATCGGACGAGGTATTCGGTATTTTTCAGAAGGGATTCTGGCCGTTATGTACGGTCCTGCGGCGATTCAGTTTGTCCAGGCGAATTACGGCAAGATGGGACTCGGCCTCGCGTTCGTGATCGTCGCGAGCGCGGTTATCTTTTTTCTTACAAGACGCCGGGTCGGGAATAGTGAAGCGTGAGAAATACATCAAGTCTTAAAACCTGTATTGTTTTCCTGCTGCTGCTCGTTTCTGTGAGCTGCGTTTCCATTTCCAGGAAACGCGTCGTTCCGGAAGAGCAGCGGCTGCTTCCGGCGAAGAGCGCCACACGCGCTGAATTGTTCGATACGCTCCTCGAGCGGAGTAAAGAAGTGCAAACCCTCCAGGGCACCATGACGCTGGATCTTACAGGCGGTGGCGCAAAGTCCGGTGTGCTCACGGAATACCATCAGACGCGCGGAATTCTGCTGGTTGATCGTCCCAGACACCTCCGTATGAAAGTTCAGGCGCCGGTCGTTTTGACGACACTCGTGGACATGGTTTCCGATGGCCGGCAGTATCGCGTCTCGATTCCCATCAAGAACCAGTTTTTCGTCGGCGATGTCAACGCACCCGGTATTTCCAAAACTGCTCTGGCCAATCTTCGTCCGCAACATCTATTGGATGGATTGTTCGTTGATATCCGGCCGTATCTGAATAACCCGAAGATTGCGCGGTTGCTCGAAGAAACGGTCGAGGGCCGGCGCAGCTATTACGTTTTCAGTTTCATCAACGCTTCGAATCCCGAGGCGCAGCTGGTCGAAAAGCTGTGGATTGATCGGACGGATATGAACATCTCGCGCAAGCAGCTGTTCGGGAAGGACGGAGCCATCGAAACGGATGTGCAGTACTCCGACTACAAGTCTGAAGGCGGCCGCCCATTTCCACAACTGATCGTGCTCCAACGTCCGGCAGAAGACTACACAGTGAAAATGACGTTTATGAAAACGACGCTGAATGAAAAACTAACCGAGGACGCCTTCAATCTGGAACGTCCCGAAGGTTCCGAACTCGTACAGCTTGCGAAATAAATATGAATAAACAAATGATCATAGCCGGTCTCAAGGCCCGGCCTGTTCGAACAAGCGTCAGTATTCTTGCCGTCGCGCTTGAAGTGACGCTGATCCTTGTTGTCGTTGGATTGACGTCCGGGATTTCAAGCGAAACCGGAAAACGCACCGAAGGTGTCGGAGCAGACATCCTCCTGCAGCCACCCAACTCGTCTCTGTTTCTTGCGCTGAGCAACACCACAATGCCTGTGACGCTCGGCGACAAACTGCGCGAGCTGCCGGGCGTGAAAGTCGTATCCCCGGTGCAGACGCTGGTCAATTCATCGGCGGGCCTGGAAATCATCTACGGCATCGATCCGGAGACGTTCAATGCGCTCGGCAATGGTTTCATCTGGCACAAAGGCGGGCTGTTCAAGAACGCTGACGACGTTGTCGTCGACGACATCTATGCCCGGGCGAAGAACGTCACCGTCGGTGACAAGGTCGAACTGGTGGGCCACACGTTCAAAATAGCCGGCATCGTCGAGCATGGAAAGGGCGCGCGATTGTTCATCTCCCTTCCGGCTGCGCAGAGCATGACGGGTAATACAGGCAAGGCGTCATTGTTCTTCATAAAGATCAACGATCCGGCCCAGGTGCAGACAGTTATCGGCGAGGTGAAGAAACTCCTCGAAGGATACGGCGTCATTGCTTTGAAGGAATACACTGCGCTGATGATGTCGAACAGCATGCCGGCGCTGGACGCGTTTATTTCGACTGTGGTGTTCGTCGCCTTGTGCATCGGCGTTCTCGTGATTTTCCTCTCCATGTACACCACGATTACGGAGCGAACCCGCGAAATCGGCATTCTGCGTTCGCTGGGCGCTTCGAAGCAGTTCATTGTGACTCTGATTTTTCAGGAATCGGCGGCGGTTTGTCTGGTTGGAGTTGTTCTCGGAATCGGCGCGAGTTTCCTCATTGCAAAAGCAGTAACGATGATGTTTCCCACGCTCATTGTGTTGATCACTCCGGATTGGATCGGCAAGGCGACCGTGTTTGCGGTATTGAGCGGCGTCATCGGATCGCTATATCCGTCGTTGAAAGCAGCGAAGCAGGATCCGGTGGAAGCCCTCGCGTACGAATAGCATTTGTGATACAAAATCTCAGTTTTGGACTTTTTTAAATGAAAAACTTATTGGAAACCTCTGATGTCCGGAAGACGTACTCGGTGGGCAAGATTCAGGTCGAGGCGCTTCGGGGAGTAAACCTGCGAATCCGTGAAGGCGAGCTTGTCGCGATCATGGGTCCCTCCGGTTGCGGGAAATCCACGCTGATGCACATTCTGGGTGCCATGACCAAGCCGACCTCCGGCAAAGTCTTCATCGGCGGCCAGGACATCGCGGGCATGAATGACAGTCAATTGACCGGCACCCGGCGGGAAAAGATCGGCTTCGTTTTCCAGAAGTTCAACCTCCTGCCGACATTGACGGCTCGCGGCAACATCGACGTCGCACGGTATATTCACGGAAATCGTGCAAACGGCAACGATCAACATCTCGCCGACATTCTTCACTTGTTGATGATCGAAGACAAGATGGGCCGCAAGCCTTCCGAGCTTTCGGGCGGCGAGCAGCAGCGCGTCGCGATTGCGCGCGCGGTTGCGAACAAGCCGGCTATTCTGCTTGCGGATGAACCGACGGGCAGTCTGGATACCAAGAATTCCGAAATCGTTTTGAACATGTTCCGGGAATTGAATCGCAGGTTCAAGCAGACCATCATTCTGGTTACACATAATCCCGAACTCGTTGCTATTACCGACAGACTCATTGAAATGCGCGACGGAGTCATCGTTACGGATAACGATCCCGTTTCCTGGGACAATGAAAGCGAGCTGGCACAACCCAGTGTATGAAGCGTTTTCTATTGTGGTCGTTTGAGCGAGGATCCGTCCAATACGACGTGATCTGCGTCGTGATCCTCGCCTTCATCTTTCTCACACCGCAAGTCATCTTCAACGATCGCCCTGATTTCATGCGGATTCCCGAGGATCAGGCGATACGCCAGACCAGCGATGATGACGGACACACGGTTTTCACCGTCAAAGTAAACACGCAGCAAGCTGCTGTCGATCGGCTGAGAGCCTCTCTGGGTCAGACCGTCACGATTTCGCGAACCGAACCGGTTTATGACGCGACGGGAGCGCTTGTCGCGTATTCGATCTGGATTGAAAGGTGAATCCTCAAATGAACAATAAGAAATTAGCCACAAAAAGGCACAAAATTCACAAAATATTTTTTTGGGCCTCTTGTGCCTTTTTGTGGCTGATCCTCCCCCTCCACGGTCAGGGCAAAGTCACACTCGATCAGGTCTTCTCAAAAATGGACGAAGTGAGCAAAGACTTCCGATCGACGGCAGCCGACATTGAGCGCACTCACGTCACGGTTCTCGTCAACGACAAGGACGTGAGCTCCGGAAAATTCTTCTACGTTCGAAAAGGCAAAGAGCCGCGCGTCAAACTCGAGCTGGCGAAACCGATGCCTCAGTCTCTTTTGATCGACAAAGGCAAGCTGCTGATGTACACGCCGAACCTCAAACAGGTCCAGGAGGCTTCGATCGGCCCTCATCAGGACAAGGTCGATATGTTCATGGCGCTTGGTTTCGGGCAATCCAGCCAGGATTTGAAGAAAAACTTCGATGTTACGCTGGCCGGCGAAGAAGTCGTCGACGGCAAGAAGACTGCGGTTCTGGATTTGAAACCAAGGGACACGAGCATGTTCAAATCCGTGCGTATGTGGATGGACCAGCAGAAATGGGTTGCCGTTCAGATCAAGACCACGGAAAAGAGCGGCGACTATCTGACGCTGAAGTTCATGAACGTCAAACTGAACGCGAACATTCCGGATTCCGTCTTCGATCTGAAGATGCCGAAGGACGTAAAAGTTATAAAGATGTGACGCGCTCGTGACGTTCGAGCGCGGAAAGCTCCCGCCACGTGTACCAGATGCGCTGAGACACCGTCCAGTTTGAGAGGATGGCCATGACCCAGAGGACGGCGGCCATCCGATCCCACAACGAACCGATAATCAGAAGCACAATCCGTTCCGGCCGTTCCAGGAATCCAACCTTGCAGGCGGTAATCAATGATTCAGCGCGTGCACGCGTATAGCTGGTGAGAACCGAGCCGATCAGCACAAGACCCGTCAAGCCGACGTAGAAGATCCGATTGATCTTCGCGTACCAGATGATGAGGCCGAGCAGCAGAAGCAAGTCCGAGTAGCGGTCGATGACCGAATCGAAAAATGCGCCGAACTTCGTTTCGCGCTTCGTCCGCCGCGCGACTTCTCCGTCGACGATATCGAAGATGCCGGCGAATATAATGACCAGGCCGGCCCACGTGAAGATCCCTTTCGCGAAAAGGATCATGGCGAAAATGTTAATGACCATCCCGATCAGCGTCAGGATGTTGGGATGGATGCGAAGGCTTGCCAGGCCTTTCACTATCGAATCGACGACACGTTTGCCACCAGCTCCAATCCGTCCGGTGATGGACCTTGGCTCGTGCATCGAATTATTGAGCATCGTGCATTGTGGTGAAGCTGATGATCTCGAATGTGCGCGTGCCCGAGGGAATCTTTACTTCAACCGTGTCGCCTTCGCGTTTGTTCAACAGGCTGCGGCCGATCGGCGAAGTGGTCGAGATCAGTCCTGCGGGAGCGTTGGCGTCTTCACTCGTGACCAGCTTGTACCTGACCTCCTCGTTCTTGTCGACATCGAGGAGGAC
>Ga0070707_100003697_pt1 | contig 14426 bp, 19 predicted proteins | sample KBSK5502metaG_FD_65468 | JGI IMG/M metagenome (GOLD analysis project Ga0070707, IMG submission 65468) | Corn, switchgrass and miscanthus rhizosphere microbial communities from Kellogg Biological Station, Michigan, USA - KBS K5-50-2 metaG | ecosystem: Host-associated > Plants > Roots >... | reverse complement strand
TTTTTACTTGCTTGAACATGCAAGGCTTTATTGTTTTATCTGATATTTTACAGGCTGTAAAATGCCAAGCTACTTCAAGCGCTACAAGCGTACCCGTAAACCCTATTATCGGATAGACTATGTTCTCAAACATAAATATGAAGTATTAACAGTTGCTTTTCTACTGTATTAAGTGACGTTTATGATAAATCGTAATAGCTGCTTATCACACTAACAGTAGTAGTCGAACAAACGAACTACCTAATCGAACTTAAGACCTTAAGGCGCATATAGAGAAAGGAAAACGAATAAATCAATTAAGAAATAGTTTGCATCAATTGCTCAGCCTTGAGTTGATGTCTAAGAAGCTTTGTTCTTGTTGTTAGAAAACAGGAACAACTTCCCACTCTCGTTCTAGCAAATGTTCCTCTAGTCTATGCATTTTTTCATCCAAATCGCTGAGGACTTTTGTTTCTATGTCTATCGACAGCCGTCTTATTTGCCTATTTGAAAAATAAAGCGTTATAAGCAGGGTTCCTACGATGCCTATTGTCTGCGCTATTTGTAAGATATCTAAATATCCTATATTGACCATAAAGAACAAGTCGATATACTTGCTTATCTTGATTTGGCAATGGGATCTGGTTCTGTTGCTAATGGAGGAAACGGTGTAGGAAGCCAAAATGGAGGAAATGGTGGTGTAGCAATAAACGGTGGTACTGCTAATGGAGCATCTGGTAGTACTAGTGGCAATGGTAATGCAGGAAATGGCGGGGTAGCTATTGGGCCTGGCAGTGTTGCAGACGGTACTTCAGGTACTGGTAATGGAAATGGAAATATCCGCAGTGTCGCACTTGACGGAGGTCATACTTCCCAAGGCTGTACTGACGCAATAGGGTAAAATGTGTGTTAACCCGCCTTGATGCTATACTCTGACAGCAGGTGGATGGTGATACTATTATTTTGGTTGATTTAAAGCAGCAAGAGCTTGTTTTTTACCTGTTAGCGCAGCAACATTCTTTGGGTTTATAGCTAATCCTTATCAAAGTAGGTAATAGCTAGTCTGTAATTTCCTAAGCTGTTAAGAAAATTACCTTTGATAGTTAGATCAGCAATATACCTTGGATCTATAGCTAAAGCTTTGTCATAGTAGGTAATCGCTTTGGTGTAGTTTCCTAAACCACCAAGAGCGTTACCTTTGTCAGTTAGTGCAAGAACATATTTTGGATCTATAGCTAAAGCTTTGTCATAGTAGGTAATCGCTTTGGTGTAGTTTCCTAAATGATAAAAAGATAAGCCTTTGTTATCCAGTGCAGCAACATTCTTTGCATGGTGCGTTATAAGAAAGGTGAAGAATAGTGTCAGCAAATCAATTTTTGACTTGGAATCTAAAATTTTATAGATTTGTTGCCTATTTGTTATGTTCTTCTCGTTTATGTCTCTCAAGTTCTCCTAAATAGCTAAACGTTCGACCACATACATCACATTTGTAAAATGGACTGGCAGTAGATGACATAATCCGTACTATAGACGATAATCATATTTATGGATTGGGTACGTGGTCTGACAAGAAAAGGATTAGTGTTAGGATTTTGTTATTGTCAATAAAAGAAATGAAACGTGGAATGATATAATACATAGGACTGGTCACTTATATTGAATTCAAATATTCTCTGAAAATTGCTTAGGTCATTCGAATCCTTGCAACAGCAATCACAAGCCCGATGGTAATCACCGGGATAATAGTGGCCTTTACCAACCAATTAGTTACTGCCACTCCTCTCGCGATCGCCGCCAAAACGTACACGATCACCACTGCTGCTTGTATTCTTGTTTCGACTCTTTTCTCACCCGAAATCGTCAGATGGCGCTGACGGACAAGACTACTTATCAAGCCAGTCCAGGTACCGGTGATATACGTTGTAGATACGTCGGAGACTCCTAGAGCACGAACTGCAGCACCCTGTATACCCATTGCTACCGTAGCCAGCACAATTAGGGTGTACAAGACAAGACCGCTGGGTTTGCCACCAGCGGAAAATCCTACAATTGCTAACAGTAAGAGCACTAGAACCTCCATGATGAAGTCCTTCGTTACAGCTTTAGACCATATTTTTTGTGTACCCGGAGTCGGATCCACAATCCTCGCACCTAGAGCGACACCTCCTATGTAGCCCGTAATAGCAGCCAGAGAGACTAAGGCCTGAAAAATCTTTCCACTACCAATCGCAAGCCCAAGAAGAACGGTGTTTCCTGTCTGGACGGATGCGAAAACACCGAGCCCAAGAAAGCTTAGAGCATCTATGAAACCTGACGTAAACGCGAGAACAACTACAAGCATGTTTCGCACGATGACGGTTTGGCCTCTTGCACCGTTGATATCTACCGGTGACTCTGATGGGTTCTTTGAAGGGTTATCATCAGATGGGTTACTCATAACGATCTTCCCTTTAGATCATGTTGCCAAGAACTCAGGATGAAGCGAGATTTCCCCCCAGTTGAACGAACATAATAACTTGACGATGTATTGGGTTCGGAACATTACCTAAAGTTCTCGTTTACATCATAATAACAGCGAATACATAAGCCTTTCAATCAGAGCTGAGGTTTTCAAAACCAACCAAATCCCAAATCACAGATTTTGAGATTCCGATGACCTGACATTTCAGCTTGGGCAAAATAATTTGTAATATATAGCAAAGAAAGAATTGCTTCTAATCCTGATATTAAAATAAAACAAGATTGTTCAAACACAAACGTGGAAATCAGGAAATAACCTAATCATTGAGAGTGTACGTCGATAGCTATTCTGCCTATTTAGCCTCCAGCTACAACGAAGAGATCTTCTTGATATTTTGGTAATGCATCCAGGATCTTCGGCTGTAAACCAAAAACAGATCCTAAGACCTCATTTGAATACGCACCAAAGGCACCTGAAATGCCGATATCTTCTGGTCGTTCATGGTTAAAGAAGACTGCAAATTGCATGTCTTCACTTGCGTCCACGTTCTCTATATAGTGAAAGTACGCCGAAGGGATAAAAACGATTTCTCCAGGACCAACTTCAAATGTATCTACGTCGTCCCCTGGGCTGAAAATGGTCATCTGAGCCCTTCCGCTTATGACATAGTCCAATTCAGCCGCATTAGGGTGCCAGTGAGGTTCCCGTATGCCTTTAGGTTTCAAAGTCAGAAGATAGCATGCAAGACCACTAAGAATTCCAAAATTATTCGCATTGCCTAGGGAAACCGTACCGCCTCTGCTTTGTACCATTGCTGGAAATGCCTTTAGGTTAAATTTATGGTAATTCGGGATTTTCCGATAATCGGTTGTTGCATTCTTAGGGTTGGATCTGGAGGTTATGAGTAGATCTTGACGAGATTTTTTGAAAGTGCCAAAATATTCAGATCCAAGTCCGAATGTGGCTCCAAGTACGTTGTCAGTCATTGACCCAGTTGACCCAGATATTCCAATATCTTCCGGCCTCTCGTGGTTAAACGCGATAGCGAATTTAGTTTCTCCGTGATTGATATTCTCGATGTGATGAAGATTGCCTTTAGGAACAAATACAATCTCACCTGTATCGACAGTAAAAGTATCATGGCCGGCGCCGGGGCTGAAGATCGTCATAAGAGCTCTACCTGATAAACAGTAGCTGAGTTCAGCCGCATTAGGGTGCCAGTGTGGTTCTCTGATACCACCACCTTCTAATCGTAAGGAATACAGCGCCATCCCATTCAGTGTAGCGAAATTATTTTGGTTAGCCATGGCTCGAGTGCCCCCATTACGAACAGCTTGTGGTTTTATAGCTTCAAGATTGAAAGTATGAATTGAACTCATTTTCCTTCTTTTCATTGGAGTGTACTGATCTATTTGAAGTTTCTTGCAAGATGACTCCACTTGTATCATTTGCGGTGACGAGAGTAACCAACCGCGAGGATATCATTGACGTGACCTGCATGCCAAATGTCGAGACCCTCTAGAGAAATTGCAAATTCGTTAGCTACACCCGGTGAAGATTACTCATACTTCTCACACTAACCTGGATCATGAAACAGATAAGCATTCTGCTAAGATGATATTGTGTACCGTGCGACTAAATGATTTGGAGTCTGATAAGATAGTTGATAATTGTGGGATAGTATCATTTTTGAGTTCTCGATATAGGTCAACACATGTATGCATGCTTGCCATGTAGCGGTCAATTGCTAATATTGTTGAATTAGAAGTCATTGATTGAATTGAATCACCTAGTCATTATGACAGAGGGGGTAGAGTAATATGAAAGTCTTCATTGGAAAATCGCTGAGAAAACATATCTTCAGAAATAAAAGATATTTGATCCTAATATCCAACATGGTCATATTAATTTATGATGTTAAGATATAATTCTAGATAGGGTTCGCTTTAGAGAAAGCCAAAAGAAAGCCTTAGTACGGTCTTCCGCAATCCATTGTTCTCATCATAGTCATAAGAACAATAACAGAATGAATAATTTAGAACAATAACAGAATGAATAATTTATAAAAGGAAATCTATGGTTTATGAGGCTGTTCTGAAATTCTTAAAGAGGCTTGGCATATTAATTATGATACTGAAAAAAAGAAAATATCTAACCCAACTGTGCCACCTATAGCGAATGCTCCAAAACCCCTTAATCCATTAGTCTAGACAGCAATCTAGATGACGACCATGAAAAGGGCAGATGTCAGCACTTCTATTCCGAAAATGGCGGGTATTGGGAAACATAATTTGGTACATTGGCCCCTAGATTACAAGATGCAGACTATTTGGTCACTTTATAGTGCTACCTGCCGTTGCATTGGGACTTCCTGTTGGACTTCCTGTCTGAAGCATTTCTTGTTGCTCTAACTGATCTTCTATCTCTGTCGATAGTTTTTGAATTGTCTGGGAGTTGTATCCTCTTGCAAGTTCTTGGTTCACATGCAAAACAAAACTGTTTATTTTTTCATATGGACTTCCAACTCTAGCAGGTAACGCATCTGCTTGCGCCTGAGTGGTTATAATGCTTCCCGGTGGAACAAATTTGTTATCAGGGATTGTAACACCATCGGTTACCGTGGTTGATACTCCTATAGCAACTCTCTTGCCAACTTTCGCATTAAAGATTAGGCTCTTCATCCCCACAAATGTATCATTACCAACATACGCAGGCCCATGAACCTGTGCTTGATGACCTAAACTGACTTTATCACCAATATATACAGCAAAACCATTCTTAAACGCAGTATCATTTGCCTTCAAAAGAGATCCTTGGGCTGAATATCTTCTATCATCAATATTTTTACCATGATCTGTTGTTTCAAGAGCATGCAATGCCACACCATCCTGCACATTGGAATAGTCGCCAATATGAATAGGAGTACCTTCATCACCTCTACATACCGCAAACGGTGCAATAAGTACTAATTTCCCTATCTCGCAGTCACCAATAATCACCGCAAATGGATCAACATATGCGGTTTTGGATATTTTTGGAGATGTGACATTTGGATTGAAATCAGTTTGAACGCTAGGACGAATATTTGTAGGGGTAGTTGTTTGAGCAGTTGCCGTAGTAGTGTTGCTAGTATTATTTGTAATCGATGGTCGTTGCTGCTGTAGAACTACTGCTGATGTTTTCAGAAATATTTGGTTAGAACCTGCTGCCATAATAATGGTTATGAGAACGACCGCCAATATCAAATTCTTATCAATTTTCATATGCATGGATCTTTTTAACGGGTTTATCATTAGTATGGTTAGCATCTCTAAACATTTTAGTTGACATCTCCCATACAATATCGAATTTTAATACAGGGTTTGCTGATGACAGCATTGGCTCATTCCTCCATAATGTTGTAGATTTTTACGAGGATTGTGAGTTATAACGGGCCGGACGAGCTTTGTCTTGAAAGTTAGATCCGTCATGTCCACGATATTGCAACATCAATTATAAGAAATGCTACATGCACCGAGTACCAAAGAATAAAAGATACAGAGTGGTACAGGCCGCTATTCTGCAGTCTCAGTACTACTGCTAACAGAGGTGCGATTGTGATTAGTTTAGTAAGCCCAACATTATACATTCCTTACTGTCAACTCCTAATCCCTTCACCAAAACGTCTGCATTGTCTTTGTCTATCTAGGGATTGACATGATATTCAATTCTCCTTGATTCAATCATCGGGTATTGTATGAACTTTTGCAGATACTGACAAGTAGGAATAATTCAGCTTTCATGTGTTTAATTTAAAGTTCGACGCTGGGGCCGGCGTCCTTTCTAAGGGGGAAGAGTTGGCATAAACCAAGAAGACATGAGCTGAATGAAAAAATCTATATTGACTTCAGAAATTTCAAGACTCCTTACCCAGAGGAAGTCTTTTAAAGGTGGCCGACTTTTTAGTCTTATGAGATTTATAATTCGTGCGAAAATTCCTACGGAAGCTGGAAACAAAATGGTAAAGGATCCTAACTTCTTAAAGAACCTTGAAGACTACATGAACAAAGCCAAGCCGGAAGCAGCATACTTCTTTGAGGCTGACGGCAACAGGGTAATGGCATTCATAGTTGAAATGCAAAGTGTAGACGAGATACCTGCTCTGGCTGAGCCATTATTCCAAGGAATGGGTGCCAACGTGGAATTCCATCCTGTAATGAGCTTTGATGACCTGAAGAAGGCGCTTCCAAGATCTATTAGTAGGTAGCCAAGTTTTCATACTCACCAGTCTACAGAAACTGATACAGATTGACCAAATGTAACGTCTGCTGAGTTGGTTGTGGTTGTGGTACAATTGATGAAGTACTAGGGACAGTAGAAGGCTGAGTATTCGCAAAAATTTGGATATATACCCTGTTCGTCAGAAGTGTAGAACTAAAATACATAACGCTCCACCCCTCCCCCTCTCCCTCTCCTTTTGGTGTCTCACATATTATTATTATATTCTGCAAGATGATTTTTACAATGTCAGCAATATCACAAGCGGAAGCATCCAAACCGCTCCAAAAAAAGATGCAAGAATGCAAAAGATGCAAGGCAACAGGCTTGCCCAATCAGATGATTGGATTTGAAAAAGTAGGAGAAAATTCCAATACAGGGAAGATTATCTGGAAGTTAATAGATGAAAACGGTGGAGAACACACCCACAAACACATCCAGGATTTGCCTATCGACAGGCCACCATCCGCGACTTTGTTCAAACGCAGAAGAGTTGTGGATATAGCAGCAATTACAGACGTCAGCGAGGCAAAGAAGTTACTTGCATCAGGTTGGGAATATAAGACGTCATATCCTGCGACAATTGCTAATATACCACACTATGTACTCGTGAAAAGAGAATAACGACAAAAAGCTTAGTCATAGAGACAATCCGCATACAAGTAAAGAAGAATAGCAGTAATAGGCTTCATAACATATGGCATAGTAACAGAGCTGCGAGATGACTCCTTGACATTTCGATAGAGACCAATTGTACGATACTGTGCATAAAAACGACTGGTCACAGTAAGACATACCAACTCAGTCGTCAAAAGCAACCTCCATCGAAATTAACAGAACAGAACCAGCGAGAGGATAGTGAGGTTTATTTATCCACTATGAATATTTTGTAATATGTTTGAACTACAGTTCGGTGGAGCTAGAATTAGCGTGGGTCTTATTGTTGTTGATATGCAGAACGGTTTTGTAGCTAAAGGGGTGTTAGAAGAGTAAGGGATGACTAGTCAGTCAATTACAAACAACTTAGCAGTTGTGACGTTGCATGATGCCGCGCCATCTTTCTCAAAAAGGATATTCGAATTTACAGATGCATTTGAGAATTTAGGAATAAATTTCAATGTTGCCGCTGTTCCATTTTTTCATCATAAGGAAGACCTTTCTAGGTTCCCAGAATTCGTGGATAAACTCAAGTCTTACAAACGATGTGAAATAGTGTTACATGGCCTTTATCATGAAGACAGAAACGGTCAGATGGACGATTTTCATACGAAGTTGAAAGGAGCTTGCCAAGAAGAAATAAGAGCAGGCTTAGAGATAATTGAACAGGTAGGAATAAAGACTAATGTATTTGTGCCACCGCAATGGAAACTAAGCAGGCTAGCTATTGAGATATTGGAGCTCTTAGGATTTGGTTTAGCAGAAATGCAGGAAGAATTCTTTCTACTTTCACAAAAGCCGGTCAGGAAAATCAAAGTTCCCAAGGTTTTAAGTTGGGACTTGACTGGACATCCGGACCAGAATATTGTAAGGATAGGCACAGAGGAAAGACGCTTCGAACTATTAGACGATGCACAAGGACGGAAAATGATCAGAATTGCTCCTCATCCACGTGACCCGCATAAGGTATTCAAAGAACAAATTGATATGATACATGAATTAAAAGATCAAGACTATACAATTCTGCTATATAAGGAACTTATACCGAAATTGCGGGACTTTCCTTATACGACTATTTGATAGTCGTATGGCAGAAGTTCGCTTCTTTGTATTGAAGCTGTTGCGGAGTTTAAAGTTTTTATAACCTCTGTAGGCTGACTTACAGTTGATCGGCTCCGAAATTGCCGGGAAATTCCTAACATTTCAAAGGTTCACTTATTGATTGAAACCTCATCCGACTGCGATGTGGTACAGAAACGAAACGCTCTTTCAGGAGTATCTTTATCTATCCGATTAGCGGATGTATGCAGGGCATGCCAAGGTTTCTCGATGTTCATTCGATGAAAGGTCTTGATGAGGATACTTTAAAGGAAATCCAGAAAGCACCAACAGATGAATTCGGCGTCCTACATCTAAACATACTATATAATCCAGAGGTTGACAGATGCTTCTGTTTGATTGAAGCTCCAACTATGGAAGCAGTTCAGAAATATCATCAAAAGGTTGGTCTCAAGTGCGATTGGATCACGGAAGTAAAGACGACTGCTTGAGATATTCCTAATTTCATGTACAGATATTAACGAACCTGTACGCTAAACCAATCTTCGACGGATTGATAGAACAGAAGATTTTACACACTTGATATCGTTTCTGCCCGGTAAAATATCGACTAGCACGAATTGGCTTCTGTCCATTGTGACGAAAGCATATACCTCTGCAAGGGGGATCTTAATGTACTGACTGATTGCCACTGCTGCCCCTGCTACCACTACTGATGACCTCTACTACTTCTCTAAATCGTGTATTACTACCGTACGCAATTATGTTAACTAATGATAGAACTTCTTAGTGAAAGTAAACCTTTGCTTCCATATTTTGTGTACATTTTTTCGAACACGTCAACCTTTTCCTTTAACAAATTCCCGTTACTATCATACATTTTGGTGAAATTGGCACGCATTGACAAATTCCCTTTTCTATCATAGAACCTTATACTATAACTTTGTTTTCCATCAGACCTTGGTTCTTTTACAAATCTAGCTTCGATAACTTCCTCCAGATTAAGATGAATGTGCCATTGTCTATCCTCATCACCTATTGTTGCCCATTTCTCTCGGATCCTAAATGGTGATCCTTTCTCTACTCTTGCTTCTGCTATGCTGCCACCCCCACTGTTAACTGACACAAGTATATCTTGTTGAGATAGTATATCCGAAATTAACTGATAAGCTAAACCATATTTTGTATCCTGCTGCACGTAATAATAATAATGAAATGGTTGATTATATGATTTTGTTCCTGACACAACGACTCATCGGAGATATTTTCATTAGGAAAGGAAGATTGATAGGATATATCAACCTATAATATGTCTCAAAACCTGTAAGAAAACCTTAATTGAATCACTTTTGCAACATTAGAAGTTATGAAAATCGTAGCAGTTCTTTATCCTGGAGGCGAAATAGCAAGAAAGACGCCAGAGCTCTTGGGTTGTGCAGAGAATGCTCTTGGCTTAACAGATTTTCTCGGAAGTCAAGGACATGAATTTGTTGTATTGACTGATAAGGAGACTGAACTTGACAAACAACTTGCTATGGCTGATATTTTGATTACTACACCATTTTGGCCAGCTTACGTTACAAAAGAAAGAATTTCAAAGGCGCCTAAACTCCAGCTCATACTGACTGCGGGAATCGGTTCTGATCATATCGACTTGGCGGCTGCAGCTGCACGCAAAATTACGGTGGCGGAGATTACCGGTAGCAATGTCGTAAGCGTGGCTGAGCAAGTGGTAATGCATATTTTAGCACTTGTGCGTAATTACATACCTGCTTACAAACAGGTTCTTGATGGTAGATGGGATATTGCAGAAATTGCGGCAAAAGCGCATGATTTGGAAGATAAAGTTGTGGGCATCATAGGAGTGGGGAGGATTGGACAGCGGGTATGTAAAAGGCTGAAGGCATTTGATGTTAAAATGATATACTATGACTATCACCGGTTGAACACTGTAGAAGAGTTTGTACTTGAAGCACGTTATACTATATTAGATCGACTTGTCGAACAATCCGACATCATTACTATCAATACTCCCTTGACACCTCAGACAGACGGTATGTTTAACCACGATCTTCTTTTCCGTATGAAAAAAGGTGCATATCTTATCAATACTGCACGAGGTAGGATCGTCGATACTCTCTCTCTTGTACAAGCACTGGAGAAAGGCCATTTGGCAGGCTATGCAGGTGACGTTTGGTTTCCTCAACCGGCACCTAAGGACCATCCATGGCGGCATATGCCAAACCATGCAATGGTTCCGCATTATTCCGGTACAACATTGGAAGCACAAAGGAGGTACGCGGATGGAATAAAGGACTGTCTTCTCAGATTTATAAATGGGCGTCCTATTGAAGGAGATTATCTTATTGTAGATAACGGGAAGGTGGTAAGCCCTAGTTACAGCTATGCGTTCAAAACGTGAGGGAGAAAGCTCAACTGGCTACCAGCCCCCCAGGTTCGATTTACTCTTATGCTGCGTATGTATTACCCAAATAAGCAAGACAATATGAACATATCAAAACCTTCATTTCAGACTCCTTGCTGCAGTTCGCTCAGCAATCGCGGTGAATCTCTGCTCCCAACAATTGAGCCGTGATATCTGTAAGAGAAATCTAATAAGGTCACAGTTTGTTGCCCGACCTCGATGATATAGCCGTCAGGCTGGCGATCCTCAAATATATGTTCCTTTGGTTCGGTGAGAAATTCGTTTAGTCAATTTCTACACGTTTCTTTAACTATAGGGCTCATTTTCAACTACCTTGTATCCAGGTGGAATGTAAGTGACATATTACAAATACATTTAAATCGACGTAGATGAATCTTCGTTGCGAAACGTTATCGTCTATATCTTCATACTTGTGGCCACTATGAACGGTAAAGACATTTCCTGCCTAAGTTTAAGAGTCAAAAAAAGAGTGGGATAGAAGTTATATCTTCTGTTTATTACTTTTTTCTTCTCAGCAGCCAAAGGGTGATCACATGAATTGTCAATAGAATAGGAACTCCTACAGTCGGGATGAGAACCCACGGCATGGTAGTCATAGTCTTATTTGAAGTAGTTATACTGAGGTATATTGCTGCGACCAGATCGATGCTACCAAGGATATTCCAAACTATTGATATCTTCGTTGCGAAACGATGCCCACTTTTAAAGAAATATGCCATAGGAATAGCTGTCACTCCAATCAAAATGTCTCCCAAGCCCGCGGTGTAACCAAAAATAGGTGATAGAACTCCTTGTGAGACTCCGATCAGAAATGAAATTCCTATTATCCTTACTGCATGTACAGACATTAAGACATGTACAGACATTAAGACACTAATGATCTTATTTCTTTTGTCATCGACAAGTCTGTTGTTTGTTGGTGGTTGAATGGATCCTTTACTATTTGATGATGTCATTTGCATATCTAGTATTCAAAAGAAAGTATGTATCCATATGAATAGTTGATATCCAAATGGAAAGTAAAAGTATGGTGAAGATGAAAAGCGATAATATGTCTGTGATAGATAGAGTGTATGCTTTACCTGAACTAAAGTCATGTCCTATAGAGTCTACTTTCAAAATTATTGGAAAAAAATGGACTATTTTGATTTTAAGGGAGATGTTTAGAGGTGTAACTCAGTTTAATCGTTTTCTAGAGAGAATCGATGAATTGACTCCTAAATTACTTACTCTTAGATTGAAAGAACTACAACAATCAGGGATAATTGCAAGGAAAATAGTTTCTGAGTCACCTGTTAGGGTACAGTATGGTCTTACAGATTTTGGAAGACATCTTGAATCAGTTTTGTTTGCTGCAGCATCATTTTCCATGTCTTATATGCCAAAGACAGTTTTCAATGATGGAAAGCCTAGAAGTGCAGGTGAAATAGTAAATTCAAAGCAACGAGAGTAATAATGGATGAACATCCCAATAATTTGGTGTTCACACTTTACTTATTAATAATAGTAGCTTTTGTCCATGTTGTGGAAGGGCACCGAGAATTTCACCACAAACTGAAAACGACAAAGAAAAACTAAGACATTATACGGAATACAAAACAATAGACAAATAATTCAACACTGTGAGAGTATCGTATTTTCATCCCTTCCTTGATTTGACCGCTAACAGTCAGCCTCTAATGACAAAACCAATCAAGCGTTGCGGCTGATTGTCATTCTAAGAACCATAGCCCTTCTTCATGATTAGCTAATTCAGTTATTTCGAAATGAGCTTTATTATGGGTTCAAACAAACAATGAATTGAGAGCGCATTAAATACTAGCGATACAAACGAGTTGATCTAGATTGTAGACAACCCCTGCTCATCCAATATACACCCATTTCGTCTGTAGCACCAAAGAAGAGGTTGTATCTGTCTTCATGCCTCGCTTCGACCTTAAGCAAATATTCCGCCTTGAATTAGGATTGTCCTCCACATGACGCATACCTTCTACCATAGATGTGTAGGATATCACGACTTGCAAATTGGCTAGGACCTCTTTGTGTAATTTTAACAGATTGGTATGATAATAACACGATTGTTATGATAAAACCAATTAATACATCTGGATTATTTCCAATATCAGGGACTATCTTTTATCTTATCCAATACTCGATAGCGATCATTGTATAGGGACTAGGGGACTTCTACCAAAACACCCGGAGGTGGTGTAACGATCCTTGAACTACTTATCGAATGTGCTTCAATGTTGTGGTTATTATTATTGCCATTATTATTGTGGTTGTGGTTGCGTGGGCCAGTAATTCCTGCTATTGAATTTTGAGAATAGCGATTGTCTACTATTTGTATGGTCGGCGGGTCCTGGTGGGTCTTTGAGATACAACTGTAGAAATTGTTAATTTCTCTATCGAAGATAGGATTGCCGGTATTTACTTATTCTTGGACTACGGGGCCTGTCCCTGCTCCGCCGTTGCCTTTACTCGCAGCCACTGCGATATTAACGGGGTTATTCATCGTAAGCAAGGACAATCCAATTATAGCAGCAATCACTATCAGCAGTACGGAATTATCCATATCGATATTATTTGCATAGTCGCAGTCATCCCTATAGGATTTGAGAATGTATAGACTAGTGTTTGAATACTATACAATGATCTAATATTTAATTAGCAATTGTGTTTCCTGTAACATGCCTCTAGACGTCAGGGAGCTCACCCTAGAAAGGTTTCCCAACAGACAGATTTTTCACTAGATCTTCCGAAGACCTAGTACCAGTGTTCTTATATACAAATGCTCTATGGAAGGTCTTGGCATGCACACGAGTATCACTAGTTATTTCTGAAGGCTAATAATAGACTATGATTTGTATGAAATAAGCTTGAGCATGATTAATCTAATAAAGATGCGTAGCTTACTTAATGGAGATATTTGAGTCAGTTGAATGGGTCGCCTCAGGGTTTGTACCAGCCCTACCTTTACTGGAAGTCTATGAAAAAATGGATAGAAGAAAGGTAATATGTAAAAAAAGAGTAGAAGAAGCAGTAATATCATTAGCGGCTACCAAGATGGAGACATGATATGTCCTTAGGAGAATATTTTAGCGCCAAGGGCCTAATACGAATAGATGCTGTCCTGAGCCATATCTCAACTATTTCCAGGAAGCTCACTGTTTTCGATCATACAGCAGTAGTTCTACTCGAGAAAATAATGATATATGCCAGCTTTGCTGCTCCAGTCTATGGTTCCACTGATGCTGATCATACTACTACTGAAGCTGAAATACCAAACAAAATTTAATGGAGGAAACAAGTTTGATAAAATGAGCCACAGAAAAGTATCAGTTAACGGTTATGAATCGAAGGAATGGTCCACAGAAAAGCAGTTACTTGAATATAGCGAATGATATTCCTCATGGCGGTGAGGGCGAGCGTGTTCTTCTCGAATGTGTTCCTCTTGATGCAAAACGAATACTTGATCTTGGTCCTGGAGATGGTCGCTTAGTGAAGCTCTTAAAGAGAGATCGCCCAAATATGCAGGCAGTAGCATTAGATATATCTCCGACTATG
>Ga0070707_100003695_pt1 | contig 14439 bp, 13 predicted proteins | sample KBSK5502metaG_FD_65468 | JGI IMG/M metagenome (GOLD analysis project Ga0070707, IMG submission 65468) | Corn, switchgrass and miscanthus rhizosphere microbial communities from Kellogg Biological Station, Michigan, USA - KBS K5-50-2 metaG | ecosystem: Host-associated > Plants > Roots >... | reverse complement strand
CCGTCCGCACACCGACGACGCGATCGCGGTCGACGAGGAGGTCGAGGCACCGCACTCCCCGTCGCATGCCCACGAGCCCTGTGCCCATTGCGGCCTGCTCGAGTAGGCGCTCCAGATCGGGATGGGTGACCAGGGTCAGCCGCGCTGCGCGGCGAAGATCCGCGTGCAGGTCAACCTCGAAGATGACGCGGCCCCGATCGTTGAGGATCCGGAACATCTCGAGCTGGACGGGACCATACGCCGCCAAGCGCTCCTCAAGGTTCCAGCGGCGAAGGAGGGGAAGGACCGAATCCTGGATCACGTCCCCTCGATCGATCTCGCCGGGCGCACGGCGCTGCTCCAGCACGACCGAAGCTATCCCGCGCCGCGCGAGGGCGTTCGCTACCGCGAGTCCGGCGACGCCGCCCCCTGCGATGACGACGTCGCTCAGATGGGTCTGCCGGACCGCTCGGCGCGCGCGATCGCCGACCCGTGCGACCATCGCGGCAGCCAGCGTCGGGTAGTCGAGACGTACCGGGCATAGGAATCGCGGTACCGTCGATCGAGCACCGGCTCTTCGGACAGCGTCACGTAGAGATGCGTGACGACACACATAGCCACGGCGTAGACCAGCACGGCGGCAGAGCGGAAGCATAGGGCGGCGCCGAAGATGATCGCCAGATTCCCGATGTACATGGGGTTCCGGACGTACAAATACGGACCCCGGACGACGAGTTCCCTGGGAGGATCGGTCGGAAACGCCGTTCCGCGTCCATGCCGGATGAAGAACCAGAACGACGTATACGAGAGCGCCGCGCCCGCCGGCAACAGTACCAGACCCGCGTAGCGGAGAACCTCCGGCAAGGCGAACGTGTCGAGGCGACTCAGACCGACGACTGGCAGGACCACGAAGATCCCGATCACCACCGCTCCATAGAGATGAGCACGAACGAGGCGAGCGACCTCTCCGCTCATCGACGGTTCCTGCGGCCTCAGGCGATGGCCGCGATCTTCGCGGACAGCTGGCGCGTGAGGTCACCGAACGTCCGGATCTGCATGATCTCCTTCGTGGCGAGGCCGACGGAGAACGTCTCCTCGAATTCACCCGCGAGAGTGACGAGATCCAGCGAGTCGAGACCCAGGCTCTCGATCTCGGTCTCGGACGTGATCACCGAGGGATCGACACGCAGGCGATGGGCGAGCACGGCCCGGGCCTGCTCGACGACTTCGCGCTCAGTCATCTCGGGCTCTCCTCTTCCGTCGCGACCGGCCGGTCACCCGGCCTTACCGATCACGACACACGCGTTGCTGCCTCCGAAGGCGAACGAGTTCGACAGCACCGTCCGCACTGTGATCGCGCGAGCGGCCCCGGGGACGTAGTCGAGGTCACACTCAGGGTCGGGCTCCTGATGATTCCGCGTGGGCGGAATATGATCGTGGATGGCCGACAGGACACTCGCGATCACCTCGACCGCGCCGGCCGCCCCGAGAAGATGCCCGATCGCCCCCTTGATGCTCACCACGGGGATCGACGCCGCACGGCTGCCGAAGACCTTTTTGATGGCGCTGGTCTCGATGCGGTCGTTGAGCGGCGTCCCCGTCCCGTGCGCGTTGACGTGGTCGATCGCCTCGGGCGGCAGCCCGGCGCTCGCCAGCGCGCGCTCCATGGCCTCCACCTGCCCGGCTTCGCTGGGCGCGGTCAGATGATGGGCGTCGCTGCTAAAGCCATACCCCAGGATTTCGGCCAGGATGGGTACACCCCGCGCTCGGGCGGACGACCTCGATTCGAGGACGAGGATGCCTGCGCCCTCTCCGAGGACGAAGCCGTCGCGGTTACGGCTGAACGGCTTGCACGCGTGCTCCGGATCGTCGTTGCACTCGGACAGCACGCGAAGGGCCGCCCACCCCTCGAGGACCGCGGGATTGAGCGTGGCGTCCGTGCCGCCGGTCACGGCGATCGCCTGGACGCCGGACTTGATCAGCGAGAACGCGACACCGATGGCGTGGGTGGACGAGGCACACGCGGCATCGACGGTGAAGAGCTGGCCATGCAGGCCGAACCGGATCGACACGGCGGAGGCACCGGCGTTGATCATGCACTTCGGAATGCCGACGGCGCTCACGCGGCCGGTCTCGTAGTAGCGCTTGTAGAACGGCTCGCTCGCCGCGACCCCGCTCATCGAGCTTCCGAGGATGACGCCTGCCGCCTGGCGTTCGTCGGCGTCGAGGAGGCCCGCCTGGCCGAGTGCCTCCTCGGCCGCGACGACGGCCATCTGGGAGGCGAGGTTCAGGCGCTGGACCTCGCGGCTCGACAGCCGCGCCTCCGGATCGAAGCCCACGGGCGGGGCGCCGATCTGGATGCGTCGCCCCGAGACATCGAAGGCGCGGATGGCGCGCGAGCCACTCCCTCCGGCGACCAGGTTCGACCAGAAGCTGTCGATCCCGGTGCCCAGCGGGCTGACCACGCCCATGCCGGTCACGACCACGGAGTCTGACATCACCATCGAACGAGAATGGCGCCGTACGTCCACTTGGTCGCCTCGGCCGGGAGCAAGGCCACGACGTCCCCCGGTCGCAACACTCGCTCGCGCTTCATCGTGTCCAGGGCGATGTAGATGCTCGCGGACGCAGTGTTGCCCACCTGCTGGAAGTTCGAGAATCCCTTGGCGCCCCGGAGATCGGTCTTCTCCTTCATGGCGTCGATCAAGTGGCCGCTGACCTGGGGCGGGACATAGTGGGCGATCTCATCGCGGGTCACGATGCCCGAGCTCCACACCCACTCCAGGCCGCGCTCGATGAGCTCCGGGCCGCGCTGGAGAATGGTGCGGAAGTCGTGCACGAACGCGGGCCCCTCGCCGTCGTGCGCGCCGGTCGGCGCAAGCGCGCCACCCGTCTTCAAGATCATCCCCGGCGATCGACCACCCCCGATCGATCGGAACATGCAGCCGAGAACACCACGCTCGTCGTCGTCCGAAGGCACGAGCACGGCTGCGCCGGCGCCGTCGCCAAACATCGACACCGCCACGAGATGCCCCTTGTCAGGCGTCGAGCCACCCGTCAAGAGCTGATGGAACGGGGAGATGAGCTCCGAGCCGACCAAGAGCGCCGCACGCGATTGGCCACTCTTGATGAAGCTCTCGGCGACCACGAACGCCTGGGCCATCCCCCCACAGCCGGCGCGGAGCTCCATCACTTGGCATTCACCCAGACCCAGGAGGTCCTGGAGAAACAGGGCCGTCGCCGGAAACGGATAGTCGGGGGTGGCCGTCGACAGGATGAGGAGATCAATGGCGGCCGGCGACACGTCGGCGTCGTCGAGCGCACGGACGCTCGCCTTGTAGGCCATGTGAGCATTCGACTCGCCCGGCCTCAGTCTCCTGGTCTGGAGATCAATGGCAAGGTGGCGGCTGGTGCCACCCAGCATCTCGCTGACGCGCAGGACGTCCCGGCCGAAGAAATTCGCCAACTGCTTGTTGTCCACGGGCTCGCCGGGAAGATAGGTCCCGGTGCCGGCAATCCTGGCCTTGATGGACCCACGCCGCGTCGACGTCGCGTTCATCGGAGACTCCGACACGAGGCCATCCGAGCCTTCTCGAGACCACGGATGACCCACCACGTCGGATCGAACTCACCCGGCTTCATGCTGAATTTTGCGCTCCGAGGGTAGGCGTGGTGATTGTTGTGCAGCGACTCTCCGCCGGTGATCCATGCCAGCCCGCGGTGGTTGTACGCGGTGTTCTCGAAGTTCTGCTGCCCTTGCCAGTGTGCGAGCCCGTTGACGATAGGGGCGAGGACGAACGTATTGAGCACACCATGTAGCATGTCAGCGACGAGTCCCATCCAGCCGATGGCGAACGTCAGGAGCGCGGCCCCGACGGCGAGTCCGAGCAGATTCCTCGAAAAGAGCACGCGGTCCCAGACGTCCGGCTGCACGTCGGGCGCCCACATCTTCAACACCCCTGGCCGGCGCGCTTCCCGGAGGTAGAAGAGGAGGTTGCCGAGCCAGACGTTGCGCAGGCCGTACAGACGGGGACTGTGCGGATCGCCCGGCACGTCGGCGAACGCGTGGTGCTTCCGGTGCACGGCGACCCACTCCTGGCGAGACACGCCCACCGTCAACCAGATGATCACGCGACAGGCGTACTCGGCCGCCGGATGAAGGCTGACCGACCGATGCGCGAGAGAGCGATGCAGGTAGACGGAGATCGCGATCACCGCAACCTGGGTCACGACGAGGGTCCAGCAGAAAAGGACCAGAAACGACCACCCCGCGCCCTCCACGATGTCCCCGAGGATCGGACCAACGCCCCCGCGCGTCAAGCGGCACGCGCGGCGAGCCGATGCGGAACTGTGTTACCTCTGGCTCGATGCCCCGCTGGTGGATCGACCTGCGCCGGACTGCCCTGCTCTCGTGGAACGCCGCCGGGTTCCTGGTCGCACTCCTCATCGGTCGAACGACGGGCCGCGCCACGGCCGCCATCCTTCTCCGCCAGGCACTCCAGCGGATGGGCATGACGTATCTCAAACTTGGCCAGTACCTCGCGCTGCGTCTGGATCTGTTGCCGTCGGACGTCACGCGCGAGCTGAGCAAGCTGTTCGAGGCCGCGGAGCCTATGCCCCCGGGCGACGTGCGGCGCGTCATCGAATCGGAGCTGGGAGGCCGGCTGGAACTGGTGTTCGCCCGCTTCGAATGGTCGCCCGTCGCCTCGGCGTCCATCGCGCAGGTGCACGAGGCCGTCACGTCTGAAGGCGAGCGCGTCGCGGTCAAGGTACAGCGTCCTGATCTCGAGGCCGCCTTCGAGGCGGATATGCGCGGCCTCACGCTCGCGGCCCGGACGGTGGATCGACTGGGTCTCATGGGCGAGCTCTCGCTGCGCGAGGCCGTGGAGGAGTTCGCGACGTACACGCGCCGGGAGCTCGACTTCCAGCTCGAGGCGCTTACCGCGAACCGGCTGCGGCGCGAGGCCGCATTCGAGGAGATCGTCCCTCGCATCGTGTGGGGCCTCAGCACGCGGCGCGTGCTGACTATGGAGTACATCGAGGGCGTGAGCGTGGGCCGCGTGATCGAGGCGCTGAGCACCGGCCGGGAGGCGGAGTTGACGGCCGCCGTCCCAGAGTTGGACCTTCGCCTGGCCTCCCACAACCTCGCGCGCGCCTCCCTGCACCAGATGTTCGGGGTCGGCTTCTTCCACGCCGATCCCCATCCTGGCAACCTCCTGCTGTGCCGAGGCAATCGCGTGGCATACCTGGACTTCGGGATCTTCGGGCAGCTCTCGCCTGAGCAGCGCGAGATCATGGCCAGCTACATCGAGCACCTGGTGATCGGCGACGTGGAGGAGGCGTTCCGGCATTACCAGCGCCTGCTCACGCCCACCGCCCACACGGACCTCGCGGCATTCAAGCGCGAATCGCAGGACGTGCAAAGCCGCTGGTACGAGACGTCGCGCCACCCGGCCGGCGCGATCACGCACCGTCTAGTCGCACCGTTCGCCGACGAGATGCTCACCGTGGTCCGCCGCCATCGGATGCGCATGAACATGGACACGCTGCTCTTCTGGCGGGCCATGATCGTGCTCGATGCGACGCTGCTGCAGCTGTGCCGCGATTTCGACCTCCTAGCCGAGGTGGGGGCGTACTTCCGGCTCACGCGGCCGACGCTGGCCGAACGCCTCGTCGACACGCTGCGGGACAGCGACGCGCTGGCGTCACTCGGTCAGTTGGCCTCACGCGGGCCGCGTGTCCTGCGCGACGCCCTCGCCGACGCCGCCGCCGGGCAATTGCAGGTGCATGCCACGCTCCGTCCATCTCTGCACGCACGGCGTGCGGAACGCCGCCGCGTGGAATGCGTGACCCTCGGCCTCCTGGGATTGTCGCTGATCGTGGCGGCCGGCGCGTTCGGCGTCGCCGCGGCAACGGCGCTCTCGTCGGCGGCGGCCGTGCTGTTCTTCGTGTCGCTGTATCGACTCCGACGATAGGGCGTACAATCGATCCGCTTCCCTCGAAAGGAGGACGAAGGCGATGAGTTCCGTTCCGGGCCCTGACACGACCATGGCGGCAGAGAACGCTCGTCTTCGAGCTCGGATCGAGGCCCTCGAGGCCGAACTGGCGGCCACGCGGACGCTCGAGGGGCGTGAACCGCGCAGCGAATACGAACGCCTCCGGCGCGACATCCCGACCCAGGTCGCTGACGAGGGCACCCGCGTCGTGAAGGCGCTCGCCCAGGCGCTCGCTGAGCAGCTGCGGGCCACGGCCGACGTGGTCAGCGCCGTTGCGGACGAGGCATTCCGGCGCCGGGAGGAACGTGCAGCGGACGAGCGCGACACGACGGATCGTCCATCGACGTCTCCGGTCGCGGAGGACCAGCGCGGCACCCGGACCACACGCTCCGGCCGCACGGCCGAAGACCTGTCGGCGGTGATCAACACCGGCATCGAGCGCGCGGTCGAGATCCCGAGACGTGTCATCGAGCGACTGTCAGACGCGTATCGCAAAAGCCGCTGACCCGCGTGCACTCGCCGGCGCCGCGGCCGGCGACTCGCGCAATGGCGACTCGTGATCGGTATCTCGTCGCGTTTCACGCGCGCCTACCGTGATCCGGTCGCGTTCCGGCGCCTGCTCGAACGGCTCGGCCCTACTTTCGTCAAGCTCGGCCAGTTCCTCGCGCTGAGGCCGGACGTCATTCCCCAGGAGTACGCCGACGAGCTTATGCGGCTCCTCGACCGCGTGGAGCCTTTCACCTGGCCGGAGGCCAGGGCGGTTCTCGACGCCGACTTCGGCGACTGGACGCGGCATTTCGAGGACGTCGACCCGCGCCCGGTGGCGGCGGGATCGCTGGCCCAGGTGCATCGCGCCACCGCGCGGGATGGCCGGCGGCTGGCGCTGAAGATCCTTCGCCCGGATATCCGGCGCCGGGTCGACGCCGATCTGCGACGAGCGCGGCGCATTGCGCATGTCATCCGGCTCGCCCAGCCGGATCTCGTCATCGATCCTCACGACGTCGTCGACCAGCTGCGCGGCTGGCTCGCAGAGGAGCTGGACTTCGAAAGCGAGGCGTCCAACATCGAGCGGCTCCGTCAACTGGCAGCCGACGACGTCTCGATCGCGATACCGCGCGTTCATCGCGAGCTCTGCACGCCCTCCGTGCTGACGACCGATTACCTGGCCGGCGTGCCGCTCACCGACATCCTGGAAGCCGGCGATCGCACCCCGCTGGAACGCCTGGGCTTCGACGCCCGCGCGTTCGCCGATCGCCTGGTGCGCTCGACGCTGCGGCAGATCTTCGAGTACCGGTTCTTCCATGCCGACGTGCATCCCGGCAATCTGTTGCTGTTGCCCGGCAACGTGGTCGGCTATGTCGACTTCGGCCTGTGCCAGACGATCGACCAGCGCGTCGCGCGTGAGCAGGCCCGCTATCTGGCCGCCGTCTACAACTACGACGTCCCGCGCCTGTTCCAAGCTCTCGTGGAGCTGCTGGTGCCCGCCGAGCGCGCGGACGTCGAGGGATTGCGCGCCGACTTCGCGCGCGAGAGCGCCCGCTGGCGACATCCCCATGGCGAGCGAGACATCGGCGGCTGGTCGCCGCTCGCCCAATGGCTCATCGGCATTATGCGCGCGGCCCGGCGCAACCGCTTCCAGGTTCCGCCGCGGCTGCTTGCGATGTACCGCACGCTGCTGGTCACTGAGAGCACCGCGCATCGCCTCTGCGCCGAGGTGGACCTTCGCACGGCGGGCCGGGACTTCCTGCTCGACTTTCAGATTCGCAACGCCGTCGGCGACATCACACCCGAACGGGTCGGCGCCCAACTCCTATCCCTGCTCGAGCTGGCCGCTGAGTCGCCGGATCGTCTCAACCAGATGCTCTCCGATCTCTCCGATCACCGGCTGGGCGTTCATCTCGTACCGGTGGAAGATGCGTCCGAGCGGCGGCGGCGCGACGGCTACGCGAGGATGCTGGTCGGTGGCGTCGCCTGCGTCGCCGTCGCCGTCTGGGCCACACAGCACCCCACCACGCTCGGTGGCGTCTTGCCGCTGATCCCCGTGGCGCTCGTGCTCGTCCTGCTCGTAAGAATCCTCCTCGGGTGGAGATCCACCCGATAGCTCACCCGGCGACGGCCTCCTGCTCCGCGAGCCGTTCTCGCCACGACGGGATGTCCAGGTCGAACGGATGTTCGGCCAGCGTCGCCTCGTTCTTGACGGCGCAATCGTGCTGGTCGATCTGGAAGAGGACGTTGAGCACGGACAACCGGTCCTGGAGGATGTAGGAACGCAGACTCTGGACGAAGCGGTAGCCTTCCCAGTCTCGCTTGGCCACCAGCGCGGCCAGGGTCTTCAAGTACACCATCACCTGCAGGGGATATGGCAGCCGGAACTGGTTGGCGCCGCCCTCCACGAAGGTCGCGATAAGCCGCTTTCTTATGTTGGCGTAGTCGAAGAGTCGTCGCATCAGCGCGACGTACCCCGTCTGGAGCTCGATCGGGCGCATGTTCGCGGGGATGAAAACCGTATGCTGCGCGTCGTAGAGCTTCCACTCCCGGCTGAGGATCCGCCCCGCGGCCTCGAACTCCTTCCACTGCTTGTGATTCGGCGTCAGGATGTTGCAGTACGGGTAGACGATGTTGTTCCGGTCGAAGAAGTCGTACGCCGCCTCGAAGGCCTCGGGACCTTCGAGGTCCTGCCCGAAGATGAAGCTTGCGACGACCTCGATCCGGTACTCCCTCAGCGTCCGCACCGCCTGATCGTAGTCGACGGCGACGTTCTGACGCTTGTCGTACGAGCGCAGCACCGCCGGTTGCAGGCTCTCGAACCCGATGAAGACCTGCACGAAACCCGCCTCCCTCAGGAGCTCCAGCGCTTCCCTGTCCTTCGCCACGTTGATCGTCAGCTGGGAGCCGAAGTAGGCCTTGAACTTCGGGTAGCGCGCGTTGAGGGCGATGATGGCGCGGAGGATCTGCTTGAACTCCTTCGGGTCGCCGTAGATGTTGTCGTCAACGAAGAAGATCGGGCGGCCGAGGGTTGCTCCCAGGAGGTCCCTCTGATACAGCTGCTCCAGCTCCGACGTGATAACCTCGGGCGTCTTGTAGCGCATCCGGTTGCCGAGCATCATGATGATCGAGCAGAAGTTGCAGTGGAACGGACAGCCGCGGCTCACCTGAAAAGTCATGTAGAGATAGCGGAGCCAGCGACCGGGACGCGTGACCAGGCGATGACGCGTGGCGCGCATGTCCGTCTGATGGTCTTGCTTGTACACCCGCTTCAGCTGACCGCTTCGCGCGTCCTCCAGGATCTGGGGCCAGATGTCGTCGCCTTCCGAGATACAGATGCTGTCGGCGTGCGCGAGGACCTCCTCCTCCATCTCGAACAGGTTCAGCATGAACGGATGATAGCCGCCCATGACGACCGGGACCCCGCGTCGCCTGAACTCGTCGGCGATCTCGTAGGCGCGGGTCGCGTGCGTCACCATGCACGTGAGCGCGACGAGATCGACCTTCTCGTCGAAGTCGATCTCCTCCAGATGTTGCTCGTTGATCGTGTGCACATCTACTCCAGGCGGGGCGAGCGAGGCGAGCGTATCGAGGACGTTCACGTACAAGCCGCAGCCGTGCGCAGGGAACGGCCAGTAGATCAGCTCCAACAGCTTCTTCCACTCGTACTGTGAGCGCACCTGTGACCGCGGATCCCGCTTCGGATAGATGAGCAAGACCTTCATGCCGTTTTCTGCCTTCCCTTTGCGGAACACGCCTAGCGGTGGGCGCCGCCCTGCGGCGGTTCTGGTCTCTGGCCGGGCGTGGCCGCGAGCCGCGCCTCATTGCCGTCCAGCTTGCGCTGGATCTGCGCCATGAGCCATCGCGCGGCGACGGGCAGGATGGGCGCCAGCCCGAGCGAGCGCGGATAGACGAGCGTCTTGCGACGTCGCTCCAGCGCGCGGACGATCAGGCGCGCGAGGGTCGCGGTGTTGCCGTGAGGACCCCAGGCCATGGCCGCCGCCGCTCCGGGGACGTCCCGCCGCGCGCCGGCCAGCAGCGCCGTCTCGGTCGGGCCGGCGGTGACCTCTAGCACGTGCACGGCCGAGCCGTTCAGCTCGAGCCGCAGCGTTTCCGAGGCAAGCGACAGCGCGGCCTTCGTCGACGAGTAATGGCCAGTGAAGACCCACGGCGCCAGCCCCGCCAGTGAAGTGACGTTCACGACTGCGCCTTCCTTCCGCTGCCGCATGGGCGGCACCAGTGCCTGGATCAGAGCCAGCGGAGACCAGTAGTTTATCTCGAAGAGCTCACGCGCCGCGTCGCCGTCGGCCAGCTTCCACTGCGATCCGACGATGCTCGCGCCCGCGTTGTTAACAAGGATGTCGACCTGACCGAGCTTCGCCAGCGCACGAACCGCGAGGTCCCCCGCCTCACCCCGCCGCGCCAGGTCCACGCCGAGCACGACCGGTCGCTCGTGGCCCGCCCGCGCGATCTCGTCCGCCAGCTCGACGAGCGCCGCCGTCCGACGCGCCGCGACGGCGACCACCACCCCTCGCGCCGCCAGCGATGTCGCGATGGCTCTGCCGATCCCGACGGACGCACCAGTGACCAGTGCGCGCTTGCCTTCGAGGCGCGTTAGCATTACGCGGCTTCCCTCGCGGAGTCGAGGCGCCGCAACCCGCTCACTCGCGTCGATCGACGCGGGCAGGAGCGCAACCGTGTCTGGTCGGACGACGAGCGATGTTCGCACGAGGTAGGCGCGAAGGCATAGACACGACTGGCGTTCAGCTCCGCCATTGCCGGACCGTAACAATCCGGGACCGGGAGCGTCAAGAGAGCCGGCGACGGCGCGGCCGACCGGGGCGATGGTTGTCACACCCGGCTTCCCACGCCGGTCGAAGAACTGTTAGCGAGAGCAAGGGACTGACACGGGCTTCGGCTTCCGGCGACGCGGACTGGCACGCGTCCGCCAGGAGACGTATCTGATTGACATCATCACGAGCCGTCGCTCCACGCGGTAGCAGCTAAGCCTTCGAATCCGGAATTGAAGCCCCACGACCTGCGCCACGGCGTCGCGATGGAAGTCTACGAGGCGCACCATGATCTCGAGCCCGTGCGCGAGCTAATGGGGCACTCGCGGATGGACACCACACAGGTCTACGCGAGCATCCGACCAGCTCAGCTGAAGCGAGTGGTGTCGTTCTACGAAGAACAGGCGACGCGGATGCTCATCGACAACAACGAGACTCGAACCGGTATTTCAGTCGCGAACGGAGGGCGCAACAGCGCTGAATAGATTCCATGTTTGAGGAACATTCGAATGTTCCTCAAACACGGAGCGAAAAAGATCAACGAAATCGAACTGGTGGCCCCAACGGGATTTGGGCATACAGGCGTGTTACCGCGGCGCGTCACCTACTTGCCGTTCGAGGCTGGGCGTCGCCTCGGACAATATAGGGACGGTTGGTATAGGGACGGTTGGTGCGCTGGGCGACCCGCCACGCCTCTCCGTAGTTGTGCAAGTGGCTTGGATCAGCCTGTAGGACTACTTCACATGGGTCGGTCATCACCACACATCCGCGCGCAACAGCATCGAGGGCAGGGTTGTCGATCGTCACGAGGCCATGTCGCCTTCACGCGGCCCGTCGCTCTCGCAAGTCGATTTTCACGGTCCTACCCGTTCTGATGAAGCTCAGCTTGCCCTCGCGCGCGAGCCAGCCGATCGCCATGAGGATCATCTGATCGGAGAGTTTCACTCGTTGCCTGACGCTGCTTAGTGTCGTCTCGCCGTGTTTGTCGAGATACTCCCAGACCGTGCCGGCAGCGTCACCAATTTCAGCTTCCATGGCGCTACTCCTTCATCTCCGCCTCCGCCTTCTGCAGCCAGAACTGCATGCCCATGTCACGGTACATCGTCGTCGCTGTGGCGAGATGTTCCTGCGCATGCTCGTGCCGGCCCGTGCGCCGGGAGAGCTTGCCGAGACCAAGGCGGCAGTGGGCGATAATAGGACGCATCCCGAGATCCTGGGCAAGTGTCAGCGCCTCGCGATACGAGCCGTCGGCGTTGTCCGCACCTGCCGTCGCCGCGATGTCACCCAGTAGGCAGAGGGCGTGGGCCTCGCTGGCCCGAGCTCCGAGCCGGCGGGTGAGCGCTAGTGCCTCCCGAGCGTGGCTGGCGGCCTCGTCAATCCGCCCCGTCGAAAGATAGGTCGTCCCCGCCCACAGAAGAATGAGCGCCGGCCGGCCGTGAAGCTGACGACTGCGGAAGTCCTCTACGGCGCCCGCGACCAGCGAGAGGGCGTCATCAGCACGGCCGGCGAAGGCGTAGGCGACGCCGAGGCTCGCGGCGGCAACCTGTTTCCCGACGACGATCTGCCACGTTCGACAGACGTCGAGGTCCCGCTCGAGCACGCGGGTCGCGCGTGGAAGATCCCCGCGACGGAGGTGGGCGAGGCCGAGATCGAGCAACCCGCTCTGTAGCGTGAAAGGATGATCAGCCGCTTCGGCGATCTGCACGGCGGCTTCCGCGTGCCGGATGGCCTCATCGAACCGGCCGAGCTGGCAGAGCACGTTGGCGAGGTAGGCCTCCGAGATAGCCGACTGGATGCCGGGTGCCCCAAAGCGCTCGCGGCGCAGGCCGCCCTCGAGCGCGACGTTCCGCCCGAGCAAGGCGGCCGCCTCCCCGAATTCGCCCCTGGCGGCGTGCGTCGAGCCCAGAAAGGACGTGGCAACCACCTCGATCGAGCGGTCGCCGAGCGTTTGCGCGATGCTCAGGGCCTCCTGACCGAATCGGACGGCGTCGGCGAAGTCGCCTGTGCTCAGGGCCTGGATCACCATGAACGTGGCGATCCGCGCGAGCCGGCGGTGGTCGCCGAGCGTCCTGGCGAGCGCCTCCGCCTGGTGGAGGTGGTCCCCCATGCGCGCCCGGTCGCCGAGCGGGAGGAATGCGTTCCGGAGGTCGAGGCGGATATCGATGGTCAGCTCGGTCGTCTCCCGGCTCTCGGGCAGACGGCCAAGCGCCGCGAGCGCCTGCTCCAGGTGGGCGACGGCCTCCCGGTATGCAGCGCGCGCGTTGGCCCGTAACCCAGTCTGGCGAAGATAGACGAGGGCCTTCTCCCACAACTCCCCGTGCAGGGCATGGTAGGCCAGCCGTTCGGCCTGCTCGGCGATGCGCTCGGCCGAAAGCCGCTCGATCGCCCCGGCGATGCGAGCGTGCAGCGCGCGCTGCTGTTCGCGAAGCAGCCCCTGGTACGCCACCTCGTGCGTGAGCGCGTGCTTGAACGTGTACTCCAGGTCCGGAAAGAGCCGAGTCTCGTAGAGGAACTCCGCAGCCCGGAGGTGGGCGAGCTCGGCACGCACCGCGTCCTCCGGAGCATCGGCGATGGCCAGGAGCAGCGGCATGGGCACGTCTTTGCCCACGACCGCCGCGGCCTGGAGCAGCCGTTTGGCCCCGGGCGGCAGGCGGTCAATGCGCGCGGCCAGGATCGCCTGAACCGTCGTGGGGATGGTCAGGTGCTCGACGGGCCGGGTGAGCCCGTAGGCGCCGCGCTCGCCCGCCACGGCCCCCGTCTCCACCAGGGCGCGCACACACTCCTCGAGGAAGAGGGGGTTGGCTTCGGTCCGCTCGACGAGGAGCCGCTTGAGCGGGGCGAGGGCTACGTCCGGACCCAGGAGCGCATCGAGCAGCTCGTCGGCGCTCTCCGGCGGCAGGGGATCGATCCGGAGCTGGCGGTAGTAGGTCTTGCTACCCCAAGCGTGTTGATATTCGGGCCGGTAGTTCACGAGGAGCAGGAGGCGCGCGGTCGGCAGGCTCTCGATGAGGCTATCGAGGACGGCCTGGGTCTCGCCGTCGATCCAGTGGAGGTCCTCGAAGATCATGAGCAGAGGTTGCTCGCGCGCTTCCCGCAGGAGCAACTGCCTGACGGCGTCGAGCGTGCGCTGGCGGCGTTGCCCCGGATCGAGGGCCTGCCAGGGGGCGTCGTCCACGGGCACGTCGAGCAAGGCCAGCACCGCCGGTAGCGTCGGCCGCAGGGATTCATCGAGCGTCAGCAGCTTGCCCGTCACCTTCTCCCGGATCCCGCGGAGGTCGTCGCGGCCTTGGATCTTGAAGTAGCCCCTAAGGAGATCGAGCACCGGCAGGTAGCTCGTCGCCTTGCCATAGGAGACCGAGGCGCTCTCGAGGACCAGCCAGCCCTGCAGGCGATGCGAATGGGTGAACTCGTAGACGAGGCGCGACTTGCCCACCCCCGCCTCCCCCACGATGGCCGCGACCTGCCCGTGCCCCTCGCCAGCGAGCTGCTGGGCGTGGCGAAGCTGCTCCAGCTCGGCGTCGCGACCGACGAAGCGCGTCAGCCCGCGCCGGGCGGCGGCTTGTAGGCGAGTCCGGACAGCTCCGACGCCGGTCGTCTCGTACACTTCGATTGGTTCGGCCAAGCCCTTAACCGGGATAGGGCCGAGCGGCTTCACCTCAATGAATCCTTCGGCGAGGCGCAGCGTGTCG
>Ga0070707_100003690_pt1 | contig 14447 bp, 12 predicted proteins | sample KBSK5502metaG_FD_65468 | JGI IMG/M metagenome (GOLD analysis project Ga0070707, IMG submission 65468) | Corn, switchgrass and miscanthus rhizosphere microbial communities from Kellogg Biological Station, Michigan, USA - KBS K5-50-2 metaG | ecosystem: Host-associated > Plants > Roots >... | reverse complement strand
GAGGCGTGGAGGGGATCATCAGGCTGGCGGCCCAGGCGGCGATCGCGATCAGCACGATCAAGGTCGCGACCGTGATCTCGCCATGGCCGGTCGCGATCAGCATGCCGGCGATCGTGCCGAGGAGGATCGCCAGAAACGTGCCGGCCTCGACCAGCGCATTGCCGAGCAGCAGCTCGTCGGCCGCGAGGAGGTCGGGCAGGATCGCGTATTTGATCGGGCCGAAAAACGCCGCCTCCACCCCCATCGCAAACAGCAGTGCCATCAGAATGATCGTGCTGCCGGCGATGACCCCCACGGCCGCCGCCAGCATCACCGCGATCTCGATCAGCTTGATGATGCGGGCGAGCCTCGCCTTGTCGCTCGTATCGGCCAGCGCCCCGGCGCTCGCCGAGCACAGAAAGAACGGCAGGATAAAGAGCCCGCCCGCCAGCGGGATCAGCAGCCCCGCCGACAGCGCATCGGCGCTGTACGTGCGATAGGCGATCATCAGCACCAGCGCGTTCTTCAGCGCATTGTCGTTGAAGGCGGAGAGAAACTGCGTCGCGAACAGCGGCCCGAACCGCCGCGACCCCAACAGCGCGAGCGCCCCGCCGCCGGAACGGGAGGTGGTCGCAGAAACGGCTTTGAGATCGCTCACGGCCGGCGAGCGTGAGAGTTCGGGCGGATCACTCCCAAGAACCTCGCTCTTCCCGGATCGCCGCGTCGATTTCCTCGGCCGAACGCCGCGCGTAGTCGGGAACGGGATGGTTCCTGATCCAGCCGAGAATGTCCGGCCCGCTGCCTAAGGCTCCCACGGGCTTTGGCGCTCCGTGAGTCGGTACTAGGCGCGCCACGGGTTCGCCGCGAATGGCGATGACCACTTCCTCGCCGGCCTGCGCCGATCTGATGAGTTCTGACAAGCGGTTCTTGGCTTCGAGGATGTCGACCTGCATGCCGCTCGTGTCCGCAGACTCAACCTTTAGAGCTCACGAAGATTATAGCCGAGCGCCCAATTTACGAGGCAACTTTGGCTCTTATCCGGCAGGGCTTTTGACCCCATGCCTTGTCGTCAGCCCTGCCGGGGCAATCTATGATCGCGTGATCCTGGCCGCGAGACCGATTTTGTGATGCCGCTCGTCCTGTACAACTCGCTGACCCGCCGCAAGGAGCCGTTCGAGCCCATCGATCCGGGGCTGGTCAGGATGTATGTCTGCGGCCCGACCGTCTACGACCTCGCGCATATCGGCAATGGCCGCGCCGTCGTCGCGTTCGACCTTCTGTACCGTGTCCTGCGCCATGCCTACGGTGCCGATCACGTCCGCTATGTCCGCAACATCACCGATGTCGAGGACAAGATCATTGCCGCCGCCCGCGAGACCGGCGAGCCGATCGACGCGCTGACCCGGCGCACGACCGCGGAGTTTCACGCCGACATGGCGGCGCTCGGCGCCTTGCCGCCGGATATCGAGCCGCGCGCTACCGCCTACATCCCGCAGATGATCGCGCTGATCGAGCGCCTGATCGGGTCAGGCCATGCCTACGCCGCCGAGGGTCACGCGCTGTTCGCGGTCGCGTCCTGGCCGTCCTACGGCAAGCTGGCGCGGCGCAGCCGCGACGAGATGATCGCCGGCGCCCGGGTCGAGGTCGCTCCCTACAAGCGCGACCCCGGCGATTTCGTGCTGTGGAAGCCCTCGACCCCCGATCAGCCGGGCTGGGACAGCCCGTGGGGACGCGGCCGGCCGGGCTGGCACATCGAATGCTCGGCGATGAGCGAGACCGAGCTCGGCGAGACCTTCGACATCCATGGCGGCGGGCTCGACCTGATCTTTCCGCACCACGAGAACGAGATCGCGCAGAGCGAGAGCGCGCATTCGGGGCACCCCTTCGCCCGCGTGTGGATGCACAACGAGATGCTGACCGTCGACGGCGTCAAGATGTCGAAATCGCTCGGCAACATCACGACCGTGCGCGAGATCCTCACGCAGGCCCCAGGCGAAGCGATCCGCCTCGCCCTTCTGATGACGCATTACCGCGACCCCCTCGACTGGACCGACCAGAAGCTGCGCCAGGCGCGCGCCGCGCTCGACCGCTTCTACCGCGCGCTGGCGTTGCCGGGTGATCGGTCTGAGGCATCGATGCCGGGCGCGGTGCGCGATGCGCTCGAGGACGATCTGAACGCGCCTCTGGCGATCGCCCAGCTGCACGAGCTCGCGGGCGCGATCTACCGCGCCGCCGACAATGCGGAACGCGGCCGGCTGCAAGCCCAGCTGCGTGCGGCCGGTGCGCCGATGGGTATCCTCCAAGGCGATCCGGCGGCTTGGCTGCAAGGAGCGACGAGCGCAGAAGCAACGGAGATCGAGACCCGCATCGCCGAGCGGGCGCGGGCGCGGCGCGAACGCCGTTTCGCCGACGCCGACCGGGTCCGCGCCGAGCTTCTCGCCGATGGCATCGTCCTCGAAGACAAGCCCGACGGCACCACCGCCTGGCGCCGGGGATGAAGCGAGCGATTACTCCCTCTCCGCCCCCGGGGGCGGAGAGGGTCGGGGTGAGGTGGGGGATTCCACAGCGCTTGCCCGTTTACCCACCTCACCCTCCCATCGCTGACGCGACGGGTCCCTCCCTCTCCGCCCTGAAGGGCGGAGAGGGTTATTGGGGGCGCAATGATGGCCGGCACTGACCGCAGCCGCGATGGCCTGACCGGCGGGCCCGCGATCATCCTGGTCGAACCGCAGCTCGGCGAGAATATCGGCACTGCGGCGCGGGCGATGCTGAATTGCGGCCTCGACGATCTGCGCCTCGTGCGCCCCCGCGACGGCTGGCCGTCCGACAGAGCGATCAACGCCGCGAGCGGCGCCGACCGGGTGCTCGACAAGGCGCGCCTCTACCCCGACGTCCCGTCCGCCATCGCCGATCTCAGCCACGTCTACGCCGCGACCGCGCGCGACCGCTACATGGTCAAGCGCGAGCTCACCCCGCGCCGCGCCGCCGAGGAGATGCGCGGCTTTCTCGGCGCCGGCGAGGCTTGCGGCGTCCTGTTCGGGCCGGAGCGCACCGGCCTCGTCAACGACGACATCGCGCTCGCCGACACGGTGCTGATGGTACCGCTCAACCCGGCCTTCTCGTCGCTGAACCTGGCGCAGGCAGTGCTGATCGTCGGCTACGAGTGGTTTATCGCACGCACCGGGCCGCCGCCCGAAATCCTGCACACCGGCCACAGCCGGCCGGCCAACAAGGCGGAGCTCCTGCGCTTCTTCGACCATTTCGAGGAGGCGCTGGTGCTGAGCGGCTTCCTGCGCCACCCCGACAAGCGCCCCAGCATGACCCGCAATCTGCGCAATCTGTTTCAGCGCGCCCACTGCACCGAGCAGGAATTGCGCACCCTGCACGGCGTCATCACCGCCTTTCTCGGCCCGCGCCAGCGGCCTACCCCCGCGGCGGACGAAAACGCCGCCCCTCCTATCCCCCTGCGCCGCCGGAGCGGGGCGGCCGAAGATTAGGGCAAAATTCGGCAACGCCCCGATCCTTGAGAACGGCGAACCGAAATGGCAAATACCAATCAGGCATTTGAAGATTTAACTTGACAATCCGGATAGAATGTGGTCTAAGAAAGCACGCTGCAACAATCCGGATTGATCGTGCACCGGCTCCCATCCCATGGGAGGTTTCGGCCGGTCTATATGGATTTACCGCTGACTGGTTGCAAGTCCGTAAATCGGCCGCTGCGCCGCCCCTGTATGTTGTAAACATATCACTGATAATTTGCCGTTTTCTCCTGTTACCACCCCTGTTATTCCCTGTTATTCCCCTGTTTCCCGCCCCCTTCCGCATGAAGGAAGCCGCGCATTTCCAAAGGGATTCCGCGGTTTCGCGCATCCGTTTGCCGCAGATTCGCTGCAGACGCAGCAAAACACGCCCGGGTGAAGCCGCCGAGTTAGGCTGCCGGCGGCATGCGGCACGGCGACGGCCTTGATTTCCATGGTACAGAGGTAAACGACAATCGCGCGGCACCGACATACCCTCTCCGCCCTTCAGGGCGGAGAGGGAGGGGCCCATCGCCCAGCGATGGGAGGGTGAGGTGGGTATCGGCAAACGGTCCAGAGTCCCCCACCTCACCCCGAGCCTCTCCGCCCCCGGGGGCGGAGAGGGAGCAACCCCCGTCGCCGCTGCAGCACCGTCCGTCGCCGCAGGGTTGTCGCGCAATCGGGTGCTGATCGTCGGCGTGGCGTTGCTCGCGCTGTTCAGCGTTCCGATCTTCTCGACGGTTCTGCCGCCGCTGTTCGATTACCCGAACCATCTGGCGCGGTTCTGGATCCTGGCCGGCGGCGGCAACGCCTTTTACGCGGTGCATTGGGCGCCGCTGCCGAATCTGGCCGGCGATCTGGTCGTGCCGCTGCTGGCGCGGCTGATGCCGCTCGATCTCGCCGGCAAGCTGTTTCTGGTGACGATCTTCGCGCTGATCGTCGGCGGCGCCGCCTCGCTGAACCGCATCACGAGCGGCGGCTGGCGGCTGTGGCCGCTGCTGGCCGTGGCGTTCCTCTACAACCGCCAATTCCTGTGGGGGTTCGTCAATTATCTGTTCGGGCTCGGCGTCGCGATCTGCGGCGCAGCGCTGTGGCTGCGATTGGAGCCCGCACGCGCCGGGCTGCGGCTGCTCGCGTCATCGCTGATCGCGCTCTTGTGCTTCTTCAGCCATATCGCCGCGTTCGGTCTGTATGCCCTCATCATCCTCGGGATCGAACTGCAGCCGGCGCTAGCCGAATGGCGCATCCGGCGCCGGACTGCTCTTGCTCACCGGACGGCACTGCTCGCGGCGCAATTCGTCATTCCCGCCGCGATTGTGTTCCTCTCGTGGCGCTCGGCGGCCGAGGGCGGGATCGGCTATGCCGGCTTGTGGCGAAAACCGGATCTGCTGTTCAGCGTCCTCGACGCCTACAACCGCCCGTTCGACATCGTCTGTTTTGGGTTGTTGCTGGTCCTGCTCGGCGTCCTCGCCTGGCGTCGCCGCCTGCATGTCGCGCCGCGCCTGATGCCGGCCGTCGCGCTGGTGTTCGCCGCCTATCTGCTGTTGCCGAGCCAGCTGCTGTCGGGCTCCGGGCTCGATCACCGGATCCCGGTCGCGCTGTTCGTGCTGCTGGTTGCGGCCTCGGCGCCGCAATTCTCCAGCCGCAAGACCGCGGTCATCGTCGGAAGCGCGGCCGCAATCGTGCTCTTGGCCCGCCTCGCCGTGATCGAAACCGTCTGGCTCGACGCCGACCGCGTCTACGCCGCCGATCTCGCCGCGATCGATGCGCTGCCGGCCGGCGCCAAGCTCGCCGTCGCTTATCCGGGCGACGCCGTCAACGCCGCCGCAATACCCGAGCTGCATTTGCCGGTCCTGGCGATATCGCGGCGCCAGGCGTTTGTGCCGACCCTGTTCGCTTACCCCGCGCAACAGCCGATCGCGCTGAACCCGCCCTATGACCGGCTCGCCGCATCGGCGACGCCGTTCGAGCTATGGTCGGCGTTTGTGACCGGCAGCGCCGAGGCGGGGCAGCGTGTATCCGCCGCCCTCGCGGCGTACGACGCCATCGTGTTTATCGATCGCAAGCCATTCGCGCTGCCGGCGCAGCCTTGTCTCCGGCCGCTGTCGGTGCGTCCGACCTTCCAGGTCTTTGCGCTGTCGCATGGCGCGGGTTGTCCCTAGCGGCACAGCGGCGGCCAGGACAGGATGCGTTGCCAGCGCTGCGCCCGCGCTTCCGGCGGATAGGGCCAGGCGGCGCGCCGCTGCCAGCCGCCGGCGCCATGCTCGAACAGGGCCGCCTCGTTTTGCCCGGTACAGGAAATCAGCCCGAGCGGATAGCCGAGCTGCGCCGCCTCGGCGAGCGTCGCGTCGTCGGCGCTTTGGCGGCGCAGCACATCCAGCCGCCGGCGCGGCGCGACATCGGTCAACACCCCGGACAGCATATCGGCCAGGCTGCCATTGTCGCCCGGCAGCAGCAGCGCCAGCCGGTCGCCATCCTTGAGATGCGGCTTCAGCCTATCGCCAAGCTGCCAGACCAGCGGCTGCGGCATCACCAGATCGAAGCGCAGCCGGTAGGCAAAGCCGACCGGCACCAACAGCGCCAAGGCAACAACCGCCACGCCCGCGGGACGGTAAAACCGGCGCAGCAATCCGCTCTCGACCAGCAGATCGCGCGCCACCAGCGCCAGCGTCAGCACCAGGACCAGCGCGAGATGCGTATTGTAGCGGAAGAAGGAGTGCGCCTCGGCGCTCATCTCGCCCGGGAAATGAGCGACATAGGCGGCCATCAAATACAAATTGTAGAGGACGAAGGCGGCGGCCTGGAACGCGAGCACGCGGGTCGTCGCTGTCCAGCCCTGGCGCTGCAGCATCAGCGGCAGGCTCACAAACGCCAGAGCGACGCAGCCGAAATAGACCGGCTTCTCGGCGACGATCTTGACGATGCTCCGCAATGTCTCGGGCAGCGTGCTCCAGTTCCAGTCGGCCATCGGCAGCGGCGTCAGCTCGGCGACCCCGGCATGGGTCGCGTAATAGCGCCACAGCCCGTAAAGCAGCAGCGCCGGCAACACGGCGAGCGCGACTGAGCGGATCAGCGCCGGCCGCGGCACGCCGCGCTCGGCCCAGCCCGCCACGATCGCCGCGCCGGCCAGCGCCGCGACGAGACCGATCCCGGATTGCTTGGTATTGATCATCGCCGCCAGGACCAGACACAGCGGAACCAGCTGCCCCGGCCGCCGGCCGGCGGCGAGCTCGCGCTGTCCCGCGACGAACAGCCAGGCCGCGAACATCGCCGTGGCCGCAAGGGCCGCCTCGGCATAGCCGGAAAAATCGATGCGCGGCACAAAGCCGGGGTTGAGCAATGTCGCGGCCAGAAAGCCGAGCGCCGTCAGCGCCCAGGAAGGCGGCTCGCCGCTTTCCGCCGCTGGCGAGGCGAGGGCCCGCGCCAGACTGAGACCGGCGATCAGCTGCAGCAGCACATTGATCAGCGACAGACCCGAGGGCGGGTAGTTACTGTCGGCCAGCGAGCCGAGAAACGTCAGGAACAGCCCGTTATAGGGCGACGCCGGCAGGAACGAGGAGCTCGGCGGCAGCGAGGAGGTCGGCAGCCTCGCATGATCGACGAGGTAAACCGCGTTCGGCAGCAGATAGGCAAAGGTGTCGGGCTGCGACGGCCGGATCGGCGCCATGATCAGCCACAGCGGCAATGTCAGCACCAGCATCCGGCCGAGCGCCTGCCAGTCGGCGCGCTGCAGCCGGGTTTGCGGGATCAGCTGGGTTGCCGCCGCGGCGATGACGAACACGATCGCCGGCCAGCGCAGGCTCGCCGGCACCAGAACGCCCCACAGCGTCAGCACCACGCACAGCGCGCCCCAACCCGCCAGCATCCGGCATTCGACGCCAAACCGCCGGCCAACCAGCCCCGTTCCGGCAAACGCCAATACGAGGCCGACGCCCCAGGTAACCCCTAACTCGGCGAGGTCGCGCAGCTGCGGCAGGTAAGAAGCGATCACGCGAGCGGGGCGTGCTCGGTTGCGCGGCAATGCGCGGTGGCCTTGACAGGCCGAACCGGGGTCGGTCTTCTCGGCCAGGGAGCAGGGATGATCTCGATCGCCAATCCGCGCGCCGTTACCGAGCCGGTCGCGGCCGAAACGGCCGCCGCATCGGGCCGCGGCGGTCCGGAATTGTGCGTCGTCGTGCCGACCTTCAACGAACGCGACAATGTCGACATCCTGATCCAGCGCCTCGACCGGGCCTTGCAGGGCATCGATTGGGAGGTCGTATTTGTCGACGACGACTCGCCGGACGGCACCGCGCAGCATGTCCGCGCGCTGGCCGAGCGCGACCGCCGCACCCGCTGCATTCGGCGGATCGGCCGGCGCGGCCTCAGCTCGGCCTGCATCGAGGGCATGCTATCGACATCGGCACCGTTGATCGCCGTCATCGACGGCGATCTTCAGCATGACGAATCCCTGCTGCCGCGCATGCGCGACACGTTGAAGCAACAGGTGGGACGAGAAGACACCGCCGATGTCGTGATCGCCAGCCGTTATGTCGCAAGCGGCAGCCCGGAGGGTCTGTCGTCCGACCGGCGCAAGCGGCTCAGCGTCTTCGGCGCCCGCCTCGCGCGGCGTCTGGTCAAGGCCGACGTCGCCGATTCGGTCAGCGGCTTTTTCATGCTGCGCCGTGAACTCCTCGACGAGGTCGCGCCCCGCCTCTCGGGGATCGGCACCAAGATCCTGATCGATATTCTCGCTTCGGCGACGCGGCCGTTGCGGGTCGTCGAATTGCCGTACCGCTTCCGCCCCCGCGATCGCGGCCAGAGCAAGCTCGATGCCTTCACCAAGATCGAGTACCTGCTGCTGCTCGCCGAAAAACTCAGCCACCGCTACTTCCCGCACCGCATGCTGTTGTTCGGGATCGTCGGCGCGACCGGCATCATCGTCAATCTGGCCGTGCTGCGGCTGTTGCTGATCGTCAGCGACATGGGGTTCACCGCCGCGGAGTCCATCGCCACCCTGGTCGCGATGATCTCGAACTTCTTCCTCAACAATATGCTGACCTATCGCGATTGCCGCCTGGTCGGCTGGCAGGCGGTGCGCGGGCTGGTATCGTTTATGGCGCTGTGCGGCCTCGGCGCGCTGGTCAATATAGCGGTGGCCGGCGATGTCTATCTGCTGACCGATATGTGGCTCGTCGCGGGAATCGCCGGGGCGGCGGTCGGTGCCCTGCTGAACTATGCGCTGACCTCGATCTTCACTTGGGGCAGGCGCCCCTAGGCTCTCGCGGCAGCGGTGTGCCGGCCATGTTCAGCCGGCACCGGCGCCGGTACAATTCTCGGCATGCGGGTTCTCTACCATCTGACGTTGTCGCCCTCCGCGCGCAAGGTGCGCGTCGTGCTCGCCGAGAAGAACCTCGACTTTACGCTGAAGCTGGAAAAGGTGTGGGAGCGGCGGGCGGAGTTTCTCGCCCTCAACCCCGCCGGCGAGGTGCCGGTGCTGATCGAGCCGGACGGCACCGTGCTCGCCGGCAGCGATGCGATCGTCGAATATCTCGACGAGGTCTATCGCGAGAAGATCCTGATCGGCATCAACCCGGTCGACCGCGCCGAGGTGCGCCGGCTGTGCGCCTGGTTCGACGGCAAGATGAACCTCGAAGTCACCGAGAATTTGCTCGGCGAAAAGATGATGCGGCGCTACCAGGGGCAGGGTCAGCCGAACTCGCAGGCGATTCGTGCCGGCCACGCCAATCTGCCGGGGCACCTCGACTATATCGGCTATCTCGTCGAGCGGCGGCGCTGGCTTGCCGGCGACCATTTCTCGGTCGCCGACATCACCGCGGCGGCGCATCTCTCGAGCCTCGATTATCTCGGCGATGTGCCGTGGGATGCGCACGAGGCGGCCAAGGAATGGTATGCCCGGATCAAGTCGCGTCCGAGCTTCCGCGCGATCCTGTCCGATCACCTCCCCGGCGCGCCGCCGCCAAAGCACTACGCCGATCTCGATTTCTGAGGATTGGCCTCAACTCTGATCAGGATTGCTTCGGCTCGCTCGCGATGACGCCAAAGAGCTGTCATCCGTCTCCCATCCGTCATGGCCGGGCTTGACCCGGCCATCCACGTAGATGCCCGGAACACGTCCCCGCATGACGGTTTAAGGACGCGTCGATTTAGTCGAATGAGCCTCTAAAACGCGATCAGGACGCGTTTCGCGGCGAATTCCTCCGCCGTCAGGATGCCCGCGTCGCGCAGCTCCTCCAGCATGCGCAATTGGATGGCGCCGCTCGATGCGGCGAAGGCGCTGACGCTGCCGAACCGCAGCTCGACCGGCACGGTCCCTTGCTGCAGCATCACAAAGGCGACGGCGAGCGCGGCGGCGCCGAGCAAAAACAGGACGCCCTGATACGGGAAGCCGGCCGCGAGATCGGCGAGCGCGCACACCGCCAGCAGAATCGCTCCGGTCGCAGCAGCCTGCTTCGCAGTCACGATCGTCGCCGGATGGCGGCCGATCAGCCAATAGATGCCCAGCGCGACGGCCAGCACCAGCACGGCCGAAACCAGATCGTGCGGTCCGGTCGCGGCCGTGAACAGCGCAGCGAGGATCGTGATTCCGACCGCCGCCACCACCGAATAGCTCAGGGTTTCCGGCATGTTCGGCATCGATGTCTGCATGTCGCTCTCCTCGCCTTTGTCGAGCGCGTATTAGGCCGGCGCGATGATTGCCCCCATAATGCGGCCGCCGCGCCGCATTATGGGGATTCTGCCGTCTTTGGCCCTCGACCGCCTTCGCCTTGCTGCCGGGTTCGGCAATGTTGCCCCGGCCTTCGCTCACCGCAACTATCGCGTTTACGTCAGCGGTAATGCGATCGGCCTGATCGGCACATGGCTGCAGCGGGTCTCGGTCGGCTGGCTTGCCTGGACCCTGACCCATTCGGGCGCCTGGCTCGGCATCATGTCGATGGCCGAGTTCTTTCCGGTGGTCTTCCTGAGCCCGCTCGCCGGGGTGCTCGCCGACCGCCGCAACCAGGTCAGCGTCATTCGCACGACGCAGGTGATCGGCGCGCTGCAGGCAAGCCTGCTGGCATTGCTCGTCTATACCGGCGCGATCACGATCGAATGGCTGTTCACGCTGACCTTGCTGCTCGGCATCACCAACTCCTTCGCGCAGCCCTCGCGCATGGCGCTGATCTCGAGTTTGGTCGATCGGCCAGCTTTGCCGTCGGCCCTGGCGATCAACTCGATCGTGTTCAATTCGGCGCGCTTTATCGGCCCGGCGATCGCCGGTCTGGTCATCGCCCAGGCCAGCATCGGCGCCGCCTTCGCGCTCAACGCCGCGACCTACGCGATCTTTTTCGCGGCGATGACCCGGCTGCGTCATGTTCCCGCCTTGTCGGGCGGCGCGGGGCGCAATGTGCTGAAGGCGTCGGCCGAAGCCTACAGCTATGTCAGCCGGCATCCCGGCATCGCCCCGATGCTGCTGCTGTTTACCGTGACGACGATCGCGACGCGCGGCTATATCGAGCTGTTCCCCGGCTTTGCCGACGACGTCTTCCAGCGCGGCGCCGCCGGCTTGTCGGTATTGGTGTCGACGGTCGGGCTCGGCGCGATCTGCGGTGGCGCCTGGATGCTGTTGCGGCCGGGGCTCAGCGGGCTGACCTCGGTCGTGCTGGGCCACACGCTGGTCATCTCGCTGGCCATCCTCGGCTTCACCGCGACCGACCAATTCTATGTCGCCTTGCCGTTCGTCTTTGTCGCCGGTCTCGCGATGGTGATCACCGGCGTCGGCGCCCAGACCTTGATCCAGGCCTCGGTCGAACCGCAGATGCGCGGCCGGGTCATGGCCCTCTACGGCATGATCTTCCGGGCGGGGCCGGCGCTCGGCGCGGTGCTGATGGGCTCGCTCAGCGAGCGCTTCGGGTTGCGCCTGCCGCTGGCGGTCGGCGCGGCGATCTCGGTCGCGGTGTGCGCCCTGACCTGGGCCAGGCAGCGCCGCATCGCGCCGCTTCTCGAAAGCGAGCCGCCGCGTGGGCAGACCGGCGCCGCGGCGGAGAAGGGCGTGCCGTGAACCGGCACCTGTTGTGTTTCGGGTTTGGCTACAGCGCGCAGGCATTGGCGCGGGTGCTCGGGCCGGGCTGGTCGGTCACCGGCACCAGCCGCGGCGGGGGGGCGCCCTCGGCCCCGGCGGGCGCGAATGTCCGCTGCCTCCGCTTCGATCGCGATCATCCGCTCGAACCGACCGCGTTCGCCGGCGTGACCCATGTGCTGCTGTCGGTGCCGCCGGACGAGGCCGGCGATCCGGTGTTCGACCGCCATCGCGACGACATCGCCGCGATCTCCGGTCTCGCCTGGCTGGGCTGTCTCTCGACCACCGGTGTCTATGGCAACCGCGATGGCGGATGGGTGGACGAAAGCGCGGAATTGCGGCCGAGCGGCGCGCGGGGCCGGCGTCGCGCCGCCGCCGAAGCCGCTTGGCTCGATTTGTGGCGCAACCGCGATGTCCCGGTGCACGTCTTCCGCCTCGCCGGGATTTACGGGCCGGGACGCAGCCCGTTCGACGCGCTGCGCGCCGGCGGCGCCAAGCGCATCGACAAGCCGGGCCAGGTATTCTCGCGCATCCATGTCGAGGACCTCGCCGATGTGCTGATGGCGTCGATCGCCAGGCCGCGGCCCGGTGCCGTCTACAATGTCTGCGACGACGAGCCGGCCGCTTCGGCCGAGGTCATCGCCCACGCCGCCGCGTTGCTCGGCGTGCCGGCGCCGCCGCTGGTGCCATTCGACGCCGCCGAGCTGTCGCCGATGGCGCGCAGCTTCTATGACGACAACAAGCGCGTCTCGAATGTGCTGATCAAGCGCGAGCTCGGGGTCGCGCTGCGCTACCCGAATTACCGCGGCGGGCTGGCCGCGATCCTTGCGGCCGAGGCGGCTCGGCCGGCTGCAAAGGCTTGAGGCTTGCCCTGCGCTGCGCCATCCGGCATCGTCCGCCCCCGGCGGGCGGACGAGGTGTGACGCCCGCCGTGGACCCGGCGAAGGAGGAAGGTCGATGGCTTACAACGTGCTGATCCTGGGCGCTTCGTACGGGTCGCTGCTGGCCACGAAACTGCTGTTTGGCGGTCACAAGATCACGATGGTCTGTCTCCCCGCTGAGGTCGAGGCGTTCAACGGCGAAGGCGCCCGGGTGCGCCTGCCGATCCGCGGCCGCAAGGAGCCGATCGAGCTCGACTCGCGCAAATTGCCGGGCAAGCTGGCGGCGGCCGGTCCCGCCGACGTCAAGCCCGCCGATTACGATCTCGTCGCGCTGGCGATGCAGGAGCCGCAATACCGCTCGCCCGGCGTGCGCGAGCTGCTCGACGCCGTCGCGCGCAGCAAGGTGCCGTGCATGTCGATCATGAACATGCCGCCCTTGCCGTATCTGAAGCGCATTCCCGGCTTGAATACGGACGCGCTGAAGCCGGCCTTCACCGACGCCACTGTGTGGGACAATTTCGAGCCGGGGCGGCTCACCCTGTGCAGCCCCGACCCGCAGGCGATCCGCCCGCCCGGCGAAAAGATCAATTTTCTGCTGGTGACCTTGCCGACCAACTTCAAGGTCGCTCGCTTCGACTCCGACAGCCAGACCGCGATCCTGCGCCAGATGGAGAAGGACGTCGATGCGGCGCGCTACGATGCGGGCGATGGCCCGCTCGAGCTGCCGGTCAAGCTACGGGTGCATGACTCGATCTTCGTGCCGCTCGCCAAATGGGCGATGCTGTTGACCGGCAATTATCGCTGTGTCACGCAGGACGGCGCCATCGACATCAAGGATGCCGTCCATCGCGATATCGAGACCTCGCGCTCGGTCTACAACTGGGTGTGCGGCGTGTGCGAGCGGATGGGCGCTCCCGCCAGCGACCTCGTGCCGTTCGAGAAATACGCCGCCGCGGCGAACGATCTCGTACGGCCGTCTTCTGCTGCGCGCGCGCTGAACAATGGGGTGCCGAACATCGAACGGACCGACCGCCTGGTGCAGCTGATCGCGGCGCAATACGGGATGCGCAACGAGGTCGTCGACCGCACCGTCGCGCTCGTCGATGCGCGGCTCGCGGCCAATCGCAAAGCCGCCGCGTAATTCGCTCGCGCGGTCTGATCGGCCTCCTCGCGAGGCCGACTCTGCAGGCGAGAGCAACACTGGTTTGCTGCTCCGTTATTGCAATATTGCAACTGCACCAAAAGAAAACCGGCGACGAGACGGGTTATTGTCTGCGAAATTACAATAAAACGATACGCAAACACCCGTGGATTGCGCTACACTGAAATTCCGCTACCCCCAGGCGGAGTCACGTCATGTTGTACATTGTCGAGATCCCGATCGACGGCGATTTGACCGAGCGAATGAGTCAGATGCGGACATGGCTCGACCATTTGCGCTGCCAGCCGGGCGCGTTCCGCTCGTCGTCATCCGGTGGCATGCCCTTCTTCCGCGTCGAGTTCATGGTCGAGTCCGAGGCGAGAGCCTTCGCGCAAGCGTTCGGCGGCCGCATGCTCGGCGCCGCCGCCGCCTGATTTTTTAATTACGCAGCGGCCGCACGGTTAAGCCGCGGTTAACCCGTGTCCTGATACGGTCCGCGTGCCTGTCGAGATGTGTCGGGTGATTTTGGTCGCGAGGCCGAGCATGGCTCGAGACGAGTGGTTCATCTGTTCGGTCGGAGCGATCGTTCTGCTCACCGCAACCGCGGTTGCGGTTTTTAGCGCCTTCCCGCTGCTCTGATCTGACCGAGATCGCGCACGGCGCGGCCGGGCATTCACCCGGCCGAGCCGTCGCGTAAGGGGCTCAGCGGCAACTCAGCAAGAGGGGTCGCCGCCCCCTCCGAAATCGCCACCACCACCGCCGCCGTAGTCGCCACCGCCGCCGCCGTAGTCGCCGCCGGGATCACCCCCGCCGCCGTAATCGGCCCCGGCGTCCGAGCCGCCGCCGCCATAACCGGCATCCGATCC
>Ga0070707_100003688_pt1 | contig 14448 bp, 9 predicted proteins | sample KBSK5502metaG_FD_65468 | JGI IMG/M metagenome (GOLD analysis project Ga0070707, IMG submission 65468) | Corn, switchgrass and miscanthus rhizosphere microbial communities from Kellogg Biological Station, Michigan, USA - KBS K5-50-2 metaG | ecosystem: Host-associated > Plants > Roots >... | reverse complement strand
GCCCTACTCGCGTTCATCGGCTTGGCGAAGTGCCAGCCCTGGGCGCCCTCGCAGCCGATCATCCGCAGCGCGGCCGCGGTTGCTTCGGTTTCTACGCCTTCGCCGATCGAGCGGATGCCAAGCGATTGCGCAAGCCGCACGAGCGACTTGACCGTCATGCTCTGCTCCGGACGGTCGGGCAGGCCGCTGACCAGGGCCGGGTCGAGCTTGATCTCGCTGATGCCGAGCCTGGTGAGCTGCGCGAGCGAGGAGTAGCCGGTGCCGAAGTCGTCCAGGCTGACGCCCACGCCGAGCTGGACGAGCTTGGCTACGGTCGATGCCGCCTGAGCGGGCTTGCCGGCTAGTACCTGCTCGCTGATGTCCAGCCTGAGCGCGTCGGCCGGCAGCCCGTACCGCTTAAGTGCCTGCATGATCATGTCGGTGAGGTGAGTGCTGAGCAGATCCCTGGCGGGCAGGTTCACGCACACCTGGACCGGCAGGTCGGCGGCCCACCACCTCACCGTCTGCCGCAGCGCCCTCTCGAGAACCTGCTTCGTCAGCTCGCTGATCAGGTGTGACTGCTCAGCAAGCCCGATGAACTCGGCAGCGGCCAGCATGCCACGGTGCGGGTGCTGCCACCGTGCGAGCGCCTCCATGCCGATCGTCTTCTCGTCCGCCAACCGGACCTTGGGCTGGAAGTACAGCTGGATCTCGCCGCGCATGACCCCCATGCGCAGGTCGCTGGCGAGCGCGAGCCGCTCGGCCGAGTTCCGATCGGCATCTGGCGTGTACCGCTCGATCCCGCTATGCCGTTCCTTGGCCAGATACATGGCGACGTCTGCGCGCTGCATCAGCTGATCGAAGCCGCTGGCGTCGTCCGGGTAGATGGCGATCCCGACGCTCGCCTCAACCTGGAAGGTCATGGCCTCCAGGCGAACCGGTTCGGCCAGCGCCGCCCGCAGCCGGGAGGCAACCTCACGGGCCGCGGCGACCTCCTTGACCGAGGGCAGCAGCACGGCGAACTCGTCACCGCCTAGGCGGGCGACGACATCACCTGGCCTGACGCTGTGTGCGAGACGCTGCGCCACGATCTGCAGTAGCCGGTCCCCGACGGCATGCCCAAGTGTGTCGTTGACCTGCTTCAGTCCGGTGGACCTGTCCAGGTCGATCAGCAGGAACCCGGCCCTGGTGCCGGCCACGCCGGCGCTGGCCAGCGCCTCGCCGCTGTGCTTGGCCAGCATCTTACGGTTGAGCAGGCCAGTCAGCTCGTCATGATTGGCCTGATGATCGCGCTGTACGGACTTCGCCGCACCGATGTACGCGGCCCCGAGCGGGAACACGAACAGCGCGACGATCATCGCCGAGCCGGTCTTCATCGCCAGGACGAGAAGCAGCGCGGTCGTGAACAGGACTAGGTGGATTCCTGCCTGGAACGGCATATTCGAGCGGATGGCCGCCTTCAGCGGCGTGCGCGTGCTGAAGGATACCGCGAGCATGACGAGAAGGAAGCTGACCACGAAGTAGGCCAGCCCGGCGAGCAGCAGTACCGGCAGCGTCCGGTTGCTCGGAATAAGCCGTTGATGGGTAAAGGGAGAGACGCCGCTCACCCAGAGGACCGCCTCCGCCGTGGCTAGGCTCAGGGTGACCTGAGCCGCATCGAACGCGACCCGGTGCGGTGCATGGCGGGCCAGCCCCACCAGGACGATCGCGGCCGCTCGCATCAGCACCGCGATCGCAAAGCCCCAGAACAGCAGGATCGCCAGCGTAATCGAGCGGGCAACGGCAGGTGTATCGGATCCGGAACGGCCCGGGGTGGTCAGCGGCCAGATTTCGGCGACCAAGACCATCCCGGCCATCACCCAGAAAATCGGGGTGTGAGCAAGGTGCGCCACGCCCGGAAGGAGCGCGGTAGCAACGCCGAGCACGGCGGCGGCGGCGACCGATACCGCTGCGATGTAGATCCACGGCGGCGAGCCGAAACGCGGGACGACGTCGCGCGTGTCGTTCGGGTTCCTCATAGCGTCCTCACGGCCGGCGGGTCAGCCCGGGAGATTCCGGTTCGTGAATGTATGTCAGGCATCGTAACTACGAAACTACACTTGACGCAGCCATACGCATACTATCTGTTACCAGGCGTCCCTGTCGTGGTTAATCTGATACAGATTGTGAAGCTTCCTGGTAGGTCGCGAGAGCCACCTGATTGTCATGAACCTGCGGCCGCTATTCGCGCCTGCGATTTGCCTGCTATCCGCGCCTGCCATCCGCGCCTGCCATCCGCGCCTGCTATCCCGCGCCCGCTATCCGGAGGAGGCCTCCTGCGCCGCGGCCGCGGGTCCGTCGGCGAGCAGTACCCGCAGGCCAGCCTCGTCGAGGACGGGCACGCCGAGCGAGGCCGCCTTATCCAGCTTCGAGCCCGGACTATCCCCGGCCACGACGAAGCTGGTTTTCTTCGATACCGAGCCCGACACTTTTCCGCCGCGGGCCTGAATGGCTTCAGCTGCCTCCTCTCGGCTGTAGCCTTCGAGGCTGCCAGTGAGCACGACGGTCACCCCGGCCAACGGCCCGCTGGGTTGCCCATCGCCCAGCGTGAACCCGGCGAAATCGGGGTCGGCGAGCCTGACGCGGGCATCGCGCCACTTCGCCACGATCGCCTCATGCCAGTCAACGCTGAACCAGTCGATGATCGAGCCAGCGATCGTGGGACCGACCTCGTCCACCAGCATCAGCGTCTCGGCCGGCGCCGAGGCAATGGCATCGACCGAGCCGAACGCTGCTGCCAGCGCCCTGGCCGCCGTGGGCCCGACGTGCCTGATCGACAGCGCTACGAGCACCCGCCACAGCGGGCGGTTGCGCGCCTCCTCCAGGTTCCTGAGCAGGCTCGTCGCGTTCGCGGTCAGCACTCCGCCGATGGTGACGAAGAACGGGCACCGGGCGAGCTTGTCGGCGGTAAGCGAGAATAGGTCGCCCTCGTCGGTGACCAGGCCCGCGTCGAGCAGCGCCGACGCCGCCTCGTAACCGAGCACCTCGATGTCGAAGGCTCCCCTTCCCGCCAGGTGAAACAACCGCTCCCGCAGCTGGGCAGGGCACGACCTGGTGTTCGGGCAGCGCCAGTCGACTTCCGCCGCCTCGCGCGCCAGCACTGTCCCGCAGCTAGGGCAGATCTCGGGGAAGACGAAGGCCCGCTCGTCACCGGACCGCAGGTCGAGCACGGGCCCCACTACCTCGGGAATGACGTCGCCAGCTTTGCGGAGCACGACCATGTCGCCGATCAGCACGCCCTTGCGGGCGATCTCGTCCTCGTTGTGCAGGGTCGCCCGCTCCACCGTCGAACCGCTCACCTTGACGGGGGTCATCACGGCGAATGGAGTGACCCGGCCGGTCCTGCCGACGTTCACCCTGATGTCGAGCAGCCTGGTGGTGACCTCCTCCGGCGGATACTTAAAGGCGATCGCCCAGCGCGGCGCCCGGCTGGTGAAGCCCAGCGCGTCCTGCACGGCGACCTGATCGAGCTTGACGACGACGCCGTCGATCTCATAGGGCGGGTCATGCCGGTGCTCGGTGTAGTGGCCGATGTACTCCCGCACCCCGTCGATGCCGTCGACCACGCGGTATAGCTCGCTGACCGGCAGTCCCCACTCGCGCAGCCGGTCGTACCAGCCAGACTGGCTGTCCGGCCGCGCTGTCTGCTCGCCTTCGATGGCACCGACACCGTGCAGGATGAGGCCGAGCGGCCGGCTCGCGGTGACCGCAGGATCCTTCTGCCGCAGCGACCCCGCCGCCGTGTTGCGCGGGTTCACGAACGGCGGCTTGCCGGCCTGAGCCTGCCGCTCGTTGAGCTCGTGGAACGCTGTAACGGGCAAGAAAACCTCGCCCCTGACCTCAAGCGTGGCCGGCCAGCCGGAGCCACTCAGCCGCGCTGGCGCCGCCGCGATCGTGCGGACGTTCGCGGTCACGTCCTCGCCTGTCACCCCGTCGCCCCTAGTCGCTGCCCTGGCCAGCGCGCCGTCACGATAGACAAGATCGACCGCCAGACCGTCGATCTTGAGCTCGCACAGGAACGGGCCGGTACCACCGAGCCGCTCGGCCCTCGCGAACCAGCTGTCGAGCTCGGCCGCCGAGAATGCGTTGTCCAGGCTGAACAGCCGCACGAGGTGCCGCACTGGCGCGAAGCCGGCAGCGACAACATCGCCGACCCGCTGGGTCGGCGAGTCCGGCGTGCGCAGGTCCGGGTACTCCTCCTCGAGCTGGCGAAGCTCGCGTAGCAGGGCGTCGAATTCCGCGTCCGAGATCACGGGCGAGTCGAGCACGTGATAACGGTGGTTGTGCTCGGCCACCTGTTCGGCCAGATCGGCGTGGCGGTGCCTGGCCTGGTCATCGGCCTGGCTGACCTCGGCGCCATCGATGGTGCCCATGCTGGCATCCGCGCCGATCTCGGCCAGTTCACCCTCGTCAGGGTCCGTCACCGCAGTCCCTCCTCGATGAGTTCAGGAATCAGCCCCGCCGCGGTCTGGCACTGCGCGAGCACGTCCCTGGCCCTGGCGGGCGAGGCGCCGGCCAGCCCGCACGCCGGCGTCACCACGACCTGCCGGGGCAGCGTGGCGAGCGGGAGCCCGATCCGGCCCCAGAGCGCGATGACCGCCTTGGCCGTCGACCGCGCGGCGTTGCCCGGTCGGCCCGTGGCTCCCGCTGCTGGACGGCCGTTGGCGCCGGGCATCGCCGCCGGGGGTTCCGTGGGGGCGCCTCCCCGGGCCAGCACCGCATCCTCGACCGCAGGGACCGGGGGCACGGCACCGACCGCAATGCCGAGCCCGGCCTCGGCGACCTCCCCGACCGCGTCCTCATCCTCGCGGCGCAGGAGGCCGAGATCGAAGGACACGGCGCGGGCTCCGGCGCTCGCGATCACGCTGAACGGCACGTCGGGCGCGCAGCAGTGGATCATCCCCGGCGCCTGCGCCGCGGTCAGGGCCGCACGAAGCCCGTCAGCGGCGACGGGGTGGTCAACGGCTGCGACGCGGCGCAGGCCGCTCGCTGTGGGCACCGAACCGGCCAGGACGCCGGGCAAGGCCGGCTCGTCGAACTGAACAAGCAGCGCCGCTCCAGGCAGCCTGCGGCGAACGTCGGCCACGTGCGCGGCCACGCCTTCGGCCAGCGATGCGCTCAGGTCTGCCACGGCGCCGACGTCGGCGAGCGCCGGCTCCATGCTGCGGGTGAGCTCAAGAGACGCGGCAAGCGTCCACGGCCCGCACAACTGGATTTTGAAAGCTCCCGTATAGCCCGCCGCCGCGGCCTGCATCGCATCGAGGTCGGCCTCCAGCATTCCGATGGCCCTGCCCAGGTCACGGCCTCGCCGTTCGGCTAGCCGCCAGCCCGTCGCCGTGGTCTCGACCGGGAGGTCGACCAGTAGCGCGGCGGTGCGGCCAATGAGGTCGGCCCCTGGACCGCGGCCTGGCAGCTCGGGCAGGAACGGGAGGTTCGGCAGCTCGCCGAGGACGACGGCGTCGGCCTCATCCGGATTCGTGCCCGGCATCGAACCCAGGCCGGTAGCGCTCTGCGCAGGCCATCCGAACTGCTCCTCGCTGCTCACCGGCACATCCTAACGACCCGCTCGCGATCTGACTTGCTGCATGTTTCGTCACCGCAAATGCGGCAAACCGGACGGCGGAATGACTGCAGCGCACAGGAAGTACTGAGCGCACAGGAAGTACTGGTAGCGCCCTCAGGCACACATCGCGCTCAAGCCGGTAGCCGAGATCGTTCCTGAGCCCAGGACAGTATCCCCGTCGTAGAGGACGGCTGCCTGACCCCTCGCCACGCCGCGGGCCGGCGTATGCAGCCTGATCCGCAGCGCGCCTTCCGCGAGCCAGCAGGTCGCGGGATAGGTCTCGCCGTGAGCGCGTAGCTGGACCGTCGCATCCATCGGCTCCGCTGGCGCCGTCCGCCCCGTCCAGACGGGCCGGACGGCCTCGATCTGGTCGACTTCGAGCGCCTCGGCAGGACCGACCCGCACCGTGTTAGTGACCGGCTCGATGTCCAGCACGTACCTTGGCCTGCCGTCCGGTGCCGGGCTGTCGATCCGCAGGCCGCGCCGCTGGCCGACCGTGAAACCGTAGCTGCCCTCGTGGCCGCCGATGACCTCGCCGTCGAGGTCGACGACGGGCCCTGGAGCAGAGCCCAGCCTGCTCCGCAGGAAGCCGCGAGTGTCACCGTCGGCGATGAAGCATACGTCGTGGCTGTCCGGCTTATCGGCCACGGCCAGCCCGCGCGCGGCCGCCTCGGCGCGCACCTGGTCCTTGGTGCTATCACCCAGCGGGAACATGGCCCGGCTCAGCTGCTCGCCGCTCAGCACCGCCAGCACGTAGGACTGGTCCTTGGCCAGGTCGACGCTACGCATCAGCCGCGGCGGACATCCCGGCCCGGCGGGCTCGAGCCTTGCGTGATGGCCGGTGCAGACCGCGTCGAAACCAAGCGCGACGGCCCGGTCGAGCACGGCAGCGAACTTGATCTTCTCGTTGCACCGCAGGCACGGATTGGGCGTGTTGCCGCGCGCGTACTCGGCGACGAAGTCGTCGACGACATCGGCGGCGAATCGCTCGGCCAGGTCCCAGACGTAGAAGGGGATGCCAATCACGTCGGCGGCCCGCCTGGCGTCCCTGGCATCCTCGAGCGTGCAGCAGCCGCGGGCGCCGCTGCGGTATGACCGCGGGTTGGCCGACAAGGCAAGGTGTATTCCGGTCACCTCATGGCCGGCGGACGCGGCCCTCGCCGCCGCGACCGCCGAGTCGACACCGCCCGACATGGCCGCCAGCACACGCATGCTGCTCACGGCGCCGCTGCCTCCCCGGCTGCGTGCGTGCGCCACTGCGAGCCGGGCTGCCCGTCTGGCTGCGCGGCGAGCTGAGCTCCGGCCGCGCGGGCCGTGTAGAGCCCGGCTTGCCTGCCCGCCCGCCGCGCGCGCTCGACGACCTCGCCGAGCGCCGCTCCGAGCGCATCGACGTCCGCCTCCGTGCTGGTCCAGCCAAGCGTGAACCGCAGCGAGCCGCGTGCCCTCGCATGATCAGCACCCATCGCCAGCAGCACATGGCTTGGCTCGGCGACCCCGGCGGTGCAGGCCGACCCGGTTGAGCAGGCGACTCCCCTGGCATCAAGCAGCATCAGCAGGGCATCGCCCTCGCAGCCGGGGAACGAGAAGTGCGTGTTGCCGGGAAGCCGGAGCAAGCCAGGAGGCGGCCCATTAAGTATCGCGTCAGGAACTGCAGCGAGAACCCGCTCGATCAGGCTGTCCCGCAACCTCCCAAGCCGCTCCGCATGCTCGTCCTTGCGTGCCGTCGCGGTCTCCGCTGCGACGGCGAAGGCCCTGATGGCCGCGGCATCGAGCGTGCCAGACCTGACATCGCGCTCCTGCCCACCGCCATGCAAGACGGGCACCGGGTCCTCGCCCCTGGCCAGAAGCAGCGCCCCGGCCCCTACCGGACCCCCGAGCTTGTGCCCGGTGATAGTCAGCGCGGCCGCGCCGCTGGCCGCTAGGTCCACCGGGAGCTGTCCGGCGGCCTGAACCGCGTCGCTGTGGAACGGGATTCCGTGCTCGCTAGCCACTGCGGCGAGCTCAGCAACGGGCTGGATGGTGCCGACCTCATTGTTCGCCCACATCACGCTGACCAGCGCGACGCTGTCAGGATCGCGCTCAATCGCTGCTCTGAGGACATCTGGATCAACAGACCCTGCGCTATCCACCGGCAGCCAGTCGACCTGGGCGCCCTGATGCTCGGCGAGCCATTGCACGCTGTCGAGCACCGCGTGGTGCTCGATCGCGGTGGCCAGGATCCGTCGCCTCGGCCCCGCGCCGCCCTGGCGCGCCCAATACAGCCCCTTGACGGCCAGGTTGTCGGCCTCCGTGCCGCCGCTGGTGAAAACAACCTCGCTCGGCCGCGCCCCGAACGCCTGCGCGACCAGCTCGCGGGACTCCTCGACCACCCGCCTGGCCCGGCGGCCCGCGTTGTGCAATGAGGAAGGATTTCCGGTACGGGCCAGTTCGTCCGTCATCGCGGCGAGCGCCTCGGGCAGCATCGGCGTGGTCGCTGCGTGATCGAGATACACCAGCGGGCCGGATGCGGCGCGGTCAGCGGGCCTTCGGCCGCCGCTGACGGATTCGAGGTTCACCATGATGATTCAAGCCTAACGGGAACCTCAGGTCAGAAGGCCCGGTCAGGTACGTTCCGCGGCCCGTGCTCAGCGGGCCCGTGCTCAGCCGGCCCGCGCTCAGCCGGCCCGTGCTCAGCCGACCCGTGCTCAGCCGGTTCGCTTGTCGATTTCCTCGACCAGCTGCGGCACTACCTTGAACAGGTCCCCCACCACGCCGAAGTCGGCGAGCTCGAAGATCGGCGCCTCAGGATCCTTGTTCACCACCATGATCGTCTTCGAGGTCTGCATCCCGGCCCGATGCTGGATCGCCCCGGAGATGCCCACAGCGACGTAGAGCTGCGGCGACACCGTCTTGCCGGTCTGGCCGACCTGGAACTGATGCGGGTACCAGCCGGCGTCCGTGACCGCACGTGAAGCCCCGACCGCTGCACCGAGCGAGTCGGCGAGCTTCTCGATCAGCGCCATGTTGTCCGCCGAGCCGACGCCGCGTCCGCCGGAGACGACGATCGATGCCTCGGTCAGTTCCGGCCTGGCGCCGCGCTGCTGCACGACCCGCTCGGTGATCTTCGCCTGCTTCGCCGCGTCACTCACCGCGATGCTCACCGGCTCGATCGCGGCCTCCCCGGGAGCGGCTTCGGGGGTGATCGCGTTCGGCCGCACGGCGAAGATCGGCGTGCCCGATCTGACCCGGGACTTCACGTTGATCGCGCCGCCAAAGATCACCTGCTCGGCGTTCATGTCGTCGTCGAGGCCCACGACATCGGTCAGAATGCCCCAGCCCGTCTTCACGGCCAGCCTGCCGCCGACTTCGCGCCCTTCGGCCGTGTTGGCCAGCAGGACAGCCGCGGGGGAACTCTGCTTGGCCAGCTCGGCGAGCAACTCGGCCTTGGGTGCGACCACATAGTCGTCATAGTCAGGCCCGGCCGCGACGTATACCTTCGCGGCGCCGTGCTCAGCGAGCCTGGCCTGCGCCGACTCCGCGCCAGGACCGGTCCACACCACGGCTGGCGAACCGAACCTGCGCGCCAGCGTCACCAGCTCAAGCGTGACCTTCTTGACGTTCTCGCCATCGTGCTCGGCGAGTACCAGGATCTCAGCCATCGTCAGCAGCCCCTCAGATGAACTTCCGCGCAGCCAGGAACTCGGCGGCCTTGCTGCCGCCGTCGCCTTCGTCGGTCACGATCGTTCCGGCCTGCCTGGGCGGCCGCTTGGCGAAGCTGAGCACCTCGCTTGCCGCGTTCGCGAGGCCGACCTGCGAGGCGTCAAGACCGATGTCGGCCACGCTCACGGTCTGCACCGGCTTCTTCTTCGCGGCCATGATCCCCTTGAACGACGGATACCGCGGCTCGTTGATCTTCTCGACGACACTGACGACCGCGGGCAGCGTCGCCTCGACAGCGTCGTAGCCGTAGTCGGCCAGCCGGTTGATCGTGATGGAGTTGCCGTCGATCTGGACCTTGCTCGCGAAGGACAGCTGCGGTACCCCGAGCCGCTCAGACAGCATCGCGGGGATCACGCCGGTCCGCGCGTCCGTCGACTCGGAACCCAAGATGACCAGGTCAAAGCCGATCTGGCTGAGCACGGCAGCGAGCGCGGCCGAAGTGGCGAGCACATCGGAGCCAGCCAGCGCGTCGTCGACGAGGTGCACGGCCTTGTCGGCGCCCATCGACAGCGCCTTGCGGATCGACTCGCTGGCGCGCTCGGGACCCATCGACAGGATCGTCACCTCGCCGCCATGGGCCTCGGCCAGCCGCAGTCCCTCCTCGATCGCGAACTCGTCAAGCTCGTTGATCACGGCGTCGGCCGCGTCCCGGTCGAGAGTGGAGTCCGACTCCCTGAGCGTGCGCTCCGACCACGTGTCGGGTACCTGCTTCAAGCAGACGACAATGTTCATGACCGGCAGCTGACCTCCTCGTCTGTGCTAGCCCGCGCTGGGAGGTTGGTCCCTGCTACAGCCAACCCGGGCAGTGCAAGCCTGCCAAACAGGGCAAGCGACCCGCATTCCGGGGCCGGGGCCGCCCTCGATCTGTGCCACACAGCGTCATGTTACTCGCTAGTAGCCTTAGCTCTGCTCGGCCTGCCGCTCGGCCAGGCTCACCACGTTGGCCAGGAGCATCGCCCTCGTCATCGGCCCCACCCCGCCAGGCACCCTGGCGAGATGGCCGGCGACCTCGGCGACATCCGGGTGCACGTCTCCGACCAGCCCCGAGTCGGTCCGCGTGATGCCCACGTCGAGTACCGCCGCCCCAGGCCTGATCATGTCGGGGGTGACGAGGCGGGGCTTACCTGCGGCAGCCACCACGATGTCTGCGTTGAGCGTATGGGCCTTTAGATCTCTGGTTCCGGTGTGGCTGAGGGTCACGGTGGCGTTCTCGCTGCGTCTGGTGAGCAGCAGTCCGAGCGGCCGTCCGACGGTGACGCCGCGCCCGATCACCGTGACGTCGGCCCCCGCGATCGGCACCTGATACCTGCGCAGCAGCTCGACGATGCCGAGCGGCGTGCAGGGCAGCGGGGCAGGCTCGCCCAGCACGAGCCTGCCGAGGTTCATCGGGTGCAGGCCGTCGGCATCCTTGGCCGGGTCCATCAGCTCAAGCACGGGCTGGCTGCGCAGGCCGTCGGGCAAGGGCAGCTGCACGATGAACCCGGTGCACTCGGGATTGGCGTTGAGCTCGGCCACGACGTTCTGGACCTGCTGCTGAGTCGCGGTCGCGGGCAGATCGCGCCGGATGCTGGCGATGCCTACCTCGGCGCTGTCCCTGTGCTTGCCTGCGACATAGACGGCGCTGCCTGGGTCGTCGCCCACGAGAACGGTGGCAAGGCCGGGGACGATGCCACGGGCGGCCAGTTTCGCCACGCGCTCGGTCAGCTCCGCTCGGATGGCAGCCGCCGTGGCCTTGCCGTCAAGGATGATCGCGGTCACGGGATCATTCTGGCCGGCCTGATCGCCTGCGGGCGAGGCGGCCCGTCGTCCGTACATGATCACGGAATCTAATCGGCAACTGCCGCAGACAGGCTTCCGTGATCACGACGAACCCTGCGAAATCAGTGCCAGAAGTGGCGGACGCCGGTGAAGTAGAGGGTGAGGCCGGCCGCCTCAGCGGCCGCGATGACCTCATCGTCGCGGACCGAGCCGCCTGGCTCGACGACGGCCAGAACGCCGGCCTCGGCCAGCACCTCGAGCCCGTCAGCGAATGGAAAGTACGCGTCACTGGCCGCGACCGATCCGGCTGCCCGGTCGCCCGCTCGCGCGACCGCCAGCCGAGCAGCGTCGACGCGGTTGACCTGGCCCATGCCGATGCCCACGGAGGCTAGTCCGGACGCGAGCAGGATCGCGTTGGACTTGACGCTGCGGCATGCCCGCCACGCGAACTCCAGGTCCGCCAGCACGGCGGCGCGCACCGCGGTTCCGGCTGCCAGCCGCCAGCCAGACGGGTGATCGCCTGGCTCAGCGACGGTGTCGGTCTCCTGCATGAGCAGCCCGTCACCGATCTGGCGCCACTCGACCCCCGCCTGGCCGGCTGCTCCCGCGCCGCCCGGACGGGCTGTTCCCGCGCCGCCCCGGCGGGCTGTTCCCGCGCCGCCCGGACCGGCCAGCCCAAGGCCGGCTGGTCCCGCGCCGCTCCCATCGGCCTTGCGGGCGCCGCCGGGCGGCGGCGCGGAGCGGAGCAGCCGCAGGTTCTTCTTCTTTGTCAGGATCTCCAGCGCGGCTGGCTCATAGCCGGGAGCGAAGACGACCTCGGTGAAGATGTCCGCGACTTGACCCGCCATCTCGGCCGTGACGGGCCGGTTCGCGGCGATCACGCCGCCGAACGCGGATACGGGATCGCACGCGTTGGCCATTCTGTGTGCCTCGGCGATGCTGGCGCCGACCGCGATGCCGCACGGGTTGGCGTGCTTCATGATGGCGACGCAAGGCCCGGCGAACCCGCTCACCGTGCGCCAGGCGGCATCGGCGTCCACGAAGTTGTTGTACGACATGGCCTTGCCGTGCAGCTGTTCGGCCGTCGCCACCCCGCCAGGCCCTCGCAAGCCCGTCCCGCGGGCGCCGGTCCCGGGGGCACCCGTCCCGCCGCCATCCGTCCCGCCGCTATCAGCGGCGGCGTAGAGCGCGGCGCGCTGGTGCGGGTTCTCGCCATAACGCAGCACTTCCCGCCGGTCCCACACGGCAGCGGCGAGATCCGGCCAGCCGGTCTCGGCGGCGATCTCGTCCAGGGCATAAACGGATGCGAACCAGGACGCGACAGCCGCGTCATAACGGGCAGTATGCGCGAACGCCTGCGCCGCCAGCCGTCGCCGCTCCTCGAGCGCGAATCCGCCAGCCTTGATGGCAGCCGAGACCCGGCCGTAAGCGTCGGGGCTCGTGATGACGGCGACGTTGGCGTGGTTTTTGGCCGCTGCCCGCACCATCGCTGGGCCGCCGATATCGATCTGCTCCACGCACTGCTGCCGGCTGGCACCGGAGGCAACTGTCTCGGTGAACGGGTACAGATTGGACACAAGAAGCTGGAACGGCGCAATCTGGAGCTGGTCGAGCTGGTTCCGGTGGCTGGGCTCGCGGAGATCGGCGAGCAGGCCCGCGTGGATGCCCGGATGCAGCGTCTTGACCCGGCCGTCGAGGCACTCGGGGAACCCGGTCACGGCCTCGACCGGGGTGACGGGCACCCCGGCTGCCCTGATCGCCGCCGCCGTGCTGCCGGTGGACACGATCTGGACGCCGGCCTGGTGCAGCTCCCTGGCCAGATCCTCAAGCCCGCTTTTGTCGTAGACGCTGATGATCGCCCTGGTTATCGCAACCTTGCTCGCTGCCGTGGTGGTCACTGCCGTGGTGGTCACTGCCGCGATCCTCCCGATCCCCCCAGCCTGCCGAGCCTGCCGAGCCTGACCGTCCGGCCGGTGACTGACCAGCCATCGGTCAGCATGGCTGCGACGGTGTCTGCAAGCAGGGCCCGCTCGGCCGACTTGATCCGTTCCGTCAGGGTCTCCTCATCGTCGTCCTCGTGCACGGGCACGGCCCGCTGCGCGACCACCGGACCGCTGTCCAGGCCGGAGTCCACCAGGAACACAGTGCAGCCAGTGACCTTGACTCCGTACGCCAGCGCGTCGCGCACCCCGTGCATTCCTGGAAACGAGGGCAGCAGGGCGGGATGGGAGTTGATGCATCGCCCGGCGAATTCCTCCAGGAACTGTGGTCCGAACAGCTTCATGAATCCCGCCGAGACCACCAGGTCAGGTTGGTATCCGGCGCAGGCCTCGGTGAGTGCCTTGTCCCAGTCTGCGCGGCCGCTGTAATCACCGACCCGGCAGACGAACGTCTCGATTCCGGCAGCCTCGGCGCGCTTCGCGGCCCCGGTGCCGTGCCGGTCCGAGCCGACCGCGACAATCTGCGCCCGGACCGAGCCCGTGCCGCACGAATCGATCAGGTGCTGCAGCAGCGTCCCCTCGCCAGATGCCAGGACAAGCAGACGTGACCGCATGAGGCCACCATAAACGTGCTGGCCGGCCCGACTGTGCGCGACGGCCACCTGGGGACCGCGCCGGTGGGCGTAATCTTGGCAGGCCGGCCGGCGCATTAGTCACCGGCCATGGTGCGCTTCGCCAGCAGTCATGGACCACCCTGGTCGGAGCGTAGGATGCGCCGGCAAGTGGTGATGGAATAGGACTCACGTACGTACTCGAAGACCGGAGGAATGGCACTGCCCGGCGACATCAGCCCGCCACCCGCACCGGGCGAGAGCCCGCGGCCAACACCGGCGGACAGCCAGCGGTCAGCACCGGCGGACAGCCAGCGGTCAGCACCGGCGGACAGCCAGCGGTCAGCACCGGCCGATAGCCCGCGGTCAGCACCGGCCGATAGCCCGCGGTCACCACCGGGCGATAGCCCGCGGCCAACACCGGGCGATCCTGGCAACCCGAGCGAGCCAGGCAACCCGGACCATGGCCGGGGCGGCGGCCACCGCGATGGCGCGGGCCAGTCTGGCCAGGAGGCTGGCCCGCTACCTGGGCTGCCGCGGCTGTTCTTTGCCGCCGAACCCGACCAGCGAGAACAACCTTCCTCAGCAACCACCCCGTACGGGCAGCCCGCAGGCCCTGGCCTGCCGCAAGCAAGCCAGTCGCGACAATTCGGACAGGCATCCGGCTCCGGCCAGCCGTCCGGCTCCGGGCAGCCCGGCGGACTTGGGCAGCCCGCTGGGCTAGGCCGACCAGGGCAGCGACCGCCAGCCAGGGTCGACAGGCCGCGCCCGGCCAGGCCGCCAGACCGCGAACTCAGGCAGCGCGCGGTCGCATCGCTGGTGCTTGGCGTGCTCAGCCTCGTCGCGCTGCTCGGACTGA
>Ga0070707_100003686_pt1 | contig 14451 bp, 12 predicted proteins | sample KBSK5502metaG_FD_65468 | JGI IMG/M metagenome (GOLD analysis project Ga0070707, IMG submission 65468) | Corn, switchgrass and miscanthus rhizosphere microbial communities from Kellogg Biological Station, Michigan, USA - KBS K5-50-2 metaG | ecosystem: Host-associated > Plants > Roots >... | reverse complement strand
GGGGCGGGTGGGGCTCTGGGGAACCCGATCGGACCGTCTGGCAGACCGCCCGCATGTCGGTCGCCGATGTGTCTGTCACGACGTACTACGACGGGTTCCCCAGAGCCCCACCCGCCCCGCCCGCCCTCTCCGCGGCGCTCAAGCACTTGGCAAAGCTGAGACACCACCGCCTACTCGCCGGGCGGGAGCTTCCTCAGGAGCTCGGTGGGGCGCACGGGATTCCGGTAGCCGCCCACCGTGCCGTCGTAGGCCTCGAGCGGCACGTTGTAGCGCCGCCCGGTCTGCGGATCTTGCATTCGCGTGTAGCCCATCGTGCCCTCACGCCGGCCCTGAGAGATGCGATCCTCCGACAGTCCTTTCTGACGCCACGACTCGATCAATCCCGAGTTGTCGAGCGGGTTGTTGCGCGGCAGCATGACCTGGTCCTGCCCCGCCACCTGGCGTGGATTGGTGACCGTGATGCTCTGCGCCACCGCCGGCAGCCACAGCCGGGCCTGCGGCCAGCTCGCGACCGGGGCCTGATACATCATGACCGCCGCCGAGTAGCGGCCGTAGGCCGCGCTCACGCCGACGGTGGCCTGGGCGCGGACAGGGGCGCCTTGCACGGTGGCCGTGATCGCGAAATCCTCCACGATCCACGGCGCGAGAATCCCCGGTTGGTTCGGCAGTCGCTGCGTTCCGACGATCTGCGCCGATGGATTCAGCTGCCGCAACGTCGCGCCGATGAAGCCGCGGGGTGTCATCTGGCCGAAACCGCCGACGAGGAGCGCGCTCGAGACGACGGTCTTGCCATCGGGCGCGCCGAGGTCCACGCCGTTGGTCGTCTCGTTCATGGACCAGCCCCTGGGAGCGGCCCAGCGAAAGTAACGGCCCTGGTGCTGCTCCAGGACCGGTCGGCTCGACAGCGCCGGCGCGTCGGCGGCACTCGCCGGCGCGACCAGAAGAATCGCGAAGCACCCCACCGCCGCGGTGCGCATGATCGATGCCACGACCGTCATCGAGGCCCCGGCGCGGATCAGGACGGTTTGCGGGCCCCGAATGCCGGCAGCACGTGCTCGGCGTAGGCGCGCAAGGCGTCCCAGTCGTAGGGGCCTTCGCGGAACGCGATGTTCAGGCGGGTGCAGCCGGCGTCGCGGAAGGCGCCGACCATGTCCACAACGTCCTTCGGCGTGCCCCGCAGGAACCCCGTCCGCTGCTCGCGGCCGTCGCTCCGCCCGCCGAAGTGTCGCTGATAGATCGCCTCGCCGCGCGCGGCGCCCTTGGCGTCGGCGCCGAGGTAGAAGCCGAGGTTCACGGTGCGCGCGATGGCCTTGGGGTCGCGGCCTTCCTTCTCGCACCACTGGTCGACGACCTGGCTCTTGTGCTTCCACTCATCGGGCCCGACATAGGCCCCGTTCCAGCCGTCGGCCCAGCGCGCGACGGCGCGGAGCGTGCGCTTCTCGCCGCGGCCGCCGATCCAGATGGGGATCCGCGCCTGCAGCGGCTTGGGATTGTTCGGGGCGTTGTCGAGCTTGAAGTGCTTGCCGGCGAAGCTCACCCGTCGCTGCTTGGGATCGAAGAGCTGGCGCATGATCTGCGCGTACTCCTCGAGCATGTCCTCGCGAACGCCGATCGACGGGAAGTCGAAGCCGAAGGCCTGGGCCTCGATCTGGTGCCAGCCGGCACCGAGCGCGCAGTCGACGCGGCCGCCCGAGATGTGATCGATGGTCGTGAGCGACTTGGCGAGGAGCCCGGGGTTGCGGTACACGACGCAGTACACCATGCTCCCGAGCCGGATGCGCTTGGTGTCCATCGCGGCGGCGGTGAGCGTCGTGATCCCCTCGTAGCAGTCGAGCTCGCCGCCCTGCGGCGGCGACTCCTGGAAATGGTCGGAGACCGAGAACCAGTCGAAGCCGTTGTCGTCCGCGAAGCGCCACAGCTTACGCATCTCGTCCCACGGCCCGCCCATGTGTCCGATGTGGATCCCGAACGTCATGCTCATGTCGTACCCCTCGTCGTGAGTGTGAGGCCGGCGTCGATGACGAGCGTCTGGCCGGTGACCCAGCGTGACTCGTCGCTGGCGAGATAGACCGCCCCCCAGCCGACGTCCCAGGCCGTGCCTTCGGTGCCGAGCGGGCTCGCCCGCCGTCGCTGCTCGCGGGCCTCGGGGCCGCGGGACTCGACCATCGGCGTCCACACGAGACCGGGAGCGATGGCGTTGACGCGGATGCCCTGCGGGCCGAGCTGACCGGCGACACTCCGCACCAGGCCGATCACGCCGGCCTTGGCCGCGGCGTACGCCGTGCGTCCCACGCCACGCATGCCGGCGACGGACGACACGCAGATCACGCTGCCGCCGCCGCGCGCGGCCAGCGTGGGGACGGCGCTCTTGATGGCGAGGAACATCGAGGTGAGGTCCACGCGGAGCGTTTGATCCCATTCCTCCTCGGTGGTCTCGAGCAGATCGGCGCGCGACTCGATCCCGACGTTGTTGTGCAGGACGTCGAGCCCGCCCCAGCGCTCGACTGCCGCCGCGACCATCGCGCGGCAGTCGTCCGCGCGTGTGACGTCGGCGCTGAAGGCATCGGCCTCGCCGCCGTCGGCGCGGATGAGCCCGAGCGTTTCGTCGGCGCGCTCCTTCACCAGGTCCACGCACAGCACCCGCGCGCCCTCGCGCGCGAACAGGATCGCGGTCGCCTTGCCGTTGCCGAGGCCGGGCCCCCGCGACCCGGCCCCGGTCACGATCGCGACCTTCCCGGCGAGCCTATGCGCCACGCCGCCGGCCGATCAAAAGGGACCAGATGCTAGGCGGCGACTGAGTGCCCGACTGAGACGTATGCAGCATACGTCGCAGGGAGGGCCAAAGGAGCCAACGACGCAGATGGGCCGTTTTCATCGCCCTGGGCTACTTGAACGTCGAGTCGACGCGCACGTCGATCAGATACGGGCCGCCGCTCTTGAGCCCACGCACGACGGCCAGGCTGACGTCCGCCGTCTTCTCCACGTGCTCGCCGGCCACGCCCAGAGACTTGGCGAGCCCGACGTAGTCGATGGAGGGGCGGTCGAGATCCATCCCGACGTAGAGGTCGTCCTCGGCCGAGAAGCCTTTCAGCGCGTGCGTGCGCTGCTTCAGGATCCGATAGGAGGCGTTGTTGAAGATCACGTAGACCACGGCGAGCGATTCGCGCGCCGCCGTCCACAGCGCCTGGTTCGTGTACATGGCGCTGCCGTCGCCCACCAGCGCGATCACGGGGCGCTCCGGCAGGGCCAGCTTGACGCCGAGCGCCGCCGGCAGACCCCATCCGATGCCGCCGCCGCGCAGCGAGAAGAGGCTCTTGGGATCGGCGCAGCGGAAGAACTGTCGGATGCCGTGACTCGAGGAAATGGCCTCGTCGACGACCACTGCCTCCGGCGGGACGGTGGCGGCGATGGCGTGGACGAGCGAGAGCGGGGACATGGGCACCGCGGAGGCCAGGTCGACCGCGCGCGCTGGTCGAGCTCGGCGCGCATCCGATCGTGCGTGACGCGCGCGGCGTCCAGACGGCGCGCCGCATCGCGGTGGCCGCTGCGGGTGGTGTGGCGACGCACCGCCTCGCAGAGCTCGGGCAGCGTCGCCTTGGGCTCGCCCAGGATGGCGACCTCGGCCGGATAGTTCTTGCCGAGCTCCCACGGATCGACGTCGAGGTGGACCACGGTCAGGCCCGGCGGCATCGGATCCACGTCGGACGGGAGCGAGAGCGTGAAGAGATCGCCGCCCACCGAGAAGACGAGGTCGTGGCGCATGAGCATCGCGTAGATGTCGGGCCCCAGACGCGGCATCGGCCCCGCATAGAGCGGATGCGTGAAGGGGAAGCTGCACGTGCTCGACACGCCCTCGAGCGCCACGGGACAGCCGATCAGCTCGGCCAGCTCGACCAGCTCGGCGAGCGCGTCGCCGTGCGCGACGGCATCGCCGGCGATGATGAGCGGGCGCTCGGCTTTCGCGAGCAGCCTGGCGGCGCGATCGACCGCCTCGCGATCCCCGACGATCCGCGGCGCGACCCGCGTGGCGCCGCCGAGATCGAGATCACGCTCGGCGTTGAGCACGTCGACGGGCAGTGAGAGGAACACCGGGCCCGTCGGCTGCGCGAGGGCCGTCTTGGTCGCGCGCCGCACCAGGCGCGGCAGGTCTTCCAGGCGACGGATCTCCGTCGCCCACTTCACGAACGGCCGCGCGATGGGCGGCAGATCCGCCCACAGGATCGGCTCCGTCGCCGTGAACGACTGATCGTGCTGGCCCGCCGTCAACAGCATGGGCGCGCCCGCCTTCTGCGCGTCGTAGAGCATGCCCATCGCGTTGCCGAGCCCGGGCGCGACGTGGACGTTGACGGCGGCCAGGCCGCCGCTGGCCTGGGCGTAGCCGTCGGCCATCGCGATCGCCACGGCCTCCTGCAGCGCCAGGACATACCGGATCGACGGCTCGCGCGCGAGCCCGTCCATGAGGGGGAGCTCCGTGGTGCCGGGGTTGCCGAACATCACCGACACGCCTTCTTGCTTGAGGATCTGCAGGAACGCTTGCTTGCCGACGATGTAGGGCATGGGGATCCGATCATAAACCGCGCGCCGTCTTGATTCCAGGGGGACGGCGCGCGTAGGCTCTCCTCCGTGCCGAGCGATCCTCGCGGGCGCGCCGAGCCTGCCTTCCTGCGCGCCGCCCGACGCCAGCCGACGTCCTACACCCCGGTCTGGCTCATGCGTCAGGCGGGGCGCTACCTGCCGGAGTATCGCGCGCTGCGCGCGCGCTATGGGTTTCTCGAGCTGTGCCACAACCCCGCGGCGGCGGCGGAGGTGACGTTGCAGCCGGTGGAGCGACTGGGCGTCGACGCGGCCATCCTCTTCGCGGACATCCTGCTCCTCGTCGAGCCCCTCGACCGCGGGCTCGAGTTCGGCAAGGGGGAAGGGCCCATCATTCACCGGCCCATCCGCTCGGAGACCGACGTCGCGGCCCTGGCTCCCATCGACGTCGACGAGGCCGTACCCTTCGTGTTCGAGACCGTCCGAATGGTCACGGGGGCGCTTGGCGGGCGCGTGCCCCTGATCGGGTTCGCGGGGGCGCCGTTCACCGTCGCCTCGTACCTCGTCGAGGGCGGGCCCTCACGCGACTATCTACACACCAAGCGATTGATGTACGAGTCGCCCGAGGCGTGGCGCCGCCTGATGGAGATCCTCGCCGGAGCGACGGCGCGCTATCTCAACGGCCAGATCGCCGCCGGCGCCGACGCCGTCCAGCTCTTCGACTCCTGGATCGGCGTGCTGAGTCCCGACGACTACCGGGCCTACGTGCTCCCCCACGTGCGATCCCTGATCGCCGCGCTGGCCCCGGGGACGCCCGTCATCCATTTCGGCACGGGGACAGCGGCGCTCTTGCGGCTGATGCGCGAGGCCGGCGGCGACGTGATCGGCCTCGACTGGCGCATCGATCTCGACACCGGATGGGATCTCGTCGGCCACGACGTCGGCGTGCAGGGCAACCTCGATCCCGCCGTGCTGCTCGGGCCGCCCGCGCTGATCCGCGCGCGCGTGAAGTCCGTCCTCGACCGCGCGGGCGGACGCCCTGGGCACATCTTCAACCTCGGTCACGGCGTCCACCGGGAGACTCCGGTCGATCACGTGCGCGCGATGGTCGATCTCGTCCACGAGCTCAGCGCCCGCCGGTGACGCCGACCGACACCCGGAGATGGAAGGCGTTCTACGCCGCCGCCCTCGGGTGGCTGTTCGACGGATACGAGAGCTACGTGCTGGTCCTCGTCGCGGCCACCGCCGTGCGGGACGTGCTTCCCGCGGCCGACCTTCACGACCTCTCCACGTACGTCGGCGGGCTCCTGGCGGCGACGCTCCTGGGATGGGCGACCGGGGGCGTCATCTCCGGCGTGCTGAGCGACTACATCGGCCGCAAGCGAACGCTCATGCTGTCGATCCTCTGCTACGCGATGTTCACGGGGCTCACGGCGTTCGCGCACACGTACTGGACGCTCGTCGCGTTCCGCTTCATGACGGGCCTCGGTCTCGGCGGCGAGTGGGGGCCCGGCGCGACGCTCGTGTGCGAGCTCTGGCCTCCCTCGGCGCGAGGGCGGGCGTGCGCGGCGCTGCAGTCGGCGTGGGGCGGCGGCATGTTGCTGGCGTCGCTTCTCTGGCTGGTCGTCGGTCAGCTCGGGCCCGAGGCGTGGCGACACATGTTCCTGATCGGCGTGCTGCCGGCCCTGATCGTCCTCTACATCCGCCGGGACATGCAGGACCCCGCGTTGTGGATCGCGGCCGACCGGCGGCGACGCGAGGCGCGCGCGCAGGCGGCCAGCGGTGGCGTGGTCGCGGAGGCGGACCGGGCGCTGCTCCAGTTCACCGTCGTGCATCTGGTCGTGAACCCCGAGCTGCGACGCAAGCTCCTGGTGCTGCTCGTCATGTCGTTGTCGACGATCGTCGGATTCTGGGCGGTCTCGACGTGGCTCCCGCAGTATGCGAGCCAGATCGCGACCGCGGGGGGACGCGACGCGCGCCAGTGGAGCACCCTGGCGGGGCTGTCGGCGAGCCTCGGCGGCATCGCCGGCTATCTGGTGTTCGGCTGGCTCGCGGATGTCTGGGGGCGCAAGCCGTCGACCTGGCTGTACTACCTGGGCGCGCTCCCGGGCGTGTGGGTGCCGTTCCTGCTCGTCCACGATCCCGTGCTGTTCCTGGTCGCGGTTGGACTCAACGGCTTCTTCAGCACCGGTCAGTTCGCCTGGATGCCGATCTACCTGCCGGAGCTGTTTCCCACGGGTGTGCGGGGGACGGCGGTCTCGCTGGTCTTCAACAGCGCGCGGTACGTCGCGGCGTTCGGTCCGCTCGCCGCCGGCTGGGCCATCACGACGTTCGGCGGAATCCCCGCCGCGGCGTCGATCATCGCGCTGATCTACGTCCTCGGGCTGCTGTTCACGCCCTTCGCCGGCCCGGAGACGAAGGGTCGTGCCCTGCCGTCGTGATTGGTCCTACTCGCGTTCGGCGACGAGGGAAGGGTCGTGCCCCATGCTCTGCAGTTCGAGGAGCTTGAGGACGGCGTCGGTCGCGTCCTGAAACGGTCCGACCCGGACGGTCAGCGCGCGTGCCTTGCCGGCGCTTCCGGCGAGCTCCACCGCCACCACGAGCTTGCGCTCATCGAGCAGGGTGGCGAGTCGCCCCGACGCCTCCATGGCTTCGACGGTGCCGAGCCGGAGCCAGTACGCCTTGGTGATCGGCGGTACCGCCTGCAGCGGGGCGGCCGTGACGGCGCTCTGTGGCGTCTCGACCAGCGCCGCGACGCGAACGGGTTCTGGCGGGGTCGGCTCTGCCGCGGGCGGAAGAAGCGACGCTTCCTCGGCGACTGGAGGTGAGGCGTCTTCGACGACCGCGGCGTCTTCGACGACCGCGGCCAACACCGGTGTCGACGTGTCCACGGCGGTGATCTCCGCGCTCGAGGCCATCCGTGGCGACGGCTCGACCCGGCCCGCTCGCTCACGCATCTGACCGAGGAGCTCGGGGACCGAGGCCCCCTCGAGGACGCGTTCGATCTGCGCGCGGTAATTCGCGGCGACGCTCACCCCGTCGACGACCACGTCCCGGATCTTCCAGCGACCGTCCCGCTCGATCATCCGGTAGTCGAGGAGGATCTCGCCGCCGCTGCGGCGCGCGATGCTCGTCCACACGAACGCCTCGCCGGATTCGATGGACTCGCCGAGATACTTGACGTGGGCGCCACCGTCGAGGCTCGCTTGCGACGCCAACCGTGAGATGAAGGCTCGCTCCAGCAGATCCCCGAAGAGCTGCATGAGCTCCTGCTGCTCGGCCGGCGTGGCGCTGGGCCAGTGCCGCCCGAACGCCAGCGCGGCGGCCTCGCGAACATCGAGCGCCTGGTTGATGAGCTTCCGGATGGCGAGCAGTCGCTCCAGGGGGCGCTCGGCCGTCTCGGGATCGGTGAGGATCCTGTCGGCCTGGGTGAACACGTGATGGATCGCCTCGGTCGGCGTCGCCGCCCACACCGCGGGGCAGAGCACGAGCACGAGAACGATGGTGGCGATGAGACGCGGCATGGCCGCACCATAGCCTATCGCCGTCTTTTTCCGGCGCCTTTTTATGCGCCCGGGATTGTAATTCGTGGATTCAGCTGCCGGGCACGAGATCGGGCGGCAGAGATTCGATGTGGGCGCAGATATCGCGCGGGCGGGTGAGCCAGATGCGGTCGCGGTGCTCGAGGATGTGCTGGAAGGCGCGGCGGAGCTGGCGGATGCGGTACGGACGGCCGGTGACGAATGGATGGAGCGAGATCGGACACACCAGGGGCTGGCGCGCGGACTGATCGAGCAGCTCGTCGAACTGGTCGACGATCAGGTCGGCGAACTCCGCCGAGGAGTAGCGATACCAGACGATGCCGCGCGTGTCGTTGGTCTCGATCGGGTAGGGCAGGGCGAGGAGCCGGCCCTTGCGCGTGCGCAGCCAGACGGGCTGGTCGTCCATCGTCCAGTCCATCACGTAGCGGTAGCCGGCCTCCTGCAGGAGATCCATCGTCACCCCGCTGTTCGAGAGCCACGGGCTCATCCAGCCGACGGGCCGGGCGCCCTCGTGGCGCTCGATCGTGGTCGTCACCTGCTCGATCAGCGCCCGTTCCTCGGGTTCGGACAGGTGACCTTGCTCGTCGGAGTTGGTGACGCCGTGGCCGAGGATCTCATCGCCGCGGGCGCGGAGCCTGGCGGGGATGTCGGGGGCGACGTCGTAGATCGCGGTGTTCATCTGCGCTTCGGCGGGCATGTGCAGCTCGTCGAGCAAGTCGAACAGCCGCCAGATGCCGACGCGATTGCCATAGTCGCGCCAGCTGAAGATGCTGTGGCTCTGCGCCTGGTCCGGGGGGGCGATGGCCGCGCCCTTGCCGACCCCGAAGCCGAACGCCTCGATGTTGAGCGCGACATAGACGGCCAGCCGCCGGTTGCCCGGCCACGTGTAATCGCGCCGCGCGGTGATGTTCGAGTAGTCATAGCGTCCGTGCGTCGGCAGCTCCTCGGAGGGGGGCTGCGCCCCTCTTCCGACGGTCGTCGTTCGCCTGCGGCTCACTCCTCCCTGCCTCCCCCCGAGAACAGGATTGCGCGGGCGAAGCCCGCGCTCGAACCTACGTCGGCCATCTGGATCACGTACCATAACGCAAACCATGTCGTTGCGGGGAACGTGATGATCGGGGTGTCGGTCCGGCGGAAAGAAGACGGGCGGTTTCTGACCGGGCGAGGACGGTACGTCGACGACCTGCGCCCGGCCGACGCGCTGCATCTGGCGATCGTGCGGAGCGTCCACGCGCATGCGCGGATCGTCGGGATCGACGCGGCCGGCGCGCGGTCCACCGAGGGCGTCGTCGGCGTCTTCACGCTGGCCGACCTTCCGGAGCTGCGTGGCGTTCTGCCGCCGCCGCCGGTGGCCGCCGTGAAGCTTCGGGAGTACCGCCAGTCGGCGCTGGCCGACGGTCTCGTGAGGTTCGCCGGCGAGCCCGTGGCCGCGGTCCTCGCCACGACCGCGTATGCCGCGGCCGACGGCGCCTGCGCCGTCTCCGTCGAGTACGAGCCGTTGCCGGCGGCGGTCGATCCCCGGCGGGCAACCGAGCCCGGCGCCCCCCTCGTCCATGCGGAATGGTCGACGAACGTCGCGGCCACCGTGAGCCTCGGGTTCGGCGACGTCGATGCGGCGCTGCGCGCCGCCGATCTGGTCGTCACGCGCCGCTTCGACTTTGGCCGGATGAGCGCGGCGCCGATGGAGCCGCGGGCCGTCGCGGCTCGATGGGACCATCTCACGGGCACGCTCCACCTGTGGTCGACGGCACAGATCCCGTACGTGGTGGCTCAGCGTGTGGCCGACGCGCTCCGGGTCCCCGCCGATGCCGTGCGGGTCACCGCGCCCGACGTGGGCGGCGGCTTCGGCTGCAAGGGGCCGGTCTATCCCGAAGAGGTGATCGCTGCCGTGCTGGCGCGGCGGCTCGGCCGGCCGATCCGGTGGACGGAGACCCGCGGCGAGAGCTTCGTTGGCACGACGCACGCCTCGGGCCAGGTGCACGAGGCGACGCTCGCGCTCCGCCGGGACGGCTCCTTTCTGGCCCTCGTCGACGACTTCGTGGTCGACGGCGGCGCCTATCTGCCGCGCGGGGCCGTGGTCGCCAACGTCACGGCCACGCATCTGCCGGGGCTCTATCGCCTCGGAGCGTTTCGCGGGCGCGGGCGGCTCGTAGTCACCCACACGGCGCCCACCGCGCCCTATCGCGGCGCCGGGCGTCCTCACGCGACATTTCCGGTGGAGCGGCTCATCGACATCGCCGCCCGTGAGCTCGCCCTGGACCCGATCGAGCTGCGCCGCCGCAACCTCATCGCCCGCGAGACGCTGCCGCTCGACCGCGGCATCCCCTATCGCGACGGGATGCCCGTCGTCTACGACTCGGGCGATTACGAGGCGTTGCTGGACGCGGCGATCGCGCGGTCGGGCTACCGGACGTTTCGTGACCGCCAGTGGGCGGCGCGCGCGGACGGGCGCCTGCTCGGCTTCGGGCTCGCGACCTACAACGAAGCCACCGGCGTCGGTCCCCACGAGGGCGCGGCCGTGACGATCGAGCCCGACGGCCGCGTCCGCGTGGCCGTCGGCCCGCCGTGCCAGGGGCAAGGGCACGAGACGGTGCTCGCCCAGGTGTGCGCGGCGAGGCTGGGCGTCCCCCTCGACGACATCACGGTCGGCGGTGGCGACACCGCGCGGTTTCCATTCGGCTCGGGCACGTACGCGAGCCGTGTCGCCGTGATCGCCGGCAACGCGGTGGCCCAGGCCGCCGAGGCCGTGCGCGACCAGATGGCGCGTCTCGCCGGCCTCGCGCTGGAGTGCGATGCGCAGGACATCGTCGTCGCGGGCGGACGCGCCGAGGTCAAGGGGGCGCCGGACCGTGGGCTCGATTTCAGAGCGCTGGCGGCGCTCGCCGTGCGACCCGACGTCGTGCGACGCGTGGGCGAGGCCGGATTGAGCGCGACGCGCTACTTCTCACCGGAGAGCGTGACGTGGGCGGGCGGGGTCCACGCGGCCACCGTCGAGGTGGATCGCGACACGGGCGCGGTGACGGTGCTCGCCTACCACGTGGTCCACGACGCCGGCCGTGACCTCAACCCCATGCTCGTCGAGGGCCAGGCCCAGGGCGGCGCCGTGCAAGGGCTCGGCATGGCCACCACCGAGGGCATCGTCTACGACGAGGCCGGCCAGCTCCTGACGGCGACGTTCATGGACTATGGATTGCCCAGAGCCGACGCCGTGCCGGCCATCGACGTGACCTCGTGCGATTCCCCGTCGCCGCTCAACCCGCTCGGCGTCAAGGGAACCGGCGAAGGCTCGGCGGGTCCGCCGCCGGCCGCGATCGCCAACGCCGTCGCCGACGCCCTCGCCCAGGAGGGCGTCGAGATCAACGCGATCCCGATCCCGCGCGCGTCGATGCGCCGCGCCCGTTGACGGCCGCCGTGGACATCATCGCGACCCACGCCGCGCGCAAGCCCGAGGCCGACGCCCTCGTCGAGGGCGAGCGACGGCTCAGCTGGCGTCGGTTCCGCGAGGAGCGCGATCGGCTGGCGGCGGCCCTCGTCGCCCTCGGCCTGGCGCCCGGCGAGCACGTCATTCTCTATGCGCCGAACTCCATCGAGTACCTGCTGGCGTCCGCGGCGACGCGGGCGGCCGGCGCCATCCCCGTGCCCATGAACCACCGGCTGAGCGCCGAGGAAGTCGCCTATGTCCTCGACGATTCCGACGCCGCGCTCGTGTTCGTCGCCGACCAATTCCTGCCGCTGGTCGAGACGGTCCGGGGCGGCGCGCACCGTGTGCGTCACTGGGTGACGCTCGGCAACGAGCGTCCGCCGTGGGCGATCTCGCTCGCCGATCTCGTCGCGCGCGGTGTGCGCGCAGCCGTCCCGATCGAGAGCGGCACGAATCTCGGCGGCTCGATGATCTACACGGCGGGGACCACGGGGAAGCCGAAGGGCGCGCTCCGCCGCAGCACCGACTCGTCGTCCGTGTTGCCGCGTCTGGAGGCCCTCGACCTGGCCCGCGAGCACGTTCATCTGGTCGCCGGACCTCTCTATCACTCGGCACCCGGCGCGTTCGCCCTCTACACGCATCTGTTCGGCGGGACCGTGGTCGTGCTGCCGAAGTTCGATCCGGAGGCGGCGCTGGCGGCCATCGCCCGGCACGGCTGCACCAGTACCTTCATGGCACCGACGCTTCTCAAGCGCATCGTGGAGCTGCCGGAGACCGTGCGCGCCCGCTACGACGTCGGCTCGATGCAGGTGATCGTGGTTGCCGCCGCGCCCTGTCCGACGAAGGTGAAGGAGGACGTCGTGCGCCACTTCGGGCCCGTCCTCTACGAGTTCTACGGATCGACCGAGCTGGGCGTGAACACGATCCTCCGGCCCGAGGACGTCCTGCGCAAGCCGGGCTCCTGCGGCCGCGCCGCGCCCGGCATCGAGCTCGCCGTCCTCGACGACGATGGACGGCTGGTGACGCCGGGGCAGCCCGGAGAGCTCCACGTTCGTCGCTACCCCGGCGTCTTCGACGAGTACTACAAGAAGCCGGAGGCGACGCGGCAGACGGGGCGGGGCGACTGGCTATCCGTGGGAGACGTGGCGTGGATGGACGAGGAGGGCTTCGTCTACATCTGCGATCGCAAGCGCGACATGATCATCTCTGCCGGCGTGAACATCTATCCGGCGGAGATCGAGGACGTCCTGCATCGCCACCCCGCCGTCGCCGACGTCGCGGTCTTCGGCATCCCCGACGACGACTGGGGCGAGCGCGTCCACGCGGCCGTGCAGCTCCACCCCGGCATGGCGGCCGGCGTCGACGAGCTCGCCGACTTCGCCCGCCGGCACCTCGCGGGCTACAAGGTCCCGCGCGAGATGTCCTTCCACGCCGAGCTGCCGCGCGACGCCGCGGGCAAGCTCCTCAAGCGCGTGCTCCGCGAGCCCTACTGGGCGGGCCGCGCCTCGCGGGTTTGACCGGTGAACCTGGCGACGCCGACCTTGTAGAGGGGCTGGCCGTGCCATTCGACCTCGACGACGGTATCGAGGGTCTGGCCGACGAGGCCCAGACGGTTTGCGATCGCCGGATCGACGCGCTCGTACGTCACGACGACGATCGGCTCGCCGGGCCTCGGCGTCTCGTTCCAGATGTCGAGCTGGGACGGCCGGCCGAAGGTCGGGCCGAACCGCTGCCAGCCTCCGTAGAACGCGAGATACGACGCGAGCTGATAGCGCGAGGGAAAGACGAACGCCTCCGTCCGATCTCCCAGCGCGTGCTGGACCTTGGCGACGAGGTCGCGGCCCGCGAGGATACGTCTGAGCGGTGCCCGTGCCGGGGACAGCAATCGCGGATGGCGGAGCTCGGCCGCGGTGACCACCGTGAGCAGGCAGCCGAACGCGACCGAGCCGGCCACGAGCCACGTCCGCCAGCGCGGGGGCATCCGTAGCAGCGCCGCCGCGCTGGCCGCGCACAGTCCGGGATACAGGAACGCGAGCCAGTTGGGCTCGATCCCGCGCAAGACCGCCGAGTACGCGAAGCATCCGACGGGCACCAGGGTGGCCACGGCGACCCGGCGCGCGGCCGTGCTCGACGCGGTCACCAGGGCGCCGATCCCCAGCACGGCGACGACGGGCCCCGCGCCGACGAGGAGCCCCCCCGCCAGCTCCAGCAGACGCCAGAGCGACGCGTGGCCGCCGAAGGCGCGCCTCACCCCGAACGTGAACGTGATGAAGTCGTGGTGGGCGTTCCACCAGAGGTTCGGCAGGAAGATCAGGAAGGCCACCGCGCCGGCCAGCCAGGGCCATTTCGTTCTCACGTCCGCCCGGAACTCGCGATCCCACGCCAGGAGGAGGACGATCCCCGGCGCCAGGAAGTAGGCCGGGTACTTGCTCAGCAAGGCCAGGCCCCACGCGGCTCCGACGAGGAGCCAGCGCGCCCCCCGCGCGCGGCACGCGAACCAGCAGAGTGCCGCATACGCCGCCGTCGCGGGCGCGTCGGGCAGCGCCATCCCACCCGTCAGGATCAGCATCGGGGCGCTCGCCGCGAGCAAGGCGGCGACCAGCGGGGCGCCCGGCGCATCCGACAGCTCGCGGGCGATGAGGGCCGTCAACGCCACGGCGACGGCGCCACAGATCACGAATGCGATCCTGACGCCGAGCTCTCCGGCCAGGAGCCAGGACGACGCCCGGATCAACCAGGCGACCATGGGAGCGTGGTCGAAGTACCCGAAGGCGAGATGGCGCGACCACAGCCAGTAGTAGGCCTCGTCCTCGTAGAGCTCGACGCCGGCGAAGAGCAGCACGCGCACGACGGCGGCCGCCGCCGCGACGAGGGCGATGGGCCACATTATTTGCAATCCATGCCGCCGAAACTTATCCTGTATCGCACCGTCACACCACTCCATCGACGACAGAC
>Ga0070707_100003685_pt1 | contig 14453 bp, 18 predicted proteins | sample KBSK5502metaG_FD_65468 | JGI IMG/M metagenome (GOLD analysis project Ga0070707, IMG submission 65468) | Corn, switchgrass and miscanthus rhizosphere microbial communities from Kellogg Biological Station, Michigan, USA - KBS K5-50-2 metaG | ecosystem: Host-associated > Plants > Roots >... | reverse complement strand
CTTTTGACGCAGGATCTGCGCGCCCGCACGTAGCTCGTCGTCGGTCAGCTCGTCGGCCCGCGCCGTGGTGCGGGCGACCAGGTTGGTGATGCCCAGGCCGAGCCCCAGCAGCTGCCGCTCTTCGGAGGGGTGGAGCTGCCGCGGCGTGAAGCCGGAGAGGTGGAGCGCGGGCCAGAACCGGTTGCCCGGGCGTGCGAAGTGGTGACCGGCCCAGGCCGTGTACAGGCCGGGGTTGATGCCGCAGAAAACGACCCGCAGGCCGGGTGCCAGGACATCGTCCACCACCCGGTCGCGGGCCGCTTCCAGCTCGGCTCGGCTCGGACCTCTAGGCCTAGGCCGCGAGCAGCACCTCCTCGGCTCGGGGCGCGGCCTGGCGCTCCAGGGCCAGCGCGCCGGCGGCGCCCAGCAGCAGGACCATCACGCCGACCGCGATCGTAGGCCGCATGGCGGCCAGATACGCGTTGTCGAAGACCTGGGTCGCCAGCGCCTGCAGAGCGGCCGGCAGGTGCACGCCGCCGGTCTGGCCGACCCCGACCTGGAGCCCGCCCTGCCCGGCCTTGGCGAAGCCGTCGATGAAGGCCTGCCGGAGCTGGGCGGGAACGCCGGCGGCAGCCACGCGGGCCTGCTCGCCCAGGTGGACGGCCATCCGGTTCTGGAGCACGGCACCCACCATGGCCGCGCCCATCGCTGCGCCCAGCTGGCGTGTCGTGTTGAGCACTGAGGAGGCGGCCCCCGCCAGCGCCGGGCTGATGCGGCGCATCGCGGCCGTGGTCAGGGGCGCCATGGTCAGGCCCAGGCCGACGCCCATCAGGACCATGGCCGGCAGGAAGCTCCAGGAGTCGCTGGTCGTGGAGGCGATCCGCGAGGCCAGCAGCGAGCCGGCGCCGAAGAGGAGCAGGCCGGCCATCAGGATGCGGCGAGCGCCGACGCGGTCGGTCAGGCGCCCGGCCAGCGGAGCCGCGAACATCGTGATCACGGACATGGGCAGGAAGGTCAGCCCGGAGAGCAGGGCGCTCATGCCCAGGACGGACTGCGTGTAGATGGTGAGCGGGATGAAGACGGCCTGCATCCCGAAGGCGAGCGCGGCGCCGATGCCGCTGCCCGCGGAGAAGTCGGCGTTGCGGAAGAGCCCGAGCGGAACCAGCGGCTCCGCCTGGCGCGACTCCCAGACGAAGAAGACCGCGGTGAGGACCGCGCCGGCGGCCAGGATGCCCGGAATCGTGACGAGGCCGCTGATCGTGCCCCAGTCGTAGCGCTGGCCCTCGATCAGGCCGTAGACGATGGCCAGGAGCGCGGCGCTGGCCAGCGCCACACCCACCAGGTCGAGGCGGTGTGAGCGGCCGGGCCGGAGGTCGGGGACCAGAAGTGCCGTGCCCAGCAGCGCGAGGGCGCCCACGGGCAGGTTGAGGAAGAAGATCCAGCGCCAGTCGGCGTAGGTCACGATCAGGCCGCCCAGGGTGGGACCGAGGGCGGTGGCCAGGCCGATCACGCCGCCCAAGATGCCGAACGCGGCGCCCCGGCGCTGGGGCGGGAAGAGAGCCGTGATGAAGGCCATGGGCTGCGGGCTGAGCAGGGCGCCCCCGACCCCCTGCAGGACGCGCGCGGCGATCAGGGTGTTGGCGTCGTTGGAAAAGCCGCAGGCGGCACTCGCCAGGGTGAAGAGGATCAGCCCGGCCAGGAACATGCGCTTGGGGCCGAAGATGTCGCCCAGCCGCCCCGCCGTGATCAGCAGGACCGCGTAGCTGAGCAGGTAGCCGTTGAAGACCCAGAGCACCGAGTCCAGGGACGTGTGCAGGTTGGTGAGCATGCTCGGGGTGGCCACGTAGACGATCGTGGTGTCGAGCAGGATCATGAAGAAGCCGAGGCACAGGACCAGGAGCACCAACCAGGGGTTCGCCGACCGGGCAGCTTGAGCGTTCATGTCTCAAGACGATATATCAATCAGCTATATATCGTCAAGAGGTATGTGTGGGTTCGTTCTCCAGGTCTTGGGCCCAGTCGTAGATGGCCTGGTGGAGCCGGAGCCCACCCCGCAGGACGTCCTTGCTGCCCTTCACCCGCCTGGCGTGGGGCACCTCCTTCAGGTGCTTCTCCACGCCCCGGAGGGTGGCGAGCACGGCCTGGTGGCGGGCCTTGATGCGCTTGGCGATCAGCCGCCTGGTCTTGGCGTCCGAGACGAAGAAGAGCTTCAGCAGAAGCTCGTCGCGGACCTCGAAGGCGTCTTCGCCCTCGGCTTCCAGCCATCTCTTCAGAGCCGCGCGGCCCTTGGGGGTGATGCGGAACACCCGCCGGGCGCGCCCGGCCGTGGATTCAGACTCCACCTCGGCGTAGCCCAGCGACTCCAGGCGGGTCAGCTCGGGGTAGATCTGGCCGTAGCTGATCGCCCAGAAGAACCGGGTCGAGTGGTCGGCGATCGACTTGATGTCGTAGCCCGAGTGGGGGTGGGCGTCGAGCATGCCGAGGATCAGGTAGGACGTGTTGGAAAGCTCGGACATATCGTCATGATATATCGGAGCCGGGCGTTACAAACCGGCTCTTTCAGTCGGTGCGGATGCGGGCGATGGGCTGGCCGGGCGTGATCGGGCCCCCCTCCTCGACCAGCAGCTCCTCGACCACGCCCGTGTAGGGCGACTCGATCTCGGCGTTGACCTTGTCGGTGAGCGCCTCGGCGACCGGGTCACCGGCCTCCACGCGCTCCCCCGCCCGGCGCAGCCACGCCCCCAGGGTCACCTCGCCGGCCCCCTCCAACGCCGGGACCAGGATCTCCCGCACCATGGACCCCATCATGGACCGCGTCCGGTGGACTCCGGCGGTCGTGCGCCTGATGGCGGCACTGATGCTGTCCATGTTCGTGGCGGCGATGGACTCGACCGTGGTCGGCACCGCCCTGCCCACCATCGCGCGGGAGCTGGGCCAGTTCTCGCTCTACCCCTGGGTCTTCAGCGCCTACCTGATCACGGCGACGACCAGCGTCCCGCTCTGGGGACGCCTGGCCGACCTGAAGGGCCGCAAGCCCGTCCTGCTGGTCGGACTGGCCATCTTCGTGATCGCCTCCGTGCTCTGCGCGGCGAGCCCAGGCATGGGCTGGCTGATCGCCTTCCGCACGCTGCAGGGCATCGGCGCGGGATGCGTGCAGCCGCTCGTCTTCACGATCCTGAGCGATGTCTTCCCGCTTGCCCAGCGGGCGCGGCTGACCGGGTTCTTCAGCGCCATGTGGGCGATCGCCGCCATCGTCGGCCCCGCCCTGGGCGCGCTCTTCGTGGCGACCGCAGGCTGGCGCTGGATCTTCCTGATCAACCTGCCCGTCGGCGTCGTGGCAACCGCCCTCATCGCCGGCTACCGGGAGCAGCGGCCGGCCACCGCCACCGGCGGCCTCGACGCCCGCAGCGCTCTCCTCCTGACGGCGGGTATCGCGCTCCTGCTCTGGGGCCTGGGCGCGGGCAGCTCCGATGCCACTCCCAACTGGGTGCTCGTGGCCCTGGCGGTGGCGGTGATCGCCGCCTTCGGGCTCGTAGAGGCTCGCAGCCCGCGTCCCATCCTCCCCCTCGACCTTCTCCGGCATCCGGTGATCGGCCCGGCGGTACTCCTGGCGATCCTGGGCGGCACCATCATGTTCGGCGTCACCGCGTACCTGCCGCTGCATGTGCAGCGTGTCTACGGCGGTTCCGTCTACGCCGCCGGGGTCGCCGTGGGCGCCATGTCGATCGGCTGGCCGCTGGCCTCCTCGTCCGCCGGCTGGGTGATGGTCCGGGTCGGCTACCAGCGCCTCGTGCTGGGCGGTTCGGCGCTGCTCCTGCTCGGCACCGCGATGCTCGTGCTGGGACCCTTGGGGCCCGGGACCGCCTGGGACGGAGCCGCCTCACTGGTGGTCGGCGCCGGCATGGGCCTGTTCTCGGCGCCGCTCCTGATCGTCGTGCAGAACCTGGTGCCCTGGGAGCGCCGCGGCGCGGTCACGGCCATGAACCAGTTCGCGCGCACGATCGGCGGCGCGGTCGGCGTCTCCCTGCTGGGCGTCCTGGTCCAGCTGTACGTGCGCAAAGCCGCCGATCCCCTCGCGGCGGGCGCCGCGCTGGCCGCCGGCCTGCACGCCGTCTTCGTGGTCCTGCTCCTGCTGGCCGTTATCTCCTTCGGCACCGGATTGGCCATCCTCCTGCAGGGGTACGCTTCCAGGAGACATGTGGTTGTTCTCCCGACACAAGACCGAGATGCCGACTCCCGAGCAGGCGCTGCCGGGCCGTGACCGGCCCATCCACGCAGGCGAACCGGTGCCCGAAGGAGCCGAGGTGGCCGAGTTCGCTCTGGGCTGCTTCTGGGGCGCCGAGAAGGCCTTCTGGCAGGTGCCCGGCGTGCTCGGCACCGCGGTCGGCTACGAGGGCGGCTACACGCCCAACCCGACCTACGAAGAGGTGTGCTCCGGGCTCACCGGCCACACCGAGTCCGTGCGCGTGGTCTACGACCCCGAGCGGGTCGGCTACGACACCTTGCTCAAGGTCTTCTGGGAATCCCACGACCCCACGCAGGGCATGCGCCAGGGCAACGACGCGGGCACCCAGTATCGCTCCGCGATCTTCACCCACAGCGACGCGCAGAAGGTCGCGGCCGAGGCCTCCCGCGCCGCCTACCAACCAGTCCTCGAGCGCGCCGGCTACGGTCCCATCACGACCTCGATCGAGGCCGCACCGACCTTCTACTTCGCCGAGGAATACCACCAGAAGTACCTGAAGAAAAACCCCAACGGGTACTGCGGTCTGGGTGGTACGGGGGTCAGCTGCCCGGTCGGGATCGCCGCCGCCAACTAGATTTTTTCGCAGCCGAGCGACCACAACCGGGTCGAGCGGCGTTGATTTGGCACGATGCAGTCCTCCGTCCGAGGTGACACCGGCGGCGCTCGGCACTATGCTGCGCGCCTGGTGAACCGTCTTCGCACGGGCCAGTCAGGTCAGGGCATGGTCGAGTACGCCCTGATCTTGGTGATGGTGTCGGTCGTCGTGATCGTCGTCCTGATCGCCACCGGGGCCCAGATCAAGAACATGTTCTCGGACATCGCCTGCAGCATGGCCTGGGGCAGCGCCGGCTGCTAGCGAGCAGCCACCTAGCCCCCGCGTTCCAGCCTGGCTCCGGCCCTTAGTCGAACACGTTCAAAAAAGCATTGACATCCGCGACGCCTTCGTTTACCGTAGGAATTGAACACGTTCAATTCACGGGATGGAGGTAATTTCGGCGATGGATCTCAGATTGGTTCTCTACCTGGCCTATGTGGCGACCAGCCTGGCGATGACCGTTTTCGTCGGGCGCACGCTGCACCGCAACGGGCGCCGTTTCCTGGTCGACGTGATGGCCGACGAAGGCCTGGCCGACTCTGTCAACCAACTGCTGCTGGTGGGCTTCTACCTGGTCAACCTGGGCGCTGCCGCGCTGCTCATCAACATCGCGGGCATGCCGCACAGCGCAGCCGACACGCTCCAGACCCTGGTCACCATGCTGGGATTCGTGCTGCTCACGCTGGGGGCCCTGCATTTCACCAACCTGTTCGTGCTCCACCGCGTGCGCCGCTCCACGCAGGACCGCAAATACGCCGAGTGGTACTACCGGCAGTCCCCGGAGCAGCGATCAGGCGTGCCGGCGCCCATCCACTGAGCTTCGCCGCGCCCGTCACCAGCAAGGGCGAGGCCACCAGGGCGGCCATCTTCCAGGCCGCCCTGGACCTCTTCAAGGCCCAGGGATACGAGGCCACCACCATGCGCGCGATCGCCGATCGCGCCGGGGTCTCGCTGGGCAGCTCCTACCACTACTTCCCCTCCAAGGAGCACCTGATCCTGGAGCTCTACCGCCGCCTCCACGCGCTCCACCGGGAGGCCTGCGCGCCGCTGCTGGCCCGCGAGCGCGGTTTCGCGGCCCGCCTGCGCGGGGTCCTGCGTGCGATCGTGATGACCTGGGAGCCCTACCACGAGGTGGCCGGCTCCCTGTTCAGCACGGTCGCCGATCCGCGCAGCCCGCTCAACCCCTTCGGCGCCGAGTCGGTGGCGCTGCGCGAGGAGGTGATCGCCCTCTACGCCGAGCTGCTGCGCGGCTCCGACGCCAAGCTGCCGGCCGACGTCGCGGCCGAGCTGCCGCGCCTGCTCTGGCTGTACCAGATGGGCGTCCTCTACTTCTGGATCATGGACCGCTCGCCGGGCCGCCTTAAGACCCTGGATCTGATAGACGAGACCGCGGACCTGCTGGTGCAGCTGGTGTCCTTGGCCCATCTACCGCTGCTGCGGAGCTCCCGGCGGCGAGCGCTCGCGCTGGTGCGCGCGATTGCGGGGGATGCCCCGGATAATTGACGCCACCATGAGGCCGGCGCGGGTGGCTTTGCTCTCGGCCGTGCTCCTGCTGGCGCTGCTCGACGTCGCGCCGGCCGCCGCTGCCGCCACGCCCCCGCCCGACCTCTCCAGCGTGCTGGTCGACCCGCCCAGCAGCGACTACCAGGCCGTGCCCAGCGGCGGCAGCGGCAACTTCGGGCCGCAGGACGCGAACACCATCGCCAGCAGCGCCAGCGACGCCGCCGCCGCCCGCCAGCGCCTCAGCAAGGACAACTTCACGCGCGGCTACGAGAAGGGCTGGGTGCAGCCCTCGACCGGCATGGTCCTGGTGGAGGGCGTCTACGAGTTCAAGCTGGACAGCGGGGCGCGGGATTACTTCGGCGCCAGCAAGACCGGCGACGCCGCCAACACCGACTTCAAGGGCTTCTTCGACACGCCCGGCCTGAGCCCCGCCTACGGGGCGCACTTCCGCTCGTCGGACGGCTTCCCTTCGGACGCCGTGGTCTTCGTGAAGGGGAACCTCAACCTGGTGGTCGTGATGGGCAACCGCAACGGCGTGGACAGCGGGCGGGTGCTCACCCAGGCCAAGGCCGCGTACTCCTTCGCGCCCGCCAACACCCTGCCTCAGCCGGGCAGCAGCTCGGGTGGGTCGAGCCCCAGCTCGACGTCGGCGATCAGCCCGACCGCGCTCGGCCTCGTCACCGGCGCCGTGCTGGTGATCGCGGTCCTCGTCGGCGTCGTCGCGGTGTTCATGCGCCGGCGGTCGGCCGCGCCCGCGGTGGCGGCGGCGCCGATTCCGCTGACTCTTTCCGGTGACGGCCGCTACTGGTGGGACGGCGCGACCTGGCACGACACCGAGACCTCGGCGCCGCCGGGCGCCCAGCGCTCGCCGGACGGCGCCTACTGGTACGACGGGACAGGCTGGCGAACGGTGCCGGGCTGGTCCCCCCTGGGCGCAGCCCCTAGGCCGTAGCCAGGAGCCGCCGGCAGTGGGCGGCAAGGGCCGCCTTGAGCTCGGCCGGACGCAGGATCTTGAGCGGCATGTCGAGGCCGGCCAGGAAGCGCGCGATCCAGTCCAGCTGCTCGGCGCCGATGCGCAGCAGCACCCCGTCGGGGCGCTCCTGGAGGACGCCCAGGGTGGGCGAGATCCGGCGCCGCGCCTGGCGCAGCGTGGTCTCCAGGAGCACCTCGGCTTCCCATCGCCAGGGCAGCGTGGCGATCGCCTGCTGCACGTGGTTGCGCACGTCGAAGTTCCGCGGTCGCTGGAATCGCTCGGCGGTGACCTGGCAGTCCAGGATGCGGTCCAGGCGCAGGGTGCGCAGGTCGCTGCGCAGGTGGTCCCAGCCGACCACGTACCAGGCGCTGCTCTGGAAGGCGACGCCGTAGGGGTCGAGGCGGCGCTCGGTGACCTTGCCGTCGGCCGCCTTGTAGCGGAGCTGGACGCGCTGGCCGTCGCCGGCGGCCGCGCTGAGGCTGAGCACCACCGTGGCGTCGGCCGTGCCCCGCGCCATGGCCTCGGGCAGGGCCAGAGCGCCCTGGGCAGCTCGCACCCGGCCGCGCAGCTGGTCGGGCAGGACGCGGTCCAGCTTGGCCATCGCGCCCTGCACGGCCGGGCCCTGCTGGAGTAGGCCCAGGCGCTGCGCGGCGAGCAGTCCGAGGACCACGGCCAGCGCCTCCTCGTTGCTGAACATGAGCGGCGGCAGGCGGAAGCCGGGACGCAGCCGGTAGCCGCCGGCGGCGCCGCGCTCGCCCTCGATGGGGATGCCGATCTCCTGCAGCCCGGCCACGTAGCGGCGCACCGTGCGCACGTCGACCTCGAGCCGCTGCGCGATCTCGCGAGCGCTCAGGCGGCGGTACGCCTGAAGCAGCTCGAGCAGGGTGAGCAAACGCCCGAATGAGGTGTCCAGGGACCTGATTTTACCGCTAATGAGGGCGGAATCTGTCCTATTCCTCGGCTACTCTCTGGACATGCTGATGAATGACGAGTTGCTGATGTACTTCGCCCGCGTCGAGCTGGCTGAGCGGGTGGCCGCGGCCGAGCAGCGGCGGCAGCTGCGGGTGGTCTACAAGGAGCCCTCCGAGACCGCCGGCGAGCCCCGGTGATGGTCGAGAAGAACGTCCACCTCTACGTGCTCGACACCTTCGCGGACTGGGAGCCAGGCTACGCGGTCGCACGCCTGAACGACCCGGCCATGCAGCGGCAGCCGGGTCGCTTCCGGGTGCGCACTGTGGCCGACTCCTGGTCGCGGGTGCGGAGCATGGGCGGGCTCTCGGTGGTGCCCGACCTGACGGTCGAGGACCTGCGGCCGGCCACCAGCGCGCTGCTCATCCTGCCCGGGGCCAACACCTGGGAGTCCGGCGTGGGCGCAGGAGCGGTGGCCAAGGCGGCCGAGTTCCTGGAGGCCGGAGTCCCGGTGGCGGCGATCTGCGGGGCGACCTGGGGCATGGCCCAGGCCGGCCTCCTGGACGGACGCCGCCATACCAGCAACTCGCTGGACTTCCTGAAGAGCGCGCCCCGCTACCGCGGCCAGCGGCACTACGTGGACGCGCGGGTGGTCTCCGACCGGGGGTTGATCACGGCGCCCGCGGTCGGGGCGGTTGAGTTCGCGGCCGCCATCTTCCGCGAGCTGGAGGTCTTCGAGCCCGAGCTGATCGACGGTTGGGAGCGGCTCTTCAGCGGCGGTGGGCTAGTCGCGGCCTTCGGCTGAGGCCCGGGCCAGGTCGCGCATCGAGATCATCCCCAGCAGCTCGTCGCCGCGGGCCACGGGCAGATGGCGGAAGTGGTGCTCGAGCATGAGGCTCCGGGCCCTGTCGATGGGCGTCTCGGGCTCCACGGTGATGGGCTTGCGGGACATCCAGTCCGAGACCGGCTCCTGCATGGCGAGCACGTCGTGTGAGACCGCGCGCACGATGTCGCGCTCGGTGAAGATGCCGGCCAGCCGGCCCGCCTCCACCACCAGCACCGAGCCCACCCGGCGCTGGGCCATCAGAGAGGCGGCCGCGGCCAGCCCGATGCTGGGCTCCACGACCAGGAGCTCCCGGCTCATGTAGTCGGCGACGCAGGCCAACGTCCTGGACGCTAGCACCGATGGGCCGACTGTGACGAACGCGACGTTCGCAGCTTCGCGCCGGGCATGGAGCACAGACCCGGGCGGGGCTACCTTCCCGTCACAGTTGGGGAAGCCTGATTACCCCCCAGGCTCCCCAGCTTCCCGGCCGGCGTCGGAAGAAAGGCGCCGATGATAGGGGGATGGCGTGGCCTGGGGTCGCCGGCAAGCGGGTGCTGATCACGGGGGCCACCAGCGGGATCGGGCTGGCGGCGGCGCGGGAGCTGGCGCGGCGCGGCGCCCGCCTCGCGATCACCGCCCGCAGCCGGGAGCGAGGTGAAGCCGCGGCCCGCGCGATCGGCGGCGATTTCGAAATCGACCTGCTGCTCGCGGACCTGGCCTCGCAAGCGTCCGTGCGCACGCTGGCCGCCGCGGTGCTCGAGCGCTATCCGAAGCTGGAGGTGCTCATCAACAACGCGGGAGCGGTGAACGCCAGGCGGGAGACGACCGCAGACGGCGTCGAGCTGACCTGGGCCGTGAACCACCTGGCTCCCTTCCTGCTCACGGAGCTGCTGCTCGATCGCCTCCGCGCGAGCGCGCCCGCGCGCGTCATCACCACCGCCTCGGCCGCCCATCTCGGCGCTCAGATCCCCTTCGAGGACATGGCCGGCGAGCGCTCCTACGGGCCCTACGGCTTCGGCCGCTACGGCCAGACCAAGCTCGCCAACATCCTCTTCACGCGCGAGCTGGCGCGGCGGCTGGAGGGCAGCGGAGTCGAGGCCTTCTGCGTGCACCCCGGGCTGGTGGCGACTGGATTCAACCGCAGCAACGGTGTGCTCATGGGACTCGGGATGGTCCTGGTGCGGCCCTTCTCGCGAAGCGCGGAGAAGGGCGCGGAGACGCTGGTCTGGCTGGCCGATTCGGCTGAACCCGATGGCCAGAGCGGCGGCTACTTCTACGACCGCAAGCGGGTCCGCCCGTCGGCGGCGGCCGAGGACGATGCCGACGCGCGCCGCCTGTGGGCGGTCAGCGAGGAGCAGACGCGGGCATGAGGATCCTGGCGGCGACCGGTTCGGGACTGGTGAGCATCGACCCAGGCACGGACACCACGGCCCGTGAGCTGGAGTCTCGGGGCGTCGGCGCGCTCGCGCCGGCAGCCTGGAAGCGACTGTGGGCGGCCCTCGACGGGCGCGAGATCTGGCGCAGCGACGGCGACGGCTGGCGGCAGGTCGCCACTCTGGACGGTCGGGAGGTCACCTGCCTGGCCGACACCCGCGCCAACCACGAGGACGGCATCCTGTTCGGCACCTCGCAGGCGCGCCTGGGCCGGGTGTCGCCGGAAGGCGAGATCGAGCTGATCGAGGCCTTCGACCGGGCGCCCGGCCGGGCCGGCTGGTTCACGCCGTGGGGCGGCCCGCCCGACACGCGGACGATCAGCGAGGACGCCCGCGCGGTGTACGTGAACGTCCATGTCGGCGGGGTGCTGCGCTCCCGCGACGGAGGCGCCGGCTGGGAGCCGACCATCGACATCGGCGCCGACGTGCACCAGGTCGCCACCGGCGCCGGCCGGGTTTACGCGGCCGGCGCCCGGGGCCTTTCGGTGAGCGAGGACCAGGGCGATACCTGGCGCACCACGCGCGAGGGGCTGCACGCCGCCTACTGCCGGGCCGTCGCCGTGTGCGGGTCGCATGTGCTGCTCAGCGCTTCGGAAGGCCCGGGCGGCGGGCGCGCCGCCGTCTACCGCGGAGACCTGGCGGGCGCGGGTCTCGAGCGCTGCCGGGCCGGGCTGCCGGATTGGTTCGCTGGCAACATCGACAGCCTCTGCCTGGACGCCCTGCCGGGCGGCGAGCTGGCCGCCTTCGCGTCCGAAGCCGGCGAAGTCTACGCGTCGCTGGACCAGGGCGCCTCATGGCGGCGGGTCGCCTCGGGTCTCGGGACTGTGGCGCGCGTCCTCGTCCTGCCCTCCTGACTTCCGTAGGCTGAGCGATCTGAAGATCGGACTCGGTCTGCCCAACTCCGACCGCAGCCTGGCCCACGGCCGGCTGCTGGTGGACATCGCCCGGCGGGCGGAAGAGCTCGGCTTCACCACGCTGGGGACGATCGGCAGGGTCGCCTATCCGACCTACGAAGAACTCCTGACGCTGGCTGCGGCCGCCGCGGTGACCGAGCGCATCGGGCTGATGACGGACGTCCTGCTGGCCGCCACCCGAGAGCCGGTGCTGCTGGCCAAGCAGGCCGCGACGCTGGACCAGCTCTCGGGCGGCAGGTTCGTGCTGGCCATCGGCGCGGGCGTGCGCGAGGACGATTTCACGGTCACCGGCCACGGCTACCACGACCGTGGGAAGCGCCTCGACGCGGCGCTCGAGCTGATGCACCAGGCCTGGCGCGGCGAGCCGGTCCCGGGGTCCGGCCATCCGGTCACGCCCCGCCCGGTGAACGGGCGGGCGGTGCCGATGATGTTCGGCGGGCAGGCCGACGCGGCCATCCGCCGGGTCGCCAGGTACGGCATCGGGTACGCGCTGGGCGGCGGCAACCCGGATGCCCTGGCCGGGATGATGGAGCGCGTCGACGCGGCCTGGAAGCAGGCCGGCCGCGAGGGACGGCCGCAGTACCGGGCGCTCGCCTATTTCGCGATCGGCGAAGACGTGGCGGCGGAGGCGGAGGCGAACCTGCACGGCTACTACGGCGACTACGGGCCGCGAGTCTCGGCGGGGGCGATCAAGACGGCGGAACAGGCGCAAGAGCGGGTGAAGCTGTTCGAGGCCAGGGGCTGCGACGAACTGATCATCTTCATGGCGGCGCCCGCCGTCGAGCAGGCGGAGAGGCTCGCCGCAGCGGTCCTCTGACGCGCGTATGAAGGTGTTCGTGGCCGGCGGCTCGGGAGCCGTCGGGCGCGTGCTGGTGCCGCGGCTGGTGGCGGCCGGTCACGAGGTCGCGGCGACCACCCGATCGGCCGATCGAGTGGCGCTGCTGGAATCGCTCGGTGCGAAACCCGTGGTGGTGGACGCCCTCGACGCTGAAGCGCTGGCCGCTGCCGTCCGCGGGTTCAAGCCGGACGCACTGATGAACCAGCTCACGTCTCTCCCCCAGCGCTACAACCCGCGCGGGATCAAGCCCTGGTACGAGGCCACGTCGCGCCTGCGTGTCGAGGCGACGCGGACCCTGCTCCGTGCGGTGGCCGAAGTCGGTGCGACGCGCTTCATCTACCAGTCGATCGCGTTCATGTACGCGCTAGCCGGTCCGCGCGTGCTCGACGAGGCGGCGCCCCTGGCGCTCGAGGCGGCCGAGCCGTTCGGCAGCTCGGTCCGGGCGACCGCGGAAGGCGAGCGGCTGGCGATGTCGGCGGAGGGGGTGGTCGGCGTGGTCCTGCGCTACGGGCAGCTCTACGGGCCCGGGACCTACTTCGCCCTTGATGGCGACTTCGCGATCCAGGCCCGGCGGCGGATGCTGCCGGTCATTGGCGACGGCGGCGGTCTCTTCTCGTTCCTGCACATGGACGACGCCGCGACCTCCGCCCTCGCCGCGCTGGAGCGGGGCGCCGGCGTTTACAACATCACCGACGACGACCCCGCCCCGGCGCGCGAGTGGATCCCGGCGTTCTGCAAGGAGGTCGGGGCGCCGGCGCCCTGGCGGGTGCCCGCCTGGGTGGCCCGGCTGGCCGCCGGCGAGTTCGCGGTGTCGCAGCTCACGGAAGGACGGGGGGCGTCCAACGCCAAGGCCAAGCGCGAGCTGGCCTGGACGCCCTCGCGCCCGACCTGGCGCTACTCGGGACTTACGCGGTAGTGCGGCGCGGGATTCGCGGCGGGGACCGGTGCGCTCTGCACCTGTGTCTGGGCCGCCGGGGCGGGTGCCGCTTGGGTTGATCGCGCTTCGGCCATCTGGGCCGCCTGCTCCAGGCGGGGAGCCAGCCCCTGGCTGTTCTGGTACCAGCGCAGCCACACTTGGCCCGCGACATCGCGGCCACCCAGCCCGAAGGAGAGACCCAGCGCCAGCGCGAGGGCGCCGACCAAGCCCATGAACAGGATGTTCACGATGGGCGCAGCCACACCGATCTGGTCGACGGCGACGATCACGGCGAAGGTCATGATCGCGAAGCGCGCGATCATCGCCATCAGGTTCGGGCTGGCGAACCCCATGCCGGCTGTCGACCCGCGGACGAGGTCGCCGACGAAGCGCGCGATCAGCGCTCCCAGCATGAGCACCAGCAGGGCCACGACCAGGTTCGGGATGAAAAGGACGATGCTGTTGAGGACCTGGGTCACCGCCTGGAGGTGGACCGCCTCGGCCGCGGCCTCGAGGAAGATCAGGCGGACGAACCACTTCACCAGCTCACCCAGGATGCGCGAGGCGCGGCCGTCCCGGACCCCCGCTCGCGCGACCAGGCCGGAGATGCCGACTCGCTGGGCGGCCTGCTCGAAGCCCAGGCGCACCAGGAGCCGGGTGACCAGGTTTCCGAACACGCCGGCGAGGAACCAGCCGACGACCAGGATGAGGAGCGCGCCGATGAGCGCCGGGATGAAGGACAGCAGGTTCACCAGGGCCGCCGTGAGAGACAGCAGTAGGGCATCGAACCAGCTGGACACAGGGGGCAGGGACATGGCTAGCCGACCTCCACAACTGACGATTAGGGGACAGCCCTGCTTACCTATTTGGTTATAGCTGGTATCCCGTAACGCTGACATTACGAAGGGGGCGTGGCGTACGCAACGTTGCGCTGGGTCTGCGGGGAAGCCGGGAGGAGTCAGCCTCTAGGAGCCGACCGTCCGCCCCGCGCGAGGAACTCTCGCTCGGCCTGGGTCGGTGCCATTTCGGCCGCTCGTCGGTAGGCCGCCCGCGCCTCGCCGCCGCGTCCGAGGCGCCAGAGCAGGTCGGCGCGGGTGGCGTGGAATGCGTAGTAGCCGTCGAGGTCGAGCGTCTCGACCTCAGCCAGTGCCGCGGCTGGACCATCGACCTCTCCGATGGCGATCGCGCGATTCAAGGCAACGACCGGCGTCGGAGCGACTGCGAAGAGCTGGTCGTAGAGCGCGACGATCTGCGCCCAGTCGGTCTGTTCGGCGGTCGGGGCATCCGAATGCACCGCGTTGATCGCGGCCTGGAGTTGATA
>Ga0070707_100003683_pt1 | contig 14454 bp, 12 predicted proteins | sample KBSK5502metaG_FD_65468 | JGI IMG/M metagenome (GOLD analysis project Ga0070707, IMG submission 65468) | Corn, switchgrass and miscanthus rhizosphere microbial communities from Kellogg Biological Station, Michigan, USA - KBS K5-50-2 metaG | ecosystem: Host-associated > Plants > Roots >... | reverse complement strand
CGCGACGAGGAGATGAAGCGGGAGTGGGACAAGCGCAAGGGCAAGGGCCCGCAGACCGTGGGCGAGGAGGACGTGGAATACATCGTCTCCCGCTGGACGGGCATCCCGCTGAGTAAGCTCGAGGAGAAAGAGTCGGCCAAGCTGGCGCGGATGGAGGATGCTCTCCACGGGCGTATCGTCGGCCAGCGGGACGCGGTGACGGCCGTGTCGCGCGCCATCCGGCGCTCGCGCGCCGGGCTCAAGGACACCCGCCGGCCCGTGGGGTCGTTCATCTTCCTGGGCCCCACCGGCGTGGGCAAGACGGAGTTGGCGCGGGCCCTCGCCGAGTACCTGTTCGGGGACGAGAACGCGCTGATCCGGGTGGACATGTCCGAGTACATGGAGAAGTTCTCGGTGTCGCGGCTGCTCGGGGCGCCCCCGGGCTACGTGGGCTATGACGAAGGCGGCTACCTCACGGAGAAGGTGCGGCGGCGGCCGTACTCGGTCGTGCTGTTCGACGAGATCGAGAAAGCGCACCCGGACGTGTTCAACATGCTCCTCCAGGTGCTGGACGACGGGCGCCTCACCGATTCCGTCGGCCACGTAGTGGACTTCAAGAACACCATCCTGATCATGACCTCCAACCTCGGCACCAGCTTCATCGGCAAGCGGACGGCGCCCGGGTTCCTCTCCGAAGGCGAGGACGCGAGCCACGACCGCATGAAGGAGCGCGTCCTCGAGGAGCTCCGACGCGCGTTCCGTCCGGAGTTCATCAACCGGGTCGACGACATCATCGTCTTCCATGCGCTCTCCCGGGAGGACATCACCGCGATCGTCCGGCTGATGATGAGCCGGATCAATCAGCAGCTGACGGACAAGGCGATTCGGTTGGAACCGACGGACCCCGCGGTGGATCTTCTCGTGCAGAAGGGGTTCGACACGACCTACGGCGCCCGGCAGCTCCGGCGGACCATTCAGAAGCACGTCGAGGACCCCTTGGCGGAGGCGATCGTGCGCGGGCAGTTCTCGGAGGGGGCTCGGATCGAGGTAGACGCGGAAGGGGAGAACTTTGTCTTCCGGGAGATCCAGCTCGCGGAGCCACCGCTGGCACTGGCGGAACACTAAGCGCAGGCGCACGGAAGAGCTTCCTTGAGGGACGCCCGGGGGGGGATGTTTCTCTCCATTTTTTTTGCCCTCCTCCTGGCGGGAGGGCATACCGTCACCGCCCAGACCCCTCCGGCGGGCGAGCGGCAGATCATCATCAAGGACATCGCCGTCCAGGGCAACCGGCGCGTGCAAGAGGCGGTGATCCTTGGCCGTGTCGGTGTCAAGATCGGCACCCCGTTCGTCCCCACCCGGCTGGCCGACGACATCCGCAGCGTGTTCGCCCTCGGCTTCTTCGACGACGTGCAGCTCAAGGTGGAGGACTTCGAGGGCGGGGTGAAGCTGGTCTTCGTCGTGGTCGAGCGGCCGTTCGTGCGCGATATCACCTTCACCGGCAACAAGAAGCTCGACGCGACGGCCCTCCAGGAGAAGATCGACCTCAAGCTCGGGAGCGTCTTCAACCCCGTGGAGGTCAATCGCGCCGTGGAGAAGCTCACGGAGTACTACGAGCAGGAGGGCTACTTCGAGGTCGGCATCACCCCCGATGTCCAGAAACTGGCCGACGGCGACGTGAGCGTCGCCTTCCGGATCACCGAAGGCCGCAAGATCAACATCGAGCGGGTCGTGATCGAGGGCGCTCACGGCCTCAGCCCCGCGCAGATCAAGGAGGTCATGGCCACGCAGGAGCGGGAGTACGTCGTCCTGCGCGGCACCGTCCAGCGCCAGAAGCTCGACGAGGACGTCGACCGGATCGTCCAGCTCTACAACGACCATGGCTACATCCAGGCTCGCGTGGAATCCTCCGATATCCAGATCGACCGCCTCCGGGCGCGCGCGACCGTCACGGTCGTCCTCGTGGAGGGGCCGCAGTTCACCGTGGGGGGGGTGGATGTCACGGGCACCAACGTGCTGCCCGTGCAGGAGATCCGGCGCCGGATCACCCTGAAACCGGGCGATGTCTTCTCACGAGCCAAGCTGCGCGACAGTGTCAAGGCCATCACCGATGTGTACGGCGCTATCGGTCGCGCGTCGGTGGACGTGAGCCCGAATCTCGCCCAGGACCTCGCCCAGCGCAAGATCAACATCGCCTTCGAGATCAACGAGGGACCCGAGGTGTTCGTCGAGCGCATCAACATCTCGGGGAACACGCGGAGCGAGGAGAAGATCCTCCGTCGCGAGATCCCCATGGCCGAGGGTGATCTGTTCACGACACAGAAGCTGGCGCGCGCCCGGCAAAAGCTCGTGAACCTGAACTACTTCGACAAGGTCAACGCCACCACCACCCCCGGGGCGTCCAAGGACAAGATCATCATCACCATCGACGTGACGGAGAAGCCGACGGGTGTCTTCTCGATCGGCGGCGGGTACAGCTCCCAGGACGGCCTCCTGGGGACGCTGAACCTCTCCCAGAACAACTTCCTCGGGCGTGGCTGGATCGTCTCCGTGCGGCTCGCCGGGGGCGCGGACGTGCAGACGGGCACGATCAGCTTCACCGAGCCCTGGCTGTTCGATCGGCCGTTGTCGGCGGGCTTCGACCTGTTCAACAACCGGCGCATCTTCACCGATTACACCGTGAACTCGCTGGGCGCGGACATCCGCCTCGGACACCCGATCGGCGACTACTCGCGGTGGAATGCCGTGTACCGCGTCAGCCAGGACCGGATCTCCAACGTCGCCGACACCGCCAGCGTGAACCTGCGCGACCAGCAGGGCACCCACTTGACGTCGCTGGTCGGCGTGGGCCTGTCGCGCGACACCCGCGACAACACCTTCGAGACGACGCGCGGGAGCACGTCGTCGATCGGGCTCGACCTCGCCGGGATCGGATTCGGGGAGCAGTGGCTCCGAACCACCGCCAGCTCGTCCTATTTCCTCCCCGCGTGGCGGGACCATGTCCTCGGGTTCCGGATGTCAGGGGGCTATTCGTTCGGGTGGGGTGACAATCCGGTCCCCCTCTTCGAGCGGTTCTTCCTCGGCGGCCCGAACTCCATCCGGAGCTTCAAGGCCCAGGAGGTGTCGCCGAAAGACAGCAGCGGCACCAAGATCGGTGGCAACATTCAGCTGCTCGCGAACGTCGAGTACACCGTCCCGCTCTTTTACGGCATTCGGGGCGCGCTCTTCCTGGATGCGGGGAACGTGTGGGGACCGGATATCGCGGCCGGCGAGAAATTCGACCCGACGGATCTGCACTACGCCGGGGGGATGGGCTTTCGGTGGCTGTCGCCCTTCGGGCCGATCCGCGTCGACTATGGCGTGAACCTGAACCCGGGACGGAAGGACAAGTTCGGGAACTTCCACTTCTCCGTCGGGTCGGCATTTTGACTTGGACGGGGCCTCGACGGCCCCTCCCATGCCTTCCCCACGAAAGGATTTCGCCGGCAGAGCTGGCGCGCGAACGCGGTCAGATGTCGGAATCGAGCCGGGTGGTCAAGCGGAGGGTCACAGACCGATGAAGCACACGCAGCTCATGCGAACGGTCGCGGTATTGGCGGCAGGGATCGTGATCGGAGGATGGCTGGGCGTGGTGGCGCCGTCAGCCCAGACCCCGGCACCCATCCGAGTCGGCTTCGTGGATATCCAACGCGTGCTCGCCCGTTCGGCGGCCGGGGTGGCGGCCCGGGAGCAGCTGGAGAAGGAGAAGGCCACCATGCAGAAGCAGGTCGACGCGCAGCGCGTCGACCTGGAGAAGCTGCGTGACGAGCTGGAGAAGAAGGGCCAGCTCCTGTCCGCCGATGCGCGGAAGGAAAAACAGGAGCAGCTGGAGCGGAAGGTGCGCGACGCGCGACGGCTCGTGGACGACCTGCAGAACACGCTGCAGAAGAAGGAAGAAGCGATGCTCGCCAAGGTCCTCCAGGACGTCGGCGGGCTGGTCCAGAAGGTCGGCAAGGAGAAGGGGTTCGGCATGGTCCTCGAGCGGCAACGCTCGTCGATCCTCTACGCCTCGGCAGACGCCGATCTGACCGAGGAGATCATCCGGATCTACGACGACGAGAACAAGAAGACCAAGAAGTGATCCATCCCACCGCCGTCGTCGACCCGAAGGCCGCCCTGACCGCCGGCGTCAGCGTGGGGCCGTACTCGATCATCGGGCCCGACGTGCGGATCGGCGAGGGGACGGACATCGGCGCCCACGTCGTGCTCGAGGGACGCGTGGCCATCGGCGCCCGCTGCCGGATCGGACACGGCGCGATCATCGGTGGCGCGCCCCAGGACCTCAAGTACCGGGATGGCGTGCCCGTCGGCGTGCGGATCGGTGATGACACGACGATCCGCGAGTACGTGACCATCCACCGCGCCACCCATGCGGGCGAGGACACGCAGGTCGGCGACCACTGCCTGGTCATGGCCACGAGCCATATCGGCCACGACTGCGTGATCGGCAACCACGTGATCATCATCAACTACGCGGGCCTGTCCGGGCATGTCGCGATCGAAGACCACGCCACCGTCGGAGGGTTCACCGGCGTCCACCCGTTCAGTCGCATCGGGACCTTTGCCTATATCGGCGGCTGCTCCAAGGTCGTCCAGGACGTCCCCCCGTTCGTGATCGTGGACGGCGTGGCCGCGACCGCGCGCGCGGTGAACCTCGTCGGCATGCGGCGCGGTGGCATCGACGCCGCGGGCCGGCGCCAGGTCAAGGCGGCGTTCCGCATCCTCTACCGGTCGGGTCTCCGTCCCGGAGCGGCGCTGGTCCGGATCAAGACGGAGATGGGCGACCACCCGCTCGTCGCGCGACTGGTCAGCTTCATCGAGGCCTCCCCGCGTGGCATCGTATCGGCCGGCGCCGATGCCGTGACCGATCCGCTCGCCGACGGCGACGCGACGACGCCATGACCGGAGCGCCGGAGCCGCGCGTCCGCGGGGTGGTCGTCGGCGCCGGCCACATGGGCCAGTACCATATCCTGGCTCTGGCCGAGCTGTGGGGCGTGGAGCTGGTGGGCGTGGTGGACACCGATTTCGACCGGGCCCAGCGCGTCGCCGCGCCGTACGGTGTCCGCGCCTTTCGGAGTCACCGGGAGCTCGACGGGTTGGTGGACTTCGCGACGGTGGCGGTGCCAACGGACCGGCATTTCGACGTCGCGCGCGATCTGCTGGAGTCCGGAGCCCATGTGCTGGTCGAGAAACCGATGACGCCGAGCCTGGAGGAGGCCAAGGAGTTGTTCCGGGTGGCCCGCCAGAACAATCGCGTACTCCACGTGGGCCACGTGGAGCGGTTCAACGGCGCCGTGCAGGAGCTGCGCAAGATCGTGGAGCGCCCGATCCTGATCGAGTCGCGCCGGCTGGGACCCTTCGTGCCGCGCGTCCAGGACGACTCGGTGGTCATGGACCTGATGATTCACGACATCGATATCGTGCTCGGCTTGGTGCCGAGCGAGCCACGCAAGATGACCGCGGTCGGATGCTCGGTGCAGTCGAGCGTCACTGACGTGGCCAACGTGCAGATCGTCTTCGACTCCGGCACCATGGCCACCATCACCGCCAGCCGCGCCACCGAAGAGAAGATCCGCACGCTCGCCATCACCCAGCCCGACGCGTACATCGTGCTGGACTACTCGCACCAGGACATCCAGATCCACCGCCGGGCCGCCCAGGAGTACACGCTGAATCGCGAGTCCATTCGGTACCGCCAGGCTTCGTTCGTCGAACACCTCCTGGTGCACAAGGACAACCCCCTGAAGCTGGAGATCCGCCACCTGATCGCCGCCGTCCGGGCCGCGCAGCACAGTGGGCAGGTGGAGCTCCCCGAGGAGGAGGATCTGCGGTCACTCGCCGTCTCGCTGGAGATCGAGCGGATGATCCGCGAGGGCCGGGGGGAAACCGCCTGGCCCGAGGATCTTCCGTGGAGCGTGCGCTCGGGCTGATGGCGGGGGCCGGGGTCCTCCCCGGCCGGGCGGCCGCCGAAGCCAGGCGTCAAGGCTGGCACGTGGTGGCCTTCGCCTTCGAGGACGCGCCCGGGCTCGCCGACCGGTGCGACGCGGTGATCCCGTCTCGGATCGACAATATCCCGGCCGTGCTGCAGGAGCTGGCCGCCCGCCACGTCTCCGCCGCCCTGTTCGTCGGCACGTTCTGGAAGCATCGAGTCTTCGCCCACATCGACCGTGAGGTGGATCAGGCGGCGCGAAGCCTGGTCAGCGGCGGGCTCTCCGACGGCGCGCTCGCCGAGATGGTGCTCGCCACGCTTCACGCGCTGGGGATCGAGGTCCTCGACCAGCGGCGGTTCCTGTCACCGTGGATGGTGACGGCCGGAGTCCTCACCGCGCGCGTCCCTACCGAAGCGGAGTGGCGCGAGATCCGCGAGGGCCTTGTCCTCGCCCGACACCTCGCGACGTTCGGGATCGGCCAGACGGTCGTGCGCGCGCGGGGGGTCACTGTGGCCGTCGAGGCGGTCGAGGGCACCGACGACACGATCCGGCGGGCGACCCGCCTGTCGGGACCGGGCGCGGTGGTGGTCAAGGCGGTGGCGCCCTCTCACGATTACCGCTTCGACACGCCGACGGTGGGACCCGCGACCCTCGACGCGATGGCCGAGGGCGGCGCCACCGCGCTGGCAGTGGAAGGGAGCAACGTGCTGGTGGTAGATCGGGACGAGGTCGTCCGACTGGCCGAGAGCGCCGGCATCACCGTGGTGAGCGTGGATGCGCCCGGCTGAGCGCCTGTGAAGAATTCTGCGCGCGGGAACCCGGTGGGGGGGTGTGGGGGAGGAGCGGCGGCGCTTCCCCCCACGTTAACCGAGCGGATCTCTATCATGCTCTCAGCGGGTGAGGCCTCCGGCGACCTCCATGGCGCCACGCTGTGTCGGTCCCTCCGCGAGCTGGCCCCCGGAGTGAGGCTCTGCGGCATGGGGGGACCACGCATGCTCGCCTCCGGGATGGACGTGATCGCCGACCCGACGGGCCACGCCGTTGTCGGCGCGAGCGAGGCCATCACGCGGATTCCCCGGCTCTATCGCGCCTATCGCGCTGTGCTCACGCGCCTCAGAGAGGAGCGGCCCCAGGCGCTCGTGGTCATCGACTTCCCCGAGTTCAATCTCTGGCTGGCTCGCCAGGCGCAACGGGCCGGCGTGCCTGTCGTCTATTTCATCCCGCCTCAACTCTGGGCCTGGCGCCGGGGCCGCATCCGCCAGATGGCGCGGCGTGTGAGCCGCGTCCTGGCCGTGCTGCCGTTCGAGCCCGCGCTCTACGAGCACGCGGGCGTCCCCGTGGACTTCGTCGGCCACCCGCTTCTGGATGTCCTCCCGCTTCACCTCACCCGCGATGAGGCGCGCGGGCGGCTCGAGCTCGATCCGGGCAAGACCGTCGTCGGACTCCTGCCCGGAAGCCGACGCGAAGAGGTGGCGCGGCTCTTGCCCCACATGCTCACGGCGGCGAGTCGGCTTAGGGCGGTGGGCGCGGTGCGGCGTTTCGAGCTCGGGCTGGCGCCGACGGTCGATCGCGGCTTCGTGAATGCGATCCTCAAGCCGCGGGAAGACGCGGGCGGGCCGCGGATCCAGGTGCGGGAGGGTCTCACCTACGAGGTGATGGCGGCCGCCGACGTGCTGCTCGTCGCCTCGGGCACGGCGACCCTCGAGGCCGCGCTGCTCGGCGTGCCGATGGTCGTGTGTTATCGGGCGTCGCGCGTGACGGAGGCGGCCGTACGCCTCCTCGTCCGCGTACCCTGGGCCGCCTTGCCGAACCTTCTCGCGGGCCGCGTCATCGTGCCCGAGCTCCTCCAGGACGCGGTGACGGGCCCGCGCCTCGCGACCGAGGCCCTCAAGCTCCTGGAGGATCCGGTCGCGGCGACCGCTCAGCGGGCGGCCTTCAAGGATCTCCGGGCCAGGATCGGGGAGCCCGGGGTCGGGCACCGGGCGGCGCGGGCCGTGCTCCAGACCGCGCGTCCGGCGCGATCTGGTGACGCGGGATGACGCTGGCGCGGTCACTCAAGCTCGCCGCCGCGCCCGGGATGGGCGCGCTCGCGGTGCGCCTGCTCGCCCTCACGCTCCGAGTTCGACGGGAGGAAGCCGTGGTGAGCCCGCTGTGGCGGGCGGGCACGCCCGCCATCTACGTCGTCTGGCACGGACGCATCTTACTGCTTCCCTATCTCTACGGGCGTCGGCGTGCGCATGTGCTCGCCAGCCGCTCGCGCGACGGGGAGCTGGTCGCGCGCTTCGCTCGGAGTTTCGGCTTCGAGGTGGTGCGCGGGTCCTCGAGCCGGGGCGGCGCCGAAGCGCTGCGGCGGCTCGCGCGGTCGCTCCGAGACGGGCGCGACGTGGTCGTCGTGCCCGATGGCCCACGGGGCCCGCGCGAGATGGTCAAGGCCGGCGTCGTGACGCTGGCGCGGATCTCCGGCGCGCCGATCGTCCCCATCGCGCTGGGCGCCTCGGCCGAATGGCGGCTGTCCTCGTGGGACGAGTTCCGCATCCCGAAGCCGTTCACCCGGTGTGTGGTGCGCTTCGGGGATCCGATCCACGTAGTGGGCGCCGACCGCGCGGCCGCGGAAGCAGGGCGCAAGGACGTGGAGGCGGCGCTGCGCGCGCTGTCCTGGCGAGTGGACACCGAGGCGCGCGCGTGATGTACGCCCTGTACACGACGGCGCTCGCCCTTGTCCTGATCGCCTATCTCCCGGTCTTCGTCTTCGGCCGGCGGGGTCTCCGCCGGTATTGGGGCACGCTCGCCCAGCGCTGGGGCCGACAGGAGCCGGCGTTGCCCGCCGAGCCCCGCTGCTGGATCCACGCGGTCTCAGTGGGCGAAGCCGTCGCCGCCGCGCCGCTCGTGGAGGCCCTCCGCCGCCGGTGGCCGCAGGTCTCCGTCGTGCTCAGCACCGTGACACCGACGGGGGCGGGCGTCGTGCGCGGAGAGCTCGGCGACGTGGCGACCCATCGATACTTCCCGCTCGACCTCCCCGGGCCCGTGAGGCGGGCGCTGGACGCGGTGCGCCCGTGCTTCTTCATCGGCCTCGAGACGGAGCTCTGGCCCAATTTTCTTCGGGCCCTGGCCTCCCGCGGAATCCCCACGATGATCGCCAACGGACGGATCTCGGACCGCTCGTTTCGCCGCTATCGCCTGGTGCGCCCGCTCGTGGCGCGCATGCTCGGTCGCGTCTCCGTGTTTGCCATGCAGTCCGCGGAAGACGCCCGGCGCATCATCACGCTCGGCGCGCCGCCCGAGCGTGTCGTCGTCACCGGCAACCTCAAGGCCGATCTGCGATCCGAGCCGCCTGGCGCCACCCGGACCTGGGAGCGGCTGCTCGGCGTGGACGCGGCCCGTTCGCTGTGGATCGCGGGCAGCACCCATCGAGGCGAGGAGGCCGCCGTGCTGGACGCGTTCGCGCGCCTCAAGCCCCGCTTCCCGCGACTCGGCCTCTTGCTGGCCCCACGCCACCCGGAGCGCGCCGAGGAGGTGGAGCGCCTCGTCCGTGACCGCGGCTTCCACGCGGTCAGGCGCAGCGCCTCCGCCGGTGGCGGGCAACCCGACGCCGTGATGATCCTCGATACCGTGGGCGAGCTGGCCGGCCTGTATCAGCTCGCCGAAATCGTCTTCGTCGGGGGGAGCCTCGTCCCGAACGGCGGCCACAATATGCTGGAGCCCGCGCACCGACGGCGACCGATCCTCGTCGGGCCCCACACCGAGAACTTCCGGGAGAGCACAGAGCTGCTCGTGTCGGCGGGGGGCGCCGTTGTCGTCGAGGATGGACGCGCGCTCGCGCGCGAGGTGGAGAAGCTCCTGGAGGATCCGGAGCGCGGGCGCGCGATGGGCGCGGCCGCGTTCGCCGCGGTGGCGGCCCGGCAAGGGGCCCTCGATCACACGCTCGCCCTCGTCGAGCGCTGGCTGATCGGCGAGGGACAGACGACACGATGATCGCGCCCCGCCGCGATCCCGAAATCCTGCTTCGGCGCTACTGGGAGAAGCCCGACGTGCGGCTCGTGACGGCGGGCCTGTCGGCCTTGAGTATAGGCTACCGGCTCGCCCTCGCCGGTAGAGAGAGGGCCTACCGGTGGCGGCTCCTCCGCACCCGCGAACTGCCATGCCCGGTCGTCTCCGTCGGCAACATCACGCTCGGCGGCAGCGGGAAGACGCCCATGGTAGAGCTGGTGGCGCTGTGGCTTCGCGACATGGGCGCCGCGCCCGCCGTTGTCAGTCGCGGGTATGGCCGCGACACCCGCGGCGCCCTTGTCGTCGCCGATCGAGAGGGCATCAGACTCGGGTCCCGTGCCGCCGGAGACGAGCCGGTGCTGCTGGCCGAGCGATTGCCGGGGATCCCGGTGATCGTCGGCGAGAACCGATTCGAGGCCGGCCGGCTCGCGGTCGAGCGCGGGGGCGCCACGGCGATCGTCCTGGATGACGGTTTTCAGCACCGGACGCTACGCAAGGATCTGGAGATCCTCGTGATCAATGGGCGCGCGCCGTGGGGCAATCGACGGCTCTTCCCGCGGGGGATGCTACGCGAGCCGCTCTCGGCGCTCCGCCGCGCCGATCTCTTCGTCATGACCAACCCAGCGGGTGCGGCCGATGTGCAGGCCGCCGCGGCGACGATCACGCGGCACAATGACCAAGCGCCGGTGCTGGCGGCGAGCTACGAGGTGATCGAGGCGCGCGAGCTGGGCACGGGGCGCCGGGTGCGCGCGGGCGACCTGGACGGCCATCCGCTCCTGGCCTTCGCCGGACTGGGCTCGCCCCGGGGCTTTGTCGATACGCTGACCTCGACGGGGGTGCGTGTCGCGGGGCTGGTGGAGTACCCGGACCATTACTGGTTCACCGAGCGCGATCTGGTGGAACTGGCGCGGCAGGCGCGCGCGGTCGGCGCCGAGGGGTTGATCACCACCGACAAGGACGCCGTCCGGCTCCGGAGCCTCGCGCTCCCGTCAGTGCCCCTCTGGGTGCTGTCGATCCGATTGCGACTGGAGTCCGGCGGCGACATCTTGTTCCAGCTGCTCGGCCGCACGCTCACCTCCGCCACCGCGCGGCGCTGAGTGCCCGATGAGCGCCGGAGGCGCGAAGAGGCCCGACCGCACAACCGACGTGAGCCACGGTCAGGCGACATGCCCGATGAGCGCCGGAGGCGCGAAGAGGCCCGACCGCACAACCGACGTGAGCCACGGTTGAGTAATATGGTCAATCAGCCGGATCGCGTGATCATCGTGAGAGCCGCGAACTGGCTCGGGGACACGGTGATGGCGCTGCCCGCGCTCGCCGCCCTTCGCGCCGCCCTGCCCCGCACGCGCATTACCGTCATCGGCCCGTGGGCGCCGCTCTTGTCCGGGCAGGCGGTCGCGGACATCTTGCTCCCGTATCCGCGCGACCTGGGCGAGCGGCTCCGCCTCGGGAGAGCGCTCCGCGGGGACCGTCCTGATCTCGCCCTCCTGCTCCCGAACTCGCTCGAGTCGGCGCTGGCGGCCTGCTGGTGGGGGGCCGCGCGCCGGGTCGGCTTCGATACGGATGGCAGGCGCCCACTCCTCACCGACACGATCCCACAACCGTCGCCGCGCCATCATCAGGTGGACGAGTATGGCGCGCTCGTGACGGCGGCCGCGGGAGTGAGGGTCAGCGAGGGTCTGACGCCGATCTGGAGGCGGGCGGAGCGCCCGGCGATGCAGGCGGAGCTAGACACCCTCCTCACCGAGACTGGAGTGGCTCCGGCCACCCGGGTCGTCGGGCTCCATCTGGGCGCCAGCTTCGGCAGATCGAAGCTGTGGTCGGCCGAGTCTTTCGGGCGCCTCGCCGCCTGCCTCCGGCGCGACGGGCTCTGCCCGCTCCTGCTCGGCGCTCCGGGCGACCGCGACATCGCGCACGCCGTCTCGACGGCCGCCGGGGCGCCGACGCCGTCTCTCGTCGGCCGCGATCGGCCGGCGCTCCTCGCGACCCTCTTGGCCCGGCTCTGCTGCCTCGTGAGCGGAGATACCGGCGTGGCTCATCTGGCGGCGGCCATGGGGGTGCCGACGGTCACGCTGTTCGGTCCCACCGACCCGCGCCTCACCAAGCCCCGCGGCACGGCCGCGCGAGTCCTCTACCGGGCCGTACCGTGCTCGCCCTGTTTCCTCCCGTCCTGCCCCATCGATCACATCTGCATGCAGGGCATCGAGGTCGAGGAGGTCGCGGAGCACGTGAGACAGGCCGTGGGCGCATGATCACCGTGCTCCACACCGAGTCGTCGCCGGGCCTCGGCGGCCAGGAGATTCGCACACTCAGCGAGGCGCGCTGGACGATGGAGCGAGGCTGGCGCGTGATCCTGGCCTGTCCGCGGGAGGGACGTCTGTACGAGCGCGCCCGCGCGGCGGGCGTCGAGGCAGTGGCGATTCCCATGAGGGCGGCGTGGAGCGCGCGGGCCGTGTGGCGCCTCGCCCGCCTCATCAAGCGGGAGCGCGTCGATCTCGTCCACACCCACAGCTCGGTCGACGCGTGGGTCGGCGGCCTGGCCGCCCGCGCGGCGCGGGTGCCGGTGGTGAGGACGCGGCATGTCTCCATCGCGATCCGCCGAGGGTGGAACCCCGTCTATGCCTGGCTCGCCGATCGGGTGATCACCAGCGGTGAGGCGATCCGGCGCATGGTGATCGGCGCGGGCGTGGCGGCGCATCGGGTCGTCGCGATTCCGGCTGGCGTCGATCTGGCGGAGTTTCGCTTCCGCTCCCGCTCAGAGGCTCTCGCGAAGAGCCTCGGCGTGTCCCCGCCGGTCATCGGGTCGGTGGCCATGTTCCGAAGCTCCAAGGGCCACGCGCATCTGCTCGAAGCTTTCGCGGGGATCCGCGCTCGGCATCCCCGGGCCACGCTCCTGCTCGTCGGCGACGGGATGAGGCGCACGTGGGTCGAAGGCCTCGCGCGGGACGCGGGCCTCGAGCCGGCAGTGGTCTTCACGGGCTTTCGTCCCGATGTGCCAGCCTTGCTCGGCGTCATGGACTGCTTCGTCCTGGCGTCCACGCGCACCGAGGGTGTGCCGCAGTCCCTGCTCCAGGCGTTCGCGGCGGGCGTGCCGGTGGTGGCGAGCGATGTGGGCGGAGTCGGCGAGGTCGTCATCGACGGCGCGACCGGATTGCTCGTGCCCGCCGAGTCCGCGACGGCGATCTGCCGTGGCATCGACGCGGTCCTGACCGATCCCGCGGCGGCTCTCGGTCGCGCCGCCCGCGGACGGCGACTGATCGAGGAGTGTTTCGCTCACGGCGCCGTGATGACGCGGCTCCTCGGTGTCTACGGAGAGCTCGTGGGAGAGCGCGGAAAGAGCCGGGCGGCATGACGAGCCAATCCCGGCTCGTGATCCTCCAGCTCGCCGCCAATCGGTGGTGGACGGGAAGCGCCGATCCCGTGATCCATCTGAGCCGCGGGCTCCGCGCTCGTGGTCACCGGGTGCTCCTCGGCGTGATTCCCGGCGGCCGCTTCGAGGAGAAGGCCCGCGACGCGGGGCTCGAGCCGCTGGCCGGGCTCTCGCTGGAGGCGAGCCGCGATCCGCTCGGGGTGCTCCGCGACATCCATCGCATCCGGCGGCTCGTGGAACGGGAGCAGGTCGATGTCATCCACGCCCATCACTCCCACGACCACTGGCTGGGCTGGCTCAGCCGTGGCCCGGCCGCCCTCGTGAGGACCTTTCACAATGAGCGGGCGGTGAGCGCGCGATGGCCGTCGACCGCACTTTACCGGCAGAGCGAGGCCTTGATCGCGGTGAGCGGTCCCGTGGAGGCGCGGTGCCGCGCGGCTCTGAACGCCGAGGAGCTGGTCCGAGTGGATGGGGTGGTGGACGTCGCGCGATTCATGGGCACGGGAGGCGGCGACCGGATCCGGAAGGAGCTCGGGATCGGGTCGGGCCCGCTCCTGGGCTGTGTCGCGCGTCTGGCGGCCCGTCGCGGGCATGAGCCGCTCATCCGCGGCTTCGCACTGGTCCTCAGAGAGTATCCCGACGCCCGCCTCCTGCTCGTGGGCAAGGGCGAGTGGCGCGCGCCCCTCGAGGCCTTCGTCGGCGAGCTCGGGCTCGCTCAGCAGGTTCTCTTCGCGGGGTACCGCGACGGCGACCTTCCGGACGTGCTGGACGCGCTCGATGCCTTCGTGCTGATGGCGCCGGGATCGGACGATTCATGCCGGGCGGCTCTCGAGGCCATGGCCGCCGCGCGGCCGGTCGTGGGCCGGCGGGTCGGGGCGCTGCCGGACGCCGTGCTCCACGGGATCACCGGGCTCTTGATCGACGATGACCGCCCACCGTCGGTGGCGGCGGCGCTGCGCATGATGATCGAGAACCCCGACCGTGCACAAGCCATGGGCGAAGCCGGCCGGCGCCGCGCGCTCGACATGTTCGTCCCTGAGCGCCACGCGGCACAGGTGGAGGCGGTGTACCGCCGGGCCATCGCGAGGCGAGTCACCCGATGAGCGCCGGAGGCGCGAAGAGGCCCGGCCGCCAGACCGAGATGAGGCACGG